>JACKQG010001844.1_pt1 | contig 28706 bp, 18 predicted proteins | sample 8237621 | NCBI WGS metagenome assembly JACKQG01 (sample SAMN15677084, study PRJNA649215) | marine metagenome | biome: marine; feature: Black Sea; material: saline water; isolation source: suspended particulate matter (SPM) from the Black Sea western gyre | collected 2013-06-09/2013-06-10 | depth... | reverse complement strand
GAGAGCGTCGCGTTCGCAATGCGAAGGTCAGGAGTTCGATCCTCCTCGGCTCCACCAAGACAGGTTCGAACTCCTGTAAAATGAGATAGCCACTGTATTCCAGTGGCTATTCTATTATCTCTCGTTATTATTGCAGATACAGTGATTATTTTCCCTTACAACGAGCAGGTAAGCAGTTATTATTTCCGTAATGTTTGCATATATTTTATACGGAAATGCGAAAAATGTGGTAAAAATTCTCATTTTCTCTCTTTCTTAGATGACTGTTTCCTTGTAATGTCTAAATGCTTTAATATAACCCGTTGTGCATATTATTTATGAGATAAAAAGAGAATGTGCATCAGCTCTTTATTATTAAATTAGAGATGATAAATCCAATAATAATAAGGAGTAAACTAATGCACAATCTCAAAAAGAATTTCGACAAAGTTCTTCCAATTATCCAAACACTTTTAGAAAATGATGTTAATGAAGCCGGAAACATCCCAAAACCGGGTCCAAAACCCAGATTCTCTGATCTAGAGATCATCACATTGAGCCTTATTGCAGATAGTTTACTCATAGATAGTGAACACTATTTGTTCAAAAAACTGCACAGTGAATCTGTTTTCCCTAATCTCATTGAACGCTCTGTTTATAATAAACGAAAGCGATTACTTTCCCCCTTGATAAATAAAGTTCGAAAGATTTTGGTTGATAAACTGGTTCCATACGAAGACACCTTTATATTGGATTCGATGCCTGTTGAAATCTGCAAGTTTGCACGTGCTAAACGGATTAAAATATGTAAGGAACATGAACAAACATCTCCCGCTTTTGGGTGTTGTGCAGCTCAACAACAAACCTATTATGGCTATAAACTTCATGGGGTATGTTCCTTGGAAGGCATCATAACTGACTTTGATTTGTCGAAGGCAAACGTGGCTGATATTCATTATTTGAACGACATTCGTGATCAATACCACAATTGTACTCTATTAGGTGACAAAGGGTACCTTAGTGATGAGTTACAAACAGAACTATTTGAGTGAAACAGACTGCTTTTAAATACACCCATGAGGTCGAACCAGAAAAAATTCATCAAACAGCCTACTGTTTTCGGAAGGTTCGAAAACGGATTGAAACCATCTTCTCCCAATTGTGTGACCAATTCATGATTCGTAGAAACTATGCCAAGACTTTCATTGGTTTTGCAACCAGAATGATATACAAAATAACAGCATTTACTCTTTTACAGTACATCAATAAATTCATTACCAATCGCCCCTTAAACCCCGTCAAGCATGCACTCATTTAATTTGCACAACGGGTGAACTTAACATTAGGTTATAGGGTAAATAGAAATTTTAACAAAAATAGAAAGAGAGAACGGTTCGAACCTGTTTCGGACAGGCGGGCATGACGGAAATGCGAACTTTTTTAATCTTTCACCGTCGGCGACCCCTGAAATCGTTTAGTAAACTTCTATTTGAATTCAAATGGTATAAGGGATAACCAACGGGTGATACCAATTTTTTCTATGCTAACAATAATCCCGAGTACTGGTGATTAGCGGTTTATAAAAAATATATCAAAAAAATTGTAATTTATTTCACTTTTTTCAAAAGTACCCGATTTTGTACCAGTTCTGTTACCCCTTTTTGTACTATTCGCTTTGTATATTTGCACAGATACCGGTGATGAAAATGAGAAAAACCTATACCATTTTGCGAAATCGTAAAGGGGAAGTAGATGCTGTACGCAATGGATGGTCCTGGCTGGCGTTTCTTTTTTCATTTGTCTGGGTATTTGCAAAAGGACTAAACGGATGGGAAGTGATAGTAATGGCGCTGTTTGTTCTTTTGGGATTATTGTGGTGGACAAAATTACTCATGCCAGAAACAATTATTCTTATTTGCTTGATCATATTAGGATTGATGGGATATCGAGGGAATGTCTTAAAAACGAATAATACCCAAAGATCACATAGACACTTCCGAATAATCCATTATTTCACTTGCGACTCTATATCTTCAGTAATGCTTATGGAACATTCTATATCCTGTATGAGAAAATCCGAATGCAACTGCTTTCTTTTTGATGATTTTTACTATACTGTTGGACATTTAACCCAGCACATACGTTATTCATCACCTTAAAAATACGTCGTTAGTCAACCCCAAAATACGTCCTTGGACGTATTGTCCCTTAGAATACATATTTTTATATTAATTACCGTATGAGGGTTTCCCAGGAAAAGAACTATAAATTCTTTGCTGATTAACACATTTTCTCAGGGGTACTTGCGCGAAACAAAATGATTGATATCGTTACCACCAAATCTAGGTGAAAGGCAGTATTTATCGGTTAAGGAAAATTGTACGGCAAAAATAATGTAAAAAAAGTTAAAAAAAGTGAAATATAATGGTTTCTGTTAATGGGTTTGTTAATGTCTGTACCTTAACTTAACTATTATAATTGGATTCGGTATGATTTATATGGAAATAATATGTGATCTACGTCACAAATTCCGTGAAGAAATGTAATTATATAAGTAAAATAACAATTGAAATAAATCAGATATTGTTTTAACTTAAATTGAATTTAAATAAGAAGGGGTTAACTAATGGGGTGAGTAAACGTATATTTGGTTATTACTTGCCTATCGCTTTTGCGATATAAGCATCTCTGTATGCCCAGGACACCCGTCCAACTGTTGCCACCCTCGATTTTGAAGCTCAAGATATTTCCCAGGCGGAAGTCAAGACCCTTGCTGAACGGATACGGATGGAGATTGGCAACACCGATAGTGTGTGCTTAATTGAACGAAAGGTCCTGGGTAAGATTCTCAAGGAATAGGGATTCCAGGAGATTGGTTGTACCACCGATGTATGTGAGGCAGAGTTGAGCCAGTTACTGGGAGCCCAATTCATGATCAGCGGCGCTAAACGCAAATAAAAAAGGAGGTCAGACATGAAACGAATAACAGTACTATCCATCATTGGACTTTTCTTTATCATTGGATGTGGCCCAAAACCACCGGTACAACCGTATTGGGTGCCAATTCACTCTCCCGCTGAAGATGCTTTCTATGGTGTTGGACAATCTTCGAAGAAAAGTCCAACCTTAAGCAAAAAGGCAGCTACCGAGCGAGCAAGGACTGAGATAGCCGGCCAGATTGAAGCAAAAGTATCATATATGTTGAAGGACTTCTTAGAGCAAAGAGGCCTCGGAAAGGACTCAGATGCCTTGGAGTGGACCCAGTATGTCGGTAAAACTGTATCCTCTTTAACTATAAAAGGGTCGGTAGTCAAGGATGGCTGGTTTGACGATAGGAAGAGAGAGTACTGGATTTGTGTAGAATACCCAATTGGAGAAGCAAGACAACTGACTAGAGAGAAAGCTAGACAAGACTTGTTACAAAGAGAGGCGTTACGGCAGAAGCTGGAAGCTCAAAAAGCTCTTGACGATCTTGACAAAGAGATCGAGAAAATGAATGCTATGCCCCCATCTTCATCACCCTAGTCATTGCAATGACAGAATAGGAACTAGCTCTGGTATCAGTATGCTGATTCCCCTGATACTTTGTGCGATAACTATAAGCGCTGATAAATTGAATGCAGAGGAGCCTTTTTGGTTTCTCTCCTGCTCACGTCCGCCAGGACATATTATTGCTATAGGTTATGCCCCTGTTTATACGGACATATCAAAAAGTTTTAAAGAAGCCAGAGCTACTGGTGTCGAATGTTTAGCTAAGCAACTGCGTGTGATCGTTGAGGGGATTGACATAAGCAATGTTGACAATTATGAGTCAACATTAGACGCATTTGTGGAGTTTGTTTATCCTGAGGAAGTATATCTCAACGCTAAAATGAATCTTGGGGTATTGGATAGTGTTCGATTAAATGATGGGGTATACAGTCTTTGCGTTTTGAGTAGTGATGGAAGTAAACCAAATACTACACTTGCTCAGCTAAGACTTTACTCGACAATCGTCGCATTAGAGAGGTTTCTTGAAAGCAGCCCGTACCACCGTGCGAATGCTACAATAGGCTATGGTATAGGGAAATCATTTCGCATGAGGGGAAACTCCCATACAGATGCACATGAAAAGGCTATCGCCGATTATGTCAAATCTTGTTCCGTTCAAATAAATACTATTAGTACTGATTATCTTAGAGAAAATGTAGCCTACGCGAACATGCTTACCACTGTAGTTTATGAGGGAATCATAGAGGATCTCTATATAGTTCATTACTGGTACAGCCTGAATACTTCCTCATTTCACTGCGTGGTTGAGAAAAAGGTGGATTAGGTGAATAGATAAGTCCTTGAACACAAGTCAAACAGTAAGGAGATGATTGTCAATATGAAATACACTAGATATCTGCTTTCGATTTCCATTTTAATTTCATGGTACTGCTTATCTGCGCAAGAGTGTAGTACTCTTAGACCGGAGCCACTGAATAACAATTTTGTGCTTGTTGTCGATCGAAGTGGAAGCATGCAAGGTACACCACTCAATAACGCGAAGAAAGGTTTGATTGATTTTATCAGTGACATGCAAATAAATGATAAAGCTGCCCTCGTAGTATTTGAAAACCAAGTTACCGTCGTGAAAGATTTTACGAACAATAAAAAGCAATTAACGATGGCCGTTGAACGAGTTCAAGTAGGGGGGGCAACTCGGTTGTATGATGCTATTGCCAAGGCAGCGGGATTGCTCACTCAGTCTTCAGGAACCAGAGTAATCGTATTCTTGACAGATGGCCAGGATAACAGAAGCAGTTTTACATTAGAAAACATACGCAATATGAATCTTGGTGAAGGAATCTTCGTTTATGGATTAGGATTGGGGGATGTGAATGAATCAGGTCTTAAAGAATTGAGTGAGGTTACGGGAGGTATATATCGAGGCACTCAAAGACCTTCAGATCTTGTCAATTTATATTCAGAGGTAAGTAGTCATTACTATTCATTATTTAAGGACAAACTTTCTACTTCAGGGGGCTATGTTGTTTCTTCATTACCCTCAAAACGAATGGTACTTATTGATAGTAAGCGAATGGGATTCACACCTCTTAAGATTGATGGTATTCCTGAGGGTATGCATAACATCCAGGTTGTTTTTGATCGTGGTGCTTGGGAATGTAAAGGGGAATCACGTATCGGATATAGGAATCTGATTAATGCCAGAGAATCTGAATTAGGATATGATTTCTATATTGCATCTGAACCTGCTGGCGCCAGTGTGTTTCTAGATGATTCGTATGTAGGTATGACCTCGGCAAGAATCCCCAAGCAGAAGAGGGTATGGTTAAGAAAAAAGAAGGACTTTTCAAATCAACTAATGGTACCTCTAGTACCTATTGGGAAACATCATGTTCGAATTTTAGCACTCCCGGACATGGATTTTGGCGGGAACCAGACTATGGAATTCGATTTTGTTATCAAGAACGGGGAACGTTTTGTAGAAGTGGATATTTTCGGAGGGAAAGCTGTATTTCAGGATGGAGAAGAATTAACTAGAGAAAAGATTGATCCCTTTGAAGAATTGGACAGCAATTTTCCTGAGGACTGGTAGTGAATGGTGTATTCTCTGAATAAAGAATAGAACATGAGATTAAGTAGATTAAGACAGCTTATTCCTGCATTTACTATTTCTTTATTAGCAATGTTTCTATGTAACTGTGCTTCCCAACCTAAAAAAGTAATTGATTATTCCCATATTGAGCAAGCTTTTGAAGAGTTGGAAAGAGAAACGGCTTTGAAAAAGAGTGAAAAACAAACAAAGATACTTGAGAAAAGACCTGAGTGGGCAGAAGAAGAGGATAAGAATTACATAACCTCAACTGAGTGGTCTGTTCAAGGAGGAAATAAGCAATATCAGGAGTTGGTCAAATCCTTAAAGAAGCGTGTATTGGCTAATCTATCAGAGGAAGTTAAAGTTACTGTTAGAGAAGTTTTCATCGATATTGTGCAGGAAAAGGATGGCTTTTTGGAAGAGTACGCTGAGTCTGTGATAAAAACCAATTCAAGCGCTACATTTTTCAAGGATGAGCTGGATCTTGTGGTTTATCCTAGTGAAATCGGCGTGGGTGAGGGGGACACAGTATGGGTATACGGTCGATTGAATTATCTGGTGTATAAGAGTAGACTTGAAGACGAACGCAGAGATTTTGAACATCAAGCTGTAGAAACTTTTCAGGAAGCAGTAAGAGCTCTTGAAAGTGGTAATATGTACCAATGTTTGGATAAACTGATCAGATCCAAGTATTATGTTGATAGGGGGGGTGGTTCAAAATCGTTCCCCCACTTTCTAGACCAGACCCTTGGCGACAGAAGGGTTGTTGATCAGTTACACGATCTGCATAGTGAACTGATTAAGCAATTGCGAATAAGAACGGTTACCCAAAACCAAAATGATCGAGTTACATTTGTGAGAGAAGACCCTGTTAAATACCTAAAGATCCAACTTTATTCCCCTATCACTTCACGGTATGATTTTAGTGGAATAGTCATAGAAGCTAAAGCAGTTGATTCAGGAAAACTTATTCAAGCCACTACTGTTACAAATGAACAAGGTATCACAGGGTTTGATTTGAGAGATGCTCTCAAAGATCGGGAAGAATTGAATCTCGTAATCAGTCCTAGACTAAAACCACTGGGTATAGATGATGAAATATGGTTCTCAAGTTTTTCACATCAAGATTTTAAATCCAAACTTTTTCCACTTACTATAACAGTAAACCATCAGGCTTTCCCTCAAAGGAATATTCTTACTGTTGTTACAAAAGAGAGTGATGTTCTTGTTTCGAATAGCACCATGAATAGTTTGAACGATGCTCTTGATCAGGAAGTATTTAACTATACCCAGTTTTTTAACTTGCTGAAGCAAGAAGCAGGTATGGGTACACAAGAACTTGCAAGAGTTGTATCTAGTAGGAAAAAACTTAGTTCAGAGCAACTAGATAAGCTCAGTACAGTGGATGCTATCATACACATTTCTATTGAGAGTGCATCAAAATACATTGTAAGAATGAAGCTACTAAATGTTGTAGATAATTCTCTCAATGTATTGGCAATGTCCTCGATTAATATCTCTAATGATATTGAATTAAGATCTGAAGGAATGAAAAGAATATTTCGCCTGTTTATGGACGAGTTTTTCCTAAGAACAGTAAAATTGAATTTTAATGAAAAAGTTAACTATTCTGTCGTGATTAATGGTGATCCTTACGACCCGAGTAAGCAGGAGAAATCAGCTGTTTGTAAAGACCTTTCAAGATATCATACACAAAACATTGAAGTAAATAGTGGCAACTACAGAACCTACAGAACTACTGTGAAACCAGACGTTTTTTCGTTTAAAACCTCGAATCCAAGACGAAACCAATCTTCTACTCAATATATTATTTTCAAGGATATACAATTAGTCCGAAAATCTGGTACACTTACTGTAAATGTAACCAATGATGATGGAGGAAATCTTCGGGGGTATCAAACTTCCATAAAACTATGGCAACCCAGGATGTTTTTTTTCCGAGCAAACAAGGTATCACATAAGGGAGTCTCTACCAGAGAGTTTGCATTGACAAATCTAGGTCTTTATCAAGTTTCTGCTGCATATCCGGGATATTCAAAGCCGCTTCCCAAATTCATAAACATAAGAGATGATCTTGCTGTTCAGGGGAGGCAAATGGTTCACTTTCCTCTAGTTGAAAAGTCTGCTTTCAAGGCTATTGTTTTATCTTCAGCATATCCGGGCTGGGGACATTTATATCTTGACAAACCATGGTGGCAAATGCTGCTGCCTGCGGCATTCTATACAATGGCTCTAGCTGTCAGCGGCACTGCATATTACGATTATACTTCTTATCGAGACGAGTTTAAAGGGTATCAGGATTCTTATTTTAATGCAGCGACTGAAGATGACTTGGATAGATATAAGAATCTTGCAGACAAATCTTGGACTAATATGCATCGTGCCAAAAGCAGGTTTGAATATGGTGTTTCTTCCGCCATTCTATCCAATTTAATGACAAGTACGATACTGTATATTCAAAAAAAGATTGACTAACTAACTGATGACCGTGAACAAACGAGTACTGTTTTTCTGCTTTATGGGGATTCTTTCATTCATCTCTTTTCAGTGTTTGTCCGAACCCGAAAACCTGTTGATGTTTGATCGGGAAAACACTAAACCTGACAATCTCACAGTAGAAACGTTAGATGCCTTTACTGTTCAGCTTACTTGGACAATAATAGAAGTTGATTATGTTGACCAATTCACTGTTTACAGGGCTGAATCCGATTCACCAGTGCTGGCTGGTCTTGAATTCACCTCGGTTGGTGTAGTCTTTGATTCCGTTTTCAACTCAGAGGATTCTGAAGGAACATACAGTTACGATGATACAACCGCTGTATATTGGAAATGGAACCACTATTATGTTGTTTCCCACTATAAAGGTAAGTCTTCCTTTTTTTCAGATACCGTTTCATGCGATTTCAAGATAGACACACCTGAAGTTGCAGTTGAGATTATTGATCCCAATATTATTATGCATACATATTCGGCTGGCAATAACTATGTGGATGGAATTGTAACTAAACGGTACTGGGAGATTGACACGGAGATTGACTCGTTATTAGATACACTGTTTTATACACCTGCTAGTGAGAAGCAGATTACTTTGAATGATTCTCTTGTTTTTGATTCCTCTTCGTCAATTGAAGGTTTCATTGGAAGGACACTATACGATTATAAAGATATAAAACCCAATGTAGATTATTACTACTCAGCACGTAATTTCCAGACAAAAAATGATTCAACCCACTACTCTGAATGGAACGAATCAAATGCAATTAGGTTGGAAAGAGATATTCTTGAACATTCTAAGACACGAGCAGTATCAGATTCTGTAGTTCGGATATACTTAAGTAACATTGATATGAATTTTGATTCAGTCTTGATATATGAGGAAATCGATAATGGTAATAATGGATGGATGTTTTTCTCATCAATACACAGAGATAGTTTGATTTCCTATTCTTACGTCGAAGAATACTTATGGGATATTCGCTATTGGGGTAGCCTAGACACTTTAGCTAAAATCATATTAGTCGGGAATAACAGCCATTCATTGCCATCTAATTCGATCATTGTTTCTGATGATACTGTTACCCTCCGTCGTTTGGGAATACCGGGGTTTGATTTAGTTGAAGAAGGAATTTTTAGTTTCGGTTGTAACGATACTGATGACGAATGTGAACCAGATGAATTTCCTGTTTCATCCCAGGTGGTTCCGCCGTTCTATCTCTCAACATATGAAGTGACCCGACCTGTTCTTGACGATCCCAACAATTGGCCCCCGAAGAAGGGTGACTTACCAGCAGATAGTATATCTTGGGTTGATGTCATTTCTTTTTGCGGAGATCTGAACGCAGCCTTTCCCAGCTATAAATTTACATTACCAAGTGAAGCTCAATGGGAATATGCTGCAAAGCATGACCTTAATGGAAATGATACCAAATATCCATGGGGAAACGATATAGATATTTATCACGCTAATTATGGAGACGCCAACGGGGGATTAGTTGGAGTTGGTCAATACCCTTTTCCTTCCAGCTTTAGTATTTACGATATGGCTGGGAATGTTCTAGAATGGGTGTCAAATTGTTATAATGATACATTGGGACTTGAACCCAGTGATACAACTAACTGTTGGAAGGTTGCAAGAGGAGGAGGATATTGGCACAATCCAGAAGATCTTCGTACAACTAAGCGATTTCACTATCCCCAAGATCAATCTATCGAGGGGATTGGTTTTAGGGTCGTGATGGAAGTAAACCAATAGGAGATCATGAGAAGATGAACTTGATTAACAAGATACTCATGGTAGGGGTTTTCCTGTTACTGTACTCGTGTGCTCCTCATTTGAATGTCCAAATTGTTGACAGCGAAACTAAAGAATCAATCGAGGGAGTCAGAATAAAAGCGAAAGGTGATGAACAACGCATACCAGACGAGAGATTAACCGACGGTGCAGGATTGGCAAAGTTTCCCGATATTAAGTCAACTCCAATTGAAATATCAGCAAGTCTTGCCGGGGAATATTTTTCTATTGATACCATATATGAAGATGTGTCCTTAAAAAACGCTGTATTATTAAAATTAGAAAGGCTACAGACTATAGTGATTGGTAAAGTAGAAGAGGATTCTACTTGGAAGCCTATAGGAAATTGCTTGATAACAACAAATCCGCTTACCGAGACTGTGTATAGCAATGATGATGGGCGTTTTGTTATTCGGTCAACCAAATTCAAAGATACTCCCTATAACATTGAAGCGACCCATGAAGATTATCTTCCGAATCCAAAATCCGCCCAGCGGTTCACGATCAATGATAAGAACAATGTAGGTGTAATTCCTCTTAGATTAAAACCGGAGGAGGAAGTTCCTGATACAGCAAAAATTGATATTCCGATTGGGAGAGGGCCAGGAGAAGTTTGGGATGACTAGTAAGAGGAAGATCTGCCATTTGAGTATTTTCAGCAACTTTGGGAATAATGTTACTAATGGACATGAGATCATCCTAAGTGTATTGTTATTGTCTTTCATGATTTTCCATGGATGTGAGAGGCTCAGGAAACCAGAATTGCTGCTTACTTTTCAAGACGCGAATAGAACAGACGGGGTTGAGGTGTCAATAATTGATGAAAAGGGCAATACTCTGAAAGAAGGTCGGACAAATTCAAGTGGTATCTTTACATATACAGCTAAATACAAAAGAGGTACTGAACTCACATTCAAGTTTGAAAAAAGAGACTACGAATTTGAAATCGATCGTGACAAACGATCATTAAAGGTTCAAGAATCCGGCAAATTTATGATCTCCTTTAGAGCAGTCAAAGCAGTAAGAAGTATCACTTTTATAACTAAGAATTCAAAAGAAGGGGTACGTATCTATGGAGTGTATGGTGCAAAAAGAAGATTATTAGGTAATACAGATAAGAATGGTAGAGCGACAATTACAATTAGAAAAAAAAATTGGCATAATATTGGTTTCGAATACGAATGTGATTATTGTGAGGTAGTACCATTTAAACCAGATGAAACATATAGGTTCAATAACTTACCTGATGATGCGATTGAATTGGCAGTTTACCCTAATAAAATTGTCTATTTTTCTTATATTGTGCTTAGCGAAGAAACTTCTCAACCCATTCCGATGGCTGAAATGTACTGTAGCTCTCTTGACAAAACCTACAATGCTGACATTAATGGCGGGCTAAAAATTTCCATCTTCCTGGATGAACTAAAAGACAATCAGATTAAATTAAACGATAAGTTATCTTTCAATTTCAGTTCCGCAAGATATGAAACGATAACGAAGAAGGTTAACGTCACGATCGATAGATATCGTTCATCCGCAGAACTGGAGAAAATATTCTTGGAGCGTGCGTTTGGTTTGCACTTTCAAGTTTATGATTCTCACGGGTTTACAGTTGATAGTGTACAAGTCATGTTGGATGACTCTCCACTCACAAAAACGGACAGACGTGGGACTGCCTCTTTTTGGTATAAAGCGGATCGGATCGGAGAAACACAGAGGTTCCGGTTTAACAAGCAATTTTACGAAAGAACTGAAATAGACGTACAATTAAGTTCTCTTGAATTAACTAAGAGAATAGAGTTAATTCCTTTTGAATATTACCTGTCCTGTAAAGATTACGTTAATGCTAAGCCAATAGAGAACTTACAGTTTGAGACTGATACAACGATTCTTGCTCTTTATGAACGAGATGGGAAGTACCGATTACTATTTCCTCAATTAAGTAGGATGTATAAAGTAACCATAACTGATAGAGAGAATAGCTATGAGTCGAAAGAAACGTCTATTAGTCTGTATCAGCCCAATCTTGGAAAGACTGAAGAACTTAAGTTAGTGCCCAAAACCTTTGTTGAGTTAACTGTTATAGACAACAACGGATTGCCACTGAATCATGCTAGTGTCTGTGACAAATCCGGTAGATTACTTGGTATGACGGGTAACGACGGGGAATACCGTCATGAACTTAAGTATGATGGTTTAATAAAAGAGTATCGTATTTCTAAAGGTCACTATAAGGAAGAAACAGTAAGAGTTCCATTTGAAATCGGTGCTAATTACCATGATGTCATTTTGAGAGGGCTATACTTAAGCGTAGTTGTTACAAATGCAGAGACTGGTGAAATAGCTACCAATATTCCTATTGAATTAAATGGTGAAGAGTTTACAACTGATTTGTTTGGAAGGATAAACTTAAAGCCCAACAAAGAGGCAGAACCTTATTCTTTTATTTTTTCTGGTGAGGGTAAACGATACTTGCCAAGAGAGGGATCATTTGTTTATTCTTATTTGAGTCCTCGAGTTGATATAGAATTAGACCCACATCCCGTTCTGGAGATCCACACTGTTTATCTCGATCCATTTGGCAATAGTGGTTCTATCGATAATGTTGACCTTTACATTAATTCAAATAGAATTGGGAAAACGGATAGCACCGGTGTTTTTGTATTCCCAATCAAGGACAAGAATAAATCCTACTCGTTAAGAGCTTCGAAGCCAGGGTACATAACTGAAAGTAAAATCATACCCCCGGGTCCGACATTTCATCAGATTCAGGCTGTGATGCAGCGGATTACAGCAAGCTTCAATGTATATGATATTGATTACAATAATCTGAGTGGAATTGAGGTATGGGTGGAAGGTAAACGTCAGGGGACAACAAATATGAATGGTCGAATAGTTGTACAACTTGATGAGTTAGGAAAGCCAACAATACGGTTTATTGATCCGAAAGGAATATATAAGGAGAAAATCGAAACCTATACATTTCAAAAATCAAAAGAAGAAAGAATTATAACGCTGTTATTTAACCCTGTTGACCTCGTTGTCAATGTAGTATGGGCATCGGGTGCTCCTGCTGTTGGAGTAGTGGAAATCGATCCGGCTCCAGATCCCACTGTAAGCAATACTATATTTACACTTAGAGCCGGAGTGGCTCAGATCAAAATTTATAGAAAAGGAGATTATCAAATTAGATATACTACTACGGCAGGACCAGGGGTTTCAGACACAAGAGATATAACGATACTAATGGATTCAAATCAACCCATTTATGAATCTTTTACAATTCCTGATGCAAGTCTTCGTGTATTGGTAGATTCTGCTAATACCGTAAATGTGGAGGTTATAAAGGTTAGTGATACAAGGAATGATACTGTCGGATCAATAGCAGGTGATGGTAAAGGCGTTCTTGATGTGAGTAGTTATGGTTATGTCGATTACAAATTTGTTTTTACTCGACCTGGGTGGGCTGTCGAATCGATGGAGGTGAAGAGACTGGAAAGACCTAATCAGTTGTTTGATTTTGTTATCAAAGGTCATTACAAACGTTGCAAAGATCTTGAAGCGTTGGGAATGTGGCAAGAAGCTTGTGATGAATGTAAACAGGTACCATCAGGGGACCCCAGTTATTGTGATGCTTTGACCACCTTAATGGAGGTTTATCGAAAGAAACTGAAAGACTATGATTTAGCGGTAGATGCAATTCGAAAGTACATAGACAATAGTAACGGGACTTGTGAGGAGAACTGGAGCTATTACCGTGTTTTCTTCCATCTACTATCAAAACTAGATAGAATTCCAGACGGTATAGCGAATGAAGGGAAACTTAGGACATACTATGGGAAGTTCAATATTCTGGTTATGCTACAAGTTAACGACAACGAGAAGAAGAATACCGCTATTGAAAATGTAAAAGAGTATATGGCAGAGATTACTCTAATTATGATGAATGAAAAACTTGGTGAGTGGAAAAGAAATAAGTTTAATGAAACATTCAGGGATAGTGTTAGAACCGATTCAGAAGATTTGTTTTCTTCTTTAGTTAATGAATATCTGAAAAAACTGGATCACTCAATTGCATCTAATTATCAGACCAAAGCTCAAAATCTTTTAGACCAGATGCAATAATGAATTTTAAGACTATTGGAATAGGTTTACTAATCGCGTTCGTTTTGGTGATCATTTATACTTCCACGATCAGGGATTCTTTTGTTAAGGTAAGCGATAATGATCGGTCTGTAGTTTTTTCTGATTCTAGTTTCCTTGAACTGATTAGCTTTGATAACGGATCTGTTAATAAACAAAACCTGCAACTTCATTGGGATTCCCTACAAAGGCTTAATGGAGCCTCTTTTTCTGACTCTACACTGCTAAGTTATTACAGGGGGTATTTACATTTTAGCTTGTGGCAGCTCTATCTGTCTGTTGAAAAGTTGGCCCATAGTATGCATCACGATCTGTATGTTGGTCCAGAAAACGGTGTGAGAAATCCCAATTTACCCTTGACCCCAAGAATAAGACCTGATCAATCTGCTCTCAAGTTATTTAGTCTCGAAAAGCAGTATAATCAAATAATGCAAAGAGATTCTATCTATCATCCTCATAACAGAATCAATCTTCTTGGCAGTGGAAATGGTATCACAGATGAAGAAAAACTTCAAGAACTGGTAAGCAATGCATTAGATGACCAAGCTTCGAACATAACTAATTTCGGTGTACTGGACAAAAGTGATGATGTATTCATGATAAATCCATACCTGTTTTCTGCATTGTCATACTATCACGCTGATAAGTCGATTGATTATCTGGGAAACTTTGTCAGTTTGACAACGAAATCCCCTACCCGTCTGTTAAAAGCAAGGTTGAAACTCGTGTTAGTCTATGGTGCGATTAAGGACAATGAATCAATTAAATCGGTTATAGCTAATTGGGACGACTGGTTGTCAACACTAACTGACTCCGTAAGTCAATACCAATATGAAGCAGATATCCTGGAAGTGTTACCGTTTTTATTATCCTGTGGTGTATTAAGATCAGAAGATGTAGAAAAGATTTTTTCTAATAGTTCATTTCCACATATAAGACTACTCTTTGAACTGATTAGTGATTCTTGGGGTTTTGCAGCTAATTCCTTAAGTGTAGACAATATGAAAGATTACACAACAATAGATTATACGAGCTATGATGATCCAATCTTAACGCCTCTATTTGTGTTATATCTAGCAGAATACTTATATGAGAAAAAAGAATATCAATTGGCATCAGACCTTATTGGAGGGTTCTGGTATGAAGACAACAGTGCTCACCCGCCTGAGTTATGGTGGTTTGATAATTACCCTGATTTTCTGGTGAGGTCTTATTTAGTAGGAAGAAGAGATGGGTCGAAGCTTCCTTTTTGGGTTGATGACTTTCATAGAATAGTGGGCAACGACCCGACCCTTTTGTTGGAACAGGAATTAGCAAAGTTTTATAATAACGTAGCCTTCTATGGGCTTGTAAATCCAGTAAGCAAGGAAAACGAAGAATGAATATATGTATATTTAATAGTCAGAAAAAATTAATCGAGATAGTGTTTGGGGTACTAATCCTCTGTGGGACACTATTTGGTCAAGGATATTTTGGAATCAAATATGCTGAACCTGTATTACACATAGATGCGTTTGATCCATTCTACGGTCGGAAGGCGTTGGATCAAGTACGTGTTGGCGAACTTATTTTCAGTCGGTTGTGGAGATGGAATGAAAGACTTAACTTAGAACCCGACTTATTAGAATCGATGCCTATTCCCGATAAGGGTGGTTTATTATGTGTATTGAAACCTGATTTGAAATGGCCCGACGGCCAGCCAATAACGGTAGAAGATGTTAAATTCACAATAGATACCTACCGTGAGAATGGAAGCAGTTTTCTACAAGAAGTAGCTAAATACACCGAGTGTGTAAAGGTCGATGAACGTCAATTTGTTCTTAAGCCAAATCAACAGGTTATAGCATTTAATTATAAAACTCGTATTGATTTTCCGAGAATTCAAATACTGCCTAAACATATACTGAAAGTTCCCGTTATATCACACAAGGATTCGTATGTCAAAATTCCTGTTGGTTCGGGACCATTTCAGATCAACGGTATTAATAAAAATGGCAGTCGAATTGAAATCGTATTTAAAAGAAATCCAAAGGTATATGAAAACCCACCAAAATTCGAAATAAGAGAAGTACGGGCAGTAACAGAACCAAGTTTTGTAATCCAGTATGAGGACTTGATGACACCCAATGAGAGCAGTTACCAAGGCGATTCTCCAATCATTGATCTGATAATTGAAGATATCTCGGAAAGAGCGTCACTTAAGATTCTTAAAAACAAGTCCCATGTGAAGCGTAAACCGTATGCTCGCAATTCATGGATTGGATTAGCCTTGAATACCCGAAAGCCATTCCTGAACTCAGTCGCATTCAGGAGAACGCTAGATGCTATGCTGGATGACAGGACACTGATCAATAATAACTATAAGGGTGATGCGGTAGATATTACGGGTCCATTTTTAAGGTCTTTTGGATCCTATGTTGAAGATCTTGTTGATAGAAAAGCTGACGAGAAGACTATCAAAGAAGGATTGAAAGATCAGGGTTTCAGGTACAAATCAAATTCTTTGTTCTGGGTAGATCCTAAAACAGGTAACAAAACACTCATAAAACTCCGGTTGATTTATAACAAGAACTTTGTCTTATCTAATTCCAGAGAAAAACATGCATTAGATGATATAGTAAGAAAATTTGAAAAATTTGGCATAGTGATCGTTCTGGATCCGCTTGACAGGGTGGTATTCAAGGAAAAACTGAAAGACACGAACTACTGGGACATAGCTTATTTGCGACATACGTTTGGGTGGAATAACAATATTGCTCCAAGATTTGGCAGTGGATCATCCAATTATACTGGTTATATAAATCCAGCCTTATTGTCGGATTTGGAGGCAATGAAATCATCGAATCCAGTTCAAAGAAAGGAGGCAGGTGAACGTATTCATCAACATTGTTATGATAATGTTCCTTATATCTTTTTATGGCATGTAAAACCTTATGTTCATTATCGAAACATCATAAAAGATCTTTCTGTTACTCCGTTGACATTTTTCACAACTATTGGTGAGTGGTGGGTTGAACCTAGGTAATGGTAAATGACGAGCAAAAACAAAATTCTAGTTTGCTCATGGATTATAATGCGATATGTGTTGACAATGATCGTTTCCTTCTATGTTCTATATGTGGTTCTGAGTCAATTATCACCACCGGAAGATATCGTTTCTACGCAGTCTTTTCCGTCATGGTTATCATCATTTGTGCAAGGTGATTTAGTTACAAACAATTACCAGAAACCAATAGTCTTTTTACCAGATCAAGTACAAGAGAATGTTGAGGCTATCGGTTCAGCATTCTTTCATACTGCGGGATTGGCAATTGCAGGGTTACTGTTTGGATATGTTTTATCTATTGGATTGAATTTTCTTTTAGTATTCACCAAATCGATTGTCCAGGGAGCAATTTCTCTTATAGTTAGAACGCTTGAATTCTTTTCAGGGATTCACATAATCATTTTCGGTTTAGGTGTATATCTTATTTTCAAATTAGACACACCTTATTTTCTATTGCTTGTAATGTTAGCTATAGCGAGCAATGTGTTTTATGATTTCTCTTCTGAACAATCTGTTGAAATCAAGAAGTTAATGGATAGGGACTTTGTTGTTGCTGCAAGAGCATGGGGAGACTCAATTTGGAAACATGTAAAACGAAGCGTATGTACTCTGTCTATTACACAGTTAGCTTCAATGTGGATGACTTTGCTTACAAATACTCTTATCATTGAAATTATTTTTCAAAGGAAAGGATTAGGCAGTTTAGTTTACCAGAATATATTCGCTCCCAATATGGGTAGCTTGGTCGTAGAGACAAATATATTGTTGGTTATCTCAATGAGCATCATAGCCTTAGTATCCCTCGGGGGAGCCGCGAAGGAATTACTAGTGTTGTACCTGATCGAAATAAAACGATGATGCTTAAGAAAACACTATATAATTATATTATTTTGATCTGCTTTTTAGCTCTATTCATGATTTGGCTATGGCACTTTTTTTCGCCCTATGGTCTTAATCCAGTTTATGACACTGACGGAATGCCTATTGAGAGTGCCAACCCAAGTTTTTCCCATCCATTCGGAACTGACGAGTATGGTAAAGATGTATTGGTCAAACTGTCAATGGCCACATCTTATAATCTTCTGCTTTCACTGATTGCCCTCGTTGCATTCTTGTCTTTTGGGGTTCCAATGGGTATTGCTTTAGGGTTCCGGCCTTCTCAAGGCATATCAACATTGCGTCAATTGAAATACAAATGGGAGAATAAGCGGGTTTTGGTATTGCGTATCTTGCAATGGACAGCATTCGTTTTGAATAATATATTTCAAACTATACCTATTATTCTGGTGATGATTGTAACTGTTCTTTCTGTTCAGCGATGGGTTGGAGAACCAGGTCTAAGATTATATATAGATATGGCAGTATTGGGAGTATTCTACACCCCCAAAATTGCTATTACATTACAAGATCGGATTCTGAGGTTAAGAAAAGAAGAATTTATCCACGCAGCTAAAGCAATGGGTATGTCATTCTGCAGATTGATATTCAAACATATACTTTGGCACGAATGTCGTGGAGTTATTGTTGTACAAGGTTTGAATCTTCTTTTACAGGCTATCATGATGGAGATCTTTCTTACTTATTTCAACTATGGTTCTGATAAATTATCTCTGGGGATACTCATAAAGCAGTACATGGGTGTTTTACCAGCGTATCAGCTTCTGACTAACCAAGAGCGTCTTGCCAGTCTTCTGCCATTTATCTTGGTTATTATAATCTGTATAACATTTCGCTGGTTGGGTGAGCGTGTTTTGGAATTAAGTGAAGTATAGGTATGTCTGAATATATAATTGAAATAAAAGATTTATCAGTTGCTGTTTCAGAACTAAGCAAGAAAAAACAATCATTCTTGAAGAGGCTAGTTAACCCGGAAATGGATACAGTTCAGCTTCTGAAGAATGTTAACCTTAATGTGAAAAAGAGAGAAGTATTGGGGGTTGTGGGTGAATCTGGTAGCGGAAAAAGTTTGACAGTTAAGTCTATTCTAGGTCTCAATACTTTCTTGCCAGGCATATTGTCTGGTGAGATCATTTACTACAACGATTCAGAGATGCCGTTATTACGCGGCACTTCGGTGAACAATAGTGGGTTTTTGGGTAAAATTATTCCCCTGTTGTTTAAGAATCAGAGATATGAAACCTCTTGGCACTTAAGAACCATTTATGGATTTATGCAGTGTCCTGATAACTATGTCAGATGCGATAACGATAGGCTTTTCCTCTACTCCCAAAACACTAATTATGTGGAGGTGGATATAAATGAGTGCCAATATGATAGTTTAAGAAACACCTATTCGATTCCCAGCAAGTTTAGTGAATATGAAAATGCCTATCTTACGGGATGGGCAGAAATTCCACATGGCATTTTCAACAACGAGCAAATTCGGGGTAACCTAACGAAATACAAAAAGGAGGGCAATTCGGTATTAGGTAAAGAAATTTCTATCATTCTTCAAGATCCAATGACTTTTTTAAATCCCTACTGGTCAATGAAGAGACAGCTTAACAACTTAAACATGCTTTACACCGAAAAAGAAAATAAAAACGATAAAACTAATGCCCTACTTGGGGAAATGCGACTGGACAATGAGAGTTTTAGAAACGCAATCCCACGTGAGTTAAGTGGTGGGCAAGCGCAGAGAGCAATGATTATCCTAGCTCGACTTACAGAACCCAACCTGTTAATTGCTGATGAACCGACAACAGGTCTCGATGTCACTTTAAAAAGAGAAGTGGTGAAGTTCTTGAAGAAACGTAAGAAATCAATGATTTTCATTTCTCACGACTTAAACATGGTTAGGCATGTTTCCAACAGAATAAATGTAATGTATAATGGTGAAATAGTAGAAAACTGTACAGCTTCAGATTTTGTTGTAGTGAAAGATCATCACCCCTATACAAAAAAACTCATTGAAATTCAGAATTCACATTATGAAGAGTACATAGAAAAAGATTTACCCAACCTTCGGGATATTCAAAAGTGGAAGGGATGCAATTTTGCACTACAAAACTGTCCTTTAATGGATTCGAAATGTGAAAAAATTGCACCTCCTGCAATTGATGTTGCAACTGGAGAAATAGAACGTTCAGAACGAGATTCGGTTCATTGGGTAAAATGTTGGAGGTTCTTACCTGATGAGTAATAGTATTGCACTCCAACTCAAAAATGTTTCCCTTCGATATGAAAAATCTGGGTTTCAACTTACTAACTTTAACTTCGACATTCATCATGGAGATTTAATCGGGTTGGTTGGGGAAAGTGGGAGTGGTAAGTCTACCGTTGGAAGGTTGTTGATTGCCTTAATCAATCAATCCGAGCTCGAAACATTCGGTGTTGAGCATCTCAAAGGGGAGCTATTATCGAGTGAAACAGGTATATCAGATGTAAATCTATTGGATACATCTTATAAAAACCTGCGACGTTTTCGAAAAAAAACGCAACTAATTTTTCAGAATCACCGGGCATCTCTAAATTTGAATGTGACGGTTTACGACACACTAAAAGAAGCCATTATTGTTGGGTACGGAAAACAACAAGGGAACTTCATTGATGAGAAGATTAGAGAATTCAGTAACCATATCGGTCTGATGAGCTACAATCATACCGAGAGTGGTTCCATAAAAGGAAGAGGAACCATTTTGGATAAGAAAAATGGTCAATTAAGTGGCGGTCAGATGAAAAGAGTAAGTATAACAAAGACTGTTTGCCTGAATCCAAGCATCATTATTGCAGATGAACCGTTGACTGGGTTAGACGCATCAAAAAGAGGAAAGGTACTAGAATTTCTTTTGGGAGAACAGGAAAGTAGAAAAGAAACGGATAATCCTCTTACATTAATCATAATCTCGCACGATATTGGTATGATAAGTAAATACTGTGAACGAATGATCATAATGTATGGAGACTTGGATAAAAAAAGGGGAAGTATTGTCGAAGAATTCATAGGTAAAGGAAAAATCAACTATGCTAAGATTGACGAATATCATCCCTACACAAGAGAGCTTATGAACGCTGCGAATTATTTTCGTGAGAACGCAAATAATGTATTAGCTGAAGATTTGAGATGTAGTCATTCGATCATTGAACATGGATGTGTCTATAATATTGTCTGTCCTCTTAAGGATAAAAAGTATTGTGAGTCTGATCCTGAACTGGAACAATACTATGACGATAATAATCACAAAATGGCATGTTTCGTAAGAAACTCATGAGAGAAATTCATTATAGTGTAATATTCTTCTTTCTGCTTGTAAGCAGTGTGATACATGCATCAAGTGAATGGCGCTTTGCTACTACAACTTCTAATGCAAGACTACCCGAATTATATATAAACTTTGAAAAACTCGGTAAACTTGGTCTATCATTTAAAAAAGGCGATGTACTGTATTTACGAATTGTTGGAGAGAAAGGCTATGCTAACGTACCGACTTGGGATAGGCAATTCTTAACGAGTAAGTCACTGTTGCATCAGCCGGAAGATTTTAGCATTCAAGCTTACTTTGTAGAAAGAAAGACACCTTGGAGAAAAGTCATCAGCAAAATCTATGTTCCCAAAATACGAAAAATCTATAGGGGAATTATGGGTCAGAGTTACAGAAAGTTTACTCGTGAACTAAAAGTATTCGTAGGTACTAAGAGTAAATCCATAATTATTGGGTTTCCAGTGAAAAAAGATTTAAATAGCTCTGATCGTTTAAGGATTGCGCGATTACCGATAATATTTAATGGTGCAACAAGGGCAAAGATTCAATTGTCAAAAAACAAAAAAGATTGGATTCCTTTGGATTATGTTATTACAGTAGGCAACTGCGAATTTAATCTATATAAGGAGTATCATTTCATCGCAAGTGATACCTTAGACTACTCAATTGGTTTTTCAATAAGACTGCCTGATCCATCAATTATCAAGAGTGAATTACCGATTAGATTCATAATACCTGCAACAGTGTCAGTGATGTGGAGTGAAAGAAATGACAGTATATCAGTTGTCTCAAAGAATGGAGAAGAAATCAAAGGGGAAATTAAAAGAATCAGTGACAAGATCATTGAGTGGACACCCCAAGAAAATGTGGCAAAGAATACTATTATTACATTTACCAATGCGAAAGTTAGGGGTGCAAGAACTGAAGATTCTATACACTTGAATTTGGAGGTTGCATATACAGATTCAGAAGGAGGGGGAAATTTTCGACCTGACTGGCAAGTTGTTTCAACCAGCCAAAATGGAATCCGTCTGGTTTCTCCTTATTTTAAAATAAAGGGTGGAATCAATTACACGATCTTCAATGAAACCAGCGAATTCCAGTTACCCTCACTAGTAATTGGACAAGGAAATGTTGCGTTCTTTCAGCATCAAATGGAATTTGAATTAACCTTTCCAGAGAATATTCCAGTTGAATGGGACTTAGCAAAGATTATGGAGATAAACAGACAAATAAAAGTTGAATCAATTTCCACTTCCAAATCTCTCTCATTTGTTGTCATGTCAGGGCAATTAACAGGCCATGAGTATGAAATAAGTAACTTATTCTTAAAGCGATTGACAGTCTCGGTCAGACCCTTTCGAATAAGAATTACGATCAGGATTCTTGATCAGAACGAGGATTTAACACTTCGTCAATTCATTCAAATTGGTCAACCGCAGTTATATGTTGCCAATAGACAGCTTATACTGACTGCGGCACAATTACCCGCTATTGAAAGATTAATTATTGCTGAAGATGAGTTTGTTAGTACGATAAATCCAGGAGATAAAATCATATATAGTCTACCAAAAGAATCAAAGTTAAGATTTAATAAATCGTTATTATCCAATGTCCAGGTGCCAGAAAATGTCTTCCGTATTGCCAGGGAGGAAAGTGATGAACACAATCTTGTTCTGGAAGTGATAAGGTCCCCCGGCATTGGATATCGAGATTACATAAGAAATATACCTTTAAATCCATCAAGAATGTCAATTCCTCCTACCTATGGAAAGTTTACCGTACAGTCTTCAATGGGATCAGAATTTGTAATTATAGATAGCATGCCTGTTGAAATAGCAAGAATATCGATTGACATGGCTTCAAATGCAGAATTTATTCGAGATGTCGACAAAGATATTCAGAGGTTCCATTTGCCTGATATCATTATAGAAAATGATGGGTTTTCTCCAGTCTTAAAGGGTGAAGATATTATTTTGTCATTGAATGAAGTTAAAAGCTATTTGTTCAAACGTGATGATCTGACAATAGAATCCACATCAGGTGGACAACCAGTAACAATCTTGGGAGGTAATGAAAAACTAACTCTAAGATTTAAAATAAATATAACTCCCGGAGAGAGAGTATATATAAATGGATTGATTATCGAATTACCCAAAGATCATAAGTATTTGACTAATATTCCAATCCTAGCAATAATAGGCTCAGAGTCCAATCGATTATATAGCGATAGTACTTTAACCTATGGGGCACCTGTTTTACGATCCGCAATGGAACAGGTTTTAATCCATAGAAGCAATAGGACTGCGTTTTATTCCCTTGAACTGAATTTTGGCAACCTATCAAAGAGGTTAAACAGTATTGACGAAATTATCCTAAGATTACCAAATAAGCCTAGTCTGCGTTGGTCAGAAAATATAAACATTACTTTTTCAGGAACGGCTTCTGAATCATTACTGAGAACATATGAATTACGAGATGATGCCAAGACCCTCGTTATTCCAGTCAATGAGAATAGTAGATTTTCAAGCCTCCGAAAGCAAGTGTACATTAACGGGTTAGGATGTCAGGAGATTGTATCTCACGAATCAGGTATTATTAGGATAAGACTGTCTATAGATGGGGGTAAAACGATTGTTGCCATGGATGAAGAGCCCAAAAGGATAGTTTCTCAAGCTAATGCTGCTGCCATTGACCGTCAGCGTGTTTTTGAAAACTGGTATCCGTTCAAGAAAGGTAATAAGGTCAAAATCTCGTTACAGAAATCTCCATCTTTTATTTGGGATACAACTAGAACAACTTTGCGATACTCCAAACGTGACATAAAATTTAACAGAACTAAGATATTTGATAATAATCTGCTGTTTTCAGAAGATTTAAAAACTGTCACCCTAACAATTAGACATGATGTAGACGATGAATCAGTAAAAAGTCTTTACCCAGGCATAATCTACCAGATGATGGACTTTGGACAGGAGATAACCCTAGAAGGATTTGTTTTTCATGGACCTAGTGAGGCGGAACCGGTTGTTAATGTAGTACTACAAACACTTTACGGGGAACTGATATATCCTAAACAAGATGATTTTATTAAATGCATGGTTGAATATTTAACAGATACGGTAAGAATTTCCTTAGGACTACATAGTTTTCCGGTTGGTGACAAGTTAAACAACCCTTCTCTGATTTCATGGTATAGATACCCGGAGAAGTACTTACCCTATGTATGGTTAACTACAGATACTGATCTTGAGCAAATCCCATTAATGAAGAAGAAAGAAGATTTAAGTGATTTGAAAAAGGAACTTGAAAAACATTACAGATTTGCCAAGGATGATATTGATTATGATTGGGTTTTCTGGTATTACTTATCTTGGTACAAAAAGCGGGTTCAGGAATTAAAACGCACCGATTTTGACTCATGGGGTTTTCCAGATCCAGATGATAAGTTAAATGTAGCATCTTATAAAGATGACTTTATTAAAGCAGAAAAAGTGGGTTATGAGAAATCTTTCGCAGGGCAATTTCCAGATCCGATAGGCGATAAATCGGATCTTCAAGCTCGGAAAATTGCTTATGAGAAAGCAACAGAGTTGTTCAATAAGCGAAGCTATTTAGAAGCAGAGTATATTCTGTTAGAAAACCTTTTCAAGCCAGGCATGGAAGATTGGATTCGGGTAGCTTATTGGACAAAGTTGGGCCAAATAGGGGAAGTTTTGATGGACACAACCGTGCTCTATGGAGATAAGACCTATAGTTCATATATGTATGGACAGGCCAATTCTACTCTAAACTCACCTGATGTGACAACTTTATTAATGCATTGGAAACCCCAGATCAAACAGTATTTGGACACAAGGCAAAAAGGTCAGGAAATGGTGATTAAGGAACTTGGGAAACCATCCCCGGAATTAAAAAAGTATTATGAGGAATTCTTGGATCACAAAGATCGCAAAAAACGGGGTCCATCAAAGGTAATTGAGGTCAGTTGGGATCCGAAAAAGCTTGCCGATAGAAATGAGTGGGAGTTTTTGTTATCGGGAGCTGTTTCATATCAGTCTGGGGATGGTGAATATTACATCGATTTGGAGAATAGAAGTCGGTCGCTACATGCATTCGGCAATGAAATCCAAGTCTACGGCGGCAATATATACTCTTTAGATTTTGACCCTCCTAAGAATTCTGTAAGAAAAGTCATTCTGTCTGTGATTTCAGGTATCTTGTTTTATACTTGGGTGCAGTTATGAATGTAAAAAACTTGCTTGTAGTACTGATGACGCTCAACATACTTAATGGTTCAGACCTATGTACTGAACTCTCAGATCAGATTAAAACTTACGTCGACGCTCTTGAACAACTGAAAAACGAAGAACCGGATAGAGAGTTATACGAATCTCATCTAGATCGGATGAAGAAATACTCTCTAACAATACAAGATTCTGAATGTCAGCAGAGCGACTCACTTCTCGTGGAGTTATTACATCACTTTGCAGAATTCATGAGCAAACCGCAGGGTGACCTTGAACAGTACAGCCTACTACTTACCAGCTGTAAAGAGAGAATGGTACGATATAGCAAGACACGGGAAAGCGAATTGAAGAAGGAGGGTAGGTCATTAGATTATTTAAGAGACTGGATTAGGAGAAAAGATCGAATAGACCAAGAGCTTCGCAAACTTGATAATAAATATGCAACCCTTAAAGTGTATATAAGTCGGGCTACACCTTTTACCGAAATGACTCGTGTTATGTCAAGAGCATCAGGATCCTTAAAACCGGTTAAAATTCATTTTCGTGCACCAGAAGACATTGTCAAGGAAGACATAAATCGAAGAAGGATATCTTATCTGACAAAGACCTTCGATATGGTTCTTTCAAGTTATGATCCCGATACAGGTTTTTACTTTGAAATACCGTTCTTGCCTATTTCTTCAAATCAAGATCCTTTCCCTGATGAGACCTATGCTATTACGTTTGACGGTAGAGTAAGGTACCGAATCCACAATTTTCATATAATGCAGCAAGATATTCTTGTTGTCCCAAGTAACCCTGAATGGGTATATATCGAGGAAGTACCCGAGAATTATACAAAGATTGAGCTGCCAAATAATCTGGACTTTGAGGTTTGGGATAGAAGTATCGCCAGTTTCGTTGACAAGACAACGTTGGTTTATGTTGAATCCGATCAAGCAAAGACTTTATATCTACCTGTTGATGAGGAGGGCACAAACAACCATGAAATCGTCATAAAGAGTAAGAAAAAGATTAATCTTGGTTGGTTGACAGGGATTTCAACTCTAATCATGTTGGGAGTATTCTTGTATGCTATTTGATTGCATAATTAGCGTCATTAAATCAGGAAAGAGCGTAGGACTTGTTATTGTATTTTTGGTGTTATTTGTTGGGAAAATTACGGCAGAAGGGAATGAGGACAATTTTGTTTTGATTTATCAGGGGTCATTGAATGGTTACTTGAATCCTGTTTGGGCACCCAACTCCAAGACATTCTCAATACAAACGATTAACAAAGATAAGGAAAAAACTTCTACTCTATATGTTTATCAATTAGCTGATGATGAAAACGTACAATTCAAAGCTGTATTTCCTGTACAACAGCACAAAAAGAAAGGTCCTCAAAAGAGAGTAAAATACCGCCCCCAAGAGAATACAATAGGATGGTTTACAGGGAAAAAAGGTGCACAAGTTTTATATAGCGCAACTAACCGGTCAGCTGGCTCTTCTCTAAGTAAAGATATTTTCCTGGCGTGGAGACATACAATCACATCAGACCTTGTAAGCATGAAAACTCGTGAAATCAAGAGTTTTCAAGAATATTCAGGACCAGGGGACTTTTATATAGAGGAACAATCAGAAAGTATTCTACTTACGTTTCTCAGTGAAACCCGTAAGACTGTAAACCGACTTTATCCATATTACAAAAATATAGTTCAACTACAGACGTTCAAACTACCTGTACAGAGTATATGCGGACATAACGGGGGTAGCACCCTATTTGCAATTTTAGGAAAAGAAACGGTTTATGAAGCTTGGATTTCATATGACGGTGGAATAACATTTGAGAGAATTGATATTCCCTCTACTGGTTTTACCATTCTAACGGAGGCTCTGTTTTCCACACAGAATAGCAATCTTATTTCCTTTATTGGAGCTAATAGCAGCTTAAGAGAAGATGAAAAAGCAGTGTTGTGTGTTTATGACTTAAAGAATTCAACATATATAAAAAGAATAGACGTTTTTCGTCATAAACAACCACCGCCGCACACGCACCCAGCGTATCATCAGTGGCACCCTGATAAGGATCAGGTGTTCTACATGAGGTCAGATGAGATGAATCGAAAGAGACTACTGTACTGGGACTTCATTGAGAATAAGGAATATCTTACAACACTCCCCGAAACTAATCTTAAAACATTTAAGATATCCCCTGATGGTCAATATCTTATCACGATCAGTAATGATAGAGATACGAATATGAGAATATATCGAATTCGCAATGATAAATGAATTCTACAGACACACCTTATTTGGATTTCTTCTACTATTCTCGTCGATTACCGCACAGAATCCTCCCGAACTAAATCCAATCGACAACCAGACTACTTCTGAGGATTCGTCCTTAACGGTACTCGTATCAGCGACTGATCAGGATGGCGATTCGTTAACGTTTGATGTTTCCTCTGACACAACAGCCATAACTACCTCGATATCTGCAAGTTCTGATACATCCGCAGACCTAACGTTAGCACCGATCGAGAATTGGAACGGTAGTGCTGATATAACTGTCTTTGTGTATGATGATGGTAGTCCTGTCTTGAGCGATACAACGGTGTTCACGTTAGAGGTGACGGAGGTAAACGATCCTCCTATTGCAGACACTTCCAGTTTTGTTTTGCCGGAGGACAGCAGTTACACACATCAGTTGACGGGTGATGATGGGGATCCGACGGCTACGGCTGCAGATGATCAGGATTTAACGTATGTCATTGTAGACAGTGCCTCTCACGGGGTATTGGTGTTGAACAGTGAGACAGGTTTAATTACTTTTGATCCAGACACGAATTACAACGGTTATGATAGTTTCAGTTTCAAGGTCACAGATAATGGGACGACAGCTGGAGTGCCTGATCCATTGACCAGTGAGCCTGCGGTGGTGAATATCACAGTACAGCCGGTGAATGACACACCGGTGATAGTGGATATGGATACTCAGACGACATCGGAGGATACGGATAGTCAGGTTTCTTTAATTGCCAGTGATGTGGATATCGGGACGAACGGTCAGAGTTTAACGTTTACGGCCAGTAGTTCGGATGAGAGTCTGGTTCAGGTATCCACGTCTGATACGGGGGACAGCACAGCGACGTTATTCTTTGATGTTCAGCAGGATCACAACGGCAGTGCTGAGATCACGGTGATTGTT
>JACKQG010001843.1_pt1 | contig 28709 bp, 26 predicted proteins | sample 8237621 | NCBI WGS metagenome assembly JACKQG01 (sample SAMN15677084, study PRJNA649215) | marine metagenome | biome: marine; feature: Black Sea; material: saline water; isolation source: suspended particulate matter (SPM) from the Black Sea western gyre | collected 2013-06-09/2013-06-10 | depth... | reverse complement strand
GCTGCCGTTCATGGTTGTCGGCGACGGGTTTATCAAATCCCATGCGCTTGAAAACATCAGACTGCTTTCAGACGACTTTCTGAAATATTTTGTCGGGCCTCCCAACCGGCTTTATCAGCCCGATTTCGAGCAGAGGTACCTCACCGGAACCTTTACCGATACCGATCTGACCATGGAAGGTCAGGTGGCCCAGGATTTTGCCTACCGTTTTGTCAAGCGGGGTGTTATCGCCGCCATGAACGTGATGAACCGGATCTTGGGCACGAATTTAAAGGTGGTGGAATGCTACCGCACCGAAGATGCCGAAATGGTCGTGGTGGTACTGGGATCGGCGGCCGGCGTTCTCAAGGATGTGGTTGATTACTACCGGGATGTGCAAGGCTTGAAGATAGGGGTCGTGCGGCCGGTACTGTTCAACCCGCCCTGCTATGAGGAGATTGCCTACGGTGTTCGCAACGCCAAGGTCGTCACCGTACTGGAACGCACCGGCATGGTTCACAATCAGCTTCTTCTGGCAGATTTACAGGTGGCGCTGCAACTGTCTCAAAGAGCCTATCGCGAGGGCAAGGATGAGCACAAACTTTACGCCCGCGATGATATGCCCACCCTTTTGCATGGGGTTTACGGTCTGGGCAGCAAAGATTTCAACAAGTACGATGCTGCCGCGGTCATTGAGAACATGCGGGCCTGCTTAGAGAGCAAGCGGGATGATTTTATCCGGGACTTTTTCTCGGGCGTCGAAGGCCCCTACACCCTGAAACCGGCACAACTTCCGGGTTACAAGGACCGGGAGCTGGGCCTGACCTTTATCGGTATCGGCGCCGAAGGCGTCAAGACCGCCCTGGAAACCGCAGCGGTTATTTATGCCGAAGAAAGCTGCAATGGCCGGCGATATATCGAGTCCGGCGCCCGTTACGGTGCAGCCAGAAAGGGTGCTCCGGTCTTTATGAATCTTCGCATCAGCGCCAGCCCGATTCGCAATGCCTCGGAGCTCACCGAACACGATGTACTGGCCTTTTTCAATGAAAAATTTCTATCCGGCGAAATTTTAAGAGACTACGTCGGCGGCCTGAATCAAAACGGACTTTTGGTCATCAACAGCCCCAGAACCGCAGATGAGATCCTAGCGTCCTTTCCTGCTGAAATGCGCCAGTACACTACCGACAAAAACATCAAGGTAATCGCTGTGAACGCCACTCAGGCTGCCCTGAAGCATCTTAAGAAAAACCTGCCGGGTGCCATGATGCTGGGCCTTATTAATAAAGAGACAGGGATATTTACGCCCGAAGCCTTTGAGATGAGGTTTGCAAGCATCATGAAAGAAAAGCTGGGAGCCAAAAAAGGACTGGAGATTATCGATTCCAATGTCGCCCTGTTAAGAGAAGGTGTCGAGAAGGCTTCAAGCGACCCCATTGAGAGGATCTGTGCGTTTGCCGTTGTATCCGAAAGTCAGAATCCATCGGCGGCGATTGAACCCGAAGATTTCGGCCGGGCTCCGGGTGCCGCCGGCCTTCCGGTTACCATGACCGAAAAGGACGAAATGGGGACCATCAAACCGGTGAATCTGATCGACGATTTTCAGGAAACCTTTCGTCGTGAAATGCTTGAGCCGATTATGGAGGGAAAAAAGGTTCCCTGGGACCGGTTTATCCCGGTGGTGCCGTCCGGCACCAGCCAATATAAGGATGTGAGCTTCATGGGTTCCCAGCTTCCGGTCTGGGATGCCGCCAAATGCATTGCCTGCGGCATGTGCGCGGCCTCGTGTCCGGACTCGGCGCTTCATTCCACAATTACGGACAAGCCCGTGCCCGAGGGTGCGGTTCGGTATTTCAAGGTTTTCAAAAAACCGCCCAAAGGAATTCCCTGGACGAATTTTGCCCTCAACATCAACGTTATTTTTGATCGCTGCAAAGGCTGCGGGGTCTGCGCCCAGGTCTGTCCGGTGGACGCTTTTAAAATGGTTGACAAGACCCAGATAACCGCAACGGATTTTTTCCCCGAAGCGTACCATGATCTGGACAATACCTATGATGCGGCCCAGTATGTAGACCGCATGCCGCTAAACCACCAGGTGCTGTTTGTTTTTTCCAAGCTCTATCCGGGCAAGCATACCCTTTGTCCCGGTTGCGGTGAAGGGACCATCAACCTTTTGACCTTTTTTGCCCTGGAAAGCTTGCGCAACAGCCCCAAAGGGATCGAGACGTTTTACCAGGGGATCAAGGTTCTTTCGGAAAAGAATCGGCGGGCCATCGAGCATATGATCGATCGTGGATTCAACATTTACAACATCAATGCCACCGGCTGCAACCAGGTTTCAGAGCTGGTCAACCCCTATAACGCCCGGATTTACCAGGCAGGTCACTACGGTTTCGGCACCGCCTCGGCTGCGGCCCTGGGAGCCAAATTCGCTTTGGATCAGGCCTATGTCAACGGTTTTAACAACGTGCTGACCAAAATCATTGTGTTTGCCGGCGACGGTGCCATCTACGACATCGGTAACGGTCCCTTCAATTATGCTCTGGGCGAGAACTACGATATCACCTGGGTGATTTACAACAACGAGGGCTACATGAACACCGGTGGCCAGAAATCCGGTGCCACCCGCTTTGGGTGTGACCGCTCGACCTCGCCCATCGGAGAAAAATATGCCGGCAAGACGACCCTGCATCGGCGGATCGTCAGCCAGGCCACAGCGATATCTCATGTCTATTCGGCCAAACTTGCCGTCGACAACCCCTTCTACGCCATTAAAATACTGAAGGAGGCCATCGCCTACTGCGGTCCGTCGGTGGTGGAATTTTTCTCTTACTGCTCGCAGGGTCAACAGAGCCATGACTGGGCCGGCCCATTGGTCTCCAGAATGATGAACGAGGCCAGAAACTGGCAGATTCAGGTCAGAAGGCCGTTTCAAAAGCTCGATATTTCGGCCAATCCGGAGCCGGACAAGGTGTTTCCAACTAAAGGCAGGTCCTTTAAAAAGGGTGTTAAACGCGACCCGGCCACATTCCACGATGTGGTCGGCATGCTGGGCCAGTACAGTCGACATGTCCTGTCCCAGGAAGGGGATGACGTTCCGGAGCTGATTGAAGTGAATGAAATAGTATCCATTTTTCGGTGGCTGCGGAACCAATGTCTGGCCGGGTATCGTGACAGCATGCCGACCGAAGAGGAGGTCGAACGCATTATTATTGAGCGCTACACATAGTTCTAACAGAATGTTATTGTGAAGATACTGAAACAGGGGGCCGATGTCCCCTGTTTCAGTTCTGCTTCAAGTTGACGGTATATTTAATTTCAAGTCAAAATGATTGATAACTTCTTTAAATTGTTCCGCAGGATTTGACTGTTTCACCAGATAGCCGCGGACAACCCCTTTGATTGAGAGCAGATCCCTGCTGCGGGTCAGAATCGTACGGTTTTCTACTAAGGACAGCTCAACAATATCGTCCTTTTTATAATCACTTCTGTATAATGAAGTCTTTAATCGAAGGTGTGCCTTCCAAGGGAACCTTGCATTCCTGTTTTCGTTTTTCAGGACCGAGAAAGTCGTTCAATTCCTCGTAAAATCTGATATAAACATGCTTATCCATAATTTGATAAACTCGTAAAAAATGAAGCGTGAGATATAAAATGACGATATTTAGTATATTAGGAGAGCATCATGAATATAACCCAGCGGATTCTTCTGAGCATCGGTATTTTACTGGTAGATCTGGCAGTTTTTTTCCTGCCGCTGTCGGCATTTTTTCTGATGTATATCCTAATTGCAAACCCTCCTTGGTTCAGGAACTTTTTAAATAATCTCGAAAGCTCCGGCAGCACCAACCAAAATTAAATAATACCGGTCCATTATTTGTATAATCTTTCCCGGCTTTTGGCAACCAACCCGCAATTATTCTAAAGTTTTTTTAATAATTGCCGATATTTAAATCAGGAATATTCGCGTCAACGCACTGATCAAACAGGTTTGATTTACTGCGCCGGTTTCGGAGAAACGCAATCAATGAAAGCACCAAAGGATGTCATAGATTCAGCATCAGATGTACAAACGTTCGCTGTTAAAAAGGCGTTGCCATGGGGGCTGATTATCGGTGCATTGGTTGTCACCACGACCGTGGGCCTGCTTCTTCATAACCTGGCGAACGCTTATGTCATCCTCAATATCCGGGCGATCGAATCGATGCGCGCACCCCTTGAAACCGAATTCAAATTCGCCCACATGATCTTTATCGCTTTGCTGGCAGGATTCGTGTTCGTTTTTGTCCTGCTGTTTTTCAATCGCAGGCTGCGAAACGTGGTCCGGGTGCGCACGGAGAATCTCGAACGGGAAGTCGCCGAGCGTCTGCAAGCCGAGGAGGCGATGCGTGAGAGTGAAGAGAAGTACAAATTGCTGATAAAGAACTTGCCGAGTGTCGTTTACAGAGGATACAAAGATTGGCATGTTGAATTCATTGATAGAAAGATTGAGGTGTTAACCGGATATGCTGCTGATGAATTTAATTTCCGGAAAATGAAATGGTCCGATATCATTGTGAAAGAGGATATTAAAGCTGTTAGTGAAAGCTTTCTTGAGGCCCTTAAAACCGACAATTCATACGTCAGGGAGTATCGGATCAAATCCAAGGACGGGCAGATCCACTGGATCCAGGACAGAGGACAGATCGTTCACAATGGCGGACAAAGTGAATATGCCAGTGGTGTTTTTTTTGACATAACCGAGAAAAAACGGGCCGAGGGAGAGCGGCTTCTTCTGGCGACGGCCATCGAGCAGGCCGCCGAAAGTGTGATTATCTCAGACAGGCGCGGAACAATTCGATATGCCAATCCCGCCTTTGAAGCACTCAGTGGTTTTGCCAGAAATGATCTTGTCGGACGTAACTTCCGCATTTTCAAAAGCGATCGGCACGATGATACCTTTTACAAAGACATGTGGGCTGTTATTTCCCGTGGACAGGTGTGGTCGGGGCATATAACCAACAGAATGAAAGACGGCAGCTTGCGTGAATTTGAGACCCGGATCTCGCCGGTACGGGACAGTTCGGAAGAAATCGTAAACTTTGTTTCCGTCAGCCGCGACGTAACCCGGGAAGTCGCCCTGCAGGCTCAGCTCCAGCAAGCCCACAAGATGCAGGCGATCGGCACCCTGGCCGGAGGGATTGCTCACGACTTTAATAATATCCTGTCTGCCGTCATCGGCTATACGGAGATAGCCCTAGCCGATATCGAAAAAGGGACGGTATTGCACAACAACCTTCAAGAGGTGCTTAAAGCAGGAGATCGTGCCAAAGACCTGGTCAAACAGATCCTTACTTTCAGCCGTCAGAGCGAGCGGGACCTGAAGCCGGTTCAGGTAAAGCTGATTGCAGAAGAAGCCCTGAAGCTGATCAGAGCATCCTTGCCCGCCACCATCGAAATCCACCAGGATTTTCAAAGTGATGCCACTGTATTGGCAGACCCGACCCAAATCCACCAGGTCTTGATGAACCTTTGTACGAATGCCGCGCATGCCATGCGTGGAAATGGTGGATTATTAAATGTAAGCCTGCTGAAAGTCGAGTTTGATTCAGGTTTTACAGCCAAACATTTTGATGTCAAACCCGGCTCTTATCTGAAAATGTCGGTCAGCGATACCGGCCATGGCATGCCGCCCGGCTTGCTGGATCATATCTTCGATCCTTTTTTTACGACCAAAGAAAAGGGTGAAGGGACCGGCATGGGACTTGCGGTTGTTCATGGCATCGTAAAAAGTCATGGCGGCACAATCTCGGTCTACAGCGAACCGGGTAAAGGTTCGACCTTTAATGTCTATCTTCCCGTGATTGAAAAGAGAAGGGAACACAAAACCACAGCAGAAAAACCGATTCCCACCGGTAACGAGCGCATTCTCTTCGTCGATGACGAACCGACCTTGGCAAATATGGGGAAACAACTACTGGAGTCTTTAGGATATGAAGTGACAACCCGAACGAGCAGCATCGAAGCCCTGGAGTTGTTTAAAGCCCAGCCGGACAAATTTGATCTCATTATTACGGATTTGACCATGCCGAACATGACCGGTGATGAACTTGCCAAAAAACTCATTGCTATCCGGCCGGACATCCCTGTTATCCTGTGTACCGGATTCAGTACTAAAATTACGGAAAAGAAAGCTGTCGACATGGGGATTCGAGCATTTGTCCTGAAACCGGTTATTAAGAAAAATATTGCCGAAACCATCCGAAAAGTGCTAAACCGACAGTCATAAAAAACAACATGCCTAAAAATGCTTTATATTACGCCCACACCTGTTTAGTTCGAAGGCTGTTTACTCGGAACAAAAGATAAAAAGCAAGGAATAACATGAGCCTGTACAGCATCCACCCCATTGTCATGGGGACCAAGATATTTGACAAGGGCATGATGACCTACCAGCATCATTATGGCAAAGCCTACACCATTCCCATTTACTGCTGGTATCTTCAAGGCGGTGACCGCAAGATCTTAGTGGATACCGGCGAAATGCAACCGATCCGGTCGCAGGACCGGGAAAACGCCATCGGCGGCAAGATCTACACTTTTGAAGAGGGGCTGGCCCGCTGGGATCTGGCGCCCGAGGATATCGACCTGGTGATTCATACCCATCTGCACAACGACCATTGTGAAAACGATTACAAATGCACGAACGCAACTTTTTATACCCACCGCAAAGAAATCGAACGGATTCACAACCCCCATCCTCTTGATTTCCGCTATCTGGAGGATTACATCGAAGATGTCGAGGAAAACGGACAGGTCAGAATATTAGACGGTGATGCGGAAATCGTTCCGGGGATCCGGGTGGTCCATACGCCGGTGCATACCGAAGGCGGAATGACGGTTTTCGTCGATACGCCCGGCGGCAAAGCCGCCATCACCGGTTTCTGCGTGATCATGGAGAATTTTTTCCCGCCCAGGGAAATCCTGGCGATGGAGATGGAAGTCATTCCCCCCGGGACCCATGTCAATATTTATGAGGCCTACGACCTCATGCTGAAAATCAAAGACAGCGCCGGCATTCTGCTTCCGCTGCACGAACCCCGCTTTGCCGCCCTGGATACAATCGGGCAATAAAAATCAGCCTCGTTTTTTTTAACATTCTGTCGTAAAATCAAACTGCTATACTGGTCCCACTCGCCATGCATTTTTCTTTTGTATTTACTAATGAGTTCATAATCAATTAGACATAAAGCCAAAATATTTTCTGACAGGATTAACCGGATTGACCGGAACGCTTCGCGCATGCCCCGTGCTTTAGGACGGGGTCGAGGGAAGCTATATTAAAAAAGCCAAAAACCTTTCAAGTCTTTGCAGTTTTTGAATGCGCCCATGCAACCAAATCCTTGAGTCGGTCCAAAGGTTGTACCCCGCTCAACATCATCTGACCACCGGCAACAAACGCCGGAACAGCCCTGATACCATAGCGTTCTGCCTCTTGCTCTTCCGCCAAAACACTTTTCTCAAAATCTCGCTGTTCCAGGGCAACCCCAAGCGCTTGGCTGTCCAGCCCTAAGTCTGATGCCAGCCTGACAAGGACATCTTTTTTTTCAATATCCTCTCCTCTTTCAAAGAAGGCTCGAAAGATCGCCAGATTATACTCATTGAAATAACCTGCCGCCCTTTCCCAGTGCGCTGCCTCATGGGCCCTGCGCGAGCGAGGCTGAACCAGAGGAAGTTTCATGTTAAACCCCAATTTTTCGGATAAAGGATAAACCGAATCTCTCCAGACTCTCTGCAGGTATTCTCCTTTTGGATCCAGTACAGGCACAGGATCGGGACGCAGTTCGAACGCGCACCAGATCACTTCCACAGCGGCATCTTCCTGGGTAAGCTTGCTTAAGGCCGGCTCCGCCAGCCAGCAGAACGGTTAAAGGTAATCAGAAAAGACCTTTATTCTGACCATAATCTCTCCTAAACGTCTTTAAAAAGCTATGGTATGACCGTCCCCAAAGCTTATATTTCAAGTTCTGAATGATTTTTGTGACCGGACCACTTAGGCAGATTATCGTTGATATCGATAACCCGCATGCCGTAGAAGATATGGCACGTTGGTTTAAATTTCATTGGAACTTTTGATACACCCCCAAAATTAAAAAGTGAAGGAAACGCAAGCCACATATTGCGTCCTTCATCGGCAATGAGGGTGCCACACAAAGCACAGCTGACTTTGCAAGGAAGAATTCTTTCGTGCTTATTGAGTTCATTGTTGTAAAAGTTTAAATGATCAATGCCTTGCGTAATTCTGACGTCATGTTTGTGAAATATAGCTGCCCATTGCATAGGGGCCCCATGCAGTTTTTGACATGCCAAACAATGACATATTTTTGCATCGACAGGATCAGAGCACACTTCGTATTGGATTGCATCGCAAAAGCAACTTGCACGGTATTTGGCTGTAAAATTAACAGCTGTAATCGACGCATAATTTGATCCAAATTCTTTTTTCATGTTAACCCTATCATTGCAAAAGTTGAGGATGCCGCAGGTCCAAGGCATCAAGGCTGCAGCTATAGTTGTCTACCGCAAGGCCTTGATAACGAAGGAGATGCGGTATCATCGGCTTTCCTGAAAGGTAAACAAAACAACCTAAAAATTATGTTAATTGGACACCTTCAAATGTTACATTCTACAATAGATACTCAAAACCCTTTTAAGCCTTATTTCAAGCAGTTTTGTGAAAACCAGGTTGCTTTGTTTATGCAACGTTAGGGTTAATCATATCCTGCTTGTCCCCGTTGTTTTCTCAAGGCAACTTATAAACTAATGTACCCCAGATTTCCCTATTTATTTAACGAAGTCCCAGAGATTTCACTTACCCGCGGTATATGATCCAGGCTCTGAAAAAGGGATTAACAAACCGATACTCGCCGCTGCTTTCGAACAAAATGTTCAGTTGCAAAAGGCGGTTGACTGCCCGGCGGACAGTGGAGGGGTTGGTAAAGCCTGACGGCTTCATAAATGCAGCCGAAAAAACTTTCTTTCCGCCTTCTTTTGCTACGGCAGTGAGGACGTTAAGCTGAATGTTTGTCAAAAGACTGATATAATTTTCGTAAGACTTTTGTTCCCTGGCAAATATCAATTGCATGGCGCTTTTAAGTTTATCAACACCGATCATCTCTTTTTCTGCGGTTGTTTCCCAGATCGCCCCGCAGAGCTGCTGTATGTCGCCGGGGATGTTCTCGGCAATTTGAAATGCCTTTTCCAAAACCTTATCATCAATCTTACGCTGTCCTTGAGAAAACTTGTTTTTCAGAAACTCCGAAAATTCTTTAAACGACAAGGTGTCTATTGCCAGGGTAATTGCGGATTTAAAAAAAGGCGAATCATGCTTTGTGAATATTTCCTCCATCTTATGTCTTATGCTGCCTACGAAGATGAAAGCGGTTTCACCTTGAAACTGGATTTCTCCCCTCAAAAGCGCAAGGGCTTCGTGTGCATTTGCCAGATTCAAAATATCCTGAAACTCATCAAAGACCACCACAATTTTTTGTTTTTTGCCAAGCGAGCCTATCAAATTAAAGACTTCAGGGATTGAATCGGCTTTAAGCTCGATAGAACTGTCAAATGAAACTGTCGGCAAAGACGTTATGGGGTCAGTTGAAATTGAAGGCCTGAGATGGGCCAGGGTTTTGAAAATTTTTTCCAACCAACCCGTTTTTTGCTCCAAAACAACAATTGCCTTCAAAATTCTGCGGCACATCCCATCGACTGATTTGATTCCCAACAGGTCAACATACAGCATGCGTACGTTTTTAGATCGATGCACCGCCTCACAGACGACAGATGTTTTGCCGACCCGTCTTTCCCCCGAAACGACAACCCGTTGCGATGAAATGATATGGTCGTTGATCTGTTTCAATAACGCTTTTCTACCACAGAAATCTTTGCCGGAAACGACCATCCCGTATTTAAAAGGATTCATAATTCCTGTCCTTGATGTGTGTCACCGAATTGTATTATACATAAAAGTATAATACACAACAGCATAACATTGTCAAACAAAATTTAAGGTTAAACTCAGGCCGGACCGCCATCGGTGTATAACCCTGTCAAGAATGAAGACCCGGCCCCATATTTTATGGGCTTGATTCAGCGAACAAAAGAACAGCAGTAATCCGTTATTCTTTTGACCTTCAGGCCGAACTTGGATTGCGCAGGGACTTCGAAAGCTTCTCCATCTTTAATGGTTTTCCATCCTTCATGTTGCGATAAAGCCACATCAAGCTCTCCGGAAATGATTTCGACAATTTCTTTATCATCCGTATTGAATTCATATTCCCCGGGAAGCATTATGCCGAGCGTCTTTCTGGAACCATCCGGAAAAATAACAGAGCGGCTGGTAACCTGCCCATCGAAGTAAATATTTGCTTTTTTAATCACCCTGACATCCTTGAATTCAGACCAAACGACTCCTTTCAGTTGGTGTGCTGCAAGCCATGCATAAATAACCACATAAATTATGCTTAAAAAATAGTCGTTTACTTATTTATGGATGTGCCGTTGATACACGATCTCTATACACTTAGAGGTGTTCTTTGATAAACGCTTCAGAGGCCATAATCTTTATCAATGGGTAAATGGGGCTTTTTTCATAAATTTGGATGGTCCAGCCATGGTATTCAGGCTTGTGTGCAGCACAACAATCTTTTAAAAGTATTGCCTGAAAATCCAATGCCACTGCATCTAAAACCGTTGTTAAAACGCAAATATGGGTTGCAATTCCAGCCACGACAACAGTATCGCAGCCAAAGGTTCTTAAGGTTTGATCCAGATCAGTTTTAAAGAATGCGCTAAATCGACGTTTCTCTGAAACAATATCACTCGCTTTTCTTTCCAATTCATCAATAACCGTTGCGCCATCAGTACCTCTGATAGAATGAAGTTTCATTTTTCCTTTAAAGATAAAGTCGTTTGGCAGAAATGAATCGCAAGAGAATATTACAGGAAATCCCTTCTCTCTAAACATTGCGGAAAGTCTGTTAATAGTTGGCACAAACCTCATAGCCTCTTTGGTTATAAAGGCATCTGGATGCTTATTAAAAGCATCCTTAAGCATATCTACGATGATCAGAGCCGGTTTCATAGTCATCCTTCCCCTTGCGGTTACTTCTTATCCACCCGTTCCATTAGCATTCGTGCCTACAAAATCCAAGACAAGACGGCTGTTCCAATGACTAATGAAATGATACCCCATAACCTATACGTTTGATCTGAAAATGAGTCTAAATACCAATCATTTATTTGATCATATAAATTCTTGGGAGCAACCAGTATATACACTCCTTTCAGAATGCCCATGAGTCCAAACAATCTTATTAGCCAAGGCACGCTACTTGAGGATGCAGCAAATAAAAATGCTATGCCGGCAATAAAAGCTACGATAGAGAGTATTCTCCGGTCAACCTCTCTGATCATCCTTGCCATAACGTTTCTTGCTGCACTGGTATAAAGAATGGCACAGGAACCAATTGCTATCCAGTACAGGCTGAATGCGTAAAGGAACCACTTCATAACGATCTCCTCATAGAGCTAACGTTGCTGTTTGACACCAAATATCCGTCGTCAATTCAAAGGGTTAGTCCGGTATGGTCCAGTCCGATCCCCCAAATCCCAAGAACTTTCTGCACGAACGTCCAAGGCTCAATTCATGGTAACAGGGAATAAAGATGTTGTCATTCTGAAATCGATATCTTCGCCGGCACTGCAAATAGTCAAATTGTATGACCGTCCCCGATTCCCCGCGCAACTTCCGTTTTCTTCCCGCTATCTTAAAAGGGCCGGGAAAGAATGACTACTCACCCAGAATTTTCACATTGATCAGCGCCCGCCGGGTCGGCACATCAAACCATAATTCCTTTCGATAACTTTTCATTTGCCTCTCCTCTACAATGCTTTAATAAGCTGGTTTGCCGCCACCAGCATCGGGTCCCATACGGGGCCGAAAGGCGGTGCATAGGCCATATCCGACTGGCTGAACTGTTCCAGCGTCATACGGCCGTGAAGTGCTACCGCCGGGGCATTGATCCGGTGGGCGGCGCCCTCCCTGCCGACCATCTGGACACCAAGCAGACGGCCGGTCTTTTTATCACCGACCATCTGCACCCAAATCGTTGAAGCACCGGGGTGCGCATGGGCCCGGGTGCGCGACTGTATCACCACTTCAGCAGGCATAAAACCGGATGCTGATGCCTCCCGGCTGTTGAGGCCCGTGCGGGCCACTTCAAGATTAAACACTTTAAATACGGCTGTGCCGGCAATACCCGGCAGTTTAACATCTTTGCCGCAAACATTGTCGGCAACCGCCCAGCCGGCCCTGTTGGCCCTTAAAGCCAGGGGAATCCATGTTTTTTGGCCCGTGACCACGTGAAAGGCGTCAGCACAATCACCGGCAGCAAAAACATTTTTATCTGAAGTTCTGAGACTGCTGCTTACCGCAATGGCCCGCTTTTCACCCAGCTCGATACCGGCATCTGCAGCAAGTTCACTGTTGGGTCTAACGCCGACGGCAACCAGGACCATGTCGCCCGACAGCGTCAAATCGGTGCAGACGACATTGAGACTGCCGGCGGCGTATTCGATCTTTTCCAAATTACGGCCGGGATACAGCTGCACGCCGTTGGATTCAAGCTCTGCCTTGACCACGTCCGCCAGGCTCGGTTCCATCCAGGGCAGAAAAACGTCCCCGGGTTTGACCATGGCAACTTCGATATTTCTGGCCCGCAGGGCCTCGCACATTTCTAAAGCGATATACCCCATACCCACGATCACCACTTTTTGAACGGCGTTTGACGCTAAAAAGTGTTTGATGGCTCTGCCGTCAGCAAGACTTTTCAAAGTCAAAACTCCAGGAAGGTCAAAGCCCGGAAGATCCGGCAGGATCGAGGCAGCGCCGGTTGCAATCAGCAGCTGATCATAGGGAAGTGTGAATAAGTCGTTTTCAAGGGTCGATCCGGAAACGGTTTTGGCTTTCGCGTCAATGGCTTCAACGCAATGGCCCGTTAAAAGATCAATGCCCAGTTTTTCCCTGAACACCAAAGCCGGCCGTACCACAAGATCGTCAATGTCCCGGTCCGGATCGGCGATATTGTATGGCATTCCACAGGCGCTGTAGGAAACATCCACGGTTTTCTCCAAAACAATCACTTCTAAATCCGGCCGGTTTCGTTTGGCCCGGCTGGCGGCACTCATGCCGGCAGCATCCCCGCCGATGATGACAAATTTCATTGGTCGCCCTTCTTTCTGCCAACAGAATGTTGGAACTGCAACGATAGAGTTAATGTCGGCTATTGATGTTTTCTCGATTCGTGATAATGTTATCGCATGAATCGGTTTTTTTTTCAATGCAGTCAGGCTTGTTCCCGAAGACAAGGATAGCCCGGATTTTTCACGGCGGATTTTGGGGACGTGGGTGAAAGATTGACAAAATTTCTCCTGATCACATAAACTTTTCAACTTTTCACCAACGTTATATAATAAAAAAATTGTTCTCTTTTAAAAAAGATTCATTTCTGCTAAGAAAAAAATTAATAAATCAAACAGCTTTGGCGAGAAAGCCCGGTCATGGACGTTGAGGTCATATAGAACCTCGGTGGGGACAATTTGGGCCTCTCACTGAACATTTTAACCTGGATAAGGGATGATTGGCGATCACCTCCGTGTGATATCCCGGATAATTGTAACGATTAGGTAGAAAGTTCGCTAAAAGTGAGAGACTTGCCAGAAAAAAAACCCATTAATGGGAATAGTAGTTTTATACCCCAGATAAGCCCGTCCTCATAACCGACTGTTTTCACACCAATTAAAATTTATTCATTTTTTTCTTTACTGCGCTATTATAGGATGTCCCCCCATGTCCAAGAGGCTATGAACCGGTAATGTTCAACTTTTTTGAAAAATATTTCTAATTCAGATCGGAATAAAAAAGGATTGACATCGATGGGTCTTTTTTGATTGAATAGCGCTATCATATGCATTACGAAGATGCATTTTTCTAATTAACCACCTTAATTTATAAAAAATAAGCAGCCAGGAAGGCATAAGGCATGAAGCCTGCGGAGTCTTCCTGGCTTTTTTTATGACTCTGCCCGAGCCCAATTACTTATGAACCGTTTTCTATCTTTTATCATTATAATTGTCTTTTTAGCGTCATTGTTCCCTAACTTCCTGTGGGCTAAGGAAAATATTGTAAAGCAGGACACCGATAAGGATGGAAAAATCGACCAGGCAGCTTACTATGACGCCCACGGCAACATGATCAAGCTGGAGGTGGACAGCAATGCCGACGGGGTCATGGACCGTTTTCAGTACTATGAAGACGGTCAGATCAAACGAGTCGAGCGGGACACGAACTATGACGGGCGCATCGATGCCTGGGACGATTTTAAGGCCGGCAAGCGGATTGGGCACCGGCGGATGTCCGTCACCACCGGTAAGGTGGAACAAATCATCCAATTTGATGCTGAAGAACGCCCCTTAAAGATGCAGCGGGATACCACGGCAGACGGGCTGCTGGACACGGTGTACTATTTTGAAAACGGAAAGCTTTCTCGTTTAACCAAGGACACCGATGGTGACGGCCGCGTGAACATCTGGCAGACGTATCGAGACGATAAACCGGTGGAAAGGCGCACGGATGGAAACGGTGACGGCCAGGTGGAGCAGATTACCTTGTTCGATAGCGAGGGCCTGCCCAAAGAAAGCCGCTATGATCTGGACAGCGACGGCAAGATGGAAGTCTTGCGGCTTTATCAAAAGGGCGAGTTGTGGCAGCAGCAAAAGGATCTGGACCAAGACGGCCGTTTTGAGATTGTCACCTGGTTTCAAGATGGAGAACCTTTTGAGCAACACAAAGACGCCAACGCTGACGGCCGCTTTGATGTTGTGACCCGATACAAAAACGGCCGGCCCGCCTATCAGAAGAAAGACGGCAATTTTGACGGTAACAAAGACGTCTTTACCTATTTTGATTCCGAAGGCTTGGCTGCAAAGGTCGAGGAGGATACCCGCTACACCGGCCGCATCGACCGGATCAGCACCTTTCAGGCCGGCCGGCCGCTCAAGGTCGTCTATGACGGCGACGGTGACGGGTTCAAGGAAACGGAAATTTTTTTTAAAGCCGGTAAGGCCTGCCTGCAAACCATAGACAAAAATAAGGACGGCCGGGTTGATGCAACCATCTATTTTAACGCCGGCGAAGAAAAAGAACGGGTGGAAAGCGACAGCGACTTTGACGGCAAGACGGACACCTGGGAGTACTTTCGCAAGGGAGTGCTTGCCAGGATCGAAAGAGACGAGAAAAACAAAGGCCACATCGACTCAAAGATATTTTTTCAAGACGGCCAAAAAGACAAGCTTGTTCAGGACCAAGACGGTGACGGTTATTTTGAGACCACCCAGTGGTTCAACAAACCTCCCTGGTCCGTGGTAATGGAACTGGATACAAATAAAGACGGCCGGCCGGAGGGGCGCTACTTTTATGAAAACGGCGTTTTAAGGCTTAAAGAAGTTGATGCCGACGGCAACGGAACACCGGAGCTCAGAGAACATTACAATGACCGGGGCAAGCTGGTCAAGAGCGAGGAAGACGAGGAGGGCGCCGGCAGATTCACGATCGCATGGTTCTACAATGAAGACGAAGAGGCAATCCGGGCCGAAAAAGACACCAAAGGCGACGGTCGCGCGGACACCTGGTATTTCTATGAAAAGAGGAGCCTTACCCGTGTGGCCGAAGATACCAACGCAGACGGCCGGCCCGATGTGTGGGAAGAATACGACCGCGCAGAGGCCCTGGTAAAGCGATCCAAAGATCTGAATTTCGACGGCGCGCCGGACGTTGAAGATATGGCAGGTGCGCAGGGGCGAAAGTGAGAAGGTGGGAGAGTGAGCAGATGGGTAAGAAGGTGCAGTATCATTGGGAATTGGAGGTTTATCAAATGTCGGTTGAGGCTGCAATGCAGATCTTTGAGATTTCAAAAGGATTTCCGAAAGAAGAAGTCTACTCCTTGACAGACCAAATACGACGATCCTCACGTTCTGTTTCTTCAGCTATTGCTGAATCCTGGAGGAGAAGGAAATACGAAAAAGCCTTTGTTAACAAACTGAATGAATCGGAAAGTGAAGCCGCAGAAACTCAGGTTTGGCTAGAGTATGCTGTAAAGTGTGAGTACATTAGCAGAGATGTTGGCAAAGATCTGCACAAGGCTTACGACAATATAATTGGGAAATTAGTTACTATGGGAAACAATCCTGAACCATGGTTACTGAAGCCAAAGTTAATGACTGAGCAGGTGCACGGGTGAGAAAATGAGTATGAGGGCGTAATTTTCCCACTTTCCCACTTCCTCATTTTCTCACTTTCTAAGAACAAGGAGGCAATATGTTCGATTGGCTTGCAAAGGGGGGCATCCTGGTGGGGCCCATTTTGCTGTGTTCGGTGGTGGCCCTGGCTATTTTTCTGGAGCGTTTGATCCGATTTGCCAAGGTGAAGATCCGCGGGTTCGGACTGGTGCAAAATGTGTCTGAATGCATCACCAAAGGTGATTGCGGTCAGGCCCTGGAGCTGGCGAGAAAGAGTGATTCTCCCATGGGGCGAATTTTGGCCGGTGCCATAGAAGTCATGGATCAAGATCGCGAGACTTTAGAGACGGTTATCGTTCACGCTACCGAAGAGGAACTCCGGGGGCTTTCGCGCTATCTTCAAGTTCTGGCTACCATCGGCAACATTGCGCCGCTGCTGGGTCTTTTAGGGACGGTGTTAGGGATGATCAAAGCCTTTATGGTCATCCAGGAGATGGGCGGCAAGGTGAACGCGGCGGTTTTAGCCGGCGGAATCTGGGAAGCCATGCTGACCACGGCCCTGGGTTTGTCCGTTGCCCTTCCCACTATGGTGGCCCACAGCTATCTGGTAGCCAGGGTGGATGGTTATGAGGCCCAGATGCAGGATGGAACCGTTGCCTTTATTAAGGCAGCATCAAATCTTAAAAACGGGGGTTAAGGAACAGGTTATGTTAATTCACCCCAAAAAAAGGTCTCGCTACGCGGTGCAGGTGCCGCTGACAGCGCTCATTGATATTGTCTTTCTGTTGTTGATCTATTTTTTGTTGACCACCAATTTCATGGTCGATGAGGGCATTAAAATAAAACTGCCCCAGGCCAAGGCCGCGGCGCCTCAAACCGAGGAGACGATTACGGTCTATGTGGACCAACAGGGCCGGGCCTTTTTGGGGACCGAGGAGCTGCCTTCGGCCAGACTCTTTGAGCGGCTTAAAGCAAAACTTGGTTCCCAGGAAAACAAACTGGTTGTTGTGCGGGCGGACCGGGAGGCGATTTTGAATAAAGTGGTCAAGGTGATGGACATTGCCAAAGCGGCCGGGGCACAAAAACTGTGTCTGGCCACCGAAAAAGATTTCTAAGGGAGGTTCGCCGGTTGTCCGGTTCGCCAGTTCGCCAGGAGTTTTTACGGGTTTAACCGGCTAACCGGCTAACGGGCCAACGGGCCAACAGGCTCAACTCTATGAACTTTACGACCAACACAAAGCCGAACAGGTTACTGCGCGGTTTAGTGGTTATTTCTTTGGGAATACACGCGGTTATATTCATGCATCTTTCCGGAGTCTACCGGTCAAATGCCCTGAGCTACATTGAACTGACCATGCAGGAAATATCGAAACCGTTCACCCGGAGTATTCCCAGACCCCGTTACAGACCTAAGGCACACCCTCAACCGCCGGATGTAAAAAGGCTCAAAGTTACCCAGCAGTTGATGCCTCGCCTTAAACCGATAAAGTTGGAGCCGGCTGAAAAAGAGCTTCCTGACAGCCTGGTGGAAGGCATCAGCATGCCGGATATCCCGGCTGTTTCCGGTCTTAATATCGCTGACTGGGGCTCCGGGGATCTCATGGGAGAATACAGTACGCCCGGCAGTTATCTGGAGATGGTGCGGTTCAGAATAGAAAGGTGCAAGAAATATCCGCAAATCGCCCGGGTGAGGAATATTGAAGGGTGCGTGACCATACGCTTTGTGATCACGCCTGAAGGGGGGGTGCGGGGGGTAGAAGTGGCCAAACGCTCCGGAAACAAGGCTCTGGATCAGGCGGCTCTCAAGGCCGTTAAAGATGCCGCTCCCTTTCCAAAACCGCCGGACCATCTGTTCAAAAGGGGGGTTCCTCTAGAGCTTACAATCGTCTTTGAGCTCACCTGAAGGTAAACCAATTTTTCAGGGATCTACTGCGCAATAAGGAATTGCGCTTTAAAACCTCGACGGTCCTCAGACCAAGTTGGCAAGAAACCTGTGGGCAGAGCAGATCCGTATGCCTTCTTTGGTGATCAGATCAACATCCTTTTCAAGGGTTATTTGGGTGGCTTGCACTGACGGAAAACGGATTTTGAGATAACGCAATGACGGGCTAAGGGATTTGCCCGAGAGTTTGCATTCGATAAAATGCACAGGAATTTCGTCTTCTATCAAAACAAAGTCGACCTCTCTTTTATCCACATCGCGAAAATAGCGTAACTCGATATCCCGGCCTTCTGTATCCTGGAGAAAGAAACACCACTTCAGCAGGTGGCAGGCAACCAGATTTTCAAACCGATATCCTTTCTCTTTAACAACTGTCCAGTCCAAATGATAATGCTTGGCTTCTTTTTTAACGGCCCGTATTTTAGGGGCACCAAAAGGATACAGCCTGAAAATCATGTATAGATTTTCCAACATGGCGATCCACCGGGATACGGACTGATGCGAAACCTGTAGATCTTCGCGTAGGCCATTGATTGAAAGGGGCGATCCGACCAGATCAGACAGACGCAGCACCATTTTCTCGATGAGGCCAATATCTTGAACGTTTTCAAGATCCGTCAATTCATCTCTGACGATTCGTGATCGGAACTCGCGACTCCAGCGCCGACTCTGGGTTTCTGACTGAAGCGAAAAGGGCTCTGGAAAACCGCCATAAACCAGCAGATCTTTAATAGTGGAAAAAGACGATGCCCCCAGTTCAGCACAAGTGAATGGGAAGAGGCGGTAAAAATGATACCGGCCCTGGAGGGAATCACCCCCACGTCGGTAGTAGTCCAACCGGGCGCTACCGGTTATCAAGATCTGAAGTTCATCGCCTCGTTTATCATAAAGCCCTTTTACAATCTGTCGCCACTTGGAATACTTGTGAATTTCGTCGAGCACCAGATATCCCGGATCCGTAGGGAATCGTTCCATGATAATATTTTCCCTGTCTTCAGTGGCATCCCAGTTTAAGTAGCGCTGTTTTAGGTCGTAGCCAGCTGACTTGCAAAGATATTTAGCTAACGTTGTTTTACCGGCCTGGCGCGGACCGCCAATGAATACCATTTTGCGCGCTAAGTCATCGATTACCGGCTTTTCAATGTAACGATGTAAGTATGCGGCCATTTTTACCCCCATCGGAAAATACACGCGAGTTTTTTTTGATATTGATTAATATACACGCTTTTTTAAAGTTTCAAGGTTTTTTAATTATTTTGACACGGATTTCACGGATTTTTAAAGAATATTCTCTAAAAATTACAGGCTCACTTTTTATCAGTGAAATCCGTGTCAAAGGTCAAATGGATAGGTTTATTGTTTTGCCGAATTGTTAACCGGGCATTACTGACCATGGATAGGACGTCGAAGTTTCGTTTTTACGGTTGACAGATGACTGCTATTCATGTAGGGATCGATTCTATTCGCAACAAGAAGTTGCGATAGCAATTTTAAATCTTAGCATACCATTAGCAAACAAGCCACGAAGGCCATCATTCGAGGACGGATGAAATGCTTCGTGGTTTTTTTTTTGCAGGAAAGAGGCAAAAAGGGGGTGATAGGCACGTTACATATTGGATGACATTAACGGAAAAGGTTGGGGAAGGCAGTTCGTCCTCGGCAAAGGTCTGAAAGCTGCCTTCCCCGTGAAGCCCCCTCGGGGTGAGGGATGCCTCGCTTATTTTGATATCACCCTGGCCTCCATTTTTCAAGGCATTCTTCACTGAAGCTCCCCTGAGGATCTGATTTGTTCAAAACCCGTACGATGAGCAGGCATAAGCCTCCCGCTTGCCGGCATTGCCTCAAAATGAGGTCTTTGTGCGAAAAGTCGGGCAGGCTAAACTCCGAAATATTGCGATGGTCTATCCATGAAAGGAGTTCAAAGAATGAGAAAGTATACAAACGGTCCCACCATGTTTGTTAAAAACACCGTGAAGGGACACAAAATGAAATGGAATTCTTTGTTAGCTTTACTGATCGGCATAATCTTTATTTCCACAGCGCATGCACAGTCTAACGAATCACCAAAAGAAAAATCACCTGAAATATTAAAGATTCCAGACATAGTGGTAACCGATCGGTTAGTTAAAGGTTTTGAAGAAAAACTGCATGAGCAGCCGGCAACCATTCACTCGATATCTGCTGAGGAAATTGAGAAGATGGATGTCAAACGGACCCTGGATCTGATTAGAAGAATTCCGGGGGTAACGGCGGAAGATTACAATCAGCAGGGCGTCGCAGCGGCCTATTCCTTCAGGGGGTTCAGACTGGGTCATGGAATAGGTGCTGCCTCGTATTTGGATGGCATCCCCTACAATGAGATTAATCATGTGGATGGCGATGGCTATCCTGATTACAATACCATACTCCCCGAATCTATTGAAAGGCTTGAGGTGATCAAAGGGCTTTCCTCTCCGCTCTACGGAGGCTATGCCCAAGCAGGCGTCTTGCACTACATCACGAAAGATAGGGGAAATTTCAACAAATTGAAGCTTTCAACCGGCTCGTGGAACTATTACAGGGGGGTCGCCGAGATAGCCCGTGAATATGACCGTTTCTTTACCTATAACGCGGTAAGTACTGAACAAGGCGATGGTTATAGAGATCATAGTGAGTTTAATGGTGGAAATATCTTTTCAAGGTTCGGCTACAAACTCAATGGAGACTCGAGCGTCAGGCTCACGCTACACTCTTACAAAACGACTTGGAATGCACCAGGTTCTCTGTCACAAGCGGACTGGGACGCTGGCAACCTGAAAAAACAGGTAACAGACGGCGGAGGAAACAAAGAGAAGAACATGGTTAGTCTCGACTATAGGCGCAAATTGAATAAATTCTCAGAGATCAGCCTGCTTGCTTATTTTTACGACAGTGACTTCACAAGGTGGACAGGCAGCAGTAACGAAGAAAGGCACGACGAGCGGAATACCTTCGGCTCACGCGCGATGTATAACCTTTCAAGTGACCTTGCAGGCTTCAAGAACGATCTGCTGTTGGGAGTGGACTACGAGTCTATTGACTCTCAGGCACACAAATGGAATATCCAAAGCCCGGATAATAGAGTAAGAGTGAGCGAGAAGCTGTCCGGCGATTTCGATTACCAGAATATTGCACTCTACTTCCAGGAGGATTTTTGGCCGGCTTCGTTCATAAAACTAATGTTGGGTGGGCGTTATGAGATTTATGACGGCGATTTGAAAAACAACTTGACCGGTTCAGAAAACTCTTACTCTGAAAAGGTTTTCAATCCAAAGGGAGGAATCCTTGTTACGCCGTTTGAGGGGCTTGATCTATACGGAAACATCGGCACCGGGTTTGTCCTGCCCAGCGGGTTTAAAAAGTTTGAAAATGCGCAGTTAGATCCTTCTGAGATAATCTCCTACGATCTGGGAGCAAGATTTCTGCCCATAGCGGAAGTGCTGTTACAATTGTCCCTATTCCGCACGGATACTAAGGATGAGGTGATTACTGATCCGATTACCCTGGAGGAGACAAATGCCGGAGAAACAAGGAGGCAGGGAATCGAGGCTGCAACGGAATGGTATGCAATGCCCGACCTGCTGGTTTATGTAAACGGAGCCTACCAGGATGCTGAATATGTGGATTACAACACGAGCAGCGGTAACTTTTCCGGAAATGACATAAATAGAGTGCCGGAATGGATTGTGAAGGCGGGTCTGGAGTATTTCCCGAAACTGGGGCTTGGAGGTAGCTTTACAGGGAAATACACAGGAGAACGTTGGAATGATTCTGCCAACACCATTCGTGAGGATGATTTCTGGGTTTTTGACGCGTCCATACGCTATGCCATGCAAAAGGTCACATTTACACTGTTTCTCAACAACATCTTCGATAAGAAATATGCCGAGATGCGGAGTGCCAATACATACAAACCAGCCGATCCATTTAACGTGACGTTATCATGCAGCCTGGAATTCTAGACCGAAAATGCTTGGAGTGTACCAGTGTACAAGGACAGAAAATCGTGTCTTAAAGAGATCCGACTTCCACAAAATGAGGGACACATGAACTTAGCACGCGCTAAATTAGAAAAAGGAGAAAGGAAAATGAGAAAATTTACAGAACGATTGGGGTTTTTAGTGATATCTATGACACTGATTTTGGGAGCAGCCTGCTACCAGGCCCATGCTCATGATATGTGGTTGGAGGTAAGGGACTTTACACCGCAGGTGGGTGAGGAGATTAGCCTGACGCTGGGCTACGGGCATTATTTACCGTCTCGTGAGTTTATGGACAAGGAGAATCTTGAAGAGATCTATGTCTTGGATCAGGAAGGAAACAAGACCGGCATCAAAGCCTATTCCGACGTGGAGTTCAAGGGAGAAAAACCTCTGTACAAAAAAGGAACGTACGTGATCGTAGCCAAAAAGAAAGGAGGCTTTTCCACCAAGACCACCGAAGGCTACAAAAGGGGGCAAACAAAAAAGGGTCTCAAGAATGTTATCAACTGTACTTACTCGGCAAAGTACTCTAAAGCTGTTGTCAATGTTGGAGAGGCCAGCGGAAAGACCTTCTCAAAAGTACTCGGCCACGACCTTGAGATCGTTCCGCTGGCAGATCCCGGGGCTTTGGCCCAAGGAGATTACCTTCCGATAAAGGTCATCTTTAAGGGCCAGCCACTCTCATCCAGCCATGTGTTTGCCACTTACATGGGGTTTTCCACCGAGAAAAATACCTTTGCCTATGCCACCAAAACCGATAAAAAGGGTATTGCAAAGATAAAGATGCTTCAATCAGGCGTCTGGCTGATCACCACATCATATACAGAGCATTACCCGGATCCCGGGGAATGCGATCAATACAAGTCCTCATCCTCTTTGACGTTTGAAATCAGGTAAACAGCAAGGGAAAAGAGGGGAAAGAATGAAATACACAAGTTTAGCGATTTTTGTTTCCATTTTGGCAGTCGTCACCCCCCGTCTTATTCATGCCCATGGCGTTCAGGGCAGTGTGGAAAACGGCGGTTTAGTCGTCTCGGCCCGGTACGACACCGGCGAGGCCATGAGTTACGCCAAGGTGAGCATTTCAGCTCCTGGGACCAAACTGCCTTTCCAGTCCGGCAGGACGGATAGAAACGGTCGATTCTGTTTTTTCCCCGACACCGCCGGCGAGTGGATAGTGGCGGTGGATGACGAAATAGGCCACCGGCTGGATGTTGACATACCGGTGGATGAAGCCCTGAAACTGAAAACAGATCAAGCGGCCGGAAGATCAAAGCGTTCTCTTGCCAAATACGAAAAGACGCTCATCGGTATCGGCATTATATCCGGACTATCGGGTCTTTTCTTTTGGCGGCTGGGAATAAGCGTCCGAAAAAAGTCCGAGAAGCTTAAAAATTGATCAAATGACAGTCCGAAAGAGAAATGTGGGTGTGATCGAACAAAAGCGATGAAGAAAGATTACGGTCATGTCGGGCAAATAGTACCCCTTTCTGGATTAATGTGTATCCTTGTTTGCCGAAAATATGGTAAGATGGTTAAAAAACGTCATAAAGGAATTTTTCCTTTCACACTTTATTAATGATAGAAGGAGGAGGAGCAATGGAAGGTAATCATAAACACAAACATCAACACAAGCATGAACACTCCCATGTACATGAGCACCCGCACAAACATGGTAGCGAGGAGCACATCCATGAACACGACCACAGGCATGACCATGAGCATGCGCACGAGCACAGCCACCCGCACACCCACGAAGGTAAAAAGGGGGATCATGAACATGAGCATGCCGGGGAACACGGTCCGCACGACCACGATCATGCAGAACATGAAAAGGAACTCCATGATCATTCCCACGAATAGGTCACAGGGAGCTTGGGGACGGGTATTGATATATTGACATAGGTCATTCCATCATCTTGAGTTCTTTCTCTTTCACGATCTTTTCGCCCCGTTTTACCGATCTGGCTTTCCGTGGCATACCGATATGAAAAGCTGACTAAAAAAGTCATGTCAATCAATATATCAATACCCGTCCCCAATTCACGCAATTCACGTCCCCAATTCACATCCCCAATTTCCCACGTCCCCAATCCCCCAAGTGTTTGTTAGAACAGCTAATTTTAACTACCTAAAACCTAAATCATAAAACCTGAAACGTGATGAATTCGACTTTTTACGAATTGTTCATAATTGTTACTATGCAAAAAAACTCTGCATGATATTCCGGTATCTTTCTCCACGCCAGGTAGCGGCCGGCTTGATTGCTTCAGATACGAGTATGTTCTGATTCAAGAAAGGCAAAAAATCGGAAATCTTTGGGATAATGACCCTTACGACTGGAAAATTCAGTACCGGATGGGTGTGGTTGAGTATGATGCAATCGGTATCGAATTGTCTGCATATTTTCTTAACTTCCTCAATCTCGCCAAAAATATCATTGAATTTGGTGTGCTTGTAAGTGACGACTTTCCCCTGCTCAAGAAACGAGATATCTTTCGGAGAAATACTGCATTTCATCAACAGGTAAAAATTATTGACCCGGGACCGGTGAACCAGCGGTTTGTCCAGTTGCGGACGTGTTGCCATTAGCGTTTCCCGGCCTTGCATGCTTTCCGTAAAACACCGGACTAGACCTTCTTCCAGGTTGAAAGATGCGCCCGGTATCAGTATTTTATGCTCCATACGGTCCGAAGGCAAATTGTGGTTGATGAACAGAACGCCGATGCAGGGCAATTGTCCATCAAAGGAAAGGTCCTTGATCATTACCTTAACGTTCTTGCCATGATAAAATTTAATCATGTCCTTTATAAGGCCGTTGTCCACAGATTCCAAATCAATGGATGGAACTATTTTTTCAGGTTTAATAATTCGTATTTGTACATAACGTTCAAATATCTCACAGGAAGCCTGAATCATCGCTTCTTCGATGGTATTTCCGGCCGCCAGCCCGTTAGAGGCGTGAATATATGTAACAAAATTGACCGGAACCTTGACGGTCTCTTCACGCATAACGGAAAAACCGTCAACCCAATGCCTGGCCATTCTGCTGTTTTTGATGTGCTCAACATCCTTTTCCGTCAGATGACTTTCGTTTGCCAGCAGATCTTCGATTCTAAGCGTGTTTTTATCCAAATGATCCTGGTGGGCATGTACATATCCCTCCAGCCACTCAAAATTAAGGAATTTGTTGGTTTCTTCGTTGTAAAGGGCCGGGATGTTAAATCTTACACGTTCTTCAAATTCCGGATAGAAAAGCCCCGCACTGAAACGTTCCGCCAGTTCGGCGTATGCGCTGGCCTCCGCAAGCTCCGGAGTAATACCTTTACCATTGCAGACGATCCGTATGGGATTAATCCATACCCGTCCCCAATAGATGTTATCCGATACCCGAAAAGGGGCGTATTCAACGTCGAGATTCAACTTTCCGAGTCCGTCCTTTATTCTGCCGATCGTGTTGGACGGAAGATCACATTTGCCAAACGTGTTTCTGACGCAATTCTGAAATTCCATTTAAAATTTTACTCCTGACCCGTTATAAACGGGGGTCAAAATAATGTAACATAAATTTTCAGTATGGTAATTTTCTGCTGTCCTTACGGAATAACAAAAACTTATTCAATAAAAATATTTGACCCTGATCGAGCGAGACGCTTCGCCATTTTTAAACCCATAGGGTTAAACGACTTGAATCACAAAAAAATGCCTGATATTATGAAAAGAAAAAGCGAGCCGACTTCGCAAAGTAGCCTCGGCCAGGACGGCTGAAAGCAACACATTAATCTGCATTTAAAAAAACCGGCACACCAAAAAAAGAGGTTTTGCATGTCTGATATGAATAAAACCATTGCCTGTCAGATGAGTTATCTGCCTTTAAAAACAGATAATATCGAAGAAAAAGTCAAAAATATTCTGAACGTGATCAAAAATTTCGGTCTTGAATATAAAACAGGCGCATGGGCTACTGAAATCAACGGCCCCAAGGAACAGGTGTTTGCGCTGATAAGAGAAGTTTTTGATGCTGCACAAACACTTTGCGCTGATAAGAGAAGTTTTTGATGCTGCACAAACACAAGGCCAGTTCGTCCTTGAGGTAAAACTCTCTAATATCTGCGGTTGTTAAGGAGAGCTTGGGTACGGGTATTGATATATTGACATAGGTCATTCCATCATCTTGAGTTCCTTCTCTTTCACGATCTTTTCGCCCCGTTTTACCGATTGACTGGCCGTGGGTTGCGAAATGCCAAGCCTTTTGGATAACTCCAAAGTGCTGAGGCCAAGTTCCCGTGCCGCCAAAGCAAAATAATAAAATCGTCGCAGTACCTTACCAACGTTCCTGGAATTGCCGACCGTTGGAACATCTTGTCAAACAGGTGCAGGTAGCTATTTCTCAGCAACGGAATGAGGCCAGGAATTAGAGAAGCGAGGAGAGAAAGAAGGGGCAATAAAAAAAGGGGTTTACAAAACTTATTGTAAACCCCTTAAAATTAATGGTGCCGAGGGACAGAATTGAACTGCCGACACGGGGATTTTCAGACCTACATTTTAAAAATCCTAATTCTATGTATTTTAAACATGTTGTTTCTACATGAGTTTTTTCAAGCGTTTTTGGTTTCGTTTGGAAATGTTTTGTAAACTTTGACCTTGACGGGCACAATTTGGGCACAATCGGGCACAGAAGGAAAATTTTATCTTTCTGCGATCTGCAGGTAATCACACTTTAAAAATAAACACGGAATCAAACCTCAATCACATCATTTTCTATCCAAAAAAACTCCCAGTTCTCAATATTTTTTCTTAATGGCGTGTGTGTGTGTTTAAAGGTGCCGGAAAGGCCCTATACGAACTCCCCTGCCTGGCAAATCACCAAAGCATCATCGATTCTGTTATGATTCAACAACAATGGATAGCCTCCTGTAATCAAACCATTTTTCAACAACATTTACCATCGCAGTCTAATTGTGATAAATCGCCTCACCTTTAATACCTTTCTTGTCATATGGAGTGTGTTCAAACCTATTGGAAATAAGACGAGAATGGCGGTTTAATAAGTACATAAATCAATATCATCTTGGAGCGAAACGATTAAACAGTATGTCAGTGTGCCGGAGGATTGAAGGTAGGACAAGGATTTTTATTTGATTTCCATGCGCATGGAAACCGCATTTCCAGCCGCAGCCGTCCTTACAAAAGAATGGGGTAAAATAGTTCCGGGGAACTTTTTGAACCATTCTGTCGTCCAGGATAAGGTTTCGATTGTTGATTCCTGAAGGAAATCATAACCATCGGTGAGGTGGTTGTAAAAAATGGTAAGAAGCCAAGAACGTTGTAAGCAGAGGCACTATTTGTAATTCTTAATCTTTGGCTTTGGGTAGTCCTTTAATCAACCTGATGGGCAGTTAAAAAGACTGATTTAGAGAGCGCATCAAAAAACTGCTGGTAAGGCTCTGGGTCCTCCACTGCGTAGATGTTGTATTGAGCATTAGCCCGAACTAATAGTTGTGTTTCGCCTCGCGACCGGACGCTCACTGTCATGCGGAGAGCGTACCTATCCAATTTTGTACCACTGATAGTTCCAAGTGTTTCGTCAGCTTTGTCGACTACAAATCCAAGATCCTGTAAAGTCGCAATCACTGTGCGCAACATTTTCGCTTTGTCTGTTGTATCGAATGCGCGCGATTGAATAGCCCGAAGTTTTACTTGAGATTCACTAGTCGCCATAACTTGTTTAGTAGATGGCGCACATGAAATAACCCCGATTAAGAAAAACAGCAATCCTACTATTAATATATGTTTTTTTTTCATAACTCGTGAGCCTCCAGAAATAGTGATTGCGAAAGTTTATCAAAAAACTCCTTATAGATATCGATTTCGTTAATAGCTTCTCTCCTTGTTATCTGACCTTGAGTGTTGGTTACAACCCTCTGAAAGGTGATTCTGACAGCAGTTTGAGATTTGGTTTTATCCGTTTCATCAACATGAATTGGGTTAGTGATTAGTGATGCACGAATCAATTGTTCTTTATCAATAGGCTGTACTACGCCTGTAAACAGAGCCAAGAAAATAGCACCCGCTACCTGTCCTGCACTCGTAGCGTCACGAATTTTCGAGCAAACGATTACACCAAGTTTTGTTTCGCTTTCATCAATAGTAAATCCCAAGTCCTGTAATACGGCTGCCGAGGCAGATAGTAGCGTTTTTTCATCTGCGTCAAAACGACGCGTCTGAAGCTGTCGATTTTGTAGACTTTCTTTAGATAGCTGTAAAGCCTCTTTAGGAATTTTTTGAGCACAACTGGACAATAGAAACAGAAAAACTATCATACCAACAACAATTCGGGTTGAGGAATTAAACTTCATGACGCTCTCCATTATTAAAAACTCGATTGTCTGTAAGCAAAATCACGAACCTTATTTTGTTCGTCGAACTTTATAATAATAGTTAAAGTTCGCTGT
>JACKQG010001187.1_pt2 | contig 28714 bp, 24 predicted proteins | sample 8237621 | NCBI WGS metagenome assembly JACKQG01 (sample SAMN15677084, study PRJNA649215) | marine metagenome | biome: marine; feature: Black Sea; material: saline water; isolation source: suspended particulate matter (SPM) from the Black Sea western gyre | collected 2013-06-09/2013-06-10 | depth... | reverse complement strand
ACAAAGCACCAACAACGATTCACCAATCACCAAAAAAGTATTGACATTTTACGAAATGTTTACTAATTTGTCTGGAACAAATCTACGACAATTGAGTAACTTATTTGATGAAATTAAAATTCAATAAAAATAAATACTTGTTATTTGTGGTCGCTTCCTGGTTAGTGACAAAGCTGAAGTGGAGTTTTGAAATTTCGAGACTTGCCTTTTTCAGAACGAATAAACAGGCGGAAGTTCGATTTGTAATTAAAAAAAACCGAACACTTCCCAGGAGTGTTTGGAAATTTGAAAATAATAAATTTACTTTTATAGATTATAAGTTTGAATCAGACATGTTTGTGTTACATCAACTACCTGAATTGAATAAAAATTAAATGGACAAAATTTATGTCAGAAAATAAAATTAGGAAAGCAATTATTTGCCCCAACTGTGGAAAATTGATCAGCGCCAGTGTTGAAGAATGTTACAATTGCGGTCTAAAAAATCCCGGTAAAATGGGACTTCATTCATTCATCCAGAAAATTTTCAGTGGTAACTTTGGATTTATTCAAGGAGTTATTTATTTCAGTGTCGCGCTTTATGTCATTGGACTGCTCATCGATCCCAAAGCGCTCTTTCAAACGCAAGGCGGTATATTTTCTTTGTTTTCCCCAAGTACAAAAAGTTTATTCATGCTGGGAATGACCGGAAAGCCATTTATAATAGTAGGCAAATGGTGGACACTCATTACAGCTATTTATCTGCATGGTGGATTATTGCACATCCTTTTTAATATGCTATGGATTCGTCAATTGGGGCCAATCGTTGAGGGCGTTTATGGTACATCAAGGCTAATTTTGATTTTCACTATTTCAGGAGTGTTCGGTTTTGTGCTTTCAAACGCTTTTTCAGGCAGTATTACGATTGGCGCATCAGGTTCGGTTTTTGGTTTACTGGGCGCGTTAATTTATTATGGACGGGATCGAGGTGGTGTTTTTGGACAGGTGGTTTATCCACAACTTCTCATGTGGGCCGGCATTATGTTTTTATTTGGATTTATCATGCCTGCTGTTAATAACCTGGCGCATCTCGGTGGTTTTATCGGTGGCTATGTTTCCGGGATCGTTCTTTCCTACCAGGAGAAACGATCGGAAACCACCGGTCAAAAAAAATTAGCAACACTTGCTATTGGTGCGAGTATTGTAGCGTTTCTACTTTCTTTACTTACAATTCCATCTTCCTTAAAATTGTATTACTACCTTTCCAGTGGATTATAAGTTGGCGCGTTTAAAACCGACTATTTTATTACACCTGTTTTTTTTATTCACTGAAAAGGCAAAGGCGAAGCAAGATATAAGATTAAAGCACCCTTCGGGCACAGGGATTAAGGATTTTCTTTCTTCCTTCGCCTCAGCCCGCACTTTAGTGTGCTGGAAATATTAACATGAAAATCAATGCCATCATTAAAACAACTTTTCAATTCCCACCAGTATTGTGCATATTTGTATTTTTTAGCATTCTACTCTCTTCTTTACCTGCCACGGCTCAAGAATCAGTAATGTTTTCCGGTGTTGATACGCTGGTTGATAAAGCCGCTGTACTCTTCTACCAAAAAAAATATCAAGAAGCGCTGCAACTCAGCGAAGATGTCATAAAAGCGCATCCTGATAATCCATTAGGTTATTTGGGACAGGCGGGCATCTATCATCTATTAATGCTCAACTATCGGGTGAGACTATTTGAAAATGAATTTGACAGCGTTACCACGTTAGCCATAAAAACAGGAGAGAAAGCGATTAAACAAAATAAAAATGATGCGAATGGCTATTTTGTGTTAGGCGCTTCTTATGGCTTTCGCGGATTAAACCGTATCCGACAGGGAAAGTGGTTTCGTGCGTTTCGCGATGGGCTTCGAGGTATTTCAAAGATCAAAAAGGCTCATGAACTTGACAAGGAATTATATGATGCTTATTATGCTTTGGGACTTTATTATTATTGGAAAAGCGCCAAAGCAAAAGTTCTGACTTTTCTCAGAATGATGAAAGATGAACGAGAAAAGGGAATCGAATATTTGAAAATTGTGACTGAAAAAGGAAGGTTCTCCAGCGAAGAGGCAAAATTTGCTCTTGTTGAAATTTATTATTATGAAGACCGGTATGAAGAAGCGCTGCTGGAATGTGAATTTTTAAAAAGTAAATTTTCTTCTGATCCAACCTGGGTTTATCTAATTGCAAAAACCCTGGAAAAACTCCATCGATGGCAGCCATCAAAAAAATATTTTACCTATTTACTTCAATTATTGGAAGAATCACCATATAAAAGTAACAGCTTTTTTGCCGAATGTCATTACGAAATTGCCAAATGTGCCTTTGAAATGGGAGAATACAAAACAGCGGTTAGAGAGCTGAATTTGGCATTTGATTTCAGTAAACGCTGGGACAAGAAAAAAGAAATTGAAGGTCCGCTGCTTGATTTTGATTTGGTTTTGAAAAGGATGAAAAAACTTAATAACCAATTAGAAAATCGGTAATAGTTCACATCACTTTTTATTTTTTATTGTTATGCTTGCAAAAAATGATTTACGAATAACGATTAACGATTTTTGATTTATGAAGGAATGGGGTATGAAAAAACAGAAGTCATTAAATCAACAATACTTCTAAAATCGTAAATCGTTAATCTTTGTTCTGAGATCAAAAGAAGGAACTGCAAAGGTGGTGAACTATTACGAAAATCGATAAAAATAAATTTATTATTTCATGGTAATCAAAGTGAATAAAAATATCATCCAAAAAGAAACAAATGAAAAATTTTATTATTATGATTCGCCAATAGGTTTATTGGAAATATGTGGAACTGAAAAGCACATTAAAAGTGTTTTTTTCAGAGAATCTGAGATTCACAATGTAGAAAGATCATCGGAATTACTGGAAAACTGCACACAACAGTTAAGAGAATATTTCAATAAAGAAAGAAAGGAATTTGACCTGCCATTAGCGCCGGAAGGCACCATATTTCAAAAAGCTGTTTGGCATGCTTTGCTTGAGGTTCCTTTTGGAGTGACAGCTTCTTATTTTGATATTGCAAAAAAACTGGACAATCCAAAAGCAGTGCGAGCCGTTGGAGGCGCTAACGGGAAAAATCCAATATCAATTATCATTCCTTGTCACCGGATAATCGGATCAAGCGGAAAGTTAATTGGCTACGGAGGGGGACTGTGGCGTAAAAAATGGCTTTTACAGCATGAGCAGAATCTGCTTCTTTAAGGTTGTTGCAAGATGCAATTTGATGTTTTTTTTTGTTTGCTCTGCGCGGAAATATTCCTAATAAAACAAAACAGCACAAACGGAGGGTGTTTGTGCTGTTTTGTAAAGAGAGGTGCAATCGAGACCAAAATATTTATAGGTTTAAAAGTTAATAAGCTAAAAACAGAAAAGTTAGAAAATATTTTATCAAACGAATCCTGGTGGCGGCGGAGGTGGTGGATTGGGCGGTAAAGGTAATGGATCTCCATTATCTCCCCCTCCGTTTGCCTCAGCAAAGAAATTGTAGTTAATTAAATTTTCTGACTTAAGGTTAGTCTGAATTAAAACAGAAGAAAATAATAAAAAAACACACAAACAGACCAAAATAGTTAAAAAGACCTTCATTCTTTCCTCCCCGGCTTTAACCTGATGATGCCAAAAAAAATGATAAATTTATATTTGCAAAAGTAGTGCCATGAAAATAGATCTGTGGTTAACTGTTTTTTTAATAGAGAATTATCAAAATTGTTTGTTTTGTGTAATATGACAAAAATGTTGTATTATTGCAACATATTTTTGTTGATTTGTTGTTTTTTTGCTACGCTATTAATTACCATTTCTCATATCGAACCAATTCGGACAATTCTTTTCGTTTCTTTGCCTTTGCTTCATTGGCAGGATATCCCAATGGGGTGAAAGCAATCGGTTCAACATTTTCAGGCAAACCCAAAATCTCTCTTGCTTTTTCAGGATCAAAAGCAGCGATCCAGCATGTTCCCAGCCCCAGGTTTGCAGCAGCAAGAATTAAGTGATCCATAGCAATGGTTGCGTCAACATCACAATAATTTTTACCGTCCCGTCGCGTCCAGGCTTGATCCGGAAGCGCACAAACACAGATAACGATCGGTGGCTGCACGAACCAATCCCGCCCATAGATTTTTTGTAATTCTTCTTCCCTGCCCTTTGTTTTTATTACAATAATTTGAAATGGCTGCCTGTTTGCTGCAGTGGGCGCCAAATTGGCTGCATCAAGCACCTGCTGCAGTTTTTCTTTTTCAACAGGATCAGTTTTGTAGGAGCGTACGCTGTAGCGTGTTTTGATGAGTTCAAAAAAATCCATGTTTTTCCTGTTCAAAAAATACCAGGTCGTAAATATCACCAATTTCTTTTGGATTTGGTTCCCAGTGATATTTATTCCTGAATTTTTTATGGTTAAAATAAGTGGTTTTGTTTATCACATTTGCCGGCATACTATCGTCAGGATAAATTTCACCAAGCAAATCTATGCTTTTCATCGCATCCGTATGCATCTGTTCCATTTCTTTTCGGTCAAACCTGCCCTGGTTATCAATTTTTATAACCATGTAATCGGAATGTGCAACGTTGACAGGTTTACGATTTTCCAATTCAACAACAAGGCTGGCAACTTTCACACGCCTGTTTGCATATTCAGGAATTTTTTCATTCGCATCACCATCCCAGAGACGTTGAAATTTCGCTGCCGGGATTCTTTTAATTTTGTTGTCTTCACAAATATATGTTCTAAATACTAATCCCATATTTAGCTTCTTTTTAAATTCTATAACTCTATGTATTATTTAAGAAGATTATTTGTAACTGTTCAGCTATTCGTTAAAAGAATCTCTTATTACTACAGAAAATTGTATAGAAAGCCGAGATTCTTCGGTCGCAAGCTCCCTCAGAATGACATTTTTTAGGAATGCTGAATATGTGCTATCCTGAAATATTGCAACATCAATATCATTCGGATTGTTTGAATGCAAAAATGAACCGAAGACAATTATTTTTTTTATCTCCTTCTCTGAAACAAGACAAGAAATTAATTCCCGCTTCAATCTTTCTTTTTGTTTGGCAGTGAATTTCATATTTTAAAATTATACAGTTTTATAGTTGTATCTGATGATAGCATTAAACCATTATACAAAGTTTTAATCACAATGTCAACTAAAAATTAATTACCCTTTACCTTCAAAACCACAAAAGTAATATCATCATTCAAACAACCGCCCTGACACCAGTCATTACCGGTTTTCACAAAATGGTTAATTATATTTTGTGGACTTGTTTCTCCGACTTGTTTAAAGGTCTCTTTTATACGGGGATAATCGTACATCTCTTTTTTTTCATTAAATAATTCTGGCAAGCCATCACTCAAAAGAAGGACCGTGTCGCCCTGATGAAGCTTTACTCGTTCATCATAATAATTAAAATTATCAAATGCGCCCAGAGGCATTCCTTTTATTGTTAACTCTTCAACCTGTTTAGTTTTATTTCGGAAAATATAAATTGGCGGCATTCCTGCAGCAGATGCTACGAATTCGCTATTCTCAAATTTCAATAGGGTTAGCGCCATGTATAAATTTCCTAACTGCAGCTTTTTAATTGTTTTGGTACAGTCGGCAAAGAAAGATTGTATGTTTGAACGAGAAACATTTGCCACAAACAAACTTTTTATAACAGAGACCATAGTACCAGCTTTGAGACCGTGCCCGGTAGCGTCACCAATCACAACGGTAAGCCTGTCTTTTTCATCAACATAAAAATCATAATAATCACCACCAACTTCAGCGGCAGTTTGCATGTGAACGGCAATTTCCAGGTTTGGTACTTGCGGAAGATTTTTGGGAAGCATTGAAAGTTGTAATTTTCTGGCTTCTTCTAACTCGAGTGTTTTACGTTCATTTTCCGCCTGAACCGCCCTGGCGCGTGCTTCTGCTGTTTGAACTCTCAATTCAGCCTCGCGAATGCGGGCTCTTTCTCGTTCTCTATTTACCAAATAATTTTGCATCAACCAATAGACAATTAATATTAAAATTAATCCGCCGATAACATAACCGAAATAAGCCCATTTCGTTTCCCACCAGGGAGGCGTAATAATTATTCGAACAGTGGCTCCTTTTTTATTCCAAACGCCATCATTGTTACAGCCTCTCACTCGGAAATAATACTCACCTGGTTCCAGACTGGTATAGGTTGCTGTTCTTTTATTCCCAACATCTCTCCAGCCTTCATCGTAATTCACCAAAATATACGAGTATTTATTTTCACTGGGACGGTTATAGTGGAGCGCGACATAATCAAAGGAAATGTCATTTTGCCAGTAAGCTAATTGTATGGTTTCAGTCTCTGAAATGTGTTTCTTTAAAGGCGAATAGTTGGCAATAGGTACGGACTCTCCAAAAAGTTTAAAATCTGTGATGGCAATATCCGGCACAAAAGGATTATCTTTTATACTGTCGGGGTAAAATGCATTAAAACCGTTAATGCCCCCAAAAAACATTTCGCCACCTGAATTTTTAAAACATGCCTGACCATTGAATTCTTTGCTTTGCAAACCGTCATCCACATCGTAATTTGAAAAAGTCCTGGTTAACGGATCAAACCTGGATATCCCCTTATTGCTACTCGTCCAGATATTTCCTAAATCATCCCCCAGTACCCCATAAATCACATTATTTGGCAGATCACTATTCTGTTCTGTGAAATGTTCGAATTTTTCTGTCTCTGGATCAAACCGATTAAGTCCACCGCCAAAAGTACCGATCCACAAAATTCCCTGTTCGTCAACATAAATTGATTGGATAGAATTGTGGCTTAAGCTTGAGGGATCTTCCGGATTATGTTCATAATGAGTAAAAAACAGATCTTCAGCTTTAAAAACTTCTGTTTTATCTTTGTCTTTTTCAGTTTTGGATTTTGAAATGAGTTTATTTAATCCTCCCCCAAAGGTCCCTAACCAGAGCACTCCTGTTTGGTCCTGTACAATTGTGCGGACTGAATTATGGCTTAAACTATTTGGATTTTCGACATTAAATGTAAAACGTGTAAAGTTATCGCTTTCCCGATTATACCTGTTTAAACCTCCTTCATCGGTTCCAATCCATAACGTACCTGGTTTATCTTCAAAAATGGCTCGTATCCGATTATCACTCAAACTGGTGGGATCATTGGGAATGTTGTGATAGTTTTTTATTTTTTTCCTGTCTTTGTAAAACCTATTCAATCCTCCGCCAAAAGTGCCGATCCAAAGAGCACTATAGTGGTCTTCGCAAAGTGCAAAGACACCGTTATTGCTCAGGCTCCTGGGATGTCGATGATTTGCACTGTAGTGAGTAATTGAATTACGTTCCGGATCTAATTTATTCAAACCACCTCCGCCGAATCCCACCCAAAGTTGTCCAAGATGATCTTCACAAATTGAACGCACTAAACTTGAACTTAAACTATTTGGATTATTTGGATCGTGGGTAAAGGTCTGGAATTTTTTTGCATATTGATCAAGCTTGTTTAATCCCCCGGTATTTGTTCCGATCCATAATACACCTGTGGGATCTTGATAGATTCTCTGCACAAAATTATGGCTTATACTTGTGGGATCATTAGGGATATTTTCGATTAAAGTGAAAACATGAAGTTCGCGATCAAAATAATAAATGCCGTTTCTCGCTAATGTTGTAATCCAAAAATTTCCTTTAACATCTTCTGTTATTGACATAATTATATTTCGACGACTGTTCGGATTACTTGGATACGGCAAATAATAAATGAATTTTTCTGTTTTTCGGTTAAAGCTGACTAATCCTTGTGTCGTGCAAATCCAAAATAGACCGTCCCTGCCTTCCAAAATTTGCCCGACAATATTACCACTCCTGGAAAGAGCCATGTTTGATTTAAGATTAAAGTGGGTAAACTTCTCCTTTTTGGTATCAAACCTATTCAGACCGCCACCTTCGGACAATCGACCCAACTCACCAGTACAAATCCAGAGTATTCCCGGCTCGTTTGGAGATTCATAAATGTAAGTTACTTCATCATAGCTCAAACTGTTGGGATTGTTTTTGCGAGGTTTATAGCGGATGAATTGATCGCCCTCCCTGTCATATCTATTTAAGCCGGACAATGTTCCTATCCAGATAGTACCGTTGTTATCTTCGAAAAACGCTCTTATTCCATTATGGCACAATGAGTTCGGATTATGAGGATCATATCGATAGCGCCTGAACCGACCGGTTTCTGTAATAAGCCTGTCAATCCCGCCGGCTGTCGTGATCACCCAAAGATTTCCTTCATTATCACCTGATATGAATCCGACAAAATCATTTCCCAAACTTGTTGAATCTTCCGGGATATGTCGGATATGGGTAAAGGTTTCTGTCTCCCGATCAAGCCTGTTCAAACCACCAGAGGCTGTCCCAATCCAAAGAGCGCCGCTTCTGTCTTCATACAAGGAAAGAATTTGATTGTTAGAAATTGAATTACGATCAAAAGGATTTTGTTTATAAATTGTAAATTCATAACCATCATATTTATTCAATCCGGATTCAGTTCCAACCCATAAAAAACCGTCTTTGCTCTTCAAAATTGTATTGACAATACTTTGTGAAAGACCTTCATTTAGAGAGATGCGATCAAATCGGAAGCGTTGTTGTTGAGCTGGTGAGAATCGAACGTGACTGAATAGTAAAATTAAACAAACCCAGATTACAACTGCTTTATGACGTTTTAAAAAATTACAGAGTTTGTCAGTTACTATAATTTTACTTTTATTCATTTTTTCCGCTCAAAATTTAATCGCTATTAATCCAAAATGATGTGATTAACTAATCTTACTTAATCAGATTCGATTCGACTGTCATTCCCGTACCACAGGCATTTCCTTCGGACACTTTTTAAAAAAATGACACTTTTCATTAATTTGTCATGCCCGAATGCTTTTATCGGGCATCCATGTTGTTAAAATATCATAGATTCCCGCTAAAAACATGCGGGAATGACATGCAAAAGGGTTCAATTGAAAAAGTGTCCGGTAGTGAATAACCAATAAGAGTAAGTAGTATTAATTATAATATTTATCTACGGAATTATTTTTTATTGGTTTCTTTGTTTGAAGCTTTGCTGTAATTATTCCACAAATCAACGTTAAAAGACGATTCAATAAGATCTTCCATGTTACCTGGGATTTGAGAGAAAAAATCGATATTGGTTAATTTTTCTAACGAATCAACAGTTACGGCATAATCAAATACCGCACCGGATAATTTTTTATTTTCCATTACAAAACCAATTGTTTTAAATTCCGGCTTCAAATAATCCAGGACAATTTTATAATAATATCGTGGTACAGCAACTTCATTTTCTCCGATGGTATCCAATATTTCATTAAATACCGGGCCGGTTACTACGTAAAGTTCTTCATTTTCAAGCGCCCATTTTCTTATTTGCATCTCTAACTTTTTCCACATTCCCCTGTTAAAACGTGGTTTTTGAGGGCTCATGTTGCTCAAAAAAAATGTTTCTGAAAGCGCGCCAACAGACCAGGTCATATCTGCTGCGGGGCAGAGATGTCCGCGATCATAACCGGATTTTTTGTAATCTTTGAGGGATGCCGAACCGGTAGTGACTAATGAATCAACCCGGAAGTCATCTTTTCTTTTAAATTTGTTCTGAGTCAAAAATGATGCCGGCAGTCTATACATTACCCAATCTGCTTGTTCATATTCTTCATTGTAACTTAAAGTATAGTGAGTGTGTTCAATTTGTTCATGACCGGCTAATTGAATTGGAAATCCTGGGTGTTGCGGAAGGATTTGAGATTCTGTCACAATTTTTTTATTATAAAAATAGTAAAGAACGGTACACATTAAAACAACAATTAATATTAAAAGTAACAGTTTTTTTGTATTCATAATTTTCCTTTATGTTTAACCTTTATTGGCAGATGATGCTAATTTGTTGATTAATTTATAAGCAGTATTGGGATCGAATTCATTTTTAAGCATTTCTTCTGTTCGACATTGAATGCGATCAACTATTTCTTTATATTTATAGTTAACACGATACTTTTTTAAAACATCCATGCCGGGTTTGCTCAAAATACCGGCTTTCACATTTTGTATTCCCAAACAGACCAAAATCAATGCAGCCGCTCGTCCAACAATTTTATCTTTGACCAATAATTTAGATTGGTCATACTCTTTATTTGAAAGGAACTTATCCAATTCCAAAAGCGGGTGCAGCCATTTTCCATCGCTGTGAAATATTAAGTTTTTTGCTAAATAAACTTCTAAAGTATGCGCCATTTTTTTGAATTCCTGGATAAAAATATTTTGCAGCTTTCAAGAAAATTAAAAAATTATCCAAATAATCAAATGACAAAATAATTAATGTTAAAATAATTGTTTTATCATCTACAAAATGTAAAATTCACTAATCGGATTACCATATTAAAAAATATAGAAAAAATTGTAATAGTTCACCTGTCATTCCGGCTGGAGCGAAGTGGAATGCCGGAATCTCAATATTACGACCTTCGGATGTTTATTTTGTACAAATAGTAGAGTAAGAGCAAATTTTCAGGAGATTCCGGCTAAAAACATGCCGGAATGACAGCAATGGTTCAGGGTGCTGAACTATTACAAAAAATTTTTATAGCGTTGAATAATTACAAGATTTTTGTAAATTTCTACACCTTCAAAACAATCCTCATCGTTGTTCCTTCATTCGCCTTTGTATCTTTTATATATAATTTGCCATGATGAAATTCTTCTACAATTCTTTTTGCCAGGTTCAATCCCAGGCCCCAGCCTCGTTTTTTTGTACTGTAACCGGGCTTAAATACTCGCCTGCGGTTTTGAGCACCGATTCCTTTTCCGTTGTCTTTTATATCGATGTAAACCTGTGAAGCTTTCCCTTCGACGAAACCGGCGGAAATTTTAATGACACCTTTTTGCTTTTTCAATGCATCGAGTGAATTTTTAATTAAATTTTCTATTACCCATTCGAACAAATCCCTGTTAATATTCAACTGGGGTGTTCTGTCATAATGTTCAACAATTTTTACTTCCTTTCCCATTTGCGGCAGCCGGCGCTGAAAATATTTCACAGCATCTTTGAGTATTGGGATCACATCATGTTTTTTAAAACCGGAACGAGAGCCAATTTGAGAAAACCTGGCAGCTACCTTTGAAAGACGAGTCAAATCATTGCCCATCTCAGGCAAAACCTTTTCCATCTCCTCACCGTGTTTCCCATTTTGCAAAAGCTCAAGCCAACCCATTAAAGAAGATAATGGTGTGCCTAATTGGTGAGCAGTTTCTTTTGTCAATCCAATCCAGATAAACTGTTCTTCACTTTTTTTAATGTTCATGAATCCGAATAGCGCCACCAGTATAAAAAGACTGATTACGCCGATCTCCACATAAGGCAACCAGATTAACCGGGTAATCAGGTTTGAATCACCATAGAATAAATAACCCAGAATGGTTTCTCTGCCGTCAGCATACTGATAGGTCAATGGAACCGGGGCCGTCTCTTTTTCCATTTTTTTTGTCATTTGCTTGACTTTTGCTATTATTTTTGGTGAATTATCATCGGTTGCAACCGGAATATTTCTCCAATAGCTCGGATTTTTATTTGCATCCGTGTAAATAATTGGGAAATTTATTTCTTTGATAATTTGGTCAAATAAAAAACCCGTTAAAGTCGTATCACCTTCTGTTGCGGAGCGCGAGTGAATGTTAGCATAAAACTCAACTATGCCTCTTGATTGAACTCTCAAATCATGCACGATTGATTGTGAATATAAGAGAAGACCAAAAATTATTACCATGGCTAATGTGAACAAAATCAAATTAAAGTGATCTGAAAGTCGATCAAGTATTTTTCGCATGCCATCCTTCATTAATGTTAAATGTTTGAACAAGCTATACTCGTTAAGGGTTAAAATGTAACATTCAACTAAAGTATTAAAACCGGTACTTTAGTGCGCCTTGCTTTAGCTGACAGGCATCTATACATAAATATTTTATATATTACAATATAAACCTTAACGAGTATGTTTTTCCGCGACAACGATCATTTCATCACCGATACGTAAAAATGACGCTGTCTTGTAGATGATATTATGAAGTTTAACCAATAGCCACAAGAGAACTCTTGGTTTTTTTGTCAATTTATTAAACGCTTTCTGCCTCTCAGCAGCATTAATCGGAACTGCTTTCTTTTTTCTTCTTTTCAATTTGGGCATAATAACATAATTGTATATATTTTTTAATTCAATAGAAGATTTAATTTTTCTTGTTCTAAAGCCATATTTTGACAATAGTTGCTTTATTGTTTTTTTTGAAAAATAATTCACATGATCCAAACCCATTGCCCACCAGGTTCCATTGAACAATTTAGCAAAAAAACTATCAATTTGGGGAATCTGAAGAAAAAGGAATCCACCATCTTTTATAATTCGGGAGGCTTTTTCAATTATTTTATCCCCGGCATCAATATGCTCCAGTACATCCCACAGTGTTACAATATCATATTTTTTATCTTCTGAAACGTCAAGAAAATTTTTATATTCAACATCCAAATTCAAATCATTCCTGACAAAATCCACATTTGCTTTGGATAATTCTACCCCATAAACTTCATGACCTAATTGTTTTCCGGTAAGTATAAAATGACCAAATCCAACGCCGACATCATACACCGATCCTCCCTTTTTATATCGATGTATAAGTTGATAACGCAGTTTGTTTCGTTGAATTTTGACCCACACATCTGCCTCTTTTACTGCTTGTGCAACCTCTTTAGATTTGTAATTTGTATAATCAATTTTTTTTCTATAAAAGGGAGGAATAAAAAAAAAATTACAAACATGGCATACAACCACAGAGCAGTCATCTTTTTCATACTTAATTGAGAATTTATCAACATCCTTATTATTGCAGACAATACACTTTATGTTTTCAAAAACTTCTTCTGTATTTATTATCTTGTTAGACATTTTGTTACCTCAAATTAGTGTTAAAATCACTGTGAGACATGAAAATAGAAATTATCAAAATAAACATGCTGTTCTTCTTGCCTTGGTAAGTTTGAATCATAAACGCCAAGACTGATAAGGTTAACCCCATCCAATCGACCATACTCAGCATAATAATCATATACACCGCCGAATACTTCCACTTGCGCGGTTTTATCTTTTATCCAAAAAGAAAACTTTCCTTTAGATCCTTGTCTTCCATCGAAGACAATTTTTACATGATACCAATTGTTGGGTAGATAACAAACTTGTGTATTTATTAGTTGTGGAATTCCATCTTTTGAAGAATTAACGTAAATTGAATCGGATTGCCAACGCAACCAAACACCCCAATTTTGTTGATAGTTGGAAACACTTGGACCTTTTGTTTCAAATACATATCCGCCATCAAATGGATAAATATCGAACTCAATCATCCCTCTATGGAAAAATAAATTACTGGGACCTGAAATTGTATGCCACCTCCATCCAATTACACTCCACAAATGTAACATATCTTCGTAAATTTCCGCATTTGCCGGGCCATTCCATCCGGATATATCATCCTGGTAAAAATCATAAATATAAGTATATGTATCCGGTTCTCCCCATGTAATATACACATTAATGTTTCCGGTTTCTGAAACAGAAAACAATTGAAGATATACATTTGTTGTCTGATCAGCACTTACAGTAATATTCGTTTTACCGGTATATATTATGACACCTTGATCATTAAATGCATTGGCTTCTAAATTCCAATTGCCCGCAGCAACATTTTCAAAACTACAAAAGGCTTGCTGCTCTGTTACGGTAATTTCTTTTATCAAAGTATCCAATTCTGAATTTGACAAAAAAACGATAATCGTTTTTACTTGTTTTGGTATTTCTGTAAAATTCAACTTAAGAACAGGTGTGTTTTGATTTTTTGAATCGGAAGATACTGGACTATATTTTTCACAATTACAAAAAATCAGAATAAAAAACAAAACACTCATAATGGAATAAGAAAATATTTTATTTCTCATAATGCCGCTCCTTGTTTTAATAATATATGAACAGATCGATTTATTAAAGCAAGATTGTGTTTGTTATTATCAAAATCTTATTGGAATGTTATTTATTTTAAACCACTTTCTGTTTTTTTATTACAAAGATTAAGGTAGCTATCAATAAGATAAGCGTTACCAAACTAATTATCAAACCTATTTTAAAAGACTTTGGTTCAAACTTAAATTCAATCTCATGTTCACCCGGCTGCAGAAAAATAGATCTTAAGATATAATTTGTTTGGTAAATTTTGGTTTTTATGCCATCGACATAAGCGTTCCAGCCAGCCGGGTAATAAATTTCAGAGAGAACCATTAATGTTGGAGACGCAGCAGAAGCTTTAAGCCTAATATTGTGTATATCCGAAGAGACAACAGTAACTTTGTTCCCTGGTGATGCCTCGATAGCAAATTCAGGTTCTTCTTCAAGTATGGCTGTTTTTGCCGCATTAAAATTGGTTGATTTGAAATAGCGAAATATTTCTTCTTTGGAATTTAAAACTTTTACATCGTTTACAAAGAAAGCCCGGGGAAGTGCATTTCTGTTTTCATAAATCAAATTATCTCCCCGATGGATTAGTTGACACGAAGTATCAGGAATGGGATATAAAGAAATCAAATATTTCGTATTCAGCATATTGAGAAAATTTTGGTGACCGAACAATTGATCCGGTGGGATTTGTTCCTGTTTTTTAATTTGGATGGTTCTTTGTCCTTTTTCATCTACTCCTTGAGCTAAAAATTTCATTAAGTAGTTCTGTGGAAAATTTAGTGCCGTCATTGTCTCCTGGTACCTTTTTATCTTTGCGGCGTGATAGCCGTAAATGTTTTGTAATTTAAAATACATCCACCAGTTGTCCGGTTTTTCCCCGGGCTGCCCAATATTTACGGGAAATATCCTGAATTGTCCGCCCTGTTTTTCTAAAAATTCTACCGTATTTGTTTTTTGAAAAAACACTTTTTCATCAACAGATGGCTGCGGCTTAACTATTTTAAAGTCAACGATCCACAAATCAATTATTAACAGTAAAATTAAACCAATGCCTAACATGTTTGCTTTCATTTTGCTGTTCAAATAATACAAAACCAGGAAGCCTGCAACACCCAACAGGATCAACATCACAACCGTGTCTTTCAAAGCCATTTCATAAGCTAACTGTAAATTAGTCGGATGGATGTTTCTGCCTGAATTCTGTATCCATCCTAAAATCATACTCTTTCCCAAACCAACAATCAACATTAGCAAAATACCAATTGATCCGAAACCATAAACATATAATTTTACATTTTTGGATTTAGTTTCTAAAATTTTTTTGTCTTCCGATTCCTTCAAATTAATGAGATGGTTCAATCCAAAACCAGCAATTATAATAACCGCCAGGTTAAGCAAAATATGGATCATGCTTGGAATGCGAAATTTATTAAAAAACGGCAGCAGTTTGAACATCGGATCGTAAAAGATGGGAAAGTGTTTTCCAAATGAGACGATCAAAGCAAAAACAGCAACGATGCCGAAAAAGATAACATAACGGTCTCGTTTGATTACAAAGGCTAACCCGGCAAGAAAAAGTGTTACAATTCCCATGTACAGCGGATAGTCTGTAAAAGGCATTTTCCCCCAATAGGTTCCGCCGCCAAAACCATAAAAGGAAGGGATTAAAAATGTGATCATTTCCGCAGGCGAAAACGACCAACTCGATGCATAATTATAGTCTAATCCCCCGGTAGCGCCACCGCCCCTGATGGAATAAAAAGAATACTCATAAATTGAAATATACATCACTGAAGAAAGCAGCAGGGCAACAATTCCGGCGCCTGCCAATAAACCGAATCCGGGGAGCAGGTGTTTAAAATTCCTGGTGTTTAAATATTCTGTTATTATAAAATAGACAAAATATAATCCAATTAAAATATAAGTATAATAACAAACCTGCACATGAGCGCGGAGTAATTGAAATCCCAATACCAGCGCAGTGAGAACAAAAAACAAAAGGTTCCGTTTGCTTAGAAGATTGTGCACCGCCCAGAATATAAGCGGAATTAATGCCAGGGTTAAAAATTTAGTATTATGCCCATAAGACGTGAACGCGACATATTGCGGCACAAATAAAACTGCAATCGCCGCAAAAAGACAGGCGTAGCGATTTACTTTGAAGGATTTCAACAACAGGTAAACAAGCAGCCCAAATATTAAATAATTAAGCAATATTCGCATAAATGGTGTTAATCCAATTAAATCATTAAGACCAATCACAAAAAAATTAATTGCCGAATCAATAATATTGATAAAAACCAGAGGTCCCCTTAAAGGAGCTGGTGATAAACTTGCGTAGGAAGGCAGACCTGAAAAAATATATGGGTTCCATAAAGGATAGATGCCGTCTTCCATGGCATCATTTACAAAAGTTTGGTAACTGAGTGAGGTAAGTCTATCCGGAGGCAGCATGGTTTTGTTTTCAAATACAATGGGATAATAAAAAATTATCAAAAGTAAAAAAAGAATTATCGCAGCAGACCAGTTCGGGTGACCGGTGAAAAAATTAGTTTGTGATTTTTGAAGAACAGGTTGGGAAACCGTTGATTTTCTCTTCTTTTTTTTCGACATGGAGTTTTCTCCTGTTTGAATTATCTTGGTAACTTTCCATTTTGTTTTTGGCAAAATAATTATACGGTAACCTGTCCGCCGTCTTTTTGGCGGAAATAATTAAAAGATTAAAATTCTAAATTCTTAAATTATTTTGTCAGTAATTATATTGTCGATTATTTTTACAATATTTTAATTAGCCTTTATATTACATCTATTCTAATGTATCATATGGTTCCTTCCGGCTAAACATTATTATTTTCTTACCAGCTGCTATCTCTGTCGACCGAAAAAACTTCATTAAATAAAGCCCGACAGGGTAGCAAATAATTACTAAAATTTTGAATGTAACATTTATTAAAGTTGATTCAAATGAAACCGTATAACCTATAATAAAAATAACACATCCCAGTGAAAAAATTTTTAATAATCTTTTTTTTTCATAAGATACCGGGTATAATTTTTTTGAAATGAAATACATCAACGTCATAATTAAAAAATAGGCGATGGCTGTATTAATCGCCGCAGCTATCATTCCGATTTTAGGGATCATAACAATATTTAAACCGATATTAACAGCAGCCCCAATTCCGGTAATGATTGTATAATAAATCGTTTTCACTTTGAGCAGTACGCCGATATCAACAATATAATAGATGCCATAAAAAATATATGCCAGGGCAACCAACGGGATTGCCTTTGCACCGGGCAGGTAAGCCGAAGTACTTACCAAAACAATAATTTCTTTTGCGAACAGGGAGATCAAAAGAAAAATCAACGTCGCTGCCAACAAAAAATAGGTTAATGAAACAGAATAGATGTTGTTGGCATTCTCGTCGTTCCTGATTGAAAAGACAAACGGCAGCCAGGCGGTTCTGAATGGCATCACCAGGATCATGTGAAGGATCATGCCGAATTTATAAGAAATGTCATAAAGCCCCACATCAGCCGGGGTAGCGAACAAATTTAATAGATAGCGATCCGAAACTGTCAGCGCCCAACCAGCAACCGTGCCGGGGACTATCGGCATGCCGAAATGGATGAGCTTTTTTAAAGCATCTTTTGAAAAAGAGAAACCAACTTTTTTGAATACAGTCGTTAACACAACCACAAATAAAATTGCCGCAGTAAATAAGCTGCTTTTAACGACACCAAGTATTGACTGTTTCAATATCAAAATGTGGTAAATATTAAAACTGACTAAAAACGTAAAATGTACGATATTTAAAATTGAATAGTGAACCGGTTTTTCCAACGAGCGAAGATAAGCAAGTCCAAACAATCGAAATAAGTTAAAAAAAACTGACCCGAACACAAATTTTAAATAAACGGAATAGTTTGTTGTCTTAAAAAATATTTTCGATACTGCTTCTGCATTAAAAAATAATAGGGACAAAACAAACAGCGCAATTGTTGAAATGAATATCAAAGCAGTGGAAAAAATAGCCCGTTTTTCAGCTTCGGTTTTATAATCATGAAATACCTTTAACACTGCAGAATTCAAGCTTAAAGACAGCACAAGCAGGAGTATCAATTCGATGATGTTGATGAGCGCAATTATGCCGACTTCTTCCTTTGTCAGAACCCTGGTATAAAGCGGTATGAGAAAGAACGCTATTGCTTTGATAATTGCATCGCCCAGTCCGTAAATGACTGTCTGGCTAAAGAGGCGTTTAAAATGTTCGATCATACTATTTTGTGTGTAATCTGTACGAGGTTAAATCGCAATAAAAAAATGGACACACTGATCAAAAAATCACACGGAAGAATTGGTTGAAAAAACAATTTCCGGGTGTGTTTTTGATATGTGTGAAGAATCTCCCGCATAATAGAACATATATATTTTGTAATATTATAAATGGGGACATCATAATTAAAATTATAATTATTGTTCGAATAATATAATGAAAAACGAGTTTATTTGCAATAGAAATATATGGTTTTGTATATTACTCCGTTTTTTGTGTTGATTCGGATGGATCCATTTCAGAAAGAAACCGAAAAAGAGTTTGATAACATCATTGAAGTTATACGAGAAGTCCATTTTTTATATTTGTTTTATTTGTCATATTCTAATAAATAGAAAAAAACACGAGATAAGGTGTATAATGTATTGGATCAGCAGGTCAGGCGATTAGCAGCTGATCTTCACCAGCCCGCGGGTAGTTATCAAATACTATGGGATGGTTTGGATGAGCGGGACGAAAATTTACCAGGCGGTACTTATGTTGTTGTTTTTAACCAAGATAATGCAATAGAAAAAAGAATCGCCACAAAGGTTATTGTGCCCGAAGGGTACTCCAAGACACGAAGAAACACAAAGAAAAAAATAAGTTCAGTAAAAAAAGTTAATGTATGAAAAAGTGAAAAACAATCTCTAAATATATCATCATAAGTAATTGTAATTTCATTCTTTGTGCACCATACGGGCATTAAAACCTTTGTGTCTTTATGGCAATTGCATTATTTGGGTTTAAAGCAGGGGAGTGTGTTCAGTCCGAAAAGGTGTTGTTGCTGCAGTAAGGAGAGGATTACACATGTTGAATCTGTAATATATTGATTTGAAACAGATTAAAATGGGCGAGCAGCTTTACTAAACCCAACCGGGACAAGCCAGAACCGACACTGAATTAAAAAAAAACATCACGCAAAGTCGCGAAGCCGCAAAGCATAGTCTGTATTCCTTTAAAAAATATAAGGTAACTGTACAGGCACAGTCTGTACTTCCTTAATTATATAATAAGGTAACTGTACAGGGAAACGCAAAGTTTTTCTTTAGATTTTCATTGCGTAATCTTTGCGTCTCTGCGTCTTTGCGTGATTTTTTCTTACCCATTGTGCAAGAAGTTCACTGTTTAGAAACTAAGGTTTAGTAAAGTTAATATGATCTTTGATTATCAAAACGGATACAATGCGATTCCTGTCTATTTTTTCAACAATAAACTTGTAACCACCATACTCAACTTCTTGCTTCTTTTTGGGAACTGAACCCATAAGATCAAAAATAAAACCGCCCAGGCTTTCATAACTTTTATCATCGGGCAGGTTTAAATCCAGCGCTTCATTCAATTCAGCAATATCCATCTTGGCGTCAACTAAAAAATGAGTATCATCTATTTTTATTACGAGTGGTTTTTCAGAATCATATTCATCCTGTATTTCACCGACTATTTCTTCAATCACATCTTCTAAGGTAATTAATCCTGCTGTGCCGCCATACTCATCAACAACAATAGCCATGTGCTGTTTTTGTGACTGAAGCTCGTTTAGCAGTTCGTCAATATGTTTGCTTTCCGGTACAAACGCAGCCGGGCGGGCTAAAGAAACCAAATCCGCTTTTTTATCTTTGCTTTTGATAAAAGGAAGCAAGTCCTTCGCATGTATTATTCCTAATATATTATCAACTTTTTCGCAATAAAGAGGAATGCGGGTATGACCCCTGGAGTGAATAATATTGATCAATTTCGTTATTGTCGTTCCTTTTTTTACACACACCATATCGATCCTTGGCACCATTATTTCTCTTACTGTCGTTTTAGACAATTCAAAAATCGAATGGATCATCTCTTTTTCATCTTCTTCAAGCGCGCCCCTCTCTTCGCTAAAATCTATTAATGTTCTTAATTCATCTTTTGACAGAAGATGCTTCTTTAAACGCACTGAAAAGAATCCTGAAAGCAATGCCGGGAATTTATCTAAAATAAAAACGATGGGAAGCAAAATATAGTTGATTACTATCAAGGGCAGGGAAACAGCAGCCGCAAATTGATAGGGATTTTTCACTGCAATAATTTTTGGCGTCAACTCACTGAAAATGAGCAAGACCATCGTTACAACAACCACTTCAAGAATAATTGCCACATCCATTGAAAAATGAAATTGCGCGCAAAGATCAGCCGTTAAAATTGCGGCAATACTTGCTGCCGCAACGTTTACGACCGTATTTCCGACTAATATCGTTATTAATAATAGCCGGGGTTTCTTTAACAAATTTACGATACGTTTGGACTTATGTGAATCGCTCTCTTTTAATCCATCAACCATTTCTTTTGATAACGAGAAATATGCTGCTTCAGATCCTGAAAAAAATCCTGAAAAAAAAACGAGCACGATAAAATAGATTATTTGTAAAAATGGTTCAACTTCCAAAAATGAATCACTCTCCTTTTAATGATATGGTTTATATATTTGAATAGCTAAAATCTTAACAAACAGAGCAAATTTTTCGCCCATCCCGACAAGTCGGGAGAACTCCCACAGAAATATTTTCCAAACATTCTTTTTTCAATTCAGTGGGAGATACTTCTGTGGGCGATTATTTCTTGTCGGTTTGAGTCAAGACTTGGGTAGATTATTAAATAAACGTTAAATAAAAATCCTCTTTCTTTGTCATATTTTTTTTATCTGTTGGGGATAAATCATTATATCCAACTAAGTGAAGCACACCATGAATTATTATCCTGAAAAACTCTTCCGTTTTGGTTGTTTTGTATTCGAGTGCCTGCCGTTCAATCTGCTCAAGATTTGCATAAACTTCGCCTTCCAAACTTTTCTTTTCCGTATCACTTTCTAATAAAAAACTTATCACGTCGGTTGCCGAATCTTTATGCAAATATTTCTTGTTCAACCCTGTTATTTGTTTATCGTCAACAAAAATTACGTTCACCAAAGCTTCATTAATGTTTTCTGTCGATAATATTTTTTTAGTAATTTGGCGAACTTTGTCTTCATCAAATTGAAATCGTTTTACGGCAGCTTCCAAATTAATTTGATAGCTCGACATTTTTTTCCTTGATTTTTTTTACTTTTGTTGGCGTTAATTTTTCATCCTGATCCGGGTATTCAATTCGACCATGAAAAGAGCCCAACAATACCGTTTGAAAACTATCGATGATCTTTGTCAGGTCCTGTAATTTTAACGGCGAATCATCTAATTCTGATTCCCGAAATCTTTCGTGAACGATAGAAATAACCATTCCTTTAATTCTGCTTGCAGAAGGATCTTTTAATGTTCTTGCCGCCGCCTCGATTGCATCTGCAAGCATCACGATCCCGGTTTCTTTTGTTTTTGGTTTCGGACCGGGGTAACGGAAACCGGATTCATCAATTTCTTCATCATTCTTCTTTTCAAGCGCTTTTTGATAAAAATAGCTCATCATGTTTGTGCCATGGTGCTCACTGATGAAATCCCTGATCTCATTGGGAAGCTTATATTCTTTGGCAATTTCCTGTCCCTGTTTTACGTGGTTGGCAAGAATTAAACAACTCATCGAAGGAGAAAGTTTCTCATGCGGATTCCTGTTTTTTCGTTGGTTCTCAATAAAATATTCCGGCTTTTCCATTTTCCCAATATCATGATAATATGAACCAACTCTTGCCAGCAGAGAATCGGCTTCAATCGCTTCTGCTGCTGCTTCCGCCAAATTACCAACCATTAAACTATGATGATAAGTGCCCGGCGCTTCGATGGATAATTTTCTAAGTATGGGATTATTTAAATCGGATAATTCCAATAAGCGCATGTCCGTTACAATTGAAAAAATATTTTCAAAAATGACTTGCAATCCATAGCAGAACAACGGCGACAAAAATCCATTAATAGCAGCAAACCACCAATACTGTAATATTGTTTTAAATGGGGTGTAATTAAGCACCTCAAAAATAGCTATTGAAAAAATATACGATCCAATTATGAGCATAATAGAATTGACAAGCCAATTTCTTTTCCGAATGCGGCTGACTGACAATACAGCAACCGTTCCTGCCAAAATAGAAATAACTGCAATGTTAAATTCATTTCCGCGAAGAATGCCAATAATAATAGCTAATACAATTGTGCCGACAAATCCAACCCGGGTATCAAAAAATATCGTAAGTAACATAGCACCTATGGTGATCGGGATGAGATACGGGGAGAGCATGAAATGGTTGATATTATAAGTTAAAACAACAACAATCAAAAAGATGATAGCAATTAATAGAATTTTATTAAAATCTTTGGCTGTCCGGCTGCGATTTCCAACTAAAAAAACCACAAAAATTCCAATAACAAATCCGATCAATAAAAATTTCCCAATAAACCTGGTGAGTGTTACGAAGAAACCTTTTCCGCTTTCTCTTTCGGCTAATTCAGTGGATAAGGAATTTAATTTTGCAATATGGCCTTTGGTAACCCGTTCATAGCGGTCAATAATTCTTTCATTTGCCAACACTGTTCCTTTGGCTAACGGAACATTATTTTTACTTTCAACCACCCGCTGTTCTGTTTCCATTGCATCATAAATGATATTGGAAAAAATAAACGCGGACAATATTTCATAACCGGTGCGCACCCGAAGATCGTCGTTCTCAAAAGCAGTGCGTAATTTTTCAACCAAAACATCGTCTATATCTTCTTTGTCATAAAAAACATCGATGTCTTCAATTACTTCTTCAACATCCGTTATAATTAGGATTTTATTGTCAACTTTCTTAATTTCATCTTTGCTCAAGCTCAGGATTCCCAGGGAACACACATCCCTTACCAGCCTGGTCAATACTTGTTTGAAATCATCAGTTGTTTTTTCCTTTGACTCTTTCACCAGGTGGTTCAAAATTTCATCGGAACTTTTAATTTTATTTAATTGCAGCTGGTTGGTTAATTTTTTTATTTTGATAACATTTTGTGTTTCCAATTTATATATTGATTCGAGCGAATCAAAAAATGTTTCTATCTTTTGCAACTGGTAATCGCAAATACTATCGCTCCTGACAAATACGGTCAGCACCTCGCCTTCAGCCCTCTTTAAATCGTTACTGTATTTCGCATCGGTTTTGTTTATGGCAAAATTAAACGGAGCGATGATTTCATCTCCAACATAAACTTCACCTTCTTTCAAATCAGTATATTTGTACGATCTTCCCCTGGGGAGCATTAAAGAAATAATTAGTATTAAGGAAAACAAAACCAGAATCGACCAAAAATATTTTTGAACAAACGGCTTATGCTGTCCATTATTTCCATTAATTTTTGCTTTGGGCTTTTTCTCATATTTTTTTCTAAATATTTTAAATATTTTATTCACAACCTAACTCCAGGTATTTACTTGTTAATGGTTAAAATGCAACAACTGGTCACCTTATGCGAAAAGAAATCCCATTTGAAAAGTGGCAGTTGCAGCAGCAGTCGTTCCAGAGCACTGTTTGTGATAATGCCTGTACAGTTACCTTATTTTTGTTATGGCAATATAGATTGTGCTGCTGCTGCCACTGCAACTTTTACCTTGAAACATGAAATTTGTGCAAGAAAAATTTCTCAAATAGTGTTACAAACTAAATCTTAACAAGTGTATTTCATTTTACATTGAAGCTGTTTTATTTTGAATCATTCAATTCAATTTTTGTTTCGTCATTATCTGTCTGCGCCAGGCTTAACAGGTTGTTATTATTGTAATTTTCATAAGCTTTAATTATCTGCCTGACCAGGCGATGCCTGACAACATCATTTTCGGACAAATACACAAAATCTATACCATCAATTTCTTTTAAAATATTTTGTATTTGAACCAAGCCTGATTGTTTTTTATCGGGCAAATCGATCTGGGTAACATCTCCTGTTATAATCGCTTTTGAATTAACACCAAGCCGTGTTAAAAACATTTTCATTTGATTGGGAAAAGTATTTTGCGCTTCATCCAGTATTACAAAAGCATTATTTAATGTTCTGCCGCGCATATATGCAAGGGGGACAATTTCTATGGTGCCGTTTTCCATGTATTTTTTCAATTTTGCCGGAATAACCATATCGAACAACGCATCATATAATGGTCTTAAATACGGATCAATCTTTTCTCTTAAATCACCCGGTAAAAAACCAAGACTTTCACCGGCTTCAACAGCAGGTCTGGCTAAAACAAGTTTATCAATTTTTTTATCTCGTAATTGTGACAGGGCGACAGCCACTGCTAAATACGTTTTTCCTGTGCCAGCCGGACCAATAACAAAAACAATGTCATTTTCCCTGGTTGATTTATAATATTTTTTTTGTCCGGCTGTTTTAGGTTTTATGTGTCCTTCTTTTGTATAAACAATGACTGAATTCAGGTCTGTATTTTTGTTATCTTTTGTTCGTCCCGATTTTAAAACCTCAATAACTGTAATAATATCATTTTCTGTTAATTTTTCATTTCTTTCAAGTATCGTTATCAACTCGGCAAATACTTTTTCGACTCTTTTTACTTCTGCGTCATCTCCAATTAAGGTCAATTCGCTGCCACGAGCAGCAATTTTAATATTAAAATGACGCTCAATTTCTTTTAAATTGTTATCGTTTAATCCAAACAAGTTTAGTTGATTTACACCGCGAATTGATATTTTCTTTTTTGTTTCAATTTTGGTCATATTTAAACTTTTTAAATTTTATAATTTTAATCTCTCTTCAGAAAAATTGATTGAAATATATTTAAATAATTCGTAACTGTTCAGTTGTGTGTTGTATGAATGTCATTCTGAACGAGTGGTGTGATGAGGGTGGATGGGAAGTGAAGAATCTCTTAATTAAAGAAAAATTTCAGAAAACATACGAGATTCTTCGGTCGCAAGCTCCCTCAGAATGACATTTAATATAGTATCTGAATAGTTACAATAATTCAATGTAAACATCCCCCCTTGCCCCAATGCCGTTAGTTTTAGCGAAAATATTTTACCATCATTCACAATTAGCAATTCACAATTAGTTTTAACAAGTTATCTAAAAAAATTGAGAACTGAGAATGCTTAATTGAGAATTGTGAATGAAAATAATTACTACCTTACCTTAAGTTAATGCCATCGCCATTTAATGCAAGCTGAACAGAGAGTCTAATACATTAAATAGAAAAAAGCTCTTAGCACCAGACAGATACTGATAACCAAGAGCTTTTGTCGTTCAATTTAAATCAAAGGATGTTTTACGGTAAAATCAAAAACGATAAATAAGTTTTGATTTACTCAGGAATAATAAGTACTTGATGCGGATAAATTACATCTTTATCCGTAATCACATTGTTATTGGCTTCGAAAAGTTTGGTCCATTTTGTCGGATCATTCAATACTTCAGCCTTAGCGGCGATTTTAGCCAACCAGTCGCCTTTAACAACAATATACTCATTATCTGCTGCGCTTCGTTGAATTTTGAAAATCTGATCAGCGTAAATCAGATCAGCGTCTTTGATTTGATCACGGTTATAGGTGTAAATACGAATCCACTGGTATGGATCATCGTAAATATCTTCTTTACCGGAAATTTTCCAGAGATAATCGCCTTTTAAAACCGTGTATTCATCAAAATCAGCTTTGGGTAAGCTTGCTCTTAATCGAGAAATTTTTCCCTCAATCATAGCGGTCTTATCCATCATTTCACTTAATAACGCAATTTTGTTTTCTCCCAACGCTTTGAGTTCTTCTTCGAGCGCACAAATTTCTTTTCTTCTCTGAAAAAGATCTTCAGGGGAAAGCGCTGCTAATCCATCAACTTTTGCTTCAATAGCGTCGAGGGAGCTTCTGTAACCATCAACATCATCCCCACTCGCTTCTACTGATTCATAAATAGCCTGCCATTCGGCAGCAGTTAAGTTTTCAAGTTCTGCTGTTTCAGCCGCAACTTTTTCAAGGCTTGATTCCGTTGCAGTAATTTCTGCTTTGGCATCCGCTTCTCGCTTTTGCAAGTCTGCCATTTTTGCATTGTATTCATCCATTGTCCATTCACTGCACGTTAAGTCTTGCGCGTAGGACATAGATGCTGTCAATGCAAAGATAAGAGCGAATACGGATGCGATTTTTATAATATTTCTCATTTTTGTTTCTCCTTAAAAATAATTGTTTGAGTAATACTACAGATCGCTTAATCTCTGTTTTACTGTTTCTTTTTCGCTCTTTGCATCTTCGAGCTCTTGCTTCTTTGCAGCGAGGTTAGCTTCAGCATCTGTCAATGCTTGCTTTTTCTCTTGCAATAAATCTTCAGCTGCTGTTGCTGCTTGCAGTTGTTCCTCATAAGCCTGACATTGTTTTTCGTTTGGATGACGAGTACACCCTGCGATTGTGAAAGATAAGATTAAACAGGCTACTGAGACAAGAACGGTTAACGTTCTCAAGAATTTTTTCATTAAGATAACACCTCCTTCCATAAATAAAATTTTCTTTTGATTGTTTTGTAATAAGGTGAATAAAATCTTTCCCCTCCGAAACTCAAAAGAAAGTTTTAATTAATTTGGCTTGATCGATTATGTTTATTTTATTTAACTTTATAAATCTTTTAATGATAATAAAAAAAAAAGTAATTGTCAAGAAAAAAATTATTTAAATTTCGGATTTACGATTTCGGATTTGGGAATTATTTTAATTTGGCATTTTGGATTATTACCTCTCATTTCTTAAAAATGTGTTATTCCTTCCATTCCGAATTCTAAAATCCGAAATCGAGATGCCCAATTCTTCCAATTGCTTAGCATCTACTTCCGCAGGTGAATTATCCATCAGCGATAACGCACTGGTTGTTTTTGGAAATGCGATTACATTGCGGATTGAATTTTCCCCTGCTAAAATCATCACCAACCGGTCATATCCAAACGCAATCCCACCATGGGGCGGCGCGCCATATTTTAAACCATCCAATAAAAAGCCAAATTTTTCTTTTGCTTCTTCTGCATTGATTTTTAATAAATCAAACACTTTCATCTGCGTTTCATAATTATGATTACGAATGCTGCCGCCAGCCACCTCGTATCCGTTTAACACCAAATCATAAGCCCGCGCTTTAATCGCACCGGGATCAGATTCAAACAATTCTGTGTTACCTTCATTTGGGCTGGTAAAAGGATGGTGCATTGCAATGTATCGATCTTGCTCTTCATCATATTCTAATAAAGGAAATTCAGTCACCCAGCAAGGACGAAATTCATTTTCCCCGATTAAATTTTCGTCCTTTCCCAATTTAGACCGCAAACTGCCCAACAGCTCCATGGTTTTTTTCCTGTCGCCGGCAATAAGAATTAACAGATCACCGGGTTCGCTTTCCATTATATGATTAATTTCATTCATCATTTTTTCAGTGAGAAATTTCTTAATGGAAGAATCCCAACCATCAGTTCGAACTTTAGCAAATAACACACCTTTGCCGCCCAACTGCAAAACAAAATTATTCAAGCCATCAATTTGTTTTCGGGAATAGTCAGCCTTTCCTTTCAAATTCAACCCGGCAATGATGCCGCTATTTTTGACAGTAGTAGAAAAAACTTTGAATTCACTTTCCGCCACAATTTTGCTGACATCTTTTATCTTCATCCCAAATCTTAAGTCAGGTTTGTCCGAACCATAAGTGTTGAGGGCATCATCATAAGACAGGACAGGGAATGGTGTTTTCAATTCCAAATCAAGCAGGTCCTTAAATATTTGTTTCATTAATCCTTCGGCAATATTAAAAACATCCTGCTCCGAAACAAATGACATCTCAATATCAATTTGTGTAAATTCCGGCTGTCTTTCAGCGCGCAGGTCTTCGTCCCTGAAACATTTCACAATTTGAAAATACCTGTCATAACCGGCAATCATCAGGATCTGTTTGTACGTTTGAGGAGATTGGGGCAGCGCGTAAAATTTACCTTTCTGCATTCGGCTGGGAACAAGATAATCCCGCGCGCCTTCCGGGGTGCTGCGCATTAAATATGGTGTTTCTATTTCCAGAAAATCTTGTCCTGTGAGATATTGCCTCACTATCTGCGAGGTTTTATGCCGAACGATCATATTCTTTTGAAGTTCGGGACGCCTCAAATCAAGATAACGGTAACGAAAACGGAGCTCCTCGCTGGCATCTACGTTATCAATAATTGGGAACGGCGTTGTTTCAGCGCGATTAAGGATTGAGTATTCCTGCGCAATCACCTCAATTTCACCGGTCGCCATTTCCGGGTTGACCATCCCATCGGGACGATGCCTCACTTTACCTGTTACTTTTATTACGTATTCCGGCTTTAACTCCCTGGCTGAAGCATAAGTTTTTTCATTTTCCGCCGGGTCAAAAACTAC
>JACKQG010001840.1_pt1 | contig 28726 bp, 24 predicted proteins | sample 8237621 | NCBI WGS metagenome assembly JACKQG01 (sample SAMN15677084, study PRJNA649215) | marine metagenome | biome: marine; feature: Black Sea; material: saline water; isolation source: suspended particulate matter (SPM) from the Black Sea western gyre | collected 2013-06-09/2013-06-10 | depth... | reverse complement strand
TATTTGCGCCATTTTCCGGCGTAATCCGGGTAAAATTGTTCCAAAACCCAAAAAAACGTATGGCTCATGGCAGATAGTACTAAAATTCGCCTGATATTTCGGGGGAACTTCAGTATGGATAATATCTTGACTCATTTATTGTACCTCTTATTTGTTATTATTAATAGTTTCTGGAAAATCCGGTAATATTCGGACACCATTCCGGAATTTCCGGTTTCAGACATGCTGTTAGATTTAAGATAGTTTTGATTTCAATATTATTCTTTATTTCAGGTCCCTCTTTATGACCTCACACTGCTCCGGTGTATTTTTTATGCAGTGTGGATAAATCCTTGAGTTGTTCTATCAAGACCTCACGCATCAACTGACAGGCAGTTATGATCTTGTGATTGGTAATTCGATAGTACATTGACGTCCCTTGACGCCTTGACTGAACTATCCCCTTGGACTTCATCACATTCAAGTGTTGGGACAAGTTGGCTTTGGGAATTCCCATTGCTTCCCTAAGACTGCCAGCTGTTTTTTCTCCATCTTGAAGTAAGTCAATAATCTGGATCCGTTTTGCATTCCCTAAAGCAACACAGACACCGGCCTGCATCTCATATATACGTGTGTCCACTAATAGCCTCTATTTGTTTATTAGTTTAAATGTATTGAAACAGTTAAATTTCTAATCATTCAAGCAACAATGCAAGAAAAAACTATATAAACCTTCTATAGTTTAAATCTTGAGGATCTACGCAATTTTCTTAACCTGCTCCCCAAAAGTTGTACCAAGGTTTAAGATAAGGATTGGTACTACAACCTGTTCCCGAAAGTCTGATTTTTTACGACAGTAATAAACAGGTCGATGGAGGAATTAGGATCTTTCTTTTAAGTGGCAATTTCCAGAGTAGTACTGAATAGTATGGAGAATACCTATTTTATGTGCGGATTATTAGAGTGAGTTTGTTTGGGTCCTTGAAACATCTGTCAAAACTCAGCCTGGATTTTGGGTGTTAACACGCAAATAATAAATTCATTTTATAATCCTCTGAAGTAGGTAGTTGATGCCAAACAGGATAAAATACTCCTATTATCTTGTATAATAGTCAAATACTGTGTAAAATAAATTAGCTGTTGAACCAGTTTGAATAGTTGAACAAGGGTTAAAACCTGAACGTACCAGCATGAAAATGCTATTACAGTTGCTCATACAATCAGCAATTAAACTTGGCCGGAAGTCAAGAGTAAATATTCTATTTATTTGGATCAGAATATTTAATGACAAACATTATCACCTGCACGAATCCGGACTTTAACAAAACCATGGTAAACAACTCTTCGTTTATCCCAATCTTGATCTTGTATTCTCAATCGCATTCTTACAGATTGAATCAACTGCCAATTTCTAATTGCTTAGCAATATCACACTTAATGAAAACGGTCTTTGATTTACAAAGATGAACCTGATTAGAAAATGAATATAAGTCCAAAATGGAGAGTTATGGCATACTATCGATCGCTGAATGAACATTAAAAGTAATTTCTCTTTTTATGGCCTGAATCGTGTCAGCGATTGTAGTGGGGACCGTAATTTATTCGGTATCTCGAATTTTTTAATAACTTGGTGTTTCCATCTGTTAAATCAATCTTTTAAGCTGAATTTTAGATGCCCTCTATCCTATATTAATCCATTGTGGGAAGGAAAACTGTAATGCGACCGGAATCCAGATTCATACCCGATCATACCTGGCTTGCCGAAGTGCAGCAGACCAGTGGGGTAAATGTCTCTCTCTGCTTCCAATGCGGGATGTGTTCCAGTGGCTGTCCCGTTACTTTTGCTATGGATTATCTGCCACACCAGATTATCCATCTGATCCGCATGGGGCAAAAATCGGAAGTATTATCGAGTGCCTCTATCTGGATATGCGCGTCATGCGAAACCTGCACCACCCGTTGTCCTAATGATATTGAAATTGCCGGCATCATGGATGCAATGAGAATAACTGCCCGCAGGTCAGGGTTGAAGCCAGGGGACAAAAATGTACCAATCTTCCATGCTGCCATAATGTCATCAATTAGAAGTAAGGGTCGTGTATTTGAACTGGGAATGATTGGTAATTATACATTGAGAAGTGGAGGATTTTTTGCCAAACTAAAAAGTGGTGTCCTCATGGAAGACGCAAAATTGGGATGGCAGCTTTTTAAAAGGGGAAAGCTTAAAATCCTGCCACGCAAGATTCAGGGTCATCGAGAAATAAAAAAATTATTTAAAAACCACAAAAATGGGGTTAAGTGATGAAAGTCTCCTATTATCCGGGTTGTTCACTTCATAGTACCGGATTGGAGTATGAAGAATCCACCCAGGAAGTCTGCCAACTGCTAGACATCGATTTAGTTGAACTCGAGGATTGGAATTGCTGCGGAGCCGGTTCAGCCCACTGTACCGATGAAACCTTGGCTCTGCAGCTTCCGCTGCGCAATATGGTAAAAGCAGAGGAAACCGGGCTTGATCTGGTAGTTCCCTGTGCTGCTTGTTATCAACGGTTTAAGGTAGCCGAGCGCCGTATCCGGAACGGAGAAGAACAGGTCTTTGACATGACTTATGATGGCAAGATGCCAATCAAGCATCTTCTGGATTTCTTATGTGAAACAAATAATATCAATTCTATCCAGGAGCAAGTCAAAACCCCTTTGAAAGGTCTTAAGCCCGTATGTTATTATGGCTGCTTATTAACGCGCCCGCCCAAGGTAACCGGTGCTGAGCATCATGAAAATCCTGTGATGATGGACAATTTATTGACTCTGTTAGGTGCCGATGTACGTCCCTGGTCTTATAAAACGGATTGTTGCGGTGGAAGCCTGATGCTGGCCCGGACCGATATCATTGTTGAACTGACTGGAAATCTGATTCGGATGGCCGAACAGGCTGGTGCGAATTGTATTGTTACAGCCTGTCCCCTGTGTCAGGCTAATCTGGATACAAGACAGGCTACTATATCGAAAAAAATGGATAAAGATATTTACCTCCCAAGTTTCTATTTCACTGAACTTCTGGCTTTAGCCTTGGGGTGTGGAGAATCCAGTCAATGGTTAAAAAGACATATCGTAGATCCCCGCAGTCTACTGACCGAATTAAGTATTCTATCAGAATATGTTAAGTAATAATTATTATGATTTGCAGTTCAGTAAGGAGTTTAGGTGAAAATGCACTCTGAAGAGGTTTCAAACCAGAAGACTGGTGCCGCTTTGATCCTGGGTGGTGGTATAGGCGGTATGCAGGCCGCCCTGGATTTAGCCGAATCCGGCATTAAAGTATACCTGGTCGAAAAGAATCCGTCGATCGGCGGTGTAATGGCGCAACTGGACAAAACCTTTCCCACCAATGATTGTGCTATGTGTACAATGGCGCCCCGGCTGGTGGAAATTGGGCGGCACAAGGATATCGAATTAATTACCATGGCGGATATAGAAAGTGTTAGCGGTGGACCGGGCAACTTCCATATTAAAGTTAAGAAAAGGCCGCGATTTGTCGATGAAGATAAATGTACCGGTTGCGGAATATGTGCTGAACACTGCCCGGTGCGGAAGGTCATATATGTTACTCCCGGGGAAGAATCGATCGAGATCGCGGTCGAGGACCAGGACCGGATTTCGCGAATTATTGCTGATTACAAGGATAGTGGTGATGGATTGTTGCCGATACTCGAGGATGCTAACGATGAATTTGGCTACCTGCCGCCGGAGGTGATTAAATATATTGCCAGGGAGTTGAATTATCCCCTGAGCGTTGTATACCGGCTGGCAACTTTTTATAATGCCTTTAGCCTCACACCACGCGGAAAAGTAATTCTAAAACCCTGTCTGGGCACTGCCTGTTACGTCAAGGGCGGAAAGCGAATACTGGAGTCAATCGAGAAAAAACTGGATATCAACCTCGGGGAGACTACCCCGGACCTGCAATTCAGCCTGGAAGTCGTCAATTGTGTTGGTTGCTGTGGGCAGTCACCGGTCATGACCGCGAACGACGATATCTATGGTTTCATGAAGCAATCCATGGTATCCGATGTTCTGAAAAAATATGCATAAGTGAGATAACCAGATGCCAAAAATTAAGCCGGAAGATTTGGACGCAATCAGCCAGAAAATAAAGAAAACAATACTGTTAAGAGAGGGTACCGGCCGGGCAAGGATTATCGTACATATGGGTACCTGCGGGATTGCCGCTGGTGCCAGGCCGGTGATGAAAGCCTTGATTGATGAAGTTGAGCACCAGGATTTAAAGGATGTGCTGATTACCATTTCCAGTTGTGCCGGCTTGTGTAGCCGGGAACCGATGATAACGGTTGAATTACAGGATCAACCCCCGGTCAAATATGTAGACCTCAATCCGGAGAAAGCCCTTGAAATACTTAAAACCCATGTCCTTGGTGGGAATATATTAACCGAATATGCCCTGGCTTCGGGCAGTGAGCGACTGTTGTAGGGGGACCAAATGGCATATCGTACCAATGCAATGATTTGTACCTGCACAAACTGTATTTCAAATGGGGCATTGCATATTAAAGATACCTTGGAAGCGGAAATCGATAAACAGGATTTGGCTGGCGATATTCAGATTGTTCCCACTGGAGCCAGCGGTCTGTGTGTGCGGGGACCGATCCTGATTGTGCAGCCAGACGGGATTTTCTACCAGTATTTGAAGGAAGAGAATATCGCCGAACTGGTTGAAGAACATTTTCTCAAAGGACGACCGGTAAAAGCGCTGATGTATACTCCACCGGGGGATGTATTGCCGATTCCGAAAATGCGCGATATTCCATTTTTCAAAGGGCAGCGGCTAATAGCCCTGCGGAATCGGGGCTTGATAGATCCGGATAATATCGATGAATATATTGCCAATGATGGCTATCGTGCCCTGGCCAAGGTTCTGAGTACCATGCCCCCTGAAGAGGTCATCGCGGAAGTCAACAAATCCGGCTTGCGGGGCCGGGGTGGAGCTGGCTTTCCAACCGGTAAGAAATGGGAATTATGCCGGCAGACTCCGGCCGAGTCCAAGTATATTATCTGTAATGCCGATGAAGGTGATCCCGGGGCGTTTATGGATCGCAGTATCCTGGAAGCTGATCCCCATTCCATCCTGGAGGGTATGGCGATCGGAGCCTATGCAATCGGGGCTCAGAAAGGGTACATCTACGTCAGAATCGAATACCCCTTGGCGATTAAACGTCTAGTGAAGGCTCTGAAAGATGCCCGTGAATACGGTCTATTGGGTAAGGATATTTTCGGTACCGGCTTCGCATTTGATATTGAAATATTCCGCGGTGCCGGTGCTTTTGTCTGCGGCGAAGAAACGGCCTTGATGGCCTCGATTGAGAGTCGTCCCCCGGAACCCCGGCAACGGCCGCCATTTCCCGCTCAGAGTGGTTTATTCGGGAAACCGACCAATATTAATAATGTGGAAACCTGGGCTAATATTCCGGTGATAATCAACTGGGGTGCTGATTGGTTCGCCGAAATCGGAACTGAAAACTGCAAGGGAACCAAAGTATTTTCATTAGCTGGTAATATTAACAATGCCGGATTGGTGGAAGTACCAATGGGAATGACATTGTGGGAAATCATCTACAATATTGGTGGTGGAATCCCGAATGGAAAGAAATTCAAAGCTGTGCAGACCGGTGGACCGTCAGGCGGTTTTATCCCAGGATCATTATTGGATATACCGGTCGACTATGAACAGCTGCAGGAGGCAGGTTCGATCATGGGTTCCGGCGGTATGGTGGTACTCGATGAAAATTCCTGCACGGTGGACATGGCCAAATATTTCCTGGAGTTTACCCGGGATGAATCCTGTGGTAAATGTGTATCATGCCGCGAAGGATCGATTGCCCTGCTGGATATCATTAATCGTATAACTGAAGGTCAGGGTCATGAAGAAGACCTGCAGTTGCTGACGGATTTATGTGATGCGATTATAAACGCCAGTCAATGCGGCCTTGGACAAACTCTTCCGAAACCGGTGCTGTCAACCCTACAAAATTTCCGCGATGAATATGTTGAACATATCAAGTATAAACGCTGTTCCGCACTGGTATGCAAACAAATAATATCTTCAGCCTGTCAATATACTTGCCCGCTTTCTCAGGATGTGCCCTGTTATGTCGGCCTGATCGCCCAAGGCAATTTTGTAGAGGCAATCAAGATGGTACGCAAGGAGAATCCGTTTCCTCTGATCTGTGGCCGGGTTTGTACCAATCCCTGCGAACTTAATTGCAAAGCCGGTGACGGCAGTGATCCGATCGCCATCCGGTTACTGAAACGTTTCCTGGCCGATTATGAGTATGAACATGGATTATTTGTTGAAGAAAAGCCTAAGGAGAAAAAGGAAGAAAAGGTGGCCATTATCGGTTCCGGACCCGGTGGGCTTACCTGTGGTTATTACCTAGTGCTGGAGGGCTACCAGGTCACAGTTTTCGAAAGTCAGCCTGATCCGGGGGGCATGCTGATTCTGGGTATTCCGGAATTCCGCCTGCCGCGCGATATGCTGAATTTCGAAATCGATAATATCCGAAAAGTGGGAGTCGATATACAAACCGGCGTTACAATAGGAAAGGATATCACGCTGGACCAGCTCCGGGAAGACTTTAATGCCATCTACATTGGTGCTGGTGCCCACAAATCTCTGCGCATGGGAATCCTGGGTGAGGAAATAGCCGGTGTGCAGAATGCCGTTGAATTTCTGCGGGCCTTCAATACTGGTCAAAAGATTGAAGTCGGTGAAAAGGTATTGGTGGTGGGAGGAGGGAATTCAGCCATCGATGCCGCCCGTGTTATCAATCGCTTGGGGAAAGAGACACGAATCATTTACCGTCGTACGAAGCCGGAAATGCCAGCCATCAAGACCGAGATTGAAGGAGCTATCGCTGAAGGGATTGACATCCGGTTTCTGACAAATCCAGTGCAGGTAATATCATCCTCTGGTCGCGTTGAGGCAGTGAAATGTATTGAAATGCAATTGGGTGCAGTTGATGAAAGTGGTCGTCCCAGACCGGTCCCGGTTCCTGAATCAGAATTCAATATCGAGGCAGACACCCTGATTATGGCAATCAGCACCGAACCGGACCTGTCGTTTATTCCGGAGAAGCATGATTTTCAGATATCCGGCTGGAACACCCTGGAAGTGAACCGGGAAACTCTTGAAACAGGAGTCGCTGGAATTTTTGCCGGAGGTGATGTAGTAACGAGCCCCAATACTGTGGCAGAAGCGATCGGCCATGGTAAGCTGGCAGCCAGCATGATTGACAAGTATATCCGCGGCGAAAAACTGGAACGGGTATATACCGTTACCCGCCCGGCCACACGCGTCGATCCCACTGAATTGACCGACGATGAAATTGAGCAATTGAAGAAACCTGAGATCCCGTTACGACCCGTGCCGGAACGGGTTAGGAATTTCTCTGAAGTTGAACTGGGTTTTACGGAAGAACAAGCTGTCATGGAAGCTAAGCGTTGTTTGCGTTGTGATCTGGAAATATCTGGTTGAGGAGTTGGATAGACTATGAAAATTGAACAAATAATCGAGATCCTTAATGGAGAACTGCTTTCCGGGGAGGAGTCCATCAAAGATGATGTAAAAATGGCCTGTGGTTGCGATCTCATGAGCGATGTCCTGTCCTATATCAAATCTGATAGTACCATCCTGTTGACAGGACTCACAGCCCCGCAAGTGATTTACACTTCCGACACGGCAGACATAAAGACGATCTGTTTTGTACGGGGTAAACGTCCCGGATCGAATCTCATTAAACTGGCACAGCAACGGGGAATGATTCTGATGTGCGTCGACCTGCCCATGTTTGAAGCCTGCGGCAGATTATATAAAGCAGGATTGAAAGGCTGTTCCGAACATGCAAGATAACGGTACATCCCTGATAATCCAGGAGTTGGGTTATGAATTGAAAATTGGCGATGCCATGACGAAAGATCCGATTGTGGTCACGCCGGATTCGATGATGAGCGACGTGCGGACACTGTTGAAAGAAAAACGGATTTCGGGACTGCCAGTGGTTAAAGATGAAGTCCTGGTTGGCATGGTCAGTATTGAGAATTTCATCAGATGTATCCTGGAAAGCTGTGAGGACCGAAAGGTAAGTACTAATATGACTTCTAAGGTTGTGACTTTGTACGAAGATGAACCGCTGCGCTATGCCATCGCAAAATTTGAAAAGAGCGGGTATGGAAGATTTCCGGTGATTAATCGTAAGACCGGGCATTTGGATGGAATCCTGACAAAAGGCGATATCATCAAATGCGTACTGAATAAACTTGAGCATGATTTCCATAAGGAGGAAATATCCCGGTATCGTGCTCGTCACATCTTCAAGGATATTAAATCCGATCGGACCACCATGTTGTTCAGATACCGGATCAAAGGTGGCGAATATGACGTAGCCGGACAGCAGAGTGGATATCTGAAAAAAAATTTACTGCGACTCGGGATCTACCCGGATTTATCGCGGCGGGTTGCTATTGCGGCTTGTGAAGCGGAGATGAATATCATCATTTTTACCGATGGGGGGGAGTTGAAGGTCCAAGTTGAGGAGGACAGAATTCAGGTAAATGCCATGGACCTGGGTCCCGGTATTCCCGACATTGAGCAAGCCATGCAAGCCGGTTTTTCAACGGCTCCGGACTGGGTCAGGGATATTGGCTTCGGAGCCGGAATGGGTTTGCCTAATATTAAAAAATGTTCCGACGAAATGCGGATTGAGTCACAGGTTGGAAAAGGGACAAATCTGGAGTTTGTAGTAAATACTTGATTATGCAGTTACGTGAAATAGTAAAGCAATTAGATTTGCAGATTATCGCCGGGGCGAATCTGCTGGAGCGGGAAGCGACCGGCTGTTATGTCAGCGACATGTTAAGCGATGTAATGGCTCACGCCAATAGCGGAGACGTCTGGGTGACGCTGCAAGTGCACCTTAACATCATTGCCGTGGCCAGCGTAAATGGCATATCAGCCTTGATTATTGTTAATGATCGCAGCCTCGATGACGCTACAATCAAGAAAGCCACTGAAGAGAAAGTTCCGGTTCTGGTTACAACTTTGAATGCTTTCCAGATCGCCGGAAAATTGTATCAGCTCGGGCTTGGTGAAAAAGATGCGTAAGTACAAATCTGACCTGCATATCCATTCCTGTCTCTCCCCCTGTGCCGGGGAGGAAATGACGCCACGCAATATTGTCCGCGAAGCTAAGCACTGTGGATTGGACATTATTGGAATCTGTGATCACAACTCCTGCGAAAATGTCCCCTATGTAATGAGATCTGCTGCAAGGGAAGGTATCTGGGTCTCGGGAGGTATTGAGGTTACTACGCGTGAAGAAGTCCACATCCTGGCTTATTTTGAAGATGAAGAAAAATTATTTGCCATGCAGGCATTTATCTATGAAAACCTGCCTGGTACTAATGATGAGAATTATTTTGGCAGCCAGTTTGTCGTCAATGAAAAGGATGAGATCATCGCTACTAACCGGCGCCTGCTGATCGGAGCTACTGACCTGCCGATTGGAAGTGTAGTGGAATTAATCCACAGTCTGAACGGTCTGGCTATCGCGTCTCATATCGACCGGGAGGGATTTGGTATTTTAGGACAATTGGGTTTTGTACCAGCCGACCTGGATTTGAATGGTTTTGAAGTGTCATCTAAAGATAAAATAGATTCTTACCAGGATACTTATAAACCACTGGTGACCTTTTCCGATGCCCATCACCTGAAAGATATCGGCCGCAGTTGCACAGACTTTATTATGGCTGATGTGAATCTGGAAGAAATGTCCAAAGCACTCTGTGGAATTGACGGAAGAAGAGTTAACGCCTGATGGAAGATCTGTCACTTCATATTTTGGATATTGCTGAGAATTCGTTGCGAGCCGGGGCCAGAAAGGTTACGATACGTCTGATTGAAAATAGACATAACGATATACTGAAACTTGAAATTGAAGACGATGGCAGCGGGATGGATGATATCGCTCTGAAACGTGCCAGCGATCCGTTTTTCTCAACGAAGGATGGTAAAAAATTTGGACTGGGACTGGCGTTGCTATCCCAAGCGGCCGAAGAGACCGGTGGCGATATGGAAATTCGAACTAAGGAAAATAACGGTACCAGGATTATAGCTCGGTTTCATCGATCCAATATTGATATGAAACCGGTCGGTGATATCGCTGCTACCATTCAAGTTCTGACGACAGCCTACCCGGAAGTGCAATTTACATTTAAACGAATTATCAATAAATGAGGCAGTTGATGGAATTGACTATCAACGATAAAAAAATTGAGTTCTCCGAAGGAATGACCCTGCTGGAATGTATGTCCGATGCCGGAATAAATATACCTACTTTGTGCTCCCATAAAGCTCTGTCGCCCTATGGTGCTTGCCGACTTTGCCTGGTGGAGGTATCTCAGAATGGATCGTCTTCAATTCAAGCGGCTTGTACCTACCCGGCCTTACCGGATTTGACAGTTCATACCGATACGGAACAAGTTGTCAAGACCCGCAAAATGATGATTGAATTGCTGATGGCCCGCTGCCCTGAATCCGAACAGATACAACAACTGGCGGCCGAACATGGAATTACCGAATCTAGAATCCCACCCAAGGATGATGATTGTTATCTCTGTGGACTATGTGTACGGATGTGCCATGAAAGAATGGGTATCGGAGCGATAAATTTTGTTAATCGTGGTTATCAGCGTAAGGTCAGCCCACCTTTTGATATGCTCACCGAAGTCTGCCAGACCTGCGGTGCCTGTGCTTTTATTTGTCCCACTAACCGCATCAACCTTGGTGATCTTACCGCTGACCGGCCAATCCCTATAGCAAATGAGTATAATGCCGGGTTAAATGATCGCTCGGCGGTCTACATTCCCTATCCCCAGGCTGTTCCCAATAAGGCTGTGATCGACGATGAGTTCTGTGTACACATGTTGAAAGAAGAGTGTGAGATATGCAGTGAATTCTGCGATGCCGAGGCTATCGATTTTAATCAGCGGGAGGAATCGATTGAACTGGATGTCGGGGCTGTTGTTTTCACGCCGGGTTTTGAGTTATTTGATCCTGGACAAAAAGAGGAACTGGGCTATAATCTTTACCCCAATGTGGTCTCAGCCCTTGAATTTGAACGGATTCTCTCGGCCTCCGGGCCCTACCTGGGAAAGGTTCTACGGCCCTCTGATGATCGCGCTCCGCAAAGAATTGCTTTTTTGCAATGTGTCGGCTCCCGTGATCATGAGCATGATTACTGTTCGTCGGTCTGTTGCATGTACGCTACCAAGGAGGCTATCATTGCCAAGGAACATGCCGGCGCCGAGCTGGAATGTGATATCTTCTATATGGACATGCGCGCTTTTAGCAAGGGTTTCGATGAATATTATAACCGGGCCAAGGAATCCGGAGTTAACTATATCAAATGCCGGATATCGTCGGTAAAGGAGAATCCGCAGACTAATAATCTGCTGATCAGGTACCTGACGGAGAGTGGTCAGATAAAAAGCCAGGAATACGATCTGATTGTCTTATCTCTTGGGATGCTGCCGCCGGCTGCATTGAATGAAGTGGCAGCCAAATTCGATATTGCCTTGAATGAGCAAAATTTCTGCCGGACATCTACTTTCAAGCCGATCGAAACCAGCCACGATGGGATTTATGTCGCAGGCCCGGCGAACGAACCCAAGGATATTCCCGAGACTGTAATGCAGGCTTCAGGCGCGGCAGCGAAAGTATTATCCCTGCTGCAGGAATCCAGGGGCACACAGATTATCACCCGGGAATATCCACCTGAAATCGATGTGACCGACCAGGAACCGCGAATCGGGGTTTTTGTCTGCCACTGCGGAGCTAATATTGCGGGTATAGTCAATGTTACCGATGTCACCGAATATGCCAGAACCTTGAAAGGAGTGGTATATGCAGAGCGTAATCTGTATACCTGTTCCAACGATACTCAGGAAAACATCAAGGAAAAAATCCAGGAGTACGGACTTAATCGGGTAGTTGTTGCATCCTGTACGCCACGGACCCACGAACCGCTGTTCCGGAATACTCTCCGTGAGATTGGACTAAATCCATACCTGTTCGAAATGGCCAATATCCGCGATCAATGCGCTTGGGTGCATATGTTTGAACCGGAAAAGGCTACTGAAAAATCTAAGGACCTGGTAAGTATGGCGGTAGCGAAAGCACGCTTGCTGGAACCATTACAAAAACGGTCCTTAGCGATTAATCAAGCCGCCCTGGTCATCGGAGGCGGATTGGCCGGGATGACCTCAGCTTTGGAACTGGCAAATCAGGGTTTCGAGGTGCATCTAATAGAGAAAGAGAAAGAACTGGGCGGTAATCTGCGGCACATTCACTATCTGCTGGATGGTGATGATCCACAATTGGAATTGAAAACCTTGGTAAAGTCCGTAAAGGTAGTTGATAAAATCCATTTGCACACTGCTGCCAGGATTGAGAATATTGAAGGATCGATCGGCAATTTCACGACGCAGGTGGTTAAAAACGGTAGTTCGGAAGAGATCAAGCATGGTATTATCATTGTCGCCACCGGTGCCAGTGAATACCAGCCCCAGGAATACCTGTATGGTCAGGATCCAAATGTGATTACCCAACGGGAGCTGGAACAACAACTGGCCATGAATGGGGAATCGATATTCGCAGCAGATAAGCAGCAACCCAAGACGGTAGTCATGATCCAGTGTGTGGGCTCCCGTTGTGATGAACGGCCCTATTGTTCGCGGGTATGTTGTTCGGGTAGTATCAAAAATGCTCTCAAAATCAAGGTTATGGACCCAGATACCAAAATTTTCATCCTCTATCGTGATATTAGAACCTATGGATTCAAAGAAAGCTATTATACCATGGCACGGGAGCAGGGTGTTGTTTTCATCCGGTATGTGGATGAGCACAAACCGGAGGTGTCAAAAAATGGCAATGGTTTGAAAGTGGAAGTATTTGACCAGACCATTTACGCAATAGCTGAAATTGCGCCAGATTTGGTTGTTTTATCAGCAGGAGTGATTCCGGGGGAAGAAAATGAAAGAATTGCGCAACTGCTCAAGGTCCCTCTGGGAAGCGATGGTTTTTTCATGGAAGCACACATGAAATTGCGACCGGTTGATTTTGCCACTGAAGGCGTTTTTCTGTGCGGCATGGCTCATTCGGCCAAGACGGTTGAGGAAAGTATAATTCAAGCCCAGGCCGCTGCATCCCGGGCTGCTACGATCTTAACTAAGGATTCAATCGAGCTGGAAGCCACTATCTCGCAAGTGGTGGATGCCAATTGTGACGGCTGCGCCTATTGCGTGGAACCCTGTCCCTATAACGCAATCACGCTGATCGAGTACATGTATAAGGGGGCCGTGAAAAAGACTGTTGAGGTCAACGAATCGCTCTGTAAGGGCTGCGGCAGCTGCCAGGCAACCTGTCCAAAGCAAGGGATATTAGTACGGGGCTTCAAACTTGAACAGATCACAGCTCAAGTTAATGCAGCCCTGGGAGTTGGATAATGAATGCTGAATTTGAACCGAAGATAATTGCTTTTTGCTGTAACTGGTGTTCCTATGCCGGGGCTGACCTGGCTGGTGTTTCGCGTTTGCAATACCCACCCAATGTCAGGATTATCCGCGTGATGTGTTCCAGCATGGTACATCCCAACCTGATCATCGAAGCGCTGACCAAAGGAGCCGATGGTGTGATAATCTGTGGCTGTCATATTGGCGACTGCCACTATATCGAAGGGAATAAGACCACCGAAAGGCGTTCCGAGGCGATTGAATTGCTGTTGGAAGATTTCGGTTTGGAGCCGGAGCGTTTTCGTATTGAATGGATCTCCGCCTCAGAAGGTCCCCGATTTGCCCAGGTTATGAAGGATATGGTAGAAACTATTCAATCAGTCGGGCCGAGTCCCTATGCCAGCTAGTCGAATAATGTTCAATTCATTCACAGAATAAGGTCAGTCATTGGAAAATTTTAAAATAATTGCTGGAAAGAAATACATGTGGGACGGTGAAAAATACGATTCCCTATCAGCGGCTCATGATAATCAGAAAAAATATGACAATGATGGTTTTGAGACACAATTAATTACCGAGGATGATGTGCACCGGCTATACTCATACCGGGTCGCATCCGAAGTAATCGTTGAAGGCGGTGTTAGTTGATTGAAATTAGATATAAGCAATTAATACCTAAACTAGGAGGTAAATAAAAATGGCTAAAGTAGCCGAGGAGTGGTTGAATATCTGTGGTGGATGTGAGATAGCCATTCTGGACTTAGGAGAAAAACTGCTGGATGTCCTGCCCTCGCTGGAGTTTGTCCATATGCCGGTTCTGATGGACCATAAGTATTTTGGTCAGACCGGTGAGCTGGACGAGCTTGAGATTCCCGAGGCTGATGTGGGTATGATTTCCGGTGGAATCAGAAATGAGAAGGAAAAACATGTGGCCGAGGAGATGCGCAAGAAATGCGGTACGCTGATTGCGCTCGGTTCCTGTGCCTGTTTCGGTGGTATTCCGGCTCTGGCTAACATGTATAAACTGGAAGAGTTGTACGATAAGGTCTACCGCGATTCCAAAACAACCGAGTCGGCCGATACACCTTCTGATGGATTACCGCCATTGACCGATCGGGTGTATGCTCTCAGTGAAGTAGTGGAAGTGGATCTGCAGATACCCGGTTGTCCGATGAATCCGGTGATTATCCTGGAGGCATTATCAGCCTTGCTGGAAGGGAAACCTTTCGAATTACCGGAACGCAGTGTCTGCGATGATTGCCCCACCAAGCGGGAAGAAAAAAGTGATGTTGGTTTAAAACGCCCGCTCCAGGATGCGGAATTTATCCCAGCAGATTATAGTTCCATGCGCTGCTTGAACGAGCAGGGCATTCTCTGCCTGGGCCCGGTTACTCGGTCGGGTTGTGGTAAACAGTTCAATGGGGAAGAAATCGTTCCCCGCTGCATCAAAGGTTACATGCCCTGCCGCGGTTGTTTCGGACCGATCCGGGAAAGTGCTAATCCATTGATCGATATGATGACAGCCCTGTCCAGCATTGGATTGGATGCTAAACTGGTTGAAGACCGTCGGGCTTTGCTGAACCGCTATATCGGCGGTCAGAATCGTTTGCGACCATTACCGGTGAGGAGGTAAGTCATGGGAAAAATGATCGAAATACAACCGGTATCTCGTATTGAAGGTCACGCCAAGATATCGATTCAATTAGATGATTCTGGTAATGTGGCCGACACCAAGGTACGTGTGGTGGAGCTACGTGGGTTTGAAAAATTCTGCATCGGGCGACCGGTGGAAGAACTACCCCGGATCGTTACTAGTATTTGCGGCGTATGCCCCTGGTCGCATCACCTTGCTTCGGCCAAGGCCAATGATGCTGTGTTCGGTGTGGAAATACCGCCTACTGGCAGGAAACTGCGCGAACTGTGTAACTGCATTGCTTTCACCGAAGAACATATTCTGCACTTCTTCTTCCTTTCAGGCCCCGATTTTGTGATGGGTCCCGATTCGGACTACTCTGTACGCAACGTTTTCGGTATCGCCCAGGCCAATCCGGAAATCGGCCAGAAAGTTATCCGTAACCGACACCTGGGAGCGCAGATGCTGGAGATCATCTCCGGGAAATCGATACATCCGGTTACTGCTGTTCCCGGTGGGTTCAGTAAACCGCTGACCGAAAAGGAAAGAGCTGAAATGATCCCCATGGCAGAGGAAGTGCTGGAGTTTGCAAAATTCACCATGGGCTTTGCCAAGGAGAGTATATTCCCTAAATACCTTGATACCGTCAAGAGCCTGGGAGTGATCACCACTGGTTTCCTTGGAACAGTAACCGATGATGGAACCCTTAACCTCTATGACGGCAAGCTGCGGTTGATGAAACCGGATGGAACCTATGATGACTTCGCCTACGAGCAGTATGCCGATTTCATCTCAGAGAAAGTGGAAGACTGGTCCTACCTGAAATTCCCTTATGCCAAAACCTGGGGTGAAGGTTTCTCCATGGATGTTGATAATCCTCTGGGAATCTATCGGACCAATGCCTTAGCCCGGATCAATGTTGCCGACAGGATGGCCACACCATTGGCGCAGGCCGAATTTGAGGAGTTCCGGTCTCAGTTTGGTCGTCCGGCACAACTGACTCTGCTGTATCACTGGGCGCGGCTGATCGAACTATTGTACAATGCTGAACTTATGGTTGAATTGCTGAATGATCCTGAGATCACCAATCGGGAAACCCGGATTCCGGTAACCCCAAGGGCGGCCAGGGGAATTGGTTGTGTTGAGGCACCGCGCGGTACCTTGATCCATGATTATGAGACCGATGAAAAAGGCCTGATCACCAATCTCAATCTGATCGTCGGTACAACCCATAATAATGCGCCGATCAATATGTCTGTTAATCAAGCAGCCAAATCTCTGATCAAGGATGGTAACTATGATCAGGGCATCCTGAATCAAGTTGAGATGGCGATTAGGGCTTATGATCCTTGTCTGTCGTGCGCTACACATAACCTTAACGGAAGAATTGCAGTTAAGATTGATATCTTTAACAGCGATGGCACATTGAAGGAGTCACTCCCCGATTGAGAGTGAGGGAGAAATGCAGGGGTAAACTAGCATTTTTACCCCTGCCTCTACAATTATTGAGCAATCCGTAAGATGGATTACTTGGATTGTAAAACGTTGGTGCTGGGCTGTGGAAATATACTGTTTGGCGATGATGGATTTGGTCCCGCGGTTGTCGATTGTCTGCTGGATAATTATTCATTGCCACCGCACGTTTGCGTTCAAAATGCTGGAATAAGTGTCCGCAATCTTTTGTTTACAATAGTTCTTAGCGATCGGCACCCAGGCAACATAATAATCATTGATGCCATTGATGCCGGTAAACCAGCAGGGGAAATCTTTGAGCTGGATATTGATCAATTACCGAAAATAAAAATTGATGATTTTTCCATGCATCAATTACCAACTTCCAACTTACTTAAGGAATTAAATGAATTCTGTGATATAGAAGTGAAAATATTATCAGCTCAGGTACAACAAATTCCCGATGAAGTAGACCCTGGCCTGTCAAAAGTCATTCGCGCAGCCATTCCTGTGGCATGTGAGAAAATTATTACATTAATTGGGAATTTCAGGTAAACAGTCATTGCTATCGGACTGAAGAAAATTTATATGAAGAATAAACAAATGTGTAAAAATTTAGATCAGTTGCTGATCAATCAATTAAGTGAGGATGTTTAGAATAATTCCGAGTTAGAAATCGCTTCTGAAACCTTTGCCATGCTTGGCAATTTGCCTAGACTTCGCATTCTTTATGTCTTATCAAAAACAGGTCAATGTTGTGTACATCAGCTGGCAGAGATATTGGATATGAATATATCGAATGTTTCTCATAATTTACGTAAAATGCATGATCGCCGGATAGTAAAGAAAAAGCGTGATGGATTGAATATATACTACACGATTTCACACGACAAAGGACTTTCTAAAGCCTGTAAAATCGCTGGAGAACTCTTAGGAATTGCCTCGGAATCTTAACTCAAAGTAAAGTCCTGTGAGCCCTGCTCCAGGGAACTTGGACGGTTAAAAATGCGAGTTTCCTCGCTGTACCCTTATAATCGGAAGGAGTTTATAAACTATTGCCACCATTTTCATGCCGGAGTACTCCCCAGCCTACAAATTCCCAAAAACGAATGAAATCACCTACGGGAAAATTCTTACCACAAGCATTTCCTTCTACTAAATCTAATTTCATAAAACCACCTAAACCTGCAACCCCCCAAACGCTTTTTACGTCAGGTTAATTGCGGGTTAGAAAGCAAATCAGTAAAAGCTTAAGTAATTGAATTAAAGAGAATTAATCTTTTCAACTACATTGCTGCCTGTTCAAATTCTTCACCTACTGTTACAGCATTTGAAAAGGACAAAACCTGAATAATATCAACAACCAAATGGCCCAATAAACCAATTGTTGAGAATGTTTAGTGATTACTTTTTTTGTAGTGTAAATAGAATTCCAAATAGCAAGGCTGTGTTAGCTGCATGGAAGTAATTGATATTGTGCTGGACGTCGGCAATATTCAAGCCAAATAGCTTGCCTATTAATCCGGCCAAGACAAATAGAGCGGCTAAAATCCAACAAACTCTAGTGATTTGTTCGTTCATTCTAATCCCTTTCTATGATTTTATTCTTGTATGAATTTTTAATCTTTCGGACTTTTCAGCCAAAAAGTTAAGGTGAACTTTTAGCATTTACAGAAGTACTGTACCAATCGTACAAAAATTGCTTGAATTCGTACCTCGAAGGTATTGTATCAATTGTAATTATTCAAGTGATGTCGATCTGTGTGCAAACCCCTACCTTTGGTACTCCCCAGCTCTCTAATTCCCAAAAACTCCAATCGATTTTGATTATGGGCAGTGTCAATAACGAAGGTTTATGGGACAAGTAAGGGTGGAGGCGTTTCAATTACAGTCAACGGAAACGAGCTAATGACTGTCTAAAACCCAAGCTTCAGCTTCTTCACTCGTAGTAAATGACTGTGATAACAAATCTAAATAATTGCTAATTGCTTCATATAGTCTAATCATGCTCTGGTCTATTGTTTCTGGATAAACCAGAGCCCACTTGCAACCTTTGTGCCTTGGTCCATCTTTCAATACATACAATATTAATTTAACAATAACAGAATAATCTTTCTTAATAGTCATTTTAGAAAAGTCGGTTAAAATATTCATTTTTATATCGAAAAGGGGATCTTCTTCTATTTGATTCATCTGTTCTAAAAATTCGTCAATTATTAATTCCCCGGAACATTTGACATAGACCAGATTCCGACTAACATCGACTGTTTTTGAAAATTCCATTCTTACCCCCACCACCTAATTGAATTTTAGTATATCCATTAATTAAATATACTAACCTTGAAGATCAACTCCATGTTGAAGTTGTGGATAAATCGTAGAAATGTGACGTATAAAGATAAACCGGGACATCTGATGGTCATTCTTTTTAGGCCAAACCGTTATATTTAAGGGGTTTTCTGACTAAAGTCTGAGTATGAGGTTTTATCGACGGGGGGTAAGGCAAATTCCCAAATACGTCCAATCGATTTTGATTATGGGCAGTGCCACAAACGGTGGGTTATGGGACAAAAAGGGCAGCCAAACGACTGCCCTCTTCCATATCTACATACAATATCGTCTGGTTATTTTAGCAATAACATTTTCTTCGTTTGCACAAACTCTCCAGCTTGTATCTGGTATAAATACACCCCAGCGCTAACCGGTTGCCCCTGATCATTGGTTGAGTCCCATAGGACTGATTTATAACCAGCATCCTGAGTTTCTGATACTAGCGTTGTCATTTTTCTACCAAGCAGATCAAAGATTGTGACTTGGATCTCTGATCTTTGGGGTAGTTCGTATTGAATCGTTGTGGTTGGGTTGAATGGGTTGGGGAAATTTTGGAGTAAAGCAAATTCTTTCGGTAATAGGCTTAACTCTTCATCAATACCTAATAGCAGATCATTCTGTATAATATACAGACCATCCTCCCCATCAGCCACATAGGCGTAACTGCCGCTGACGGCAACACCGCCACCCGTTTCAAAGAAGCCAACCTCTTGCGGCGAGGAAGGCGTGGAGATGTCTATGATGCGTAAACCACCAGCATCCACATAGGCGTAACTGCCGCTGACGACTACGCCATAAGCCCTACCATCAGTATCAAAGAAGCCCACTTCCTGCGGCGAGGAAGGGGTTGACACGTCGATGATGCGTAATCCACTATCAGCGGCCACATAGGCGTAACTACCGCTGACGGTAACGCCTCGAGCATAACCACCCATATCAAAGAAGCCCACTTCCTGCGGCGAGGAAGGGGTGGAGACGTCTATGATGTGTAAACCACCACCGGCCACATAGGCGTAACTACCGCTGACGACTACATCCTGGCTCCATCCCGATTCAAAGAAGCCTACTTCTTGCGGCGAGGAAGGCGTGGAGATGTCTATGATGCGTATACCATCCCACACAGAAAGCACATAGGCGTAACTGCCGTTGGCGGCAACGTCAGAGACTTTGTAATAAGTATCAAAGAGGCTCACCTCTTGCGGCGAGGAAGGCGTGGATATATCAATGATGCTTAAACCATTTGTATCGTGTAAACCGTCCGCATAGGCAACATAGGCATAACTGCCGTTGACGGCGATGTCCGAAGCAATAATATCAAAGTAGCCAACTTCCACTGGACTGGAAGGCGTGGAAACATCAACGATGCTTAATCTACCGAAATTGCTTTCCCACCCCCAAGAACCATGAGTTGCCACATAGGAGTAACTGCCGTTGATGGCAACGTCAACAACACCACCGAAGACCCCACTTTCATAGTGGCCCACTTCCACTGGACTGGAGGGTGTGGAGACATCAATGATGCACAAACCACCATGAGCCCCATATCCTGTCCCATATCCTGTAGCCACATAGGCGTAACTACCGCTGACAGCAATGCTATAAGCCCCCCAGTCACCAATATCAATGTAGCCCACCTCTTGCGGCGAGGAAGGGGTTGAGACGTCTATGATGAATAAACCACCAGAAGTCACATAGGCGTAACTGCCGCTAACGGCAACGCCATAAACATCGTCACCCGTATCAAAGCAGCCCATCTCTTGTGGCGAGGATGGGGCCGAAAAATCAATGATGCATAATCCACTATCAGCGACCACATATGCATAGTTTCCGCTGACGGCAATGCCACTAGCTTCACCACCTGTATAAAAGAAGCCCACTTCCTGGGGTGAGGAAGGGGTGGAGACGTCAATGATACATATACAATTCTCCCCGGTCACATAGGCGTAATTGCCGCTGACGGTAATACCCTGTACCACAGATGGCAGAACCACATTACCCAGTCCCAGGGGATTAGCCGGATCGGATATATCCACAACTTCAAGATAGTCCCCATTACCATAATAGGCAATATTACTCGATACATCCACGGCATGACAGGGACCTATTCCCCAGTGGCCAATGAGTGTAGTGTTGTAGTTATCTTGCCCTGGTGCAATTCCAAATAACATGGTTATAATCAGTAAAACGGTAGTATGAAATCGATTTTGCATAATTTCCTCCTTAAAATCTTTGGTTACGAATTGTCCCGCTTTAAGAAATTCATTTTATAAGTACACACTTTTTGATGTCAATGAATTCTCCTGCCCTAATCTGGTAGAAGTACATTCCGCTTGGTATGTTAGTTGCATCCCATTGGACTGATTTAAACCCAGCTTCCTGTGTTTCATATACCAGCTTTATTACTTCTTTCCCAAGCAGATCGTAGACCGTGATCTGGACATCGGATCTTTGGGGTAGTTCGTATTGAATAGTTGTGACCGGGTTGAAGGGGTTGGGGTAGTTTTGCGACAGTGCAAATCTTCCGGGAAGGTCAGTTGGATTATTATCATCGATACCAACCGGAGGCGTATCTATAGCATAGCCGATATTTCCCTGCCAGGCTTCAAAGCCACCCATGTACCACATCTTATAAGTTGAAGTGGCAATATCAAATATTACCGAAGGACTCGCAACATAATAATGGTCCCAGCTTCCCGCTGATCCCACATCCAGAACCGGATTAAGAGTATCCTTCGTCCAGGTGATCCCATCCGGCGAGGTTGCATGACCGATACGCCATGTGAATAATCCGCCACCAGAGTACCACATTTGATAGTTAGTGCCGTTATTGATTACACACTGACTCTGGACTCTGGGACTATCCCAGCTTCCCGCTGGTCCCACATCCAGGACCGGATTAAGGGTATCCTTGGTCCAGGTGATCCCATCTGGTGATGTAGCATAACCGATGCGATTGTGTGTTCCATCATCCCCAGAGTACCACATATGATATATGGCGCCATCAAAGCGTACAAAGGGGGTTAAAAGTCCATCATCGTCCCAGCTTCCCGCCGGTCCCACATCCAGAACCGGATTAAGTGTATCCTTCGTCCAGGTGATTCCATCCGGCGACGTGGCGTGACCGATACGACCGTGTGTTCCATCACTCCCATAGTACCATATATGAAACATCGAACCATTAAAAACTACAGTGGGGAACATAACCCTTTCATCGTCCCAGCTTCCCGCCGGTCCCACATCCAGAACCGGATTAAGAGTATCCTTCGCCCAAGTGATTCCATCTGGCGACGTGGCGTGACCGATACGATTGTGTGTTCCATCATCCCCAGAGTACCACATACGGTATGTAGTACCATCAATGAGTACTGAGGACTGTCCTACCATTTGATCGTCCCAACTGCCTGCGGGACCAACCTCCAAAACCGGGTTTCCCCCGTATTTGGTCCAATCTGTCTGCGCCAAGAGCGTGGTACCGATTTGTATGAACAATGATACAATTAAACATTTCATAACAAGTTTCTTCATGTTGACCTCCATTCTGTTTTATATAAAATACCATTCAGGGGCTCAGTGCTGCCACTAGCCACGTAACAAATAATATCACTGAGGTAACATTTGAACGCGATTAGATCATTTTAGGCTTTGATCTGGCAGGCTTCCGGATTTTTAATCGTCTAAGATATTAAACAAAGTAGAGTAATTATTTTTCAGTTGAATATTGCTTTTCATAGCTGGATGGTGTCTGTCCAAACTCCTTGCGAAAACACTCAGTAAAGTAGGATGGATTATTGAATCCGGTTTTATAGGCTATTTGAGTAATTTGATCGGTATGTGATCTCAACATCCGGGCTGCGCGCTTGAGACGGATCGAACGAATGAATTCTTGCCCCGTGAGACCTAATAAAGCCTGCAATTTGCGATACAGATGTTGACGGCTTGTAAACAGCTCTTTTGATAATTCCGCCACTCCGAATTCCGGCTCTTCTAAATGTCTATTAACTGCTTTCATTGCGTTTTGTAAAAATTCAGTGTCCAAAGGAGATATTGGCATATCGTCGGGATCAGGATTGATTTCTTTCCGGAACCGTTCCCGCAGTTGCCGGCGTTGATCGATAAGATTTTTTACCCGCGCCTTGAGTTCCTTGGCTTCGAAGGGCTTAGTGAGATAATCATCGGCGCCGGTTTCAAGCCCCTCCAGTTTGCTTTCAATATCGGCTTTGGCGGTGAGCAGGATTACTGGAATATGACTGGTGCGTTCATCAGATTTGATCTGTTTGCAAAATTCAACGCCATCCATTTTTGGCATCATGATATCGCTGACGATCAAGTCCGGGATTTTCTTCAGTGCCAGATGTAGTCCTTCCTCGCCGTCGGCAGCTTCGAAACAACGATACTCTTTTAGGTAACCGTGGATATAATTGCGGACATCCGTATTATCCTCCACAATAAGGACAATGGGCACTCCTTTTTTACTTGTTGGTGATTGCTGTTCAGAAACAAGTTCCGGCTCCGTTAATAAGCTGCTCGGCTCAAAGGATTCCCCTGCTCGCTCAAAATCCTCAACGATCTCCTCCGGTTTTAGATGGGATTTACCCAGGTGTAAACTGACTGTGAAGGTTGTACCCTTTCCCTCCTGGCTTTCAACTGATATATCACCTTTATGTAATTCAACCAGTTCCTTGGTGAGCGACAGACCAATTCCGGCACCTTCATGCTCCCGTGTCTCGCTGCTGTCCACCTGGTAGAAGCGGTTAAAGATATTATCGATCCGTTCCGGAGCAATTCCAATACCGGTGTCGGTTATGGTTATTACCAGAGCGCCTTCATCGTCAAGATTATAGTGAGAACGAGTTCGAACATCTACTTCGATCTTGCCACCCGGGGCAGTGAACTTGAGGGCGTTGGAAAGGAGATTGTTGATAATCTTGACAATGATATCTTTCTCACAGTATACCTGGATAATTTCCCGATCGGAATTAAAGGTAAGCGTAATCTTTTTTCTGTCGGCCAGGGAGGTGAAGGATAAAACAGTCACTTTCAGAAGTGGAATGATGTTGCGCTGGGAAGCCTGTAGTTTCATGCGCTTGGCTTCCAGCCTGGAAAGGTCCAGTAGTTGCGATACTAATTGCAGAAGGCGACGGGCTTGTTTTTGTACCAACTGAAGGTCGGGCACCCATTCACGTTCCTTGATTCTGGACAGTATCTTATCAATGGGCCCCAGGATCAGGGTCAGGGGCGTTCTGAACTCGTGTGAGATGTTGGCAAAAAAGCGTGATTTGAGTTCATCCATTTCATGATAGCGCTTTGCTTCCAGGTGATCCATTTCAACCTGATACTGGAGTCTTAAGCGAGCTAGTCTAATCCGGTACAAAATGGTAAAAGTACCAACAACCAACAGGAAGTAGCCAAAATAGGCAATATTCGTCTTCCACCAGGGTGGTGTGATAACAATTCTGATAGATGTACCTTCCTCATTCCATAGACCATCATTGTTGGAACCCTTCACGTGGAAAACATAATTTCCTGGATCGAGATTGGTATAGCTGGCTATGCAGTTTGAGGCATCTGTATAGATCCAGTCCTGATTAAATCCTTCCATTTTGTACGCGTATTGATTGCTCATGGAGTTCTGATAATCAAGAGCTGCAAATTCAAAACTGAAAACATCTTGCTGGTAACTTAACTTAATCACTTCAAGCTGGGATATCGTTTGGGGAAGAGAGAAACCTTTTGATGTGCTATCCCCTGGAAGTGGATCGATGGGGACTGATTTATTAAATATTTGAAATCAGTTAGCACAATAGGAGGAATATGTGAATTACCAGAAATACTATCCGGTATACTATCCGGGAAAAATGTTGTCAATCCTTCTGTTGTGCCAAACAGCAGCTCTCCATCAGGTCCCCTAAAACTGCTATTTGCTACGAAAGTATTACCGGGTAATCCATCCCTGCTGTAATAATTTTTGAATGATTTAGTTTCAGGATCAAATTTTGAAAGACCATAACCGGTACCCAGCCAGAGATTGCCCCGGGTATCCTCTTCAATACTTTGTACAATATTGCTGGGTAATCCATCTGCCTGGGTATAAGTGATAAAGGTAGTGCTATCCGGATTCAAGTGCCGCTGCATTAGGTTTAAGCCGGATTGAGTCGCAACCCAGATGTCACCCTTTGAGTTCTCATATATATCGTGCACCCTGTCATCGCTGAGACTACCGGGATCATGGGGATTATTGCTATGAATGCTGATGACTTGACGCTGGATACGATCGAACCTGATTATACCGTATAAATCGGTCCCCAGCAGCAATTCATTTGAGAATCTCAACTTTGGATTAAGGAGCATATTTATCTTATCACCTGGAAAGTAGTGTGTAAATAACTCAGTCCCGCGATCAAAGTGATCTAGACCACCCTGCGTGCCCAACCAGATCTGCCTATCCACGTCAACCTCGATATCATATACGGGCTTCCCAATGGGCACTCCTGATACTTCCGGATGATCCGCATAGTTTATAATACTATAATTGTCATACGCTTTAAAAGGAAAGGATCCGGCTTTAGTAGAATCATACCGGCTAAGACCCCGACTATTCGCGCCATACAAATAACCATCTGCTCCATAGTAGATATCATAAATCTCAATATCTGCCACTACCTTAATATTCCCTAAGAGCCCGATACTATTGTTCTCTCTATCAATCACGTTCATAGCCCGGGTCGTCCCCACCGACAACGTTCTGCTTGAGTCAGTATAGATTGCAAGGACCACATTTGAGTTTAAGGAGTTTTTCTCTCCCACTTGATGTTGATAGTTTGTAAAAAGGGAGGGGTGCAGGTTTAATCTGTAAATCCCATCATGCGTGCAGATCCAGAGCATATCAGAATCATCTAAAAATAGGCAGTTCACGAAATTTGAATCCCAAATAGATTTATCTCCTGATTTCATGTAGAAGCGTTTAAACTTCCCGGTTTCCCGGTCAAATCGATTTAGATCCGAGCGAGTGCCAAGCCACATAAAACCCCTGCTGTCCTCGACTATTGAATTAATCCAGCCAGAATTAACACTCCCCTCAAAATCATCTACATAATCATACATAATATGAGTTTTCTCAACGGTATTGTAATGGACCAGCCATCGTTTGGAGGCATCGTACCAGAGTATATCTTGCGTCTCATTGGGAGAGCAATAGATAAAATTAATTCGTTTATTCTCTCCTGGATATCGCTGAAAAGGGTGCTGTACTTCCTCATAGCTATAGTCGGATGGATCATATCTTCTAATGGAGGTGGTTTCCTGAAGTGTTGACCCAATCCAAATATACCCCCTGCGATCAACACATACTTGCCTTATAACCTGATCGACAGTGACTTGCGTTATTTTCTCTGTTTCGGGATTTAACATCTTCAGACCATCGGCAGTTCCCAACCAGATATTCCCTGATGAATCTTCAGCCAGATCGAAAATAATATTTCCACCGATCACATTTTTAGCAGGCTTATCGGATTCACCTGATTCATCTATATAACTGGTGAACTGCTCTGTTCTAAGATTCAGCTTATTGAGGCCAAAGCGGGTCCCGATCCATAGAACCTGATCTGCAGGGTCACTCGGTTTGATTATTTGGTAGATATTGTCATTGCTGATACTACTAGGGTTCGGTGGATCATTCCGAAACACCTTAAAAGAATGGCCATCATACCGGTTAAGGCCAGCTTCGGTTCCAAACCACAGAAATCCCTGGTCATCCTTGACCATACAGGTCACGGAGTGGTGGGATAGTCCCTGTTCTACTGAAAGATGCTCAAAGCGGGGTAGGGTGGATTGAGCATGAAGCGATAGCATGATCACCAGAGGTAATAAATAGAAGGTAGCTTTTATTTGACTACTTTTCATTATTATTAGAATGTATTGCATGTAAATTACAATGAATGCTGATAATATATCGGGTAAACCCTGATAATGCGTCTGAATTTGTTCATATAAATAGCCCAATCGATTAGGATTACAGACAGGCGAAAGGACCATGCCACCATTTTCACGCCATCTATCTACATCCTGTTTTACACCAGGACTACGACAGACAGGTCGTTTTTCATCCATCTTCGCATCCATAAATCGAAGCTATGATGGACAGGTTTGCTGACGTGACCCCAACTGACTGACCTTCCGACTGATTCTGTCAGGCGGGGAATCCGCGGGTTCGGGGATTTGATTAGATGTGCAGTGGAAAAGATCGAACAAAGTGTAGATCAATCTCTGCCTGCCTCATCGAGGCTGCAAGTGAAGATGGTGCTGTCCGCTGAAGTGGAAACGAAGGTGATTTTTCCTTAACAATAATCAGGGAAAGGCTTAATATCAATTATGGTAAAAATCATATTAGGATCGTAAATGTTCAAGTCTACCGGAGTATTATTAATTTTTTGTTCAGCATTATTAATGTTTGGGTGTGCCGCCTTTCGGCCGGCTGTCAGGGATTACGAACCATGGCAATTCCCTGCAACCCAGCGCGAGTTCCGGGCAGCCTGGGTAGCCACCGTGGCCAATATCAACTGGCCCAGCGAACCGGGATTATCCACTGCGCAGCAGCAAGAAGAAGCAATTGATCTGCTTGACCATCTACAGTACCTCAATTTCAATGCTGTAATATTTCAAGTACGGCCGCAGTGCGATGCGCTCTATGTTAGTGAACTGGAACCCTGGTCCTATTATCTCACCGGTGTTCAGGGTCAGGCGCCGGAACCCTATTATGATCCCTTGGAATTCTGGATTGAAGAAGCGCACAAGCGGGGAATGGAGCTGCATGCCTGGCTGAATCCCTACCGGGCGCATCATGTCCGCGGCGGACCGGTGAGTGACCAGTCGATCGTTAAACAAAAACCGGAGCTGGTCGTACAGTTGTCCACAGGCTACTGGTGGTTGGATCCCAGTAAGGCCCGGACTCAGGATCATTCCCTGGCCGTTGTAATGGATATCGTTCGGCGCTATGATCTGGATGGCATCCATTTTGACGATTATTTTTACCCCTATCCGTCCTATAATGATAACCAGGATTTTCCTGATGACTCCAGTTGGGCGGAGTATCAGGCCAATGGCGGTAAATTAAACCGTGGTGACTGGCGCCGGGATGGGGTGAACCAATTCATCCGGCGTCTGTATGGCGATATTAAAAAAGTAAAACCACATGTGAAATTCGGCTTGAGTCCCTTTGGAATCTGGCGTCCGAATTACCCTGCATCCATTAGCGGTTTTGATCAATATTCAAAGCTTTATGCCGATGCTCGATTGTGGTTACAAAAAGGCTGGATCGACTATTGGACGCCCCAGTTGTACTGGACGGTCAATCGAATTCCTCAGAGTTATCCGGTTCTGTTGGGTTGGTGGGCAGATGAGAACCGTCATGGCCGCCACCTCTGGCCCGGTATCAATATCGGCCGGCCCGGTGAAGAGGGCGCCGATGAAACGGTAAATCAGATCATGATTACCCGTGGCATGCTCCCTAAAAGTCCGGGGAATGTACACTGGAGTTTTGCGCCCCTGATTTCCAACCAGGGCTTGGCATCGGCTTTAGTTAAAGGTCCTTATCGCCAGCCGGCTCTGGTGCCAGCATCACCCTGGCTTGATAAATCACCACCAGCGCCACCTGTCCCCCTTACTACTAGACAGGATGATCAATTGAAAATTAATTGGTCGCACCCTGAACCGGCCGATGTTTTCCGTTGGGTCTTATATTTTCAATACGGTAAA
>JACKQG010001839.1_pt1 | contig 28727 bp, 32 predicted proteins | sample 8237621 | NCBI WGS metagenome assembly JACKQG01 (sample SAMN15677084, study PRJNA649215) | marine metagenome | biome: marine; feature: Black Sea; material: saline water; isolation source: suspended particulate matter (SPM) from the Black Sea western gyre | collected 2013-06-09/2013-06-10 | depth... | reverse complement strand
CGCATATCACGAAAAGCAAAGCCCGGTCAATTTGTGATACTTCAGGCAGATGAAACAGGAGAACGCATCCCTTTAACCATGGCAGATACAAACCCGGACAAAGGTACGATTACAATTATTTATATGGTGATTGGAAAATCCACAGCCCGGTTTAAAGAGTTAAAGGTGGGTGATGAATACTACGCATTAATAGGTCCCCTTGGAAAACCCACCCATGTTGAAAAAGTTGGCAAAGTTGTCTGTGTTGGTGGTGGAACGGGAATTGCGGTTCTTCATCCTATCACCCGGGCCCTTAAGGCAGCCGGCAATGAAGTAATAACCATATTGGGTTCCAGAAGCTATGATCTATTGATCATGGAAGAAAAAATGAAGGCCGCATCCCATAAGCTGCATATCTGTACAGATGACGGTTCTCATGGGCACCATGGATTTGTGACCAATGTATTAAAAGATGTTTTGGATAAAGAAAATATTGACCTTGTCGTTGCCATAGGCCCTATCCCCATGATGAAATTCTGCAGCCTTATCACCAAAGAAAAAAATGTAAAAACCCTTGTCAGTCTAAACCCCATTATGGTGGATGGCACTGGTATGTGTGGCTGCTGCCGCGTGACCATCGGTGATGATACCAAATTCGCATGTGTGGATGGCCCTGAATTTGACGCACACAAAGTAGACTTTGATGAACTGGCCAAACGTCTTGCTTCTTACCTTGAAGATGAGAAGAAAAGTTATGAAGCCTATGAAAAATGCAAAATACAATAAAACATACCATCACTGTTGGTTATAGGGAGGAATAAATGGCAGATAAAAAATCGGAAAAGATAAAAGTGTTCCGGGCAAGAATGCCTGAACAAGACCCGGATATTAGAAGAAGAAATTTTGAAGAAGTGCCCCTGGGACTTACCCCTGAAATGGCCATGCTTGAAGCATCAAGATGCCTTCAATGCAAGAAACCTCTATGTGTAGAAGGATGCCCGGTTTCCGTTAAAATACCGGAATTTATTAAACTGATTGCTGAAAATGACTTTTCAGGCGCTGCAAAAAAATTATGGGAAACAAATGCGCTTCCAGCCGTTTGCGGACGTGTCTGTCCCCAGGAAGAACAATGCGAGCAAAAATGCATTGTGGGCAAAAAAGGGGAGCCTGTTGCCATTGGATATCTTGAAAGATTTGCAGCTGACTGGGAACGGAAAAACGGCTCAGGAGAATCCCCTGGTGTTGCTAAAAAAACCGGCAGGAAAGTAGCAGTAATAGGGTCTGGTCCGTCCGGCCTTACCGTTGCAGGTGACCTTTTACTTAAAGGGCATGAGGTCACCATTTTTGAAGCATTCCACAAACCCGGCGGAGTATTGGTCTATGGAATCCCTGAATTCAGGCTTCCAAAAGAGATTGTTGCATCAGAAGTTGCCACTCTTGAAAAGATGGGTGCAAACATTGAATGCAATTCCGTGGTCGGAGCTTCCGTCACCATTGATGAGCTGTTTGAAGAAGGCTATGATGCTGCATATATTGGAGTTGGAGCAGGGCTTCCAATGTTCATGAATCTTCCCGGAGAAAACATGATCGGCATCTATTCGGCAAATGAATACCTGACCCGTACCAATCTGATGAAAGGGTATCTTTTCCCTGAATATGACACCCCCGTTGCCAGGGGTAAAAATGTGGTTGTCTTAGGTGCAGGCAATGTTGCCATGGACTCTGCAAGAACAGCCATGAGGTTAGGAGCTGAATCTGTAAAAGTAGTCTATAGAAGATCCCGTGATGAAATGCCTGCAAGAGAGGAAGAACTTCACCATGCTGAAGAAGAAAAGATTGAATTTGTTCTTCTGACCAATCCCACTCAATTTTTTGGTGATGAAAATGGCCGTCTGACTGGAATGGAATGCCTGAAAATGGAACTGGGCGAACCTGATGCCTCTGGAAGAAGAAGACCCATACCCATTGAAGGATCTGAATTCAAGTTTGACTGCGATCTTGTGGTTGTATCCGTGGGTTCAAATGCCAATCCTCTGCTCACAAATTCAACACCTGATATTGCCCTGAACAGATGGGGCAATATTGTTGCTGATCCTGCAAACGGAAAAACATCTAAAAAAGGGGTCTGGGCAGGTGGAGATATTGTAACGGGAGCTGCAACTGTGATTCTGGCCATGGGTGCTGGAAGGGCTGCAGCCAATTCAATACACGATTATCTGACCCTGGGCTGGTAACTTGCGAGATATGAGATATGAGATATGAGATGTGAGATGTGAGATGTGAGATGTGAGATGTGAGATGTGAGGAATACAAAAACAAAACTGCAGTTTTATTCCTCACTACTCATATCTCACTACTCATATCTCACTACTACTCTGTTTAATATATATCTTGTGATCCACCAGTGATAATGAGTGGATATGGCCTTTAATAAATTTTTGTTCGCCAAATATAGAGACAAGAAGTATGCCGTCTTCATCCGGCTCAACCCTGTCAACTGCTTCCATCAACAATGTTTCCTCAGGCTTGCCGTCATTTTCAAGTAAATATGCATTTGCCTCACACATTACACCATCACTCCTTAATATTATAAAAAAAATAAATGTTTATCCAAAAGTTCATCCACCAGTTGAGGCAGGGGTAGCCCGCTCACCCCGACAATCTCCAGGTTTTCCTGGGTCAGGGGCAGAAGAATTTTTTTTGCATCACAAGAACATACAGCTTCTGCCATAAGAGGCGTGACCTCTCCCATCATTGCATGTGGCATGATGATCCCCACAGGCCCGATAATGACATCAGCCTTTTGTACAGTCTGAACAATGGCATTAGTGCCGGAAGCCCCTTTATTTGCTTTTGACTTCAGCATCTGAGCTGTTGCAATGGCATTGGTTCCAAGAGCTATGATTTCTATTCTCTCTTCAAACCGTTCTTTGAGTTTCTTAATAATAGCGGACCCTATGCCACCCCCCTGGCCATCAATGACACAAACTCTTTTTTTCGCTCCCATATCTTTTGTCTGCCTTTTGCTTATTCAATGCCCGAAAAAAACCCGGCAATCTTCCCGATCATTTATCAGGGTCAGATTTTAGAATCACCTTTAATAATCTTTTTAACTTCATTAAAAATCCTGTCTTCAACCCTTTCCATGGTGGTGTTGCCATCAATGATGATGATTTTCTCAAGGTCCTTTAATGTATCAAAGGCTTGAAAATAATTGGCCCTGACTTTTTTCATGACATCAATTTTCTCATACATATCAAAATTGTTTCGGCTTGATTTTATTCTCTCAAAACAAAGATCCGGATCAACATCAATAAAAATAGTCACATCAGGCCTTAAAATATCTGCGTTCAGGGAATTTGCATGGATCACCCATTTCATATCGATATGTTGGGCATGATAGGCATAGGATGAAAAATAATACCTGTCACATAAAACTATCTCACCCTGGTGGACTTTCAAACCAATCCCATTTTCTTGATTCACCAGATGATCTGTCCTGTCCGCTGCAAAAAGAGAGGCAATGGTTCTTTGATCCGTGGCAAGTTTTCCCGAAAGCATCTGCCGGATGAGTGATCCAATAGGTCCGTCAGTGGGTTCAAATGTCGAATAGACATTATAACCAAAACCTGCCAGCCGCTTTGATATCTTCTTTATCTGAGTGCTTTTCCCAGATCCGTCAATACCTTCAAAAACAATAAATCTGCCCTTGTTTTTCTCACTCAATTTATAAACCTCAAGCTTTTATTTCATATTATCCATACCATTCAAACGCAATGTATAACAACATACAGGTTTCTTAGCAAGTATTTGTGCTTTGCCTCTGGATATAAAAAAAGAGGCTTGCTATCATTATAGAACCGGTTTATTAAGATATGAGTCTAATCATTAATATTCAGGTGATATATGGCATATGATGTAATTATCGTGGGTGGTGGTCCTGCCGGGCTTTTTGCGGCCTATTATTTAACGGAACATTCCAGGTTAAATGTATTATTAATAGAAAAAGGCAAAAGCCCCTTAAAAAGAAAATGCCCAAACCATAATCTTCAAGAATGCATCCAGTGCGATCCTTGCAATATTCTGTCCGGAATCGGCGGTGCCGGTCTTTATTCCGATGGAAAGCTCAATTTCATTCCCAGGCTTGGAAAAACAGACTTAACTCAATTTATGCCTTTGAGTTCTGCCCAGGATCTGATTGATGAAACAGAAAAGATTTTTACAAAATTCAAAATGGATGGGCCTGTTTTCCCCACCAACATGGAAGAGGCAAAACAAATTCGAAAAGAGGCAAAACGGTTTGGAATTGACCTTTTGCTGATCAAGCAAAAGCATTTAGGATCAGACAACCTGCCAACCTATATTGCAGGAATGGCCAGGCATATCCAGACAAAAGGGCTTGAGATAAAAACAAGGGAGACTGTAATTGATATACTTGAAAAAGATGGTAACATCCAGGGAGTTATAACGGATAAAGCCAAATATGAGGCTGCCAATGTTATTCTTGCACCTGGTAGAATCGGGGCAAACTGGATGGCTTCCATTGCCCTGAAACACGGAATTAATCTGAGTCAGAGGGGAATAGAAGTGGGGGTCAGAGTTGAAGTACATAATGACATCATGGATGACCTTTGCAATATTATTTATGATCCTACTTTTTTTATCCAGACACCCACCTATGATGACCAGACCAGAACTTTTTGTACTAATCAGGGCGGATTTATTTCCCTTGAAAACTACAAGAACTTTGTCTGCGTAAACGGTCATGCCTATTCAGGTAAAAAGTCTTCAAACACAAACTTTGCCTTTCTTTCAAAGGTGGTTTTAACGGAGCCCGTAACAGATAACCAGGCCTATGGCGAATCCATTGGGAAGCTGGCCACCATTATTGGCGGTGGCAAAGCTATTTTACAACGGTTTGGAGATTTAAAACGGGGAAGACGTTCGACCTGGAACAGAATCAGCAAAGGGTATATTGAACCGACCATGACCAATGTAGTTTGCGGTGATATTGCCATGGCTTTGCCTGAAAGGATTCTGACAAACCTGAGGGAAGGCCTGGAATCCTTAAATTCAGTTATTCCGGGTGTCTCCAACGATGAAACCCTGCTTTATGCACCGGAAATAAAATTCTTTGCCACACAGGTGGAATCAAACAACTATCTTGAAACCAGCATTAAAGGGATGTATGTGGCAGGGGATGGTCCGGGAGTGGCAGGGAATATTGTATCGGCGGCAGCAACAGGGATTATTCCGGCTAAACGGATTATTGAAATTAATGGTGAAGTATTAATGGTGAATGGTTAGGGAAGGCACAATTATACAAATGGCTAAGTCCCCATCACTCAGGAAAATAAGTGGCACAGGCATCATCCGATTCCCAGGCCATGACTTTTGAAACTCTTATCTCTTCTTCCTGACCCTGATCTAAAAGTGCCTGCACTCTTTGCGCAATATATACTGCAATGCGCTCTGATGTAGGCTGTACACCTTCAAACATTTTGAGATCATTTAAAAATTTATGATCCAGTTCTCCTTTTACAACTTCTCGCACAGCCTTTTTTATATCACCAAAATCAGCAAGCACACCGGCTGAATTCAATTTTTTCCCAGTAACACAAACTTCGATGTGCCAGTTATGCCCATGCAGATTTTCACATTTTTGCCCCACCATTGTCAATTGATGGGCACCTGCAAAACGAGTTTTTACCTTAAGTTCAAACATGGTTTGTCCCTGAATTGCCTTAAATATTCTTGAAAAGATTTTTCAGCTTGTTTGAGATTTTATTTGAATCAAGCTTGTCAAAGTCTTCCAGTAATTTTATCTGTTTTTTATTCAGCTTGGTTGGTGTTTTTATGATAACCTTGATAATCTGATCACCTCTGCGGCCCGTTCTAAGCGAGGCGATTCCCTCCCCTCTCAGCCTGAAAACATCCCCATACTGGGTACCTTTAGGAATTTTAAATTTTTCTTCGCCCACCAGGGTGGGAATGGTAATTTCATCTCCAAGTGCAGCCTGGATAAATGAAATGTCAATGGCGCAGATAATATCCATGTTATCCCGTTGGAAAAATTTATGTGGCTTAACATTGATTACCACATAAAGGTCTCCAGAAGTCCCTTCAGGAGAAGGAGATGCTTCTCCTTCTCCCGTCAGCCTAAGTTTTGATCCAACATCAACTCCTGCCGGAATCTTCACCTGAACCTTTCTCGTTATTTCAACCCTGCCAGCCCCGCGGCACTTTCTACAGGGATTGGGGATAATACTTCCATGGCCCTTGCAATAAGGACAGGTGGTTTTTACCTTGAAAAAACCCTGGCTCTGAATAAACTGTCCTGTTCCATGACAATGGGGGCATGTCTCAGAACTTGTGCCTTCCTCACATCCTGATCCTTTACAGCTATCGCAGATATCCAGCTTTGGAATGGAAATTGTCTTTTCAGTGCCAAAGGCAGCCTCCATGAAATCTATGGTCATATTGTATCTAAGATCAGAACCTCTTCTAACCCTGTTACCACGACTGCTTCCTGAACCAAATCCAAAAAAATCTTCAAAAATATCACCAAAGCTCGAAAAAATATCCTCAAACCCGCTGGGGCCTGTATGACCGGCACCTTCAAGTCCTCGGTGACCGAATTGATCATAAATCTGTCGTTTATGATCATCATTGATAACTTCATAGGCTTCTGATGCTTCTTTGAATTTTTCTTCTGCTTCTTTATTATTCGGGTTCTTATCTGGATGGTATTTAATGGCAAGCTTCCGATATGCTTTTTTTAATTCCGGCTTTGAAACATCTTTTGCAACGCCAAGTACTTCATAATAGTCACGTTTTTCTGTCATCTGGGCTCCAACCATTCTATTGTATTCTTCCCTTTATTATGATAGTTTTCCAACCTGCCTTGATAAATATCTTAAACTAACTCAGAAATCCAGGTTGTCAACGATGAATAAAGAACTTGATTTTGTCAAAGACATGTTTGACCGCATTGCACCAAAATACGATTTTTTAAACCGCCTTTTAAGTATGCGCCAGGACATTGTCTGGAGAAGCCAGATGGTAAAGGCTGCAAATCTTCAAAAAAACAGCAGGGTTCTGGATGTTGCCTGCGGAACCTGTGATGTGGCTTTGGAAGTAAATTCTCAACTCAAGGGCTGTTCCCAAATTTTCGGGCTTGATTTTTCCTTTGGCATGTTAAGGCTTGGAAAACAAAAATTAATAAAACAGGACAAAAAAAACATCGTTCTCTTAAACGCGGATGCACTTAATCTCCCTTTTCAGCATAATATTTTTGATGCGGTGTTTATTGCCTTTGGCATCAGAAACATCATGGATCGGCAAAGGGCCATCACTGCATTTTTCAAAGCCCTGAACAATGGAGGAAGGCTTGCTGTTCTTGAGTTAACCACACCAGAAAAAGGAGTTTTCCGTTCATTATATCTTCTATACTTTAAAAAAATTCTTCCCATTATCGGCTCTTTTTTTTCAAAGCACAACAAAGCATACACTTATCTGCCCGAGTCTGTGTTAAAATTTCCCACCCCGCAAGAATTTTCAAAAATCATGCAACAGGCAGGATTTAAAAACATCAGATTCAAACAGATGACATTTGGAATTGTAACCCTGTTTATCGGAAACAGGCCATACTGATGTTATCCTATGCGAAATTGCTTGAAACCATTGATATAAATATCACCGGGGATAATACAATCTGGTTTGAAGATACAGCAGAAAATAAAGAAATAAAAATGATGACGGAGTTTGATGGCAGTTTGTTGATCAGCGAGCATAATTATGATTATCCCGTTTTGATTTATGGCGTTACCAGAAAGGATATTGACTGCAATATTCAAAATGCTTTGGAACTGAAAGAATCACACACACCGAGGGAGGGCAGGATCAGAATAAAAAATCATCATTTCGTATATTCATCAACGTGCCGATCACCGTCGGCTATATCAATTAAATCTTCTATCTCTTCTTCGGCGTTTGAAGGTATGGTAAATGCCATAATAAAAAGGGAAATTAGAATTGTATGAATTTTTTGACGTTTGAACATTGCTTTGCTCCGGAAAAAGTTAATTATCATTAAACACATAAGCGATTTCTGCTTTTTATTCTTATTCACATTTTTCAGCTATAGCCATTCACCCAACATCGTTTGAGTGACATAGAAAAGTTTCGTTTGGGCATCCTCATCCCTGGTTGGAGGCCAACTCTTTTTAACCTTTCGATGATGAATATATTCACCGTTTATGCCCTTTGTCTCATTCGAAGAAGCGAACCAAACTGGCGTATCCGCTGCTTGCTCTGGAGATTCTCCAAGAAAGAAACCAACAATCGGAACGATTATATTCATTGGAAAAGGATAATCCGCTTTTGAAAGAGCCGTCTTTACAAATCCAGGATGAATGCAATTAACACTGATGTCTGTTTTTTTAAGTTTTCTGGACCGATAATAGGTGGATGAGGTCAATAAGTGTTTTGACTGATAATAGGCAGAAGTACTATTGTAATTCGTTTCTTTATAATTAAGATCCTCCCAGTTAATTGGACCTTTATGCATTATTGAGGAGATGTTGATAATACGTGCTTCACCACACTCGTACGCGGTCAGCTTCATCAACTCTGCCAGATGATGAGTGAGTAAAAATGGGGATAAATAGTTTAATGCCAGGGTGGATTCGAAACCCTCAGAGGTCACTCTGTATTTCGGAAAGAACGCTCCAGCATTATTGATGAGAACATCCAAGCGATCAACGACCTTGGTAATACTTTTTGCAGCCGCCTTAGTATCTTCCATGGATGAAAGGTCGGAAATAATGAATTGCCCTTTTCCTCCTTCCATTTCTATTCCTTTAATAACTTCTTTTGCTTTGGTGTCATTACGAGCAACAATTACTACAAATGCTCCTTTTTGAGCGAGTTTAAATGCCGTAGCTCTTCCTAAACCACTGGTAGCCCCAGTAATAACAACAGTTTTTCCTTTCATACTCTTACCCTTTGTCTTTAAATCGGATATACACGAATTATCCTATCGATTCATGCGCTTGGAGCCCTTAACATGTATGTACATTTAACATCGAATATTTCAGACTCGGAATCTACTTTGAACCCAAATTTTTCATAAAAACGTACATTTTTATCTAAATCTGTCTCTAAGTATGCTGTTGCCTTACAAACATCCACTTCCTTACAAAAACGCTTCATAAACATGGAACCAATACCTAATCCTTGATGTGATGGCAGCACACCAATCGGACCGAGTTGCCAATGTTGGCCCAACGGTTCGTGGCTTGCCCACTCCGTATGCCAGACAGATGTCCGCCAGTCAATATCATTTTCATCTTTTGGGTCTTCTATGGTTTCAATAGCTTTATTCCCCTCGCATGACTTCATCCTCATCACCCCGATAATATTTTGTTTTTCTTTTACCAGAAAGACTATTTCAGTCAATTCAGTCAAGAGATGAGAAAACGTTTTTTCAATTTCTATGCGTTCTGCTTCACCCTTACCCTGAAAAACAGCAATATGGATCGGATTGTTAAGCATAGCAACACTGAGAACCCTTGCTGATTCTTGGATGTCACTTTTTTCCATAAATGAAATCTGAAAATGGCTCATATTTATTCCTCTATTGGATAGGTTAATAATTAATTTTGTTTAAGCTTTGTATAACGTCGATTTTCAGCGACGCGGGTTTTTGCGTCCGCTGCAAAAGCCTTGGTGGGCTATTCTCATAAATTAATATCCATTCCGGGTTTGGCACATATCACACATGAAATTGTACTGTTAAATTCCTCCTTTAAATGTGTACCGTAATACTTTGTTTCTCCATCAGTGATCAGAATAGCTTTCCGCCTCAAATCTCCAATTGATAGATGAACAGGCTCAGGGTCATCATCTTTACCATTAAGATCGATCAATACAACTCGTGGTTTGCTTCTTAATACAGTATGGACAGATTCACACCAACGAGTATCAGCAACATAGGCAAAATCTACGTTGTGATCTTCATTAGCAAGAGAAAAACCATATGTATCTATTAAATGATCCAGTTTGAATATAGATGTTTGAAATCCACTAACCAAATGCGGCCTTGATGTTTCGTTGACTTTTGAAAAAGTACAAAATTCCTTCATCCATTTAAAACAAGGATGCTTAGAGGTGAAAGCACTGACAACTAAATTTTCAGCCATCATTTCCAATCCTTCAGGTCCGATAATTTTGAAGGACAACTTCTCGTTAGTTCCAGCATGAAAGAAGAAAGCTGATAATATTAAAAAAGGGAGACCAAAGATATGATCACCATGCAAATGAGAAATATAAATAGTGTTGATTGAAGAAAGTTCAATAAAATTCTTGTGAATTGAAAGCATTATATCTGGAGGTGTTTCACATAGCAGGGTGCCATTTATTACAAAAGAATTATATGGAAGCCCATCATTGATAGCTCCGCCATTCCCTAAAATCTTAATATTCATTGATATACTTATCCTTGGTTGCTGTTATTCATTTAAATTGCTTCTCGTTCCTAATTTTATTTCCTCCCTTTATTGATATTCTATTTCCTGGGCTTCTTTGGTGATTGTTAACAAACTTTTACCCTTTATTTCCAATTCAATCCTATGGTTGCGCCTGATCCTTCTTTTAATTCCTCTTGAGCCTAATTTGTAAAGATTGAAGTCAAGCCCGTTCTCGATACAATATTTCATTTTTCCTGCATACTTTGCCTTGTTATGTCCGCAGCCAAGATCTGTTTCTTCCCTTATCATTTCCTGTGCTCCTTTTTGGAGATTGTGTAATTAATCTTTGAGTTCATTGGGCAACACGAATTTTAAATTATTTTTTTTCATATACTCATGAAAACTTATCAGTTTTTTATTGTTGCTTTCCATGTTCATAGCCTGGTATTGACAGTTGTTTATGCAACCGAAACACAAGATACATGTCTTCGTATTCACTGAAAAACTATCCAGATCAATAGAATTTGTCGGACATTTTTCAACACATGTACCGCATCCTACACATTTTTGCTCAATAATATAATGGTTATCCACAGCCAGCTTGGTCCACCATTCAGGTTCAAAATATGTGGAAAATTCTCTTAACGTCAAGGTTCTCTTAAACACTGATGAGCTTCCTTTTTCAATCTGTGATTTTATAAACTCGGCATATTCACGAACTTTTTTATAAGTGTTTTGGTCTGGTAAAATCGTGTTCTGTTTTGTTGTTATATTGATGTCATTTTCCTTAAAAGAAAGAGAATAAGAACTGATACTCATAAATGATTCAAGGCCCACAGGCACGCCTTTTTTTTGTACCAGGCCCTCTAAAATGGAACAGGCGGCATTGTACTGGTTTCCTTCCGGTCCACCAAAGGTAACATATGCAGCCACGGGAATTCCATTAAGCTCGGGCAGAGATTCAATGAAATCTTTTACAAATTCCGGTGTATCATAATAAAAAACAGGAGAACCGATCACAATGAGATCCACATTAGAAATTATTGATTTGTCAATATCACGCAGGTCGCCGTAAATAACCTTGATCCCTTTTTTTTCAAGGGTTTTTGCAAGAACTTTTCCACATTTTTGGGTATTGCCGGTCTGGCTGTACCACAGGACAGCGGCATTCTTGATTTTATTTGACTTTAAGGGGACTTTTGCCTCAATAGTATTGAGGGGAATGCAGGATGGTAAAACAGGGAAGATTGTCCCTGCTGCCATTATAGCACTTTTTTTTAAAAAACACCGTCTATTTTCCATGGATACTACCTTTTATATATAATGATCTCTTTTTAAATAAATAATCTAAGCCCCTATAAAAAAAAGAAATAATTTTATCAATTTGCAAAAAAATATTCACTTATTATTATCAATTCATCATATACTGATCAATAGTATAATGAAAAGTTCCTCTTATACGGCTACTTTGCAATTATTTGGTTTCGCATTACCTTTCAGGCAAAGGAGTATGGCGACTACAAGTGAACAGGAGCAAACTAAGGTTACTCCTGACCAGCCTGACAATTCCCATACCGGCCCTAAAATAACGGATGACAAGCTTCCACCCCCGATGCAGAATAAAACATAGAAAGACGAGGCAGTTCCAAGATATATTTCGGGAACTTTTTGAGTTATCAACAAAAAAATCAACGGCTGACAGAAATAGACTCCTGAGAAAAGTAGTAATACACCGGTAAAAATCGATAATGTTGTAGGAATCTGGGCCATTAGTTGAATAGATATTATGCAGAGACAAAGTGATGCAACCATGACTTTTAGTGTATCTGCTTTCTGGGCTATGACTCCAGATAGTGGCGATCCCGGCAAGGCTGTCAGTCCTGCAAGGCTTATCCAACCGATTTCTGCTGATGTGAAATAAAAAGGTGCATTGGCCAGCCTGAATGTTAAAAATGTGACCATACCGAGAAATCCGAAAAATAGAAAAAAACCTGTCATTAATAGCGTTAGAAGTTCTGGTGAAACCATTACTTTTAACGCTGCCAGATAGGATTTGGAGTCTTTTTCATGGGGTGGTGCCGCATTGTTTATTTTTCTGCCATTAAATACTATAATTGTTGTCAGACTGAAGATTAAAATAGTTGTTGCGATAATTAAAAAGGAATTTTTAAGACCTAAGATAGAAGCCATTATACCTGTTAAAAACCTGCCGATAACCATTCCTGCTGTTGACGCTGCAACGAATGAACCAAGATAGAGGCCTTGTTTTTTTACAGGTGCAATCTGCACCATGTATGGAAACATTGAAGCAGCGACTGCCGAAGCACTGGTCCCTATTACAGCCATGCTAAGAATAAAGACTATAAAACTCTCTGCAACTGCTGCTGTAAAAACACCTATCGCTAAAAAAAACATTCCAAGAGAGGACATTTTTCCTAAATCAAACCTGTCTGCTGCGGGTCCAAATAGTAAAAAGGAGATTGCATAAGAAATTGATGCGACACTGAAGGCAAATCGTGTGAGGTCAATATCCACATTAAATGATTCAGAAATTTCCACAAAAATTGACTGTGTCATAAAAATTGTTGATACAGCAATCATTGCTGCAAGACATACTGTAACCGGTAGCAGAAGATTCATTATTTTTGATTTCGGTGTAACTTGCATTTTTACTCCTGCTTTTTAAAAATTTCAATCATAAAAATTATTGCTTATTTTTATAATAGTCATAGCAAAATCCCTGCCATTAGAAGCAACCAGCAATTTTTCCGTAGCTTGCACGATACCGGGAGGAAGAACTCTACTCATCTCCGGTTTCGCTCCCAGGGTAACGATGTTCAGAGCAACTTTGTAAGCGGTTCTACTTGGCTTATCTTTATACATGGAACCTCCTTCAAAATAAGAATGTGTAGTTTTCTCATTAAATGAACTTATATTGCGATCACACCGTGTTTTTCCGTGATTCTTTCAATCATGGCGGAAAAGCCCGCACAAAGTGTTAACACAGAATCGATGGACAAATTGGCATCAATGGATCGATCAAAGAATAAATTTAAAGTAGACGGCATACCATCTTCCGGTTCCAGGTAACAAACCATTATCGGAACTTTTGGTAAAGGATGGAGCACAACGGAAATGTCTGCTTCAAATTGTTCTTCAACTCGCTTGCCGCCAAAAATATGGACCAGATCATCAAAAAGATCTGTGTAGTCATCGGCTATTCTTTTCATTACCGCCTCACACCGTTTTTTGAAAAAAGAATATATCAAGTCATCACTTTCTTTGAGTTCTCTAAATGATATCCAATACCCTGAGGGGTCTTCTCCTTGGCCCTGTATTAAATAATCGAGGAATGGTCCTGTAATCCAGGTATTGACATGAATATCTGTTTTAAATGTACCATCAGGTCTGACACCAAAATCTTTGCCCAGTACTTTCAACGTCAAGGCTTTTCCATCATACTTTCCGCCGGATTTTTCCGAAATTTTTTGAAAATCAAGCTGTGAAAGTGATTTTTTTAAATCCCCTACAAGCTGTTCTCCCATCTGTTCGGACATTAAACTTTTTTCACTGTTGTCTGCGGTATATTTTTCTATAATCCCCGGATCAAGGTGGGGGCACAGGTCTATTTTTTTTCTTGACTGAAATACAGCGCTTGCAAAAGCAAGGCAGGTTTTTTCACCACATTCTCGACAATTCGATTTTTCCAGATATTTAAATATTTCCATGACGTTTTTGGGATTTGACATTTCAATTCTCCTTATAATCTTATTCAATGCAACCGATTTAAAATAATCCACGGCTCATTTTTTATTGTTTTGATCTTTTTGAAAGCTTCCAGTCTGCGGCATAGATTTTTGAATGCGTTTAATGCTAATCAGCGGCAACCCCAAGTCCCTTATTTTAACAATCAATCCATGCAGGGCAGACTGATCAGGAAGTTCCCCTGTAATTACCGTTGCGCTGCCTTCAGTCTCAATTGTCATGCCCTCAAACCAGCTGGACCACTTACTGCCCAAAAGGCCCTTTACTTTTATCTGATACCGTGACAGACCATGCCATTTTTCAAAAAAATCCATTGCGTGCACCCTTTCTTTTCTTACATTTTGTTCATCAAATTATGCCACTATAGAAGAATCTTACAACACCCATTCGGGTGATAAACCAGGGTGATTTTTAAAAATGAAAAATAATGATTGTTTTAATAATGATTTGAAAATCGTGGTGACAAAAATTTTTAGAGGACTTCTTAATAACGGTTACAACAAGCTTAAATCCCGTGACTTAATGATGGCTTCTGTCCGGCTGTGTACATCCAGCTTACCGTAAATATTTTTAAGATGTGTTTTGACTGTATTGGAGGAGATGAAAAGTTCTTCTGTAATTTTTTTATTGGAAAGCCCTGCTGAAAGCAACCTTAAAACCTCTAATTCACGCTCACTTAAAGGCTCAATGAGGTCATCCTGGGAATTCAGATATTTTCTGGTTCTTAATTCCATTAAAAGTTTCTTTGCAAATTCCTTTACCGATTTTTTACCAAAGCCCTCTATTTCCTCGATCAATGCGGCCAATGGGCTGCCTTCATCGACAAACACCCGGATATACCCGCCCGGTTCCGCCAAGGTTATGGCTTGTAATAGGACATCTATGGATTCACTCCGCCTCTGCTTTTTCTCCAGGATCAGTGATTTGATGATCAGAGTTTCTATCTGATTGAGCACTCTTGAGGCTTTCTCCTGCACCTCGAGCAACCTGTCGGTCACTTCAAGAGCATCATCAAGATCGTCTTTTGCCAGAAGGATTCTTGCAAACATAATATTTTCAGCTTCGCGCAATATGGTATATTCTCCATCCAGTTTCAATCCACAGTCTGCAGCCCACCGCAACAGCGCATCCTTATTGCCATGCACCAGCCAGATTTTTGCTTTTGCAGCTTTAATCTGAGTGGCAATCCATGGTGAAATAAACATTGTCTGCATCAGTTTCTCCATTTTTGGGATTAATTCCCGGGCCTCTTTTATCTTCTGTTTTGAGCACAAAATTTTAAAAAGAGCGATCAACCGCCATCCCAGATGACTCGGAGGGTCATGCCCCTGTTCCAGATACGCCACTCCTTTTTTTGTATATTGTTCAGCTTCATCCAGTTTGTTTAATTCGTGCAGCAGTTCACCCCAGGTACAATTCACATGTCCCTGGGCAACATTAAAGGATAGTTTTTGTTCCTTTATTTCACTTAAAAGCTCTTGGCAATTTTTGATCGCTTCGGGCAATTCACCGATTTGCTTAAGATCAAGGATTTTCCACACTCTGGCTATCAAATGTAAATATACATTACCGGCATCCCTGGCCGCATTTATTGCCTGGCAATGAGCTTTGACTGTTGCAACCGGGTCTCCTTTGATATTATGGACGATAACTGACGCTATGGCAACAACAGCGCGGCAGGCCGTATCTTCTTCCGGGATAAGATCAAGTGCTGTTTCAATATTTTTTTCGATCCCATGGATATCCCCTGTGCGGGCTGCTATGTGCACCTTTACCGCTGCGATTTTTCCCTGATACACCATTGATTCTTTCTGGGATACATTACAAGGCATTTTATTGGGAGAAACCAAATCTGATTCAAGCTTATCCAAATTTTTTTTAGCGGCTTCATCCTTTCCGCTGTCGAACAGTATCCGCGCCTTTGTAATCCATAATTCCGGCCGGGTATATATAACCTCATCCGGGATTTCGCTTAACCATTTTAATAAAGAGGCCTTCTCCCCGCCCTGCCAGTGGGCTTCAACAAATTTTTCGATCAAGCAGGCCGCATGGTTAAAATTGCCTGCAGCAAGGGCATGGATTATTGCATCTTCAGTTAATCCTTTCCGCTCAAACCATTGGCCTGCTCTTTTGTTTAAATCGTTTAATATTGCAGATGGATTTTGGTATAATCTTTGTTTCATTAAATCTGCAAATAAATGATGATACCTATACCATACTCTCCTGTCATCCAAGGGAATGAGAAAAAGGTTCGCTTTCTCAAGTTGATTCAGAATTTTTCTACTGTCATTCCTTTTTGTCACAAAATCACACAAATCAGCGCACATTCGTTTTAGGATAGACGTCTGTTGCAGGAAATTTTGAATATACTCTGGTTGCATAATTAATACTTCTTCAGCAAGATAATCCACAATGTGTCGATTATCTCCGGCAAAGGAGCCTATGAACTTAGATATATCCTTACACCCTTTCATGGAGAGGCCTGCAAGCTGGAGTCCTGCAATCCAGCCTTCCGTTCTTGATTCCAGGATAGAAATTTCTCTGTTTCCCAGATTCAAATTCATAATCTCATTATAAAAAGAAGCTGTTTCATCCGCCGTAAAGCAAAGATCAGATGAACGGATTTCGGTGAGTTGATTTCTTACTTTCAATCGGGATAACAGCAGTGGAGGATCAGCACGTGTGGCAATGGCCAAATGCATATTCTCAGGGATGTATTCAAGAATAAGCTCAACAATTTTGTAAACATGCTGATTGTCAATGACATGAAAATCATCGAGAACAATTAAAAACTCCTTGTCAATTTCTGAAATTTCATTGATCAAATTCATTGCTATTGATTCAAGAGAAAGCGATTCATGGGCTTCTAACATCGTCAACGTGCTCTTACCAATATCTTTTTCTATTGTCTGCAATGCGCCTGAAAGATATTTGAGAAAACACAATGGATCGCTTTCTGTTTTATCCAATGAAATCCATGCGGCGGGTCTGTTACTCTTTGAAATCCAATCAATTAAAAGGGTTGTCTTCCCGAATCCGGCTGGAGCGCAAATTAATGTCAGTTTGTTTTGAAGACCATCATTGAGCCTGTCAGTGAGACGGTTGCGATTAATGATGGATGATCGCAACTTTGGTATAAACAATTTAGTTGCAAGGAGCGGATATGATCGGTATTCGGTATTAATTGTTATCATCCTTTTTTGTTTGTAACCATTTGAACTAACGTAATAAATACCTATTGAAATATCAATGGATATTTCTTTCGAATGATGTATCAGGCCGGAAAATGTAAGATCGCCTTCTTACTAAATTTGGATTGATTTTGTAAGGAATAGAAATATGCAAAAACACACAGCAGACTATGAAGGGCATATGAGCCTACCCCAAGTCGAGCAATTGTCATTTTTTTACTATCAATAAAATAACCAATTCCCTAATTATTTTTCAGAAAATTGGATTAACTTTGCATACAATTTTATGGGTAGGATCGAAGGATTCTTAGAGCCTGTGTTCATTCCATGCAGAACTGATGGTTGTGAAGCTTAGCAAACGATCAGATGAGCGTAACGTTACTTTATTTGATGTTACTTTTACATCCTCTAAGGCTTCTCTTATTCCGAGACGAACTTCAGTAAAAGATGAAGATTTTTCTGCCAAACCAAATGCCCGGCTGGATGTGATCACCACTGCAACATATTTTCCTGTTTCCACCGCAAGCAGCTCATCGTGAAGTGGAAGTTGAGTTTCAATGAATTGATTAAGCGAAGCATCATAGCCGATTGCACGATCGCCAAATACCAGTAAAACGATATTTGGAGATAAGGAAGTCTTTGCTTCTTCAGGCTCATCTGATCTCAAATGTAAATATTTCCAAATACCCGAAGAAGTAGATATTACAAAAACCCGATTATTGGTTAGGAATGCACCTAAATTGCCTTTTGAGTCACTCCATAGCACTTTTTCATTTGCAGGGAGATCAAATGATATTGTCTTTTTACCCTCTATAATCGCAACAAGTTTACTATTGGATTCGAAGATATCAATTAAATCTTCTATCTCTTCTTCGGCATTGGAGAGCGTTGTAAATACCATAATAAAAAGGAAGATTAGAATTGTATTTTTTTTTGACGTCTTAACATGGCTTCACTCCTGGTGCTCTTAATAGGCTCATACCTGGTTGCCCATATATCATTTTTATTCGGATAGTAGAATTTAGGTAAAATTGTTTTGCTGATATCTCACTTTTTCAAGGACAGATACATATTAATCACTGCACAGAAAACATCTTGCCCATGAATATCTGTCACATTTACTGTCATGGGAAAGTCACCGATCTGATCAAGTCTGTCTGTTTGTATCTCACAGATTGCTTTCAAATCGGTTTTTGCCATCTTCAAATATGAAACTGTCATTCCCTTTGGTATCCACCTCATCGTCCGGGGAATAGTGGCCTCAATCAATGTCCCTGCTGCAAGCTCACTTACATTGCACATTGCAATGGCATGGATTGTTTTTAGATGATTTGTCACAGCCCGTCTTTTTTTAAAGACAATTTCACAATAACCTGGTTTTAACTCAACAAACAGAGGTTTTATACTTCCGAAATATGGTGCTTTAAAACAGACTAATTTTGAAAAAATAATCTTTCCAAATGGGAACTTCCGACATGTTTGATAAACTCTCATCAGTTGATTCATTGTTAATCCTTTTGTCAGTTTGTAATTATATTAAATATATTTAAAAATGCAGAATCAATGCAAAGCTGTCTTTCAATAGCCTTACGACAGACTAAATCCAAAAGTGCTATTTATTTCTTATCCCTACAAGTCCTTTTTTTAGCTAGAGTATAGAATTCCACACCATGCTTATTTGTCGTTCCCTGAAGCGTTGGGGTAATTGCCCAGCCTGTTTCTTCTAAAAACTTTCCAAGTTCTTCAGGTTTTATACTCCATATCCATGGCTCCCCACTCATCTTTTGAAGCCACAACATCAACCCGGTCCACCGTCCGGCATCAGGCCGGCCATCCACACCTGTAGGGATATAGGAAAAGGCGAGCCGACTACCAGCACCTGAGATTACAGCACATTGATTAAATAGATCCCGAACTGCTTTGGAAGAAAGATACATCACAAGACCCTCGGCGACTACGACGATTCGCGAATTCTTGTCCCATAGTACCTTGGGTTTCAGCGTATCCACCAATTTCTTTTTCCCGAGATCTTCTGCAATCAGGATTAGATTGTCTCGCGATCCCATTGCATCAATTCCTTTAGCCTTAAGACATGCTGTTGCCGGGTGATCAATTTCAAAAAACTTCACATCAGAGAACTCCGGCGCCAACCGCCATCCCAGTGTGTCATACCCAGCCCCCAGAATAAGGATTTGGGTAGCACCCGCTCCAATACCGGCTCTTACCTGTTGTTCGCAAAATGCTTTTCTATGAGCAAACGCCTCAAATTGACCAGGTAGCATCCAATCAAAGGCTTCGTACACTGAGACCATTTTTGGGGAGTCCGACCATTTTATAGTTTTTGCTCCAGCCGCGCCAGACACAAGGAGTAACTCCTTTGTGGTCTGCACGATGTCCGGTGGCAGAACCATATCCATTCCCGGTTTCGCACCTAACGTAACAATATTCATGGCGACTTTATATGCCGTCCTGCTCGGTTTGTCTTTGATCATATCATCTTCCTTTTAAAAAATTCACTTCATTCATTTAACCAATTTTACACTGGCGCCTGAAAGAATCATTTTCTCTTTACCGCCTGACTTGCTACCGGAAGTATGAAACCCTCCTGTAAAAGAAGCCTGTTTGAAATCAAGAAATATTCGAATGGATTCTCTTTTAATCTCTTCTTTTTCAATTAGATAATTAGATAATTTTGCATCAATAATATATTCGCTATTTCCCAACCACCGGTAAATTATATTGTTTAATTTTATTTTGCCGCTTCGAATATGCGCATCCCCAATTTTACCGGACACATTACCCTCCAGATCTATTCGAAGTTCAAATGATAATTGTTTTTGATTACACCAGCCAACGATAATCTTGCCTTCACCCTTCCACGTTCCGATGAATTCATATTCCTGCATAGTACGCGCATTTAAAGCCTTAACCTCACTCAATGGATTCAATACGAAGTATGCAATACAGAATACTATAAAAATCTTTTCAAACATGGTCGTATACGAGATTGACTATTCCCTGAGCCTTTTCTAAACCTTCTGTTTTTCCAAATGCGGCTTTGTGAATCTTTTTAATTTCTGCCTGTTCTTTTTTATTTGATACTCTAATTTTCAATGTTCTTTCCTTTTAAATTAATTGAACAGCGTTGATACAACAGTATTCAGAACAACACTATGCTGACTAAATGAAATAAATTTATACCGTGAATGAAATGGCAATATAAATCCTTTAAACCTAATATACATTTTACGTTTTAAATCGTTTTTTGTTTATTTACCTCTCAAATTGTTATTCGTTTTCCAGATCATCAAATCTTTCATAACGCAATATAATATAATTTCGATACAATATTATGTTAGCTTTATCATTCTATCTGTTCGGACAATACCTCACTCATTTTTTTTGAGATTGGAACCACATCGCCAGAAGCAGAATTTATAAAAACACAAGTGATCTCAGCATCCACAACCAATTTATCTGTATTATTTATATATATTTTTTTTGACCAGGTGTAACTTTTGGTAGATAAGCGCACTAATTGCGTTTCAAGACGTAGAATATTACCGATAACAGCACTACTTCTGTAGCTACAATTAATTGCCACCACAACATGGAAAATCCCCTTATTTATGAGTGATTCGAACATCTTTCGGACTTGGGAATTTTTTTCAAGAAAATCCCAGGAACCTTCTTCAAAAAACTCCAGATATCGCGCATGATTCACATGCATGTGGCTGTCAGTGTGGTAATTTCTGACCTTTATCAAAACCTCAGATTGCTTCATTTTTAATTTCCCATTGTATATAAAAGATATACTTGTATGTTTCATCGCAGTTGGTTCAACACTTTTTGCTATTTTATAGGGTTGGTTGTGTTCGGAATTCGATGTTGTTTCCGGCTCAACCAGATCTGATCAATCCGGTGGGGGATTTGACGTGGTTGAATACGGATTGTGTGATCTCCCGGGTTTTTTAATTCTATTGAGATGGGATCATCAGTATCTCCTGCCCAGCCATAGACACCTGCCGGGTGTACATCCAACCAATTCCCCAATCGGACACTTTGTCCCTGAGCACCGATTTGAGCATCCACCTGCAGCCATACAGAATCAGTATATCCGTTGTCTATATCTGTTTTTCCTCTCATCCAGATGAAATACCTGCCAGCAGGTGCTGAAAACTGCATATCAATATACGCCAAAGGATTGGATGCTGCCTGTTCATTTGCATCTGAGAAAAACTCTATCGCACGGCCCTTTGAAGCCTCTTGATCGTCAATCACGCGAACACCGGCGGAAGACCGTTTTGTTATAAATTCACTGTCTAAAAGGATGTCCTGTCCGGGATCATACGTCAATGGCATCGGAGCCCTGTTTATACCTGCTCCGGAGATTTGATTCATCACCGAAAAAACAATCAGACTGACAAACAGGATATGCAAGGATATCAAAACCTTCTTTTTCAGAAAGATATCGAAGAAAGAATGGAATGTTTTCATTCCGAATAAAAAACGGAACAGATCAAATTTATGAATAAAAATAATATAAATTGAGATGATGCAAATAAAGGAAACGCTTAAAACAAGTGCCCACTTTAAGGTGTCATGAATCTGCCAGGCCATAATGACATTACCAAACCCCAGCAGGACTGTCTGGTGCAGGATAAAAAACGGCAAAATTCCTTCGTTGGCAAGTTTAAGCCAGGGACGATTAAACGCCAGATAGCACATGCCAAATCCCAGGATGACAAATAGCCAACTCCATGCACTCAGAAAACAAAGCAGTGTAAGTATCCAAGAATTGATCCCCACTGGAAAAACCACACGTGTTGGACTGAACAATTGGTTCAGGTAAAAGCCTGATAAAACCACACCCATCAATAAGGAAACCCATCGCTGATTTATAATCTGATGCTGAAGCCGCTCATTTGACACAATCATGAATCCGGATATCAAAAACCAGAGATAATACAAAAACCCCCATCCGCCATTGCCAACGGCCAGAACAGATTGCGGAATAAGCACGTACATGATCAGCATCGGTATTATAAACCATAAATACATCAACCCGGGTATAGCCATCAGCGACGTAATCCAGTTTAAAAACGATTGTCCGGTTCCTAAAAACCATATAAACAGATAGTAACAGATCAGGCTGTATAAAAATAAGAACAAAAGAAACCATAGATGCATTCCATGGAATGCAAAGTTACCGGACATGCCGATTCCCATGTAAACACCGTTAAAATATTGGGGTAGAAATGAAAAGAATGATCCTGAAAACTGACCGTGAGATAACCGTTCAAGATAAACCTGCAGGACACTGTGTGTTACTGATGCGGTCAGGACAGGAACCATCAGTCTTAAAAACTTATTTAAATAAAATTTTTTAAAACCCTTGGACTTTCTGATTGCGTAGAACAGGCTTGCTCCGGAAATGACAAAAAAAAGTGGCATCATCCAGCGGGTAACATAAACATTCCATACTTCTACCCAGACATAAGTATTGATATTCTTTACGTGCCAGTCTCCCAGATTAAAAAACCGTGAACTGTGGTAAAGGAAAACAATTAGAATCGCCAATAACCGGAGCCAGTCAAATTCATACCGTCTATTCGATGAATTTGCTATCATTTTAACCTCCTTGAATTGTTATGATCTTTTCCTACATACTTTAAAGTATCAACTGGTTCAGCATCAGTGTTTTCATCAAACCCAAAAATTGTTGCTTGCATTCTTTTAATACCAGCAAGGGCCCTTTTGCTAAGATTCATATATACTCTAAGATCGCGCTCTTTCTGCTTATATTCTCTTACATCCTCTTCTGACCAGAAGAGTAATGACCGTCGTCAGAATGTACTCACAATGCTTGGTTCTTTTGTGTTTGCAAGTGGCACTATCGGCAAGCAAAACATAGGGCTGGATCCGTCAGTTACATTTTTAATATTCAGCTCGCTGTCGAGTAGGATCTCCATCTGTTTCCCGCTATTAGCGCATTTTGCCTGAATATTAAAAGACAATTCTTTTTTCTGTAATCTCCCATACACGAAGGGAGTTGCAAATGCATCAGCGGCTCAGGCGGCAAAAAATTGCTCTCCGGAAGAGGCAATCATTTTAAAGCCTGTATCCTCAAGAGAAAGAGGATACGCCCAATTTATCCCTTTGCCATCGCTTCTATAGATAAATGTTTTTAAGTTTTCTAATTTGTTAATAATTTCATGCACTGTTTCATTTGAAATGTTTAATTCGTTTGAGATCAATTCTGGTGTGATGGGACCTTTGACAACCGCCATTTTCTTAACAATAAAATGATGGACTCTACGCTCCTCTTTCGATAAACAATCTGCATTTGCCTTGGCACCCTTTTCGCCTTTTTTCGCCCCTTTTTCTGAAAGAAGAGGAGGGATTCGCATCATAAAACCCCGAAAACCCATGTATAATTTATGTTTCAAGTCGTTTTTCATAAATTCACCTATGATGTTAATTATTATTTGATATCCATCTCAACCCATACATTATGATTCACCAAACCAAACTCTTTTAAAGCTGAGACAATCCTTATACCCAAGTCGCTCCCGCTATTTTTTACTTTTATTGAATTGTGTAATATATGGATGCTAATATCTGTATCTAAATCAAGTTGCCTGTATAAAATTAATTTTTGCTCTTTTTCTTTGTTCACTTCATTTAAAAGTTGTTCAAAATGAGATTCTAATAATTTGTAATCAGTTCCTGATATGCGAAACTCAATTGCTTCTAACCATTTCATTAATATTTCCCCGTTTTTCTGCTTTTATTAAGTGCTGTTCTCTTCTTTATATTTGCGAAAGCCGTGCCAAAAAAAAATAAATGAATAAAAACAATAATTTATATTTAAATGCGTAGTAATAATTACCAAATAGGATAATATGAGTTGCCAAATACGGCAACTATGGATATTCTCACAATATATGACAATTCATATGGGTGCTAAAATGAATGAAAATGAGTTTTTCCGTGAGGCGACTATAAGGATATGTGGTAATCTTGAGATTGAAGTCGCTTTGTTACAATGCTTGAAATATCTAAAGGGCGTTATTCCTGTCGAGAGTATGAATCTTTCTGTTTGGGAACCAGACTCTAAATCACTCCGGGTCATCGCACGAGCAACGGATTCAGGAGGAGAAAAAGCCGATACTCTCATTCCCATGTCTCAAATTGCCAAAACAAATATGGAACAAATGCGAAAAAAGTTCAAAGCTTCCCGTTGGCCAGATACCGATATAATAAATGACTCTTCAGCTGATCCTGGTATGCGGGAAATAATTAAGCATTATGATTTAGAGGTTTCCTCGCTAATGCATTTGATCTTGGAGACTGTTGGCCGACCACTATGCAGTATTTTGGTTTTCGGACAAGGTAAGAATATTTATTCTGAAAAAGACGCACAGGTTCTAAATTTATTAAAAGAACCTCTTTCTATTGCGATGTCCAACGCGCTTAAACATAGAGAGGTGGTTAAACTAAAAGAATTATTGGTAGAGGATAATCGTTACCTGCATCGGGAACTCAGGCAACTTTCAGGAGATGAAATCATTGGTTCTGATTTTGGGTTGAGAGACATAATGAAAAAAACCAACCAGGTAGCGTCTCTGGATAGCCCTGTTCTTCTTTTAGGTGAAACGGGTGTCGGCAAAGATGTGATTGCGAATGCAATACATTCTTCATCACCTCGTAGAAAGGGTCCTTTCATCAAGATGAATTGCGGTGCTATTCCAGATACACTTATCGACAGCGAGCTTTTTGGCCACGAAAAAGGCGCTTTTACCGGTGCCCTGTCTGAGAAACGTGGCCGTTTTGAACGTGCAGATAAAGGAACAATTTTATTGGATGAAATTGGGGAACTGCCGCCACAGGCTCAGGTCCGGTTATTGAGAGTACTGCAAGACAAAGAAATTGAGAGGGTTGGTGGCACCAAAACGATTCAACTTGATATAAGAATAATTGCTGCAACCAACCGCAATCTGGAAGAGATGGTAAAAGCAAAACAATTCCGAGAAGATTTATGGTTTCGGATCAACGTGTTTCCCATCATGATACCACCACTGCGTGAAAGAAAATCCGATATTCCTGCGCTGTTGAAACATTTTGTCAACCTGAAAGTAAAGGAATTAAAATTACCCACTATACCTGTTCTCTCTACTGGAGCTATTGAACCACTAATGCATTACGATTGGCCAGGTAATATAAGGGAGTTGCAGAATGTTGTGGAGCGAGCCCTCATTCTTAATCCGACAGGGCCACTTAATTTTAACCACATGACTCTGCCAAAACTAACAGAAAGTAACAAATTACATGAAATAATTCCGATGACTGGCAATCTGGATGAAATAACCTCAATGCATATTCGCCAAATATTAACACAAACAAATGGTAAAATACACGGTCCCGATGGCGCAGCCGATCTGTTGGGAATTAATGCGAGTACACTTAGAAACCGGATGAATAAGTTGGGAATAGAATATAGGAAAAGAAGAGGAGATTGATCATGCAATTCATATCCAGTCATTAAAAGAATCAAGCTCCAATATCATGTTTTCATTATTAATAAAATTCAATCCATAAAATAGCCAAAACACTTTGCCTATGGCCATCTTTGTGAATGGCTTTTTTAGGTTATACGGATAGAAAAATTCAAAATACTTTAGTGCTTGATATCAATATCCCATGCATTAGCAACCTCAGGATTGCGCTCAAAAAAATCTCTCCGCACTTCATCTATAACCGAATTTAATGGACAAGCGAAATTCATACACTGCGAACAAAGAAATATTTTTAATATCAGAAAAAAACCTGCAACTGTCATAAGATATACAATTAACAGAAACAATTGAAATCCGAAAATCAGGAAAAAGAGAGGATATCCCCAAACAAGTGTAAAACCGATAAAAAACATAACTTTTCCCCAAAATGTCATTGGGCCAGGTCGGTATTTCCATATTTTGGGTGAACCGTAATTTGCCCAACATTTTAATGAACTTCCTTCTTCAGCATAATGAGGACAATGAGAACACAAAATCCGAATTTCAACAAAACCAAAAAATCCGATAATTATAATCAGCCATGGAATTAACCACCACCCACCTATATGATAAATTCCAGCTCCTCCTAATAGAAAAGAGGGAGAAACAATTAAATAGAAATGTATCAAATCTCTAAGTGTAAAATGACAATGTAGGTTTTTACGAACTCTGCAACTATCACATTTTTCAGATGTACATGTTGAAATTATCGAATCTCCATATGTCATGATTGAACATGCAATGTTCAATTTCTCAACTTCACGTTTAAACCACTCATCATCTGTCTGTCCAAATTTTCATTTAACAACATATGGTAAATTGTAATGACAGGGAGTGACATGTTTTGGGGCGATACGCCTTAACTCCTTTTTCAAGTGGTTAGTGTAAATTTCACAAAGTTATTTTTAGACATATTGATAGTTGGCAATAGAGAGAACTTCACGGATGACGACGATAAATCATAAATACTATGAAATAGAGTGCGTTCAAGTTCTTCTTCATTATCTTTGTGAATGTATACATCAGTATTGATGTTCTCAATTATATTTTCAGTAAACGGTAATTGAATAGACGAAATTCGATTTTCCAGGATTTTGTAACGATCATAACCATTCTCTGTAGAATTAAATTCCATTTTTCTGATTAAATTTTGATCAGTTAACCGATTCAGTTGGAAATTAGTAATTTTAAGCGGGGATTTCCTGATTCCATCAATAAAAACTTTTTTAGTTCCATCATATGAATATTCGAAAGCAAACGAATCCCCTTTTTTATCAGCAATCAACAAATGTACGGGTATGGCCACATGATAGTGTTCAATTTTCCCTAAAGCAGTTTTTGCTTCTTGAACTGTCGCACAATTATCCAATAAATATTGTACAGGCAAAAATTCATTAAAACCCGGTCTTGTTTGCATGGTGGATAAATCGTCGTGATCCATTCTGGTATCTGCGTCTGCAAGATGAATGACAGCCAATCCCTCTGAGTTAATACCCTCCAATGCCAACCCAAAAACTTCAAAACAAAAAAGTGAGATTGATGGATATCCATTTTCAGGATACATCTCTACCAAATACGAATGCTTGAATGGAAAAAAAGAGGACCTTTCTTTAAAATCTGATGGCAGAGAAAAGTCTAAGTTTCTGCTGATATATCCCAGACCGTTTTCTGTTATCTCCGGTGGATAGAAAACGGCAGAGCAAGATGAATTATCAATCAATCGACCAAAATATGAAAAGTCATAATCATGGTTCTCCAGCGATTCTCCATATGCATTTGCAAAACCTGACATACGTTCATAATGCTGCGGGTAATTGGCTCTTAAATAGTTATACTGATTCTTAATTATTTCATGATCAGTATGATTTGATTTGTCAATTTGATGTTTTTTTTTAGCATAACATCCAAGTTGATATCCAATCTTTTCGTTGGAGCCTCTAAGTAACATATGATGTAAATAAATTTTGTTTTCAAAACAGGCGACGGTATTTACCATTGGAAGTTCCTTTCTTAATATTTGGTGACCTTTTAAAACATGGACACCCAGATGATTATAGTTTTAAAAATTGTGATTTCTGACCGGAATAATCCAACCAGCTATAAACCACACAGATTCTTGTTTTTCAATTATCGTGTGTATACCCTTTCAAACTCTTTCTTTTAGCAACTGGATAAAGTTTCACACCATGCTTTTTTATACGGCTCAGAAAGCGCCGGAGCGATTGTCCAGCCCGTTTCTTCTAAAAACTTTCCAAGTTCTTCAGGCCGTATGCACCAGATCCATGACTCCCCACTCATCTTTTGAAGCCACTATATCAAACCATTCCGCATGGGCCAGCATCCGATCTATCGAGCTCTCCTGCCGGGATGTAGGTAAATGCGTTTCAACTACCATCACCGGAGATCTCAGCACATTGATAAAATAAATCCTGAACCGCTTTGGAAGAAAGATACATCACAAGGCCCTCGGCTTTAATTCTGTTACCTGAAAGAATCATTTTTCCTTTACCGCTTTACTGTTTTTATTAAGTGTTGTTCTTTTGCTTATGTTTGCGAAAGCTGTGCCAAAATTAATAATTTAATAAAAACAATAAGTTATATAGATGTTTGTAATGATAATTACCAAATAAGATAATATGAGTTGCCAAATACGGCAACTCATAGATATTAATAGGCTTATCGGCTGTTAATTGCAGAATGAAAAATCTCTTTGGGAGAGGGATCAGGTTCAGTACCACCTTTCTTTATTTATGAACTTTATCTTT
>JACKQG010001838.1_pt1 | contig 28729 bp, 32 predicted proteins | sample 8237621 | NCBI WGS metagenome assembly JACKQG01 (sample SAMN15677084, study PRJNA649215) | marine metagenome | biome: marine; feature: Black Sea; material: saline water; isolation source: suspended particulate matter (SPM) from the Black Sea western gyre | collected 2013-06-09/2013-06-10 | depth... | reverse complement strand
TGAAAGTATCTGCCGGTCCTTGTGTGACCCTTGCCAATGCACCGCAAAGGGATGAAGATTTTTATATTGTTCCCAGAATTGTTAAATAATTGGATTGTTAAATAATTTGGATTGTTAAATAATTCACAGGTATGAGAGAAAAAGGAAAAGATAGAATGGAATACCAGGAACTGACCATTGAAAAAGCTGGAAAACTGCTTTGTGACCATCAAATTTCTTCTTTTGAGTTGACATCTGCCCTGCTTGACCGCATTGAAAAATATGATGATGAAATCAATGCATTTATAACTATTGATAAAACCATGGCTCTTGAACAGGCCAGAAAAGCTGACCAGGATATTTGCGACAATAAGATTTTGCCATTAACGGGTGTGCCCATTGCATTAAAGGATCTTTTGTGTACCAAGGGAATAAAAACAACCTGCGGATCACAGATTCTTAATAATTTTATTCCGCAATATGATGGTACAATTGTTAAAAAATTAAAGGAAAATGGTGCTGTCATTATCGGCAAAACCAACCTGGACGAGTTTGGCATGGGGTCTTCAACAGAAAATTCTTCTTATAAAATCACGACAAATCCTTGGAACAAAGCCTATGTGCCCGGTGGTTCAAGCGGGGGATCTGCTGCAGCCGTGGCAGCCGGGTTTTGCTGCGCCGCCCTTGGGACGGATACAGGAGGTTCCATCCGCCAGCCAGCCTCCCATTGCGGGGTGGTGGGTCTTAAACCCACCTATGGCAGGGTATCCAGGTTTGGACTGGTTTCTTACGCCTCTTCTCTTGATCAGATCGGCCCCATTACTAAAGATGTTAAAGATGCGGCAATATTGCTGAATATCATATCTGGAAATGACAAAATGGATTCCACCAGTGCAAAGGTTGATGTGCCTGATTTTACCAAAGCCTTTGATCTATTTGAAAAGGGTTCCTTAAAAGGAATGACAGCAGGAATTCCAAAAGAATATTTGTCTGTTGACGGCATTGACCCTGAAGTTGAAAAAGTCTTTAATGATGCTAAAAAGATTTTTTGCGACCTGGGGGTTGAAATCAAAGAGATTTCTTTGCCCCATACTGATTATGTTGTGGCAGCCTATTATATTATCGCGCCAAGTGAAGCCAGCTCCAATCTTGCCAGATTTGACGGGGTTAAATATGGTTTCAGGGAAAAAGTGTGTGAGGATCTTATTGATATGTATAAAAAAACCAGGTCAAAAGGGTTTGGTCCGGAAGTGAAAAGAAGAATCATGATCGGGACCTATGCGCTTTCAGCCGGTTACTATGATGCTTATTATGGAAGGGCCTCAAAGGTTAGAACCCTCATCATGGAGGATTTTTCAAAGGCCTTTGATGCCTGTGATTTTATCCTGTCTCCTGTGGCGCCTGCTCCTGCATTTAAGATTGGTGAAAAAATGGATGATCCCCTGACCATGTATTTGACGGATATTTTTACGCTTTCAGCAAACATGGCAGGTATTCCCGGGATATCCGTCCCGGCAGGCTTTTCTTCGGCAGGACTTCCCATAGGCATCCAGATGATGGCCAGGCGATTTGATGAATTGTCTCTTTTAAGGGCAGGCTATGGATTTGAAAAGACAATTAAGTTAGATGTGAGATGTGAGATATGAGATATGAGATGTGAGATATGAGATATGAGATATGAGATATGAGTAGTGAGATAAATGCGTATCCTTATAAGCGGTTAAAGGTCTGGCAAAAATCTATACAGCTCGTTGTGGAAGTTTATCGGGCAACCAGTAACTTTCCGGAATATGAGAAATACGGTTTGGTTTCTCAGATGAGACGTTGTGCAGTCTCAATACCCTCTAATATCGCAGAAGGTCATGGCCGAACATCTGATAAGGAATTGCTTCGGTTTCTTGATATTGCTAAAGGCTCAATTTATGAACTTGATACCCAGGTTGAGATATCAAAAAGGTTGAAATATTTGACTTCTGAGAAATTTAATTTGCTTTCTACTGGTTTAGATGAAGTAAGTCGAATGCTTACCGGGCTAAAAAAGTTTAAATCTCACGACTCAAATCTCAAATCTCAAATCTAAATAAAAGGAGATAAATTATGTCAACACTGCAACCTAAGGCAGAGCAATTGAAAAACGCCATCAAATGGATTTCAGAGAAGCGAAAACAAAATCCTGACATTAAACTTTCAAAATTAGTTGATGATGCAAGCTTTCAATTTGATTTAAGTCCGAAAGATTCCCAGTTTTTGTTAAGGTTTGTAAAGAATGACGACCATCAGAATCCTTCCTGAAATCCTTTCCAATCAGATTGCAGCAGGTGAAGTCGTACAAAGGCCGTCCTCCATTGTTAAGGAGCTGGTTGAAAACAGTATTGATGCCAGTGCCACAAGCATAAGTGTGGAAATTGAAAAAGGGGGGAAATCTTTAATCCGGATTTCAGATAACGGCTGCGGTCTTTCAAGGGACGACGCGCTTTTATCCATTGAAAGGTATGCCACAAGTAAAATATTTACCAAACAAGACCTTTTTTCCATCTCAACCATGGGATTTCGGGGAGAGGCCCTTCCTTCCATTGCATCCGTGTCAAAATTTACCCTTGTGACAAGAACCATAGAATCTGATATTGGAACAAAAATTGATATTGTGGGCGGTAAAATAAGGGATGTGTCTGATGCAGGAGCGCCCGTTGGAACCATGGTTGAAGTGAAGAATCTTTTTTTTAATACGCCGGCGCGAAAGAAATTTTTAAAATCCGATAACACTGAGACAAGTCATATTGCCGATATGATATCCGGCATGGCCCTTGGAAATTCTCATATTCAGTTCAGATTGTTTTTAAACAAGAACCTGACAAAGAACTTTTCATTGTCTGATGACCTGTTCCAGCGATCTATAAACGTACTGGGAAAAGATGTTTCCAAAAATCTGTACAAGATAAAATTTTCAGATGATTTTATGGAGTTAAACGGTTTTGCCGTTGATCCAAAGGTTTGCCGCAGCAGTTCTTCAAAGATTTTTCTTTTTGTGAACAACAGGCTGATTTATGACAGGGGACTTGTTTCTGCCATTTTTCAGGGGTATAAAGGAAGACTGATGAAAGGCAAATTTCCTTTGGCTGTCCTGTTTGTTCAAATTCCCTTTGACCAGGTGGATGTAAATGTTCATCCCACTAAACGTGAAATCAAGTTTTTTAATCCTCAACAGGTCTACCAGACTGTAGCACAGGAAATAGGAAAAACGCTTTTAAATACCCAGGAAAATTTTTCAGGGCCTTTAAAATCCAGAGCAGTTGAGAACAGGTCACAGGATCTGTATCAAGGCAGCACAAAAGAAAGTGTAAAGGATTTTTTTCATAAAGTTGAGCAATCCGTCTTTGAATGGGGTATAGGTTCCAGCTCAAACCAAGCTCAAAAAGAAAAAGGTATTGAACAGAAGGCAGGAAGCACTCCCCCTTCTGTTTGCTCTTTTTTAGAACCCAATACTTTGAAAATACTCGGCCAGGCAATGGGAACTTATATCCTGGCTGAATCAGAAGCAGGGTTGATGATGATTGACCAGCATGCAGCCCATGAAAGGATTGTCTATGAATCCTTAAAAAAAAGATATCTTTCCCTTGAAGTGATAAGCCAGACTTTGATGGTTCCGGAAATCCTTGAACTCAATTTTAAGGAATCAGATATCCTTGTTGATATTTCCAGGGATCTAACCGGTCTTGGTATTATTATGGAGCCTTTTGGAAAAAACACCTTTGTAATAAAATCCATCCCGTCTATCATCGATGAAAAAGAAGTAAAACCAATCATAATAGAAATTATAGAAAAAATTCTTAAAGATAAAAATGATTATTCAAAAGAAAACTGGCTTGATGAATGCCTGATTTTGATGTCCTGCCACAGTGCTGTCCGGGCAAATAAACCGATGAATATTAAGGAAATGGAGAAACTTCTTGAAGATCTTGAAAAATGCGACAACCCAATGCATTGTCCCCATGGAAGACCGACCAGGGTAACCATGAAAAGAAGTGAAATGGAAAAGCTGTTTAAAAGAGTTGTTTGATTACTGCGTATAATGTATATAATTGCCAAAATGAAAAAACATGATTTTTAGAACCATATAAAGGAGTTGTATTTTGAAGCCCAATAAAATGATGAGAAACGTGTGGCTATTTGTTGTTGTTTTGTCAATTTTTGCTTTAGTCACCGTCACCCCGGGCCTGTGTTCCCAGCCTAAAAAAGTAGCAGTAATTCCTTTTTTAATAAATTCTCCCCAGGACCTTGGGTTTTTACAGGACGGCTTGTTTAACATGCTTTTTTCCAGATTGTCAGATCCGGGAAAAGTGGATGTGATGGATCGTGAAACCATTGACAAGGTCATGGCAAAAGCTCAAGAATTTCAAGTCAGCAAGGGATCACTCACTGAATCTAATGCCAGGATCATCGGTGCCAATATGGGGGTTGACTATGTCCTTTTCGGGAGCCTGACCCATTTTGGGGAAAGTGTCAGTCTGGATGCCGGCATGGTGGACATGACCGGGGAAAAACCAACCCTGACCTTTTTTGAGCAGAGCAATAAAATGGGGGATGTTATTCCCATGGTCAACACCTTTGCAGGTGATATCAATTTAAAGGTATTTAACCGCAGTATTGCCAATGAGCTGTATGCAGGCCCTAAGGTGTCACCGGCACAGGGTGGGTCTCAGTATGCCGAAGGTCAGGAAGGCCTGAACAGCGGCGGGTTTGTCAACCTTCAGCAAACAAGCCAGCAGGGATTTCAGACACACTTGAAGTTTAAAGGCCAGATAAACGCCATGGCTATTGGAGATCTGAAAAAAGATGGCAGTATCCAGGTGGTGACAGCCACAGATTTCGAGATTTTGATTCATAAGCTTAAGGGAACCCAGCTTTTGCTTGACAAGAAACTTGAATTCAGCTCCACTCACAGAATTATTTCCCTGGATATTGCTGATATTAATAAAAATGGGTTTCCGGAAATATTTGTGACCAGTTTGGACACTCATAGAGAGGGATTGAAATCATTTGTAATGGAATATAACGGCAGCACTTATATAACTCTTACAGAGGATGAATCTTATTATTTCAGAGTGATTGACGACCCTGACAACGATAAAGTTCTTCTTGGCCAGAAATCTGCAACCCATCCGTTTAAGGGTAAAATTTACATTATGAAGGCCAAGGGCTCCGGCTATGTCAAAGATAAAAAACTCAGAATGCCCAGCAGTGTATCTGTTCTTTCCCTTGCCAAGGGTGCTGTGACAGCAAAAGATGCTGCAGAATATGTGTTGATCAATGAAAATGGACGGTTAACGGTGGCCACAGACACAGGCAGGATTGACTGGGAAGGGAATAAAAAATTTGGCGGAACAGCCCATTACAGTCTTCTTCCCAAAAATGATACTGATTTTTCTTTTCAGGAACGGATTTATTTTAATCCAAGGATTCTTTTTTATGATATTGGTGATGACGGCAAAAAAGAAATTCTTGCAGTGAGAAATGAGGAACTGGGCGGCGGTTCTTTTGGACGGTACAAAAGGTTTACAAAAGGAAACCTTGAAATTCTTTCCTGGAACGGTATTGCCCTTGCCCCGGTTTCCAAAATCTTGCCTGTCCAGGGCTGGATAAGTGATTTTGCAGTTGCAGATATGGATGGAGATGGAAGGAATGAACTTGTTGTATCTTTGGTTGGCAAATCAAAATTTTTTACTGGAACAAAAGGGCAGTCATCCAGTATCATTTCCTATAAACTGGAATAGCAGATTGAAAAATGTGAAAAAGGAGTTGACAAAAGGAATAAAACTCCATAAAGAGTATAGAAATCTGAATGTTCGCATTTAAAAGGAGTGCCTGCGTTCGGGCGGTTCAGGTGGTGAACCTTATGGTTAAAATTATTTAAGGAGAAAAAGATGAAAAAATTAATAGTTCTTACTGCTGCACTAGCAATGGTTGCAACTTTTGCAATGTCAGCTGCAGCTGCAGAATGGAATTTTTATGGAAGCGCACGTGTCAGTACTTTTATCACCGATGTTAAAGGTGCTGCTGACAACGTATATGCTCAAGGCCTTCAAGGCAACTCCCGTATCGGTGCAAATGTCAAAGTAAGTGATGAACTGTCTGGCCGTTTTGAATATGGTACAGGCGTTAATGTTCGTCTTCTTTACGGGGAATGGAATTTTGGCGGAGGAAAATTCCTTGTTGGTCAGACTTATACTCCATTGAACTTGTTCTACTCCAACCAGGTTTTTGGTTCTGATACAGATATGCTCGATCATGGTGGTGTTTACAGTGGTCGTGCCCCAATGTTAAGATTGAAATTTGGTGATTTCCAGATTGCTGCGGTAGCTCCTGCAGCCGGCAACATCGACGTGCCAACAATAGAAGCCCAATATTCACTTAAACTTGGCTCTGCAAGCCTAGCTCTTGCTGGTGGTTACGATGCCGGCCCAGATCTTGGTGATGCTGCTTATGTCGTTGCACTGGGTGCCAGCATGAATGTTGGTCCAGTTTCTCTCGGTGGTAACATATATGTCGGTGACAATGCGGAACAGCTGATATGGACCAGAGGCGTTGGCGAAAGCAACCTTGGTTATATTATTATCGCTGGTTTTAAAGTCAATGACATGATCAAATTAGAGGCTGGTTATGGTAGTGCTGAAGGAGATGCTCCTGTTACTGGAGTCACAACTGATCATTACTCTTACTATGGACAGGCTGTTATAACTATTGCTCCTGGCGTATATGTAATTCCTGAAGTTGGTACAATTGATAGTGGAAATACTGACTATTTTGGTGCCAAATGGCAGATTAACTTCTAATTTGAATTAATTAGAAGTACCAAGATTTAATACCACCTGAATCTATTAAGGCCTGGTAATGGGAATGACCCATTACCAGGCCTTTTTTTGTCTGCCATGTAAGAGATATGCGAATATAAGGAGCAAAAAATAATATAATGGAGAGATATTATAAAGAGCGGTTTCATGTTCAGCAAAATTTGATTCGGAAAATTGCCCCTTTAATGGAAGTCAATGAGATCATTGAAAAGGTGAGAGAAGAGCTGCGCAAAATTATTCCCAATGCCATGGAAGTGTGCATCCTGCTTTTGGATCCTGAGGCAGGCAAGTACACAAGCCCCTTGCAGTGTGCCTTGTATGAACAGCCTGTGAACTGCCAGTCCTGCAAGCGGAACCGGCCGGCAGTGCAAAAAGCCATTCAGAAAAAAAAAGCAGTGGTAGTGTCTCAAAGTGAACCTGTGAGGCGAATGGATAATTCTCTTGTGGCCGTGGGGTCGGAATATGCAATGCCTGTTTTTGTGGAAGACCTGGTTTTAGCGACCATCAGTGTAGTGATACAGCCGATGACCCGGTATACCCGGCGGGATTTTTTTCTGATAAGGGATTTTGCCGGTATTCTGGGAAATATTATTTTAACGGCCAGACGTCAATGGGAAATCACCCAGGAAAAAATTCGTATCGCGGGGATGCTGAGCCATATGGCCCCGTTTGTTCCCGGATCGGTGCGGCATATGGTGGATAAGAACCCGGAATTATTGACCCTGGAAAAAGAGAGAAAAGATGTGACCATTCTGTTCCTGGATTTAGAGGGGTATACAAGCTTAAGTTCCCGGCGGCCGGAAACAGAGGTCAATGCAATTATTGAAAAAATGTTTTCCAGTTTTGTGGATCCCATTCACAGATCACACGGGGATATCAATGAAACTGCCGGGGATGCGCTCATGATCATATTTAAAGACCATGATGCAAGGACCAATGCCATTAATGCGGTAAAGGCGGCCTTTGAAATTATTGACAGGAACAGGGCATTTAACCAGTCCCTGGATCCAGACATAGGGTCCATTGATGTGAACATCGGGATTAATTCTGGTTCTGCCCTTGTGGGCATGACCCGGTTTAAAGGCCTCTTAGATACACGCATGACCTTTACAGCAACAGGAAGGGTGACCAATATAGCTGCACGGTTGTCAGACCATGCAAGACTCGGAGATATCCTTGTTGGTGAGGAAACAAAAAAAATGGTGGACGGATTATGGCCATTCTATCCACTTGGATCTGTCCTTTTAAAAGGGATCAAAGATCCTTTGCCGGTTTTTTCACTTCTCCGTGCTCCCGGGCCTGAACCAGGCAAATAGTTAAAAAAGGTATTTCCATATCTTCCATCCTGGTGATTTTTCTGTGTCCTGCCACTTGGGATTTTGCAGCATGTATTCGGGATTTTTGCGTTGTTGTTCTTTAACATCTGCTTTTTTTTCCTGATCCATTTTTTCCCATGCCATTGTGGACCGGTCAAAGATTTCTTTGTTAATGCTGGCGGCAATGCGGTTTGTTTTGCTGATCAAATCATTATTTTCCTGAGACTGCTCGAAAAAAGCCATATATCGTTTGTTTTCAATATCAAAAATCTGGACATCAATGCTGAAGGAACCGCCAAGCTGGGTAATCGCCCCTGCCAGGACAAAATCACTGTGGGTAAGCCGTGCAATTTCATTGATCCCTTTGCCAGACTTTGTTTTATCAATGGCTGACAGGTGTGGTGCAAGTTGTTTCTGGGGGACCACCACCACATTGTCCTTCCAGGACAGCCGGGAATATAGCATCTGAACGATGCCGTTCTGAATATGAATCAATTTTTCCTGTGCATTGATTTTAAATGGAAGGATGGTAATGGTCTTGATATTTTCTTTTGCTGTAATGGTCTGAAAGCCCCCCATGAAAACAAAGAGAAAAATAAGAATGGCAATTATTTTGTAGATTGGATTATTTTTTTTCAAGGCCTGGCTCCGTTTAAAGTTTTGATTTTAAAAGCAGGGTCACGATTTTAGGATCAGCTTTGCCCTGGGTTTTTTTCATGATTTTTCCCATGAAAAAGGAAAAAAGTTTGGTTTTACCGTTCCTGTATGCAGTCACTTCATCCTGGTTTTCATTGATGATGTTTTCGACCATTATTTCAAGCTCAGATGAATCTGACAACTGTTCAAGGCCTTTTTCCTTTACAATAATTTCCGGGTCTTTCTTTGTTTTTAGCATCTCATCAAACACTATTTTTGCCACAGTTGCATTGATTTTTCCGTTTTCAACCAGTGTTAACAATTTTGAAAAAGCAATGGCTGAGACAGGCGAGTCGGAAATTGAAATTCCTTTGCTGTTCAGCATGGCCAAAAGGGTTGACATTATCCAGTTGGCAGCCTGTTTTTTGTCTTTTAAAGATCCTGATGCTGTTTCAAAAAAATCAGCAAGCTCAATGGAGGAGGTTAACACTTTGGCATCATAGTCACTGAGTTTATAATCTTGTATAAATCTTGACTTTTTTGCATTGGGAAGTTCCGGCATGGTTTTTTTGACTTCCTGTATCCAGTGATCATCAACAATGAGGGGCACCAGATCCGGATCAGGAAAATATCTATAGTCATGGGCTTCTTCCTTGCCACGCATGGAAGTTGTCTTGTTCCTGGAAGGGTCCCAGAGCCTTGTCTCCTGGATCACCTGTTTTCCTTCTTCTAAAACATAGGTCTGCCGTTCAATCTCGTAAAGGATCGCTTTTTCTACATTTTTAAAGGAGTTAAGGTTTTTGAGTTCTGATCGTATGCCAAACTCTTTTTGTCCCCTGGGTCGAAGGGATATATTGGCATCACATCGAAAACTTCCCTCTTCCATGTTGCCGTCACAGACATCAATATATTTCAGGATGGCGTGCAGTTTTCTCAAGTAGGCACCTGCCTCCTGGGCTGTCCTGATGTCAGGCTCGCTGACGATCTCGATTAAGGGGACCCCGGTTCTATTTAAATCCACCATGCTTCTGGTCCTTGCAGGATCATGGATGAGTTTGCCTGCATCTTCTTCCATGTGAATCCGTGTAATGCCTATTTTCTGAATACCATTTATCTCAGTTTCAATTTCAAGAAATCCATGTTCAGCAATGGGGGCGGCATATTGTGATATCTGATATCCTTTGGGAAGATCCGGGTAAAAATAATTTTTTCTGTCAAACCTGCTTTCCTGATTGATTTTGCAATTGGTGGCAAGAGCTGCTTTAATGGCAAAGGTGACCGCCTTTTTATTCAGGACGGGCAGAACGCCGGGCATGCCTGTACAAACCGGGCAGGTATTGGTATTGGGAGGGTTTCCAAATTTGGTGGAGCAGCCACAGAAAATTTTGGTTTTGGTTTTCAGTTGTGCATGGACTTCAAGACCGATAACAGGTTCAAACTGCATAAATAATTATTTTCCTTATCTAAAAAATTCAATCATAACCTGTCTTTATAACCTTGATAGGGTTATAAGGCAATGATTTTTTAGACATCCCTGATCCATCAGCAAGGTACCACCTGCTACGTTGACTGCGGTCGTTCCTCCCTGCAAAGTATGACGTATACGCCTCACTCGTCTTTCCTTGTCGCCTTGCATCTGGCACCTTGCTGATGGATAGGGATGGTGTACAGCCCATGGCCGGGGATGGTGTGCAGCTCATGGCCGGGCCGGCAAACGAAAATTTGATGAAGGATTTTGGACAACGTAAGAACTAGACCTATTTCTGGAAGAAATTAATTAATGCCTGGCTAAATTCGTCAGAATCCTTTTTCTGCAATCTTCCAAGGGTTTTGATAATAATGGATTTATCTATTGTAGTAAATTTCATCCTTATCATGGAGGGTTTTGGAAGACTGGATTTTTCCCATTCTCTTATTTTATAATCCCCCATCCTGTGGTGCGTATCTATTTTGCTCGTGACAAATGCAATGACCACATCCTGATCCCCATTATATTCGTTTGGAGAGATAATTAATCCAGGCCTTTTTTTTACGGCGGATAAATCAGTGAAAGGGAAAGGAACCAGAACAATATCCCATTTTTTATAATTCATTGTAGATTTCATCCTCATCATTATCCCATTCCATAAAAGATGATTCAGATAATTTCATTATTTCATTCAGGTTATCCTTTTCAGACAATTTTTGTATTTTTACCTTGTTTTTTTTAATGTAATCTTCAATTAATTCTGAGATAATCTTTCCCATGGTTTTACCTTCGATTGTGGCAATGACTTTTAATATTTTCTTTTTATCAGTATCAATTCGAATACTCATTACGCTCATTTTTTTCTCCTACTTGTAGTTTAATCTACAATATAATATAAATGATTTTAATATATCATACAAAAAGTATTTTATCAAACTGGATATTTTTTTCACTGAGGGTGAGAAAACAAGATCAGAAAAAAGGTTTGCAAAGATATTTTGATTGTAATAGTTTGTACCAAAAATAATTTTGGATAGTAATTACAAAGGATATTTTAGATGAAGTTTTTCTTTTGTGTCATTGGTATGGTCATGATTGTTGAGGGGTTGCCATATTTTGCATTCCCCGGAAAAATGAAAGAAATGGTTCAAATCATGATCAGTCTTGAGGATACAAAGCTCAGAAGATTCGGGTTTATTCTGATGCTGGCAGGGCTTTGCATTATTTATTTTGCCATGGATGGACGTTGATGTTTAAAACGCATGTGACCTTCAGGTTATCTGACTATGATTATGATCTGCCAAAGGAAATGATTGCCCAGACACCCTGTAAAAACAGGAGTGAGTCAAGGCTTTTACACGTGGACAGAAAATCTGAAACCTTTTCCCATCATCAATTTAAAGACATTACAAAATTGCTGAAACCTGATGACCTTTTGGTGATCAATAATACCAGGGTGATTCCGGCAAGGCTTTTTGGCACAAAAGAAACCGGCGGGAAGGTTGAAGTGTTGATTATTGATTATGAAGCCGGCATGAAAAATTTTGAAAAAACAGGTTTTTTTCAGTGCGACTGCCTGATCAAGGCATCCCAGAGCCCGAAAAAAGGGGCAAGGCTTTTATTGGAAAAAATCGTTGAGGCAAGGGTTGAATCTGTAAAGGCAGGTATATCAGAAATAAAATTTTTAAATGGGGGACAATTTTTTGAATTTTTAAAAAAATTCGGCAAAATTCCCTTGCCCCCCTATATAAAGAGAGATGATCCCGTTTCCGGTCAAAATGACTGGGAAGATTATCAGACTGTTTATGCATCTGCCGAGGGTGCTGTTGCAGCACCCACAGCCGGGCTTCATTTTACAGAGGCGCTCATGGGTGAACTTTTAAACAAAGGCATTGAATTTGCACAGATCACCCTCCACGTCGGATATGGAACCTTTGTGCCGGTAAAAGTGGATGATATCAGGGATCATCAGATCCATTCCGAAACCTTTGATTTATCCAGGGAAACAGCAGACACGATCAATAGGGCCAAAGATGAAAACCGCCGTGTGATTGCAGTGGGGACCACCAGTGTCAGAACACTTGAATTTCTTTGTGATGAAAACGGCCGGGTCACCCCAAAAACAGGGGCGTGCGATCTTTTTATATATCCTGGATACAATTTTAAATGCGTAGATGCCATGATTACCAATTTTCACCTTCCGGAATCTACACTTTTGATGCTGGTGTCTGCATTTTACACCAGGCAGAAAATACTGGATGCATACCAGGAAGCCAAACTTAAGGATTATCGTTTTTTCAGCTATGGCGATGCCATGCTCATTGAATAAAAAATATGTTGAAATTTAAATTATTAAAACAATCAGAGAAAGTAAAAGGTTCCCAGAGCTCAAGGGCCAGGCTCGGAACCATTACAACGGAGCATGGTGTTATTGAAACGCCGATTTTCATGCCAGTGGGAACCCTTGGGTCAGTAAAGGCGATTAGTGTAGAAGAACTTGATCATTGCAAGGCCCAGATTATTCTTGGCAATACCTATCATTTGTATTTACGTCCAGGGTGTGAGGTAATTCAACATATGGAAGGCCTTCATGAATTTATCCGCTGGGATAAACCCTTGCTGACGGATTCCGGGGGGTTCCAGTTTTTTTCTCTGGCAAAACTGGCCAAATTTACAGATGAAGGAGTTGCTTTCCAGTCCCATATTGATGGATCAAGACATTTTTTTTCTCCTGAAAAAGCTATTGAGATCCAGATGATTCTGGGCTCTGATATTATGATGTCCCTTGACTTTTGCATGGGGTATCCAGCAAGTGTTAAACAGACCATGGATGCTGTGAACAAAACTTTTATGTGGGCAAAAAGAGGTTTTGATTTCTGGCAGACAAAGGGGAGTGTGAACAATCTGTTCGGGATTATACAGGGTGGGATGACAAAGCAGCTTAGGTCTCTTTCTGCTGAACAATTGACTGGGATTGATTTTCCCGGGTTTGCCATTGGGGGCTTAAGTGTGGGGGAACCCAAGGATCTGATGTATGAAATGGCAGATCATACCCTTCCCTTGATGCCGGTTCACAAACCAAGATATATCATGGGGGTTGGCACGCCCGAAGACCTGGTGGAGCTGGTTGATATGGGGTGTGATATGTTTGATTGTGTCATGCCATCCAGAAATGCCAGAAACGGCCAGCTGTTCACCTCAAAGGGAACCATAAATATTCCCAATGCCAGATTCAAGTTTGATAAAGAGCCCATTGATGCGGACTGTGATTGTTATACCTGTCAAAATTATTCAAAAAGCTATCTGCGGCATTTGTATAAGTCCCGCGAACTTTTATCCTATCGCCTGAACACCATCCATAATATTTATTATTATCTTGATTTGATGGAAAAAATGCGGGAGGCAATAAAAAAAGACAGATTTTTAGAATTTAAAACAAAATTTTATGCTAATAGACAGAAATGAACAATGGTGAATGGTTAGGATTTAGGATTTAAGGTTTAAGATTTAGGGGTGAATGGTGAATAGGGCAGATTTTACTGCCTTAATTTTAAATAGTGCCTGAACGAAAACCCCGAAATATAGTTTTCTGATTTTGGTTAGAGATTTGCGACTATCCGAGATTGTTTTTAACTTAAAACCTAAAACCTAAAACTTAAAACTGTGCCTGAACGAGGTTTTCGTTCAGGCACTAAATATGGGAAAGTAAATATATGCATGAAATGGGGATTGCTCAGCAACTGGTTCAAATTGCCCTGGACTCTATTCCAAAAGAGATTGAGAATCCCAGGGTGGAAAAAGTAAATCTGAAAATCGGAAGGCTTGCAGCAGTGGTTGAGCACAGCTTAACCTTTTGCTTTGAGATCATAACAAAGGATACGCATTTGGAGGGGGCAAGACTGAACATTGACTTTATTGCTGTAATGGTACATTGTAAATCCTGTGATAATATCTGGGAAGTGACAGGGCCAGCTTTTAAATGTCCTTTTTGTGAGGATGGGGATGTTGAAATGCTAACAGGAAGAGAAATAGAGATAACTTCTCTGGAACTTGCAGACTAAATATATAAACCATAAATAAAGACAGGCAAATAAATGGAAATAAATATTCAAAAAAAAGTCCTTGAAGCAAATGAAACCCAGGCAGATAAAAATAGAAGTTTTTTTAAAGAGCAGAATGTTTTTGTTCTTAACATGATGTCATCTCCTGGTTCGGGAAAGACACAGCTTCTTTGCAAAAGTCTCAATAAGTTGATGCCCAATGTAAGAGTGGGGGTGATCGTGGGAGATATCTGTACCAGAAACGATGCTGACAGGCTTGAAATAACCGGTGCCAAGGCCGTTCAGATCAATACAGACCAGTTTGGCGGTGACTGCCATTTGTCAGCTAACTTGATTCTTGCATCGGCAAAAGAGCTGGGATGTTTTGACCTTGATCTTGTCATAGTGGAAAATATTGGGAATCTTGTCTGTCCGGCTGAGTTTGATATAGGGGAAGATGCAAAGGTTGTGGTGTTAAGCGTAACCGAAGGAGAAGACAAACCCTTGAAATATCCCCTGATGTTCAGGGTGGCAGATGTGGCGATTCTAAATAAAATTGATCTGCTGCCATATCTTGATTTTGATGCTAAATTGGCAAAAGATAACATGAAACAGGTTCATCCCCATTTGCCCGTGTTTGAGGTTTCAGCTAAGACCGGAGAAGGGCTTGAAACCTGGCTTGAGTGGTTGAAAATTAAAGTGTTTGAAAAAACAGGAAAATAGCTTTAAAAAATAATCAAGAATTTTAGTAATTGTTTAGCCCGTTAAAAGAAGCTATCTCAAAGCCCTGTCTGATGGATATTTGCAGGAGGTTAAGCGTTTAGCATCGAAACAAATATCCATCGGACAGGGCGGTTTCAAGCATAAGAGCCGAATAGCTGCGAATTTTAATAATATCAACGAAGCAATGGAGAAAGGAAAGGCCAAATCATGGAAAAAAAGAAAATGGCATTTGCAGGTTCCTGGTATCCTGCAAATGCTGCTGAATGTGAAGCATCCATTAAAGGCTTTTTAAAAGAAAAGCCAGGGCCTTTTGATGGCAGTTTTATTGGTGGTATTGTTCCCCATGCAGGCTGGTATTATTCCGGATCAATTGCCTGCAGGGTCATTGCCTCTCTTCAATCCGATGAAAAAATTGACACCATTATCCTGTTTGGTGCTCACATGCACAAACAGTCTGAATCTTTTATCCTGACCCATAGTTCTGTTGAAACACCCTTTGGTCAGATTGAAGTGGATGAGGAACTCACAGATAAAATTATAGCCCGTATCCGTATCCGCAAGATGCTGCCCTTTAAATTCCCTGATGAAAATACCTTTGAGCTTCAATATCCCTTTATAAAATACTTTTATCCAGACGCAAAAATAGTGGTTTGTGGTGTGGCCCCATCATTTTTTGCTGCTATTATCGGCAGCATGGCTGTTGAGCAAGCCAATAATTTGTCAAGAAATGTCAGGATAATCGGATCCACTGATATGACACATTATGGCCCGGATTTTGGATTTACAAATGCTGGGACAGGTACAAAGGCCGTTGAATGGGTGAAAAATGAAAATGATAGAAATGCCATTAAAGCAATGATGGAAATGGATGAATCAAAAATTATTGCCCAGGGCCTGGAAAATAAAAATATGTGCTGTGCCGGTGCTGTTGCAGCCAGTGCTGCTGCCTGTAAAAAACTTGGGGCAGTAAAGGCTGTTGAACTTGATTACGCCACAAGTTTTGAAAAATCCGCTTCTGCAAGTTTTGTCGGATATGCAGGGGTTCTTTATTCTTTATCCTGAACCAGCATAGCGAGCCAATCCAAAATGGCAGAATACCTTACTTGGAAGATTCCCCGAGGCTTGCTGCTAGGGAGTCTTCAATAAGCTGGATAGCGCTTTTAATTCTTTGAATAGTTTTGTCTTTTCCAAGGGCCAGGAGCATTTCAAAGATGCCGGGACTCATAGTTGTGCCTGTTATGGCAACCCTTAAGGGCTGGGCAATCTTTCCAAACTTGAGATCGGTTTCCTCCATGATTCTTTTAAAAACGTTTTCAAGCGCTTCCTGGGTGTACGCTTCAAGATCTTTAATATAGTCTGCAGATTTTTGTAATATCGCCTTTATATCAGGGTTGAGAAATTTTTTGGCTGCTTTTTCATCAAATTTTATATTGTCCTGATAATAAAAAGCTGCACCCTGTGCCATTTCAACAAGGGTTTTGCTTCTGGGCTGAAGAGTTTGGATAACCCCCTGGGTAAAGGCATCATTGTCAGCGTCAATCCCCAGGGTTTTTAAATGAAATAAAAGAGGGCCTGCCAGTTGTTCAGGGGTTTTGTTCTGGATGTGTTTTGAATTAAGAGCAAAAAGTTTGTCCATGTCAAACATTGAGGCAGACCTGCCCAGGTGTTCAAGATCAAATTTTTCAATGAGATCGTTTCTTTCAAAGAATTCCTGGTCGCCATGGGACCAGCCCAGGCGGACCAGGTAATTGATCATGGTATCGGGTAAAAACCCCATGTTTTTATATTCCCCCACTGACATGGCACCATGGCGTTTGCTCAGGCGGGATTTGTCAGATCCAAGGACCATGGGGACATGGCCGAAGACGGGCATGGGAGCCCCAAGTGCTTTATATATCAGCATCTGTTTGGGGGTATTGATCAAATGGTCATCCCCCCGGATTATGGTATTGATTCCCATGGTAAGGTCATCCACTACAACAGCCAGGTTGTACATGGCAGACCCATCACTTCTCTGGATAATAAAATCATCCATTTCAGTGTTTTGAAATGCAGTATCGCCTTTTACAACGTCTTTGACAATGGTTACCCCCTGGTCAGGTGTTTTAAGGCGAACAACCGTGTTCTCACCTTTTTTAAGATTTTTTTGTCGGCAAATGTTGTTGTACATGGGTTTTAATCCCCTGGCCTTTGCCACTTCTCTCATGACATTGACCTCATCAGGGGTACATGAACAATAATAGGCAGACCCTGATTCAACCAGTTTTTCTATGTATTCATTGTATATGGAGTATCTTTCACTTTGAAAATAGGGGCCTTCATCCCAGTCCATGCCTAACCATTCCAAAGATTCCAATATGGCATCCACAGACTTTTTTGTGGATCTTGCAGCATCAGTGTCTTCTATCCTTAAAACAAATTTTCCTTTGTTTTTTCTGGCATACAGCCAGTTAAAAAGAGCTGTTCTTGCACCGCCGATGTGCAGGTATCCTGTGGGGGAGGGGGGAAACCGTGTGACAATTGTATCCATTTGTTCTCCATAAAAATAATATTGTGTAAAATCGAGCCCTTAACTACCACAAAACTTTGAATCGGGCAATGGTTTAATTTCTTGACACTTTTTGGAAATTGGGGTAGTTATGTATGCTTTATTATATTGGAATATAATAATTAAAAATTCAAATAAAATAATATACTTAGGAGAGATCAATGCCAGTACCAAAGCAAAAGAATTCCAAGGCCAGGGGTAGAAAAAGACGGACACATTACAAAATAAGTGCACCCACGGTGAGCGTGTGCCCTGAATGCCAGGAACCCAAACTTCCCCATGCAGCCTGCCCAGAATGCGGCGCTTATAAAGATAGAAATGTATCAATGGTTGACGATGAGAAATAGTTAAAGGAGATAATCTAAAGCATGACGATTGAAACAAAAGTAAAAAAAGTGATTGCAGAAAAAATTTCTAATATTGATATCGAGGATATTGTTCCGGAAGCATCTTTGATTGACGATCTAGGCGCTGATTCTTTGACAATCGTTGAGCTTGTAATGTCAATGGAAGAAATGTTTGAAATTGAAATTGATGATGACGAGGCAGAAAAATTGATCACAGTCCAGGATGCCATTGATTTTATAAAATCAAAATTTTAAAAATTGGGGAAAAAATGGAAACAGGCAAGCCAATTATCATTGGATGTGATCATGCTGCCTATGAGCTGAAGGAAAAAATAAAAGCTTATCTCATAGACAAGGGGTATCAAGTTGAAGATGCCGGCACGGAAAGTGAAGAATCTGTTAATTACGTGGATTTTGGGAAAAAAGTAGCTGATGCTGTATCCAAGGGTAAATATTCAAAAGGAATATTGCTTTGCGGCACGGGGCTTGGCATGTCCATGGTGGCCAACCGGTTTTCCAATGTAAGAGCCGCTCTCTGCTCTGATCTTTTTGCTGCAAAGATGAGCCGGCTCCATAATGATTCTAATATTCTGGTTCTTGGAGGCCGTGTCCTGGGAGATATCCTTGCCTTTGAAATTATTCAAACCTGGCTGGATACCGGGTTTGAAGGTGGGCGGCATCTGGAACGAATTCAAACTATAGATAATTAGATCTGCACAAAAAGGGAACTAAAATGGGGATTATTGGGAAGACGGATTCACAAATAGAAAAGATTATCCAGCAGGAGGCAGACCGGCAGGAATATGAATTAAACCTGATTGCTTCTGAAAATATAGTCAGCCAGGCAGTCATGGCAGCGCAGGGCTCCATCCTGACTAATAAATATGCAGAAGGGTATCCTGCCAGAAGATATTATGGTGGTTGTGAATATGTGGATCAGGCAGAAGACCTGGCCATTGAGCGCGCTAAAAAATTATTCAAGGTAGAATATGCAAATGTCCAGCCCCACTCTGGCTCAGGGGCCAATATGGCGGCCTATTTTGCAGTGTTGAATCCCGGGGATCGGATTCTTGCCATGGATCTTTCCCATGGCGGTCATCTGACCCACGGTGCTGCAGTCAGTTTTTCCGGCAAACTCTATGATTTTGCACATTATGGACTGTCACCTGAAACCGAGAGAATTGATCTGAACCAGGTGGAAGCTTTGGCAAAAAAACATAGGCCTAAATTAATTGTGGCAGGCGCCAGTGCCTATCCCAGAATCATTGATTTTAAAGGCTTTTCTCAAATTGCCAAATCTGTCAATGCACTTTTTATGGTGGATATGGCCCATATTGCAGGGCTTGTTGCAACGGGTGTCCACCCAAGTCCTGTGGGCTTTGCAGACCTGATTACTTCTACAACCCATAAAACCCTCAGGGGCCCCCGCGGTGGTCTTATCCTGTCCTCGGAAAGATATGCAAAGGCCATTGGAAGCCAGATATTCCCCGGTATCCAGGGCGGACCTTTAATGCATGTTATTGCGGCAAAAGCAATTGCCTTTAAAGAAGCCCTTGGCCAATCCTTTACAGACTACCAGAAACAAGTGGTCAAAAATGCCTCTGCCCTTGCCTTTGTCATGATGGAAAGAGGATATAAACTGATTTCAGGAGGAACTGATAATCACATGGTGCTTGTTGATTTCAGTCAAAAGGATATCTCGGGCAAAGATGCTGAAGAAAGACTTGGAAGGGCAGGTATTACTGTGAACAAAAACACAATTCCCAATGAAAAACGCGGCCCCTTTGTCACAAGCGGTATACGCATTGGTCTTCCCCTTGTTACTTCCAGGGGCATGGATGAAAAGGCCAGTAAAAGAATCGCCGGTTTTATCTGTGATGTCCTGGATGACCAGGAAAATATTGAAATTACAGCAGGGAAAGTAAAAGACCTTTGTTTGCAATATCCCTTGTATAAAGGAAAATAGATCCATGACTGAACACTTGTCCCAAAGGCCCTCATGGCATGAATATTTTATGGGAATCTGTGATCTCGTTGCCACCCGCTCAACCTGCCTCAGGAGAAATGTAGGGGCAGTCCTGGTAAAGGGAAAACGGATTCTTTGCACAGGCTATAATGGTGCGCCGGCTAAAGTTCCTCATTGTCGGGAGGTTGGATGTTTAAGGGTAGAACTGAATGTGCCTTCCGGGGAAAATCATGAGCTGTGCCGTGGTGTTCATGCAGAACAAAATGTCATTATCCAGGCAGCTTACCACGGAATTCAGGTAAATGGGGCAGTCCTTTACTGCACCAATCAGCCTTGCTCCATCTGTTCAAAAATGATTATTAATGCCGGGATTAAAACAGTATATTATAAAAATGGATATAATGACCCTCTGACCCTGGATATGTTTTACAAGGCCAGGGTAGAACTCATCCGGCTTGAGACTTAAACAAAAGAGAGACCCACATGAAATGCCCATTTTGCGGAAAACCAAACACAAGCGTTATTGATTCGCGTCCGGGCAAGATTGAGTTTGAAGTTCGTCGACGCAGAGAATGCCAGGAATGTACCCAGCGGTTTACAACTTATGAACGCTTTGTAAAGGTTCCCATTATAATCGTAAAAAAAGACGGCCGCAGGGAAGATTTTAACCGGGAAAAAGTATTGACAGGTATTAAAAAAGCCTGTGAAAAAAGAGCCATCAGCATAGATCGGATTGAAGAAACCGTAGATGCCATTGAGCAGGATTTAAGGGAAACCAATAACCGGGAACTGTCTTCAAAAATTGTGGGTGAAAAAATTATTGAAGCCTTAAAGCAAATTGATGATGTTGCCTATGTCAGGTTTGCATCGGTTTACAGGGAATTTAAGGATGTGACCGACTTTATACAGGAGCTTAAGGGGCTGGTACCCAAAGAATGTCTGCCCCTTGAATTTGACAGGATCTTGGATAAGGCTGATGACAGATCATGAATACATGCAGCAGGCGTTATCCCTTGCACAAAGAGCAAAGGGATTTACTTCCCCTAATCCTTGTGTCGGTGCCGTTGTTGTAAAGGATGGAAAGGTTGTCGGAAAAGGATTTCACAGGGCAGCAGGTTTGGCCCATGCTGAAGTAGAAGCCTTGGATGATGCCGGACCCAGGGCAATGGATGCAACCCTCTATGTCACTCTGGAGCCTTGTAACCATTTTGGAAAAACCCCGCCTTGTACCCATAAAATTATTAAGGCTGGAATTAAAAAAGTTGTGGTGGGATGTATTGATCCCAATCCCAATGTTTGCGGCAGGGGTATAAACTATCTTAAGGACAAGTGCATCGAGGTTGTTTCAGGCGTTCTTGAAAAAGAATCCAAACTCCTTATTGAAGAGTTTTCCTGGTATGTTCAACATGATAAGAAGCCCTTTGTTATTTTGAAGTGCGCTGCAACTCTGGACGGGAGAATCGCGACATCCACAGGGGATTCAAAATGGATCACCAATGAAAAATCCAGGAATCATGTCCATAAGATCCGCCATGAAGTGGATGCTATTTTAGTGGGGTCAGGAACCCTGCATGCTGACAATCCCTCGCTCACATCAAGAATTAAAGGAGTTCAGACAAAAGATCCCTTAAGGATTGTTCTGGATACCCATTTAAGCATTAAAGAAGATGCAAATCTTATCACCCGGGACTCCATTGCTAAAACAATTATTGTTACAGGCCCTGGAGTTTCCAGAGAAAAAAAAGCCGTGCTTACAAAAAAGGGGGTTCAAATTCTCGAAATCCCTTTAAAGGACAATAGACTTGATTTAAATGAACTGATGATTAAGTTAGGCCAGATGTCAATTTTAAGCCTTTTGATAGAAGGCGGAAGTTCGGTGGCAGGATCAGCGCTCAAGGCCCAGATTGTAAACAAGGTTTTGTTTTTTCTGGCACCTAAATTTTTAGGCGGCAGTGATGGTATTCCCATATTTAATGGCAAAGGCCCTTTGTTGATAAAAGATGCCTTTAAACTTAAAGGCGTAATGGTTACTCAATTTGATGATGATATTTTTGTTAAGGGATATTTAAAATAAAAAGGGAGATATGAGATGTGAGTAGTGAGATGTGAGTGGTGAGATTGGATAAATCTCAAGTCTCAAATCTCAAGTCTCAAATCTCAAGAATGAAAAATGTTTACGGGAATTATTGAAAGTTTTGGAACCATTAAACGCATCGAGTCCAGGGGGGAAGGCAAAGTACTTTACATTGGCTGTGACCTGGATTTGTCTGAATCAAAAATTGGAGAGTCCATTGCTGTAAATGGTGCCTGTCTTACTATTGTCAGTCTTGAGAAAAATATTTTTAAAGTGGATATGGCGCCTGAGACTGTTGAAAGGACAACTTTTAAACGATTGAGGCCGGGTTCAAGGGTCAATATTGAACGGGCTTTAAAATTGTCAGACCGCATCGACGGTCATCTGGTTTCAGGACATATTGATGGGACAGGAATCATTTCTTCCATAAAAAGAAATAGCAATGCCGTTATTATTAAAGTTAATGTCCCTTTAAATCTCGCTGCAGACATGATTGAAAAAGGCTCTGTTGCGATTGAGGGGATCAGCCTGACCATCAATACATGTTCAGACAAGGATTTTGAAGTCAGTATTATTCCTCACACTGCAGAAATAACAACCATCGGCTTAAAAAGGGTCGGTGATGAAGTCAATATAGAAACCGATATGATCGGTAAATATGTAAAAAAGATTTTAAAGGGAAGTATTTCAAAAAATGATGCTTTGTCCAAAGGGAAAAAAGATATAAGTATGGGACTTCTAGCAAGGAATGGATTTTTATAAACTTAAGGATTTATATATGCCGCATTTAACAATTGAACAGGCTATTGAAAATATTCAAAAAGGAAAAATGGTTATTCTTGTGGATGATGAAGATCGTGAAAATGAAGGCGATCTGACCATGGCAGCACAAGCTGTAACCCCTGAAGCCATAAATTTCATGGCTAGATATGGAAGGGGACTGATCTGCCTTTCCCTTGATTCAACAATTGCAGACCGGCTGGATCTGCCCATGATGGTGGACAATAACACCTCACAATATGGAACAGGATTTACTGTGTCCATTGAAGCCAAAAAAGGTGTTACCACAGGGATTTCTGCAGCAGACAGGGCAACAACCATCCTCACTGCAGTGGCAGATGATACTACCCCTGATGATATTGCAAGACCCGGCCATATTTTTCCATTGCGGGCCCGGGATGGCGGGGTCATGGTGAGGATAGGGCAAACAGAAGGATCTGTTGATCTGGCACGCCTTGCAGGGATGAAGCCTGCCGGGGTGATTTGTGAAATCATGGATGATGACGGCACCATGGCAAGGATGCCCTCCCTTGAAAAATTTGCAAGAAAACATGGTATAGGTATCTGTACCGTTGCAGCGCTTGTAAAATACAGACTTAAAACAGAAAGCTTTGTCAAAAAAGCGGCCCAGACTATAATTCCCACTAAGGTGGGTGGAGAGTTTACCATCATTGCCTATGAAAATGAGTTGGATAATCTGACCCATATCGCCCTTGTGAAAGGGGAAGTTGACCCTGAAAAATCAATTCTGGTGAGGGTTCATTCAGAATGTATGACCGGAGATATTTTTTCCTCCCTTCGCTGTGACTGCCAGGATCAGCTCCATAGCGCCATGGCTATGATGGAACAAGAAGGCAGCGGGGTTCTTTTATACCTTCGCCAGGAAGGCCGGGGTATTGGCCTGGTAAACAAATTAAAAGCATATGAATATCAGCGCCATGGATTGGATACTGTTGAAGCCAATGAGAAACTCGGGTTTAAGGCAGACATGCGGGATTATGGTGTGGGGGCCCAGATACTGGTGGACCTGGGTATCAAAAAAATGCGGCTTTTGACCAACAACCCAAAAAAAATGATCGGCCTTGAGGGGTATGGATTAACTGTTGTTGAACAGGTTCCCATTGAAGTTGAATCCAATTGCCATAATCAGGGATACCTCAAATGTAAGCAGGCTAAAATGGGGCATTTGCTCCACATGTAAATTAAATGACCTCATTGAAATATTAATCGGGTAAGGCTTTTGTTATTGATGTTATTGACCAGAAAAGTATGATTAAACAGGAAACATACAAGATAATATTGATAATGACAGATTGACCCCATGTTATAAGGAAAAGAAAAATGCCAAAAATTATAGAAGCAGGATTACAGGCCCAGGGGAAGAAATTTGGAATCATTGCTTCCCGGTTTAATGATTTTATCACAGCCAGGCTGTTAGATGGCGCCATTGATGCATTAATCAGAAGCGGAGCAGAGGATAAAGACATCACTATTTTAAAAGTCCCAGGTGCTTTTGAAATTCCTTTGGCTGCAAAGAAGATGCTGAAAAATGGAACCTATGATGCCATTATCTGTATAGGGGCTGTTATTCGTGGCGCCACGAGCCACTATGATTATGTGTGCGCAGAAGTATCCAAGGGCATTGCCACTGTCAGTCTTGAGGCTGATATTCCTGTGATGTTTGGGATTCTCACCACAGAAAGCATTGAACAGGCCATTGAAAGGGCAGGTACTAAGGCCGGCAATAAAGGATTTGATACTGCCCTTGCTGCTGTGGAAATGGCAAATCTTTCCGAAAGTTTGAAAAAAGGTTAAATAATATTATGGGTGACCGCAGGCAGGCAAGGGAACTCGCACTTCAGGCACTTTTTTTCTTTGATCTGGATAAATCTGATCCTGATCAAAGTTTGGAGGTATTTTGTGCCAATAATGAAGAAAAGCTTACACAGGAGGTCAAGCCTTTTTTTCTCCACCTGGTAAAAGGGGTTGTGGAAAACAGGACTCAAATAGATGAATTGTTAGATAAATATTCAAAAAACTGGAAAATTTCCCGAATGCCTGTGGTGGACAGAAACATCATGCGCATGGCAACATTTGAATTTTTGAAGTGCTCTGATATACCTACCAGCGTAACCATAAATGAAGCGGTTGAAATTGGTAAAACTTATGGCACAAGGGATTCCGGCTCTTTTATCAATGGGGTGCTGGATCGTATTAAATTACTTGAAGGTTTTGAATAACCAAAATTTTCAGACTTTAGGACAGGCACTAAATAGGAGGTTGTCTTGATTATAAAGAAACTTGAGGTTGGCCCGATTATGGCCAATTGTTTTATTTTAGGATGTGAATCCACAAAAGAAGCTGTTGTGATTGATCCAGGAGATGATGCAGACCGAATCCTGATGGAGCTGTCTAAATCTGAATTGAAAGTAAAATATCTGATAAATACCCACGGACATTTTGACCATGTGGGTGCCAATAAAAGAATGAAAGAAGTGACAGGAGCACAGCTTGCCATTCATCCCGAGGACGAGCCCATGCTGAACGAGCTTTCCCATTCTGCATTAATGTTCGGACTGTCGGCCCAGAATTCACCCCCGGCAGATATTCTATTAAACAACGGGGATGAAATACGCTTTGGTGAGATTACCTTAAAGGTGATCCACACGCCAGGTCATTCAAAAGGCGGCATCTGTCTTTATACTAAGGGTCATCTTTTTTCCGGGGATACCTTGTTTTCAGGCTCCATTGGCAGGACAGATCTTCCCGGGGGCGACTATGATACCCTGATTTCAAATATTAAGGAAAAGCTGTTACACTTTGATGATGATACAATCGTGTATACAGGTCATGGCCCTGAAACAACCATAGGTAATGAAAAGAGAATGAATCCTTTCTTGAGATGAGTGGTCGTAAGATGAATCACCTGAAGATGGATGGATTGATAAAACATCTTCCTTTGTTAAAACAGGTTCATCAGGAAATAATTGAGCTTGACCGGTCTTTTGAACAGATAGCATCATCATTTGCAGACGATACCGGGACGGTGCTGCTATTATCCGGATCAAATCTTGACTGCTCACAATATCATATCCTTGCAGTAAAACCATAGCTTGAAGTGGTTAGCCGGCAGGATAAGGTGTCCATCCAATATCAGGGGAAAAAGACTCAGCTTCATCAAGATCCATTTTTTGTTATTCAGGCGCTGTTAAACCGATTCAAACTGGATGGAGATTGTTTTAACCTACCGATTCACGCAGGCTTGTTCGGGTATTTTTCCTATGACTTAAAAGATCACATTGAAACTCTTCCCAGGACCTGCATGGATACCGGCCTTCCGGATTTATGTTTGTATGCCCCTTCCATTCTTTTGATTCAAGATAAAAAAACAGGTGAGACCCGGCTTTGTATCCCCGTGTTGTCCCACGAGACAATTCTTCAAAAAACAGATGATATTATAGGGGATATCAAAGGCTTTTTCTTTAACAAAATAAAAAACTCAATTAAAAGAAAAGCTTTTTCCATAGACAGTTCAGGGTTTAAATCAAGTTTTACAAAACCAGAATATATCCTTGCTGTAAAAAAAATCATTGATTATTTAAGGGCCGGTGATATTTACCAGGCTAATCTTTCGCAGCGTTTTGAATCCGGATTTTCAGGAGATGCTTATTCATTGTTTCTGGATTTATTTGAACGAAATCCTGCCTCTTTTTTCAGTTATATTCATGCCAATGATCACAAAATTGTGTCTACCTCTCCTGAACGATTTATCAAACAGATTGGCCGGCAGGTTGAAACAAGGCCCATAAAAGGCACCATAGCCCGGGGCAGGACACAAAAACAAGACCGGGAAAATGGATTAAAGTTGACCCAAAGTTTTAAGGATGATGCCGAGCTGACCATGATCGTGGACCTGATGAGAAATGATCTTTCCCGTGTGACCCGGCACGGCTCAGTCATTGTCAAAGAACACAAGCGTCTTGAGCCATATGAAAATGTATTTCATCTGGTTTCCATTGTGGAAGGCCTGCTTGAAGACCAGAAAACATCTGTGGTTCTTTTAAAAGCCACATTCCCTGGTGGTTCCATCACGGGTTGTCCCAAGATTCGTTCCATGGAGATTATTGATGAGCTGGAATCGGTAAAACGCCATATATATACAGGTTCCATCGGATATATAAGTTTTCATGATACAATGGATTTATCAATTGCCATAAGGACTGCCACTATTGCCAATGGCAGGGTGGTTTTTTCAGTGGGCGGCGGCATTGTGTATGACTCTGATCCTCAAAAAGAATACCAGGAAACCCTTGATAAAGGAAAAACATTGATGGAATCCTTGTCCGGAGGCTTAAAAAAGGATGTGGACAATAAACCCAAAGCCTGGGTGAACGGGAAACTCATTGATCAGGATCAGGCCATGGTATCGGCCACAAGTTCGGGATTTCAATATGGGGCAGGGCTGTTTGAAACCCTTTGCGTGGAAAAAGGAAGGATATTCCGCCTGAAAGATCATGTGTCTCGTTTGAACAGGGCCTGGAAAACCCTTTTTTCTGAGGCCTTGCCCGATATAACATGGGAGAATGTGATCTTTTCTTTAATAAGGGCAAATAAGTTCCTGGATAAATCGCTTGCAATCAAACTATTGGTATCACGAGATGAACTGGATAATGGAAATAAGGTATTTCTGGCTGCTTTTGCAAGGGAATATACCCATAGGCTTAAGAAGCTGGGCAAAAAGGGACTGGACCTTATCACCTATCCCCATCCCAGGCAGACACCTCTGGCAGATTATAAAACCTTGAATTATCTTTATTATGAACAGGCCCGAAGATTTGCCAAAGAGCAGGGTGCCGATGAAGCACTAATCTTGAACCCGGATCATACAATTTCTGAAACCAATACGGCAAGTATATTTGCAATAGGGGACAACATTGTGATGGTCCCAGAATCGGACCATGTGCTGCCCAGTGTGACACTAAAGTCTGTGCTGGCAATCCTGGCAGATAAGGGGTATGTTATTTGCCAAAAGCCTGTAACCCTTGAGGATTTTTATTCATATCCCAATATTATGGTGGCAAATGCCTTGATGGGAGCGGTTAAGGTATTGAGTATTGACCAAAAAAAAATAGACCAGAAAAACGGGATCTGTGCTATAATCAATGCACAGTTGTTTAAATAGTGTTTCACCGAAAACCGCCAATTTTAGAAGCATAAGCTCCTTTGCGAACCCATTACTGCCTTGGTCCCCAAAAAATGGAACCAGATCATACTTGAAATTTAACCGGAAGGGGTATAGGTTATTCCCATTGTTTTATTATTAATTTTTTAAGGAAAGCTTATATAATGATGAAAAAGAAAATCCTCCTTATTGCCATTATCATCGCAGTATTTTTTTTACCCCAATTGGGAATGGCCCAACCCAAAGTTTTGATTGATCATCCTGTTTTTACTTTTGAATCAGTACCGGAAGGGTTTTCTATACCCCATGAGTTCAAAATTAAAAATATTGGAGACACCCTTTTGCATATTAATAATGTCCTGCCTCCCTGAGGGTGTGACCAGCACTCCTTTGACAGGGAAATTCCCCCGGGCGGGGAAGGTAAAATCAAGCTCAGTTTTAAAACGAATGGGTATGGCGGAAAAACCATGAAAAAAGTGATCGTGGTCAAGACAGATGATCCTGAGAAAAAACAATTCAACCTGGTTGTCACTGGCCCTGTTGAAAAAATTGTCGATATAAACCCTGAATCTGTTTATCTGAAAGGGAATTCAGGCGATACCTTAGAGGCTGTCGTCAACATTACCCCTTTTGAAAAATATCCGTTTTTGATCCTGGGAATGGAGACGAGAGGCAATGCCGGGATTCAAACAAGTCTTATTGAATCAAAGGATGATAAGAAATCCTGGCAGATTAAAATCAAAAGCACATCAGACATGGCACAGAACCTGTATGATGTATTGACCCTTAAAACAGACAGTCAGTACATACCAACATTGACCA
>JACKQG010001837.1_pt1 | contig 28736 bp, 19 predicted proteins | sample 8237621 | NCBI WGS metagenome assembly JACKQG01 (sample SAMN15677084, study PRJNA649215) | marine metagenome | biome: marine; feature: Black Sea; material: saline water; isolation source: suspended particulate matter (SPM) from the Black Sea western gyre | collected 2013-06-09/2013-06-10 | depth... | reverse complement strand
CCCAAATCGAAGCAGAGCAGGAAATGGTGGATGGCAATAAGAAACTGATTGAAATCTATGAGCAGAAAATTAAAGATAAAATCGGGGAAGTTTGGGGGGAATAGCCCATAGCCAAGTCGTTTACGGCTGGGATTAAAGGACGGCAAGGTTTTGAAACGCTGTGAACGGCGTTACATATTTCGATGAATTTCGTTTACACCCAACCCTGCCCAGTGGAATAAAAAACAGATTCCACATGTCAAGAAAGATTGGGTTAATTTTGAAAGAATATCAAAGAAATAATTGTGGGAAATATTAGATGAAAGAGAATGAAAACAATGAATATTAATAAAAAATTATCAAAAAAAGAAATGAATATATTAGAAGAATTTCTATTATCGGAGCATGTTCCGAAGCGTTGTATGGTATTTGAGGAATTGGATGGTTTTCTCACAAGCATTGTTATTGGACCGGAAACCATAATGCCAAGTATTTGGTTAGGTGAAATATGGGGTGAAGAAAATGACGATGAAATGATATGGGATTCTGATGAAAAAATGATGGAAATAACTGAATTGATTCTGCGACAATATCAATCAATTGTTAGTGTTTTTAATGAGAACAAAAACTATTTTGAACCAGTCCTTTCATTTGATGGAAAAAGCGAAATCATCAGTTTTTGGGCAATCGGTTTTTATAGAGGTATTTCTTTATATTTCCCTGCATGGAAAGTTCTGATGGAAGATGAAGATTATGTAGATATACTGCTTCCTATTGTAATTTATGGAAGTGAATTAGGATATAAAGAATTAGAAAATTCAAAGGAATTACAAAAAATATCACATGAAAAATGGGTAGAAATGCTGGTCAACTCTGTCTTGGAAATTTATAATTATTGGATTCCATTTCGAAAGGAAATGCCCCAAACACATGTAAATCCAATTCCAAAAATAGGAAGGAACGATCCTTGTCTTTGTGGAAGTGGAAAAAAGTTTAAACGGTGCTGTTTAGGAAAAATACCAAACGCATAAAGAATTTTGATGAGTAAATAGAAATACAAGTTCTTCACAATTGCCTGAGAATTGTTGCCAAAATCAAAGCCAAACAGGAAACAGTAAATGCCAATAAGAAAATAATTAAAAAAAAACCCTCGATTTCTCGAGGGTTTAATAACAAAAAAAAGGAAATATGGTGGCGGCGCAGGGACTCGAACCCCGGACACTCGGATTATGATTCCGATGCTCTAACCAACTGAGCTACGCCGCCTTCTCCATAAGCTGAAAATTATTATTTTATAACAACCCAAACCAAAGTTATTTTACTCTATTTTGGATTAATTTATAAACAAGTCTAACTGCTACACCTGTAGCTCCACTTTTAGGCATATATGATGGTGTTGTAGGTCCCCAGGCAGTAGCTGCAATATCCATGTGTACCCAAGGTGTTTCATTTACAAATTCCTTTAAAAATACTCCTGCCGCAATTGTACCAGCCTTACCCGCTTTTCCTAAATTTTTAATATCTGCAATTTTAGATTTAATATCTTTTGAATATTCTTCCCATAATGGAAGCTCCCAAACGCGTTCCATTGTTGATTCTGAAGCGGATTTTACATCATTCATTAAATCGTCATTATTACCCATCACTCCTGAAGCTTTATCGCCTAGAGCTACAAGTACTGCACCTGTTAATGTTGCAAAGTCCATCATTCCACTGGGTTTATATTTATCTTCAACATAGGATAAAACATCAGCAAGAACTAATCGACCTTCTGCATCGGTATTTAAAATTTCGATTGTTTTCCCGTTATATGCGGTTACAATATCGCCCGGTCTTTGTGCATCACCATCGGGCATATTTTCGGTAGAACCAATTGCAAATATTATATTTATTTTGGGTTGTAATTCAGCGACTGCATTCATCACACCCATAACGGTTGCACTTCCACACATATCAAATTTCATTTCATCCATACGCGCACCAGGCTTTAAAGATATTCCACCAGAGTCAAATGTTAAACCTTTTCCAACAAGAGCAAATGGGGCTTCGTCACCACCACCTTTATAATCAGCAAGAATAAGTTTTGCTGGAGTTGTTGCGCCACGGGCAACACCATAAAATGATCCCATTCCCATATTTTCAAATTCAGATACATCTATAGAAGTGAATGTGAAATTGTCTGCTTTCGCAATTTCTTCGGCTTTTTGAGATAATAATGTTGGTGTTAATATATTTGGTGGATGATTTCCTAAATCTCTCGAAAATGAAACGGATTCGCCTAAGACTTTCCCTGTAATTAATGCAGACTCAGTTACATTTCCATGAATTAAAACAGTTGTTAATGTGTTTGCATTTTTCACTTTAGATTTATAATCTAAAAATTCATAGCTACCTAAAACTAAACCTTCACAGAAGGCTTGAAGATTGTCATCAATTGTTAGATTAAAAGATTCAGCATCAATTGTTAAAGTTTCACATTTTATATTGTTAGCTTTGGCAGAAATTTTTGCACCAACAGTTCGTAATAATTCTAAATCAATTTTATCTGTTTTTCCTAGGCCCGATATATGGATCCGTTTAATATTATCATTCCCATAAACAAGTAGGTCTTTTCCTGATTTTCCAGAAAAACCTTCAAGTGTAATTGCTTTGTTAATTGAACCCGAAAAATGATTATCTGCAAGCTCGAGTGTTGAGGATTTATCATTATTTTTTTCAAGTCCAAAACAGAATAAATCTGTTGAAATTGCATCAAATGATGCGGTTGATTTTTTTATTTTTTGGATTTTCATTTATTTTTCCAATATTTAGTGTAAAAAAGGATTAAGGTAATAAATTACAGCCCTAAAATTATTCAATGATTTTAACTATAAACAAGAAGAACAATAAGTTTTTTAAAGGACAATATAAATGGTAAGTGGAATGTTAAAAGAAGATTCACTCAAAAGTAAAACAATACTTATTACTGGTGGTGGTTCTGGCTTGGGTAAATCGATGGCTGAATATTTATTAACACTTGGTGCAAAAATAATAATCGGAAGTAGAAACCAAGAAAAAATTAATAAAACAGTAGATGAATTTACTGCGTTATATGGAAATAATATTATTGGAACTGCTTGTGATGTACGGCATTATGACCAAGTAGAAAAATTAATTCAATTTGGAGAAAACCAATTTGGAGAAATTAATGGTCTAATTAATAATGCGGCAGGGAATTTTATTTCACCTACTGAACGGCTTTCAGCAAATGCATTTAGTGTTATTATCGATATTGTTTTAAAGGGGACTTGCAATACGACTTTGGCATTGGGGAAAAAATGGTTGAAAAATAATACAAATGGATCAATTTTAAATATTGTTACGACTTATGCATTTACAGGCTCAGGATATGTTGTTCCTTCAGCAGTATCCAAAGCAGGAGTATTAGCGATGACAAAATCTTTAGCTGTAGAATGGGGTAAAAATGGAATTAGAAGTAATGCTATTGCTCCGGGTCCATTTCCGACGAAGGGTGCGTGGGATAGATTATTTCCTAAAGAAATACAAAAATTGGTAGATATGAAATCACGAATTCCATTAAATCGATTTGGTGAACACCATGAATTGACAAATTTAGTTGCATATTTAATGTCTGACTATTCTTCATTTATTAATGGCGAGGTTATTACAATAGATGGTGGTGAGTGGTTAAAAAGCGGAGGTGAGTTTAATTGGTTAGATGCAGTCCCAAATGAAATGTGGGATAAAATAGAAGAATCAATTCGAGGAGCAAAAAAATCTTAATAACAAAAAAATATATATTAATATTGTCAATTTGTGCACTATTTATGAACTGTGATAGGAATAACTTAGGAAATAATAATATAGAACCTTTGCTTTATGATGAAATTGCGGTTGAATTTTTAAATGAAATCGTAATTCAAATTAATAATAATAATCCTAATTTTTATAATGAATGTTATTGTGATACAAATAATAATGATATTTTAGATCCATTAGAACTATCTTATTTAGAATGGGAGTTTTCAAACAATAATGAAACTAATTATTTAATTGGAATTGAGTTTATTGAATCGGGTAAATATATTGATTCAATACCTTCATCTATTCAAAATATAAATTCATTAAAAAACATTACGATTCAAAATAGCCAAATAACAGAAATTCCTATTGAATTATTTAGTTTAGCTAATTTAAATGCGATGAATCTTTCAAATAATGAAATCAATTTTATACCAAATATGTTTGATTTATTAGATTCAAATTTTAGAATTATTGATTTTAGTAATAATAATTTACTAAGTATTCCATCTTCTATTTTTAATTTACCAGAGATACAATTTATTAATTTTAATAATAATATGATTGAATCATTACCATTGGAAATTTGTAATTTGAATCCAGTAATTTCAGTATCTCTTTTAGAAAATAATTTATGTATTCAAGAAAATGTTCCAGAATGTGTTCAAGAAAATATTGAATTTCAAACTAAATGTTATTCTGAAATTGATATAATTGGATTAAATGCAATAATTGATTCAAATAATATATTAATTGAAGATTGTGATTGTGACATTAATTTTAATGGTTTAATTGATGCATTTGAATTGGGAGAGCAAACTTGGCAAAAATGGAATGAAAATGCAAAATTAATTGAATTAAAAGTACTAGGAATTTCTGAGTTTCCTCAAGTTTCGTATGAAAGCTTTACAGCTTTAGAGGATTTAGATTTATCAAATAATAATATTGATTTTATTTATTCGGAGATTTCATATCTAACAGCATTAGAAAATTTAAATTTATCGCATAATTTATTAATAACATTACCCGAAGAATTATCTACGCTATCTAATTTAAATAATTTATTTTTAAATAATAATGATAGTTTGAATTTTATTCCATCATTAGATGAATTAGAAATAATAAATATTTCATACACAAATTTATTTTGTGAAAATGGGGTTTATGATGAATCTCAACTTGAACAATTTAATAATTCAGTAATTGTTGGTGCATATATGCAATATTGTTACATGGAGCCCGATTTAGCATTTTTAAATGATTTAATAATAGAAAATGGATTTACTGCAAATTGGGATACATTAGGAATTCAAGTGTGGGGAAACGGTCGCCTTTTTGAATTTGAGTTAAAAAATAATGTAAATATTGATTCAATTCCACCTAGTATTGGCAACCTATCAGATTTAACTATATTAAATTTTTCGGGGAACAATATTCACTTTTTATCAGATTCAATATCAAATTTATCTAAATTAAGAATTTTAAATTTAAGTAATAATAAACTAGATACGATTCAGTTTTCAATGTCTAATTTTAATGAATTGACTGCATTAGATTTTTCTTCAAATGATATTTACTCTTTCCCTGAATCTGTATGTGATTTACCAATAATAGAAATTAATTTTGAAAACAATCGTATTTGCGATGATACAGAACCACCTTGTACCGTACTAAATTGGGATATACAAATTGAAACTCAACGCTGTAAAAATGCGAATGATATTGCTTTTATTAATCAATTAATGAGTGAAAATGATATTGATAATGATTATAATAATTTTGGGGTGCAGTCTTGGCAAAATATATTGAATGAAGATCTGGAAAGGCTTGTTTCATTTCAGCATATTGGTGGTATTCATTCTGAAGATACAATTTTAATAATTCCGAGTAGTATTTCAGGTGCTGATTATTTAGATACTTTGGAACTCGTAAATCATTCCATTGAAATATTCCCTGATGAATTATTCACTTTGAGCAATCTTTCTATATTAAATATGCAATCTAATAATTTAACAGAAGTAGCAAGTTTGATAAATGAATTACAGGTGTTGACACAATTAAATTTATCTCAAAATAATTTAAAAAAATTGCCCAATGAGATTGCCGAATTAGAGACTTTAATTAAATTAGATTTAAGTGATAATGAATTAGATAGTTTACCAGAATTAATTGGAGAATTACTTGATCTTGAGTATTTGGATATTTCAGATAATTTACTAACTAATTTACCAACGAGTATTGAAGAATTATCTCAGTTAATTTATTTAGATATTTCTGGAAATCAAATAGACTCAATTCCTGAATCTTGGTGTGTTGAGTTGAGTATTGATTGGGATGATCCTAATCAATTTATTTTTGAGGATAATAATTTATGTAATGATGATGAATTTCCAAGTTGTATTACAATAGATTTATTAAATCAAAATTGTGATTAATATGCAAATTTTGAATTATGTTTTTCCATTCTTATTTCACGCATATCGTTTTGTGCTTGTAAAAATGCTTGAACCCATTCACGGTCTGCAAGTATGAATTTTTTTAGCTCTTTTCTATTTCTACCTTTATCCATTTTAAAATTCTGGTTAAAAGTAGCATTATTATCTGTATGTTTCATTTTTAATACTCCATTTATTTAAATTAAAATCGAATTATGTTTGTAATTGCAATATCTATACCATTTATAAATTTTCTCCTATTTTATACCTTGCTTAATCAAATTGGGAATTTTTGGGTGTTAAATAGGAATATTATTCCATATAATTGGAGTATAATTGAATAAATTTATCATAATCCCTGCATATAGCCCAGGGAATGCAATAAATAATTTAATTATTGACATTCAAGAATTATCAGATATTCCTATTTTAGTAATTGATGATGGAAGTATTCCTAAATTGAATTTTAATAATAACATCACCTTAATCAGAAATGATGAAAATATGGGGAAAGGATTTTCATTAAAAAAAGGATTTGAATGGGGTATTGAGAATGGTTTTAAATTTGCAATTACTATTGATGCTGATGGACAGCATTCTCCTAAATTAATTAATGATTTTATTCGATTAAATGATGATGTTGATTTTGTATTCGGGTGCAGAGATTTTTCCAGCAAAATGCCCTTTCACCGTAAATTATCAAATATAATTACATCAAAATTAATTTCATTACGAATATTAAAAGATATTAAAGATTCTCAATGTGGATATCGAAGGTATAAATTAAGCTCATTTTCAAATATTGATTTAAAAGAAAATGGGTTTCAGTTAGAATCAGAGGTGATTTTAAAATTAATTAATAAAAATACAAAAATAGAGCATATTCTAATTCCTACGATATATGGCGAAGAAAAATCATCAATTAATAATATTAAAGATACGTTAAAATTTATTTCATTATATTTTAGGAGTTTTACTTGGTAATATGAAAAATCCAATTCGACAATTATACAATTGGGTATTAAGCTTGGCTGATTCACAGCATGGTGAGAGAAGCTTAGGACTAATTAGTTTTATGGAAGCTATTTTTTTTCCAATTCCACCAGATGTTTTATTAATACCAATATGTTTAGGAAATAAAAAGAAAATAGTTAGATTTTTTATAATTTGTTCAATATTTAGTATTTTTGGTGGAATTATTGGGTATGGAATCGGGCATGAAATTTGGTGGGTAATAGAAGGTGAATTTTCGAATATTGCAAAATGGTTTTTTAATTTTATTCCAGGGTTTTCAGAAACTTTATTTTATAATATAAAAGAAAAATATGATTTATATGATTTTTGGATAATATTTACAGCCGGGTTTACACCAATTCCATTCAAAGTTTTTACTATTTCGGCGGGAGCATTTAATTTATCTTTCCCTATGTTTATTTTAGCATCAGCAATTAGTCGAACATTACGATTTTTAATTGTCTCTACTTTAATTTATAAATTTGGAGCTCCTGTTAAAGATTTTATAGATAAGTATTTTAATTTACTTTCCGTAATTTTTACCCTACTGCTAATCGGCGGATTTTTAATAATCAAAACACTTGCACATTAATTTAGGAAAAATATGAGCCAATATCCATTTAAAGAAATTGAAGAAAAATGGCAAAAACAATGGGAGGATTCAGGTGCCCATAGAATTGATTTAACACAATCTGAAAATAAATTTTATAGCTTAACCATGTTTAGTTACCCATCGGGTGATAAATTACATACTGGACATTGGTATAATTATGGACCTGCAGATTCTTATGCGCGATTCAAAAAAATGAAAGGCTATAATGTTTTTCAACCTCAAGGATTTGATTCATTTGGGTTACCTGCTGAAAACTATGCAATAAAGCATGGAATTCATCCCGCTGAAAGTACAGCGAATAATATTCATAAAATGCGAAAACAATTGCGAAAAATTGGTGCTATGTATGATTGGGATAAAGAAGTTATAACCAGTACCCCTGAATATTATAAATGGACACAATGGTTATTTTTAAAATTATATGATTTGGGATTAGCTGAACAGCGAAAAGCACCTGTTAATTGGTGTAATTCCTGTGCAACTGTTTTAGCAAATGAACAGGTGAAAAATGGTGAATGTGATAGATGTAGTAATCTTGTAACAAAAAAAGATTTAACACAATGGTTTTTTAAAATAACTGAATATTCTGAAGAATTATTAGAAAAATTAGATGATTTAAATTGGCCAGAAAAAACTAAACTAATGCAAAAACATTGGATCGGGAAAAGTACAGGTGCTGAAATTATTTTTAAAGTGAAAAGCATTGATGAGCAAATTGAGGTTTTTACAACTCGTCCAGATACAATTTATGGTGCTACATATATAGTACTTGCTCCTGAACATCCATTAGTAAATAAAATTACAGCCACTTCTCAAAAAAGTGCAATTGATGATTATATTTCTGAATCAAAGAAAAAATCTGAAATTGAGCGAATGTCTACAGAGAAAATAAAAACAGGTGTATTTACTGGCGGATATGCAATTAATCCTATGAGCGATAACGAAATTCCAATTTGGATAGGAGATTATGTCTTAGCATCATATGGAACAGGTGCAATAATGGCTGTACCATCTGGAGATGAACGCGATTTTGAATTTGCACAAAAATATAACTTACCAATAATTGAAGTTGTTTCTCGTGATGGAAAATTACATGGAATTGATTCATGTTTTTCTGATTATGGTATTTCTGTGAATTCGGGTGAATTTAGTGGGTTAAAATCATCTGATGCCTCTGATAAAATAACTGAAAAGTTAACACAAAAATCTGCAGGAGTAAAGAAGACTCAATTTAAATTGCATGATTGGTTAATAAGTCGGCAACGATATTGGGGTGCACCTATTCCAATAATTTATTGTGGCTCTTGTGGGGAAGTACCTGTCCCTTTAGAAAGCTTACCTGTGCAATTACCAGAGGATATGGAGTTTTCATCTACCTATGGTGAAGATATTTCTCCATTGGCAACACATGAAAAATTTATAAATACTCAATGTCCCAAATGTGATAAACCTGCAAAAAGAGATGCTGATACAATGGATACATTTGTGTGCTCATCATGGTATTATTTAAGGTATCCAAACGCAAAATTGAGTGATAACCCTTTTTCTTCTGAACGAATGGACTGGTTGCCTGTTGATCAATATATTGGAGGATCAGAGCATGCCACAATGCATTTATTATATGCTCGTTTTATTACAAAAGCATTTAGAGATGGGGGACTTTTAAATTTTGATGAACCATTTTTAAATCTATACCATCAAGGCGTTATTACTAAAGATGGTTCAAAAATGTCAAAATCTAAAGGAAATACTGTTTCGCCTGATGAATTTGTAGATAAATATGGTTCTGATACATTTAGAGCTTTCTTAATGTTTATGGGACCATTTGATGAAGGAGGTGATTGGAATGATAAAGGAATTACAGGGATTCATCGTTTTTTAAATAAAATTTGGCGTCTTATTCAACTACCTAATTCAATCAAACACCCTTCAAAAGCTGATTTGAGAATTCTTCATTATACAATTAAAAAAATGGGTGAAGATATAGAGCAGAAAAAATTCAATACATCAATTAGTAGAGCAATGGAATTTGTAAATTATTTTTCAGCAAGAGATGAATTCCCACTTGAATTTAAATCATTATTCTTAAAATTAATTGCGCCATTAGTACCCCATATTTCTGAAGAATTATGGCATTTAATTGAAAATGATTCGAGTATTTTTGATCAAGATTACCCATTATGTAATGAAGATTTATTAAAAGTTGATGAAATTAAATTTGTTATTCAGATTAATGGGAAATTGCGTGGTGAAATAACAGTTGATAAGTCGACAGAAAAAAATGAAATTTTAAATTTAGCAAAAGAAAATTCAAATGTAAATAAACATTTGATAGATAAAATAATTGTGAAAGAAATATTAGTCCCTAACAAATTAATTAATTTTGTGGTTAGATAAATATCAAAATATTCTAAAAGGGTCAATATATAGTTTCTGAATGTGCTAAAGTACATTTTATCTATTTAAATTTGGGTAGATTATTGATAATTAGTTTATTAATACAATCTATAATGGCAATAAGTTATTTACATGAAAGTAGCTAAACATCCTCATCATTTCCCATTGATTGATATTTTAAAAGTTATGTGTCAAATATTTAATTTTTTATGATTATTAAATTTAAAAAATACCAATAATATTTAATTATAACTTAATTTATAGACTATGGCATTGGTACCAAAACACATAAAACAATTATCGCCTTATCAGGCAGGTAAGCCAATTGAAGAGGTTCGGCGAGAATTTGGATTAGAAAAAATCGTTAAATTGGCATCGAATGAAAATCCATTAGGGCCATCATCAAAAGTAATTTTAGCTGTTACAAATTCATTAAAAAACACACATCGATATCCTGATGCATCGGGTTTTAGTTTAAGAAATAGACTTGCCAATAAATTTAATTTAAAATTAGAAAATGTAGTTCTTGGTGCAGGCAGTGAAGGAATTATGTCTGTTATAATGCGAACATTTCTTTTACCTACAGATGAAATAATTGCTGCTAGAAACTCGTTTATTGGTTTTAGAGTATTAGCAAATTCAAGCGGGATTCATACAAATTGGGTTACGATGAGAGATTATCGTTATGATCTTAATGCAATGGCGAAATGTATTAATGAATATACAAAAGTTATTTATTTAGCAAATCCTGATAATCCAACGGGCACCTATTTTACAAAAGATGAATTTGATCAATTCATGAAAAAAGTTCCCGATAGGGTAATTGTGATTTTAGACGAAGCATATTTTGAATTTGCAATGAATAAAAAAGATTATCCTGATTCAATGTATTATAGATATGATAATGTAATTACCCTAAGAACTTTTTCAAAAGCGTATGGTTTAGCTGGTTTTAGAATAGGATATGGCTTTGGACATGAAGATTTAATTGGGAATATATTAAAAGTAAAGTTACCATTTGAACCATCCTTACCTGCTCAAATTGCAGGATTAACAGCGTTAGATGATGAAGTTTATTTAAATTATGCATTGAAAATAAATAATGATGGAATGGAGTACATAACATCTTCATTTAAAAAAATAGGTTATGATTTTATTGAAAGTTCCACAAATTTTGTAACTCTTATTTTAGATTCACCATTAGAAGCAGAAATACTATGTTCTGAATTATTAAAAAGAGGGGTAATTGTAAGACATTTAAAAGGTTTTGGATGGGCAGAATGTGTAAGAATTAGCATTGGAACAATGGATGAAAATAAATATTTTATTTCAATTCTAAAAAAAATAATATTAAAATAAATTGATAGAAATATTAGATATCGGTAATAATTGTTTGAGTGATAAATAGAGATTATGAAAATAAATATAATAGTTGCCTGAAGTTGTAAAAATCTTTTAATGTTTACTTTCTTATAATCTCGTAATATTGGATTTAAACCATCCAAAAAATCGAAAAATTTAAAAATAAATAATTGGAATTAATGCCAATGTATATGCAAAGTACAATCAAGAAAAATATTTTATTAACATTTGCCATTGGGCTTTTGTCAATTGGGTATTCAGAATCATTAAATAATTTTAATGAAACATCGAGTTATTATAGCTCAAATTCGAGTAGTAATCAACCCAGTAGTAGGGATATTAAAAATGCTGAAAAATATTTATCTAAGGGATTAAAATTAATCTCAAAAGGTAAACATTCTAAGGCAATTAATCAATTTGATAAAGCCATTAGTAAATATCCAGAATATAGTGAAGCTCATTTTCAAAAAGGGTTGATTTTATACAATCAAAACGATATTGACAATGCAGTTTCTTCTTTTGAATCAGCAGTAAACTATGATAAAAAAAATATTCAAGCGAACTATTATGCTGGAAAATGTAATTATAAATTAATGAATTATAGCTCTGCAGTAATTTACTTGTCAACTTCTGTTAAAGGTGATGAATCAAATGATGATGCACTATATTTATTAGGAAATTCTTTATTCGAGTTAAATAAGCCATTAAAAGCAATAGAATCATTACAAAAGGCTGTTGAATTAAATAAAGATTCTTCTGAATATAATTCTGCTTTAGCAAATGTTTATTCTGCTTTAGGTGCTAATTCTTATCAGACTCAAAAATTCAGTGAAGCCATTGATTATTTTCAAGCCTCATTAAATATTAATTCAGATCAACCAGAATCTCAATTAAATTTGGGGTTATCTCAATATAAAATAAATGATTTCACAGCTTCTTCAAAAACACTTTCAAATTATTTAAATTCTAATTCTGATAATGCTGAGGCCTTATATTTTTGTGGTTTGGCATTTCTAAATATTGAAAACCCAGAGAAGGCAAGTGAATATTTAGGTCGATCTGTGGCATTGGATTCTAATGATTTAGATAAAATTTTAAAATATGGTCAAGCTTTAAAGTTAATTGGTGAATATAATTCTGCAAATCAACAATTTGATAAAGTGCTTGAATTTGATCGAAATAATCAAGTTGCAAAAGAGCAAAAAGTAGAAGTACTTTTTGCTCAAAACCATTATGAAGATGCGTTAGATTTAGTTAAAAAAGTGCTTATTCAAGATTTAAATAACCCAATGGCACATCATTTAATGGCTAGTACATTAGCAAAATTAAATAGATTAGAAGAAGCTGTTGATGCAGAGAAAAAAGCAATTAAAATTGACTCAAAATTTTTAGATGGTTTTGTTACTTTAGGAGAATTATATTCGTCCCTAGAAAAATATAGAGAAGCAATAAATGCATATAATCGTGCATTACGCCTATCATCAAATCTTGCAGAAATTTATTTTAATAGAGGAAATGCGTATCGTCATTTAGAGAATTATGGAGAAGCAGTAAATGATTATCACAGAGCATTAGATAGTCGGCCTGAATATATTGATGCAAAATTTGAATTAGCAAACTTATTATTTGATTTAAATCGATATAATGATGCAATTAAATATTATAATGATGTATTATCGGCAAACCCAAATAATATAACCGCTTTAAAAAACTTATCAACAAGCTATTTTAAAGAAGGATATTATAAAGATGCCGTAGCTTCTTTAAAATTATATTTAAGTCAAGACTCAGATCCATATTATCATAACCTTTTAGGACACTCATATTTTAAATTAAATATGTTTGAAGAAGCAATTAACGCTTTTATAATGGTTTCAAATTTAGAACCTGAATATAAAGATGCAAATTATAATATTGGCAGAATATATTTTAAAACAGAAGATTATTCAAAGTCGATTGAAAGTTTTAAGGAAGCAATACGAATTCATCCAAATGATTCTAAATCTCATGTTGAATTAGGGAGAGCATATTATAATCAAAATATGTCAGAATATGCATTGTCTGCATTCGAACTTGCTTTAAGAACAAATCCACAATATGCTCCAGCCTATTTTTATATGGGAGAAGTGTTTAATTCATTAGGACAACACGTTGACTCTGCTGTTGCTTATAAAACGGCTGTAATTATAGATGAAAATTATTTAGATGCTTACTTTCAATTAGGATTATCCTATTTTACATTAAAAGAATATTCTAAATCCGCTGATGCATTTAGAAAAGGAATTAACTTAAATCCGCAAAATGAAGCTGAATATTTTTATCAATTAGGTAAATCTCATTCCGGTGGTGGTGATTATAAACAAGCTGTTTTTGCATTAAGAGAATCAATTAGATTAAATCCTGATTTCCCATCAACTTATTTTGAAATGGGTAGGGCATTTTATAATTTATATCGATTTGAAGAAGCATCTCAGTATTTTGAAAAAGCTGTGAATTCTGACCAAGATTATGTTGAAGCACATATTCAATTAGCAAAAACGTATGTGCAGTTAAATGAGCTTGAAAAATCAACTAATTCATATCATGAAGCTATTCGAATTAACCCAGATAATATATCCACTCATTTTGATTTAGGGTTAGTGTATAAAAGCCAACCACAATTTGAAAATGCAGTAGGTGCTTTTGAAAAAGTTTTAGAATTACAACCTGAATATCCTGAAGCATACTTTCAAATTGGTCATTCATATTATCAATTAGGTGAGTCATTACAGAATGATGATAATCGAATTGGAGATATGTCAGATGCTTTTGAAAAATCTAAGGATGCATTTGCAAATGCGATTAAACAAGATGCAAGTTTTTTTGATGCACATTATTATCGAAGCTTATCAAACTATGCATTAGAAAATTATAATGATGTTATTTCAGATTGTGAAGAAGCATTAAAAGTTAATCCTGAAAGTGCAAAGACTTATTTTCAATTAGGACTCGCTCAAATGGGTAATGCAGACTATGAAGATGCTGTGAAATCATTTGATAAATCTATAGAATATAATCCTCGACATCATCAATCATATTATAATAAAGGTATTTGTTTAGAAAAATTAGAGGATTCTAAAAGTGCACTAATTGCATTTGAATCTGCAGTTACAATTGAAGCAAATAATAGTAATTATTTTTATCATTTAGGTATAAATGCCTTTTTAAATAATGATTATTCTAAAGCTGTAAGTGCTCAAACTTTATCATTAGATTTAGATTCTGAAAGTGCAGAAGTAAAATTTGAATTAGGTCGTGCACTTGCAAAATTGGATAATCATAAATCTGCAACAAAGTCCTTTAAAGAGGCGATTAGATTAAATCCAGCAATGCAAAAAGCACATTATGAAATTGGTCTTAGCTATACTGTGCTTAATCAATTGGATGATGCAAAGGAATCATTTGAAGAAGCTTCAAATTTAGATAATAATGATATTGAATCATTGTATATGTTAGGTTTAACTCAATTTAATCAAAGCGAATATGAAAAGGCCGAACATGCATTAGATAAAGCATTAATTATTAATTCTAAACATTTTAATACTTTATATCAAATGGGTATGACATATAGAAAATTAAATTTACTTGATAATGCAATAGAAAATTTTTCAAATGCTGTAAAAGAAAATGCATCTCATTTTAATACATACTATTATTTTGGACTCACTTATTATGAAATTGCAGAAAATACAAAAGATGAAAATAGTTATGAAAAGGCGGGTGAACAATTTAGAAGTGCGATCTCCATTGATCCCGAATCTGCGAAAGCTCATTATCATTTGGGATTAGCAAATTATAGATTAGGAAATAGCGATAATAAAAATTATGAAAATTCTGTAGAGAATTTTGGGAACACTTTACTATATCAAGCTGGTGATATAGATGGTATGATGAAATTGGGATATTCATACATTAAGTTAGGTCGATTTGAAGAAGCAATTGATCAGTTTCGTAAAATTAAGTCAATTGAACCCAATAATGCATTGGCATATTATGGTATTGGATATTGTAATAAAAAATTAGAAAAATTAAATGATGCCTCTGAGGCTTTTGAAATTAGCACATCACTTGATAATTCACAAGAAACAATTCATTCATTTTTAAATTGGGATAATAATTCTGATGGAGGAAATAGTTATTATCATTTAGGTGAAGTACTCTTTAAAACATCAGGGTTTATCGCTTCTATTGAAGCACTTTTACAATCATTGGCTTTAGATAAAGAACATCAACAAAGTTTTTATTATTTAGGTTTAGCTTATAAAAATTTATCAGATTATGAAAATGCAATAATGAATTTAAAAAGTGCAACAGAAATAAATATTAATGATTATAGTGCATTCTTAGAATTAGGAAAATCATATTATGAGTCTAATCAATTTCAACAAGCATTAACACCTTTTAATGAAGTAATAAATATAAAAGATTCAGATGAAGCTAAAGATGAAGCGAATTATTATTTAGGATTAAGTTATTTTAATTTGGCTCAATATGATGAAAGTATAGAAGCATTTTCTTCTGCAATTAATTTAAATAATCAAAATTTTGATTATTACTTTAATTTAGGACAGGCTTACTTAGAAGCATCTGAAGTTAATTCTAAAAACCCTCAATTTGAAAAAGCTGTTGACGCATTTATTAATTCAATTTCATTAAATAATAGTAACAGTAACGCTCACTATAGTTTAGGAGTATCATATTATAATCTTGGAAGGTATGGTGATGCAATAGAATCATTTAAGTCAGCATTAAATATTAATAATAATGCAAAATCTCATTATCAATTAGGCAAAGCTTATTTTGCAATGGAGAGATGGCAGGATTCTGTTTCTTCCAATATTGAAGCATTAGAATTAAATCCAAAACATCCAGAATCACATTTTCAATTAGGTATGACATATTTAAAACTTAATGATAAAGGTTCTGCTTTTGATGAATATAAAGTATTAAAAGCACAAGATAAAAACCTTGCAAATACACTATTTGATTCAATTTATCAATAACAGAAAATAACTTTTTATATATTAATTACATATTTTATTTTTAATAATATAGAATAAAATAATATGGATAATAACCAGGTCCTTTGGAGTCCTTCAGAAGACCAAATAAATAACTCACAAATGATGAATTTTATTAACTATGTAAATAAAGTTCATCGCTTAAAAATAAATAATTATTCAAATCTCTATAAGTGGTCAATAGAACATATTGACTTATTTTGGAATTCATTTCGTCAATACTCAGAAATAAAATTTTCTAATGAACCTTTCGAAACAATTGATAATATTAATTTTATGCCCGGTGCAACCTGGTTTAATGGTGCAAAACTAAATTTTGCTGAAAATTTATTAAAATATAGAAATAATCAAATTGCTTTACGGTTCTTTGGCGAAGATAAAGTTTTTAAAGAAATATCATATAATGACCTTTATGAACAAACTTCAAAAATTGCATCATATTTAATATCAATCGGAATTAAATCCGGTGATAAAGTTGTAGGGTATATTCCCAATTTACCTGAAACAGTTATATGTATGCTTGCAACAACTAGTCTTGGAGCAATTTGGTCTTCTTGTTCTCCAGATTTTGGTGTTTCGGGGGTTTTGGATCGATTTAAACAAATTGAACCTAAATTATTAATAATCTCAGATGGTTATTTTTATAAAGGAAAGTCTATTTATTATAGTGACAAAGTAAATAAGGTCGTTGAAGACTTACCAAGTCTAGATAATGTGATTGAAATCAATTATATTAATTCAGAAAATAATTATCAATTTGAAGTAACTAATTATTTCTTACTACAAAAAAAATATCTTTTGCATGATATGGAATTTTCACAACTTCCATTTAATCATCCATTGTATATCATGTATTCATCTGGGACAACAGGGAAGCCGAAGAGCATAGTTCATTCAACTGGTGGAACATTACTTCAACATTTAAAAGAGTTAATGTTACATGTTGATTTAAAGCAAAATGATAATTTGTTTTATTATACAACTTGTGGGTGGATGATGTGGAATTGGTTGGTTTCAGGATTAGCAATTGGTGCCACTATAAATTTATTTGATGGAAATCCTTTTTATCCAACAAATGACTATTTGTTAAAATTAGCTAATCAATACTCATTTAATATTTTTGGAACAAGTGCAAAATATATTTCAACTTTAGAAAAATTAAAAGTTTCACCTAAATCTATTGGTAAATTTTTAAATTTAAAGTCAATACTTTCAACGGGATCTCCTTTAATGGATGAAAATTATGATTTTGTTTATAATCATTGGAAAAATAATGTTCAATTAAGTTCCATTTCTGGAGGGACTGACATTATTTCGTGCTTTGTACTTGGAAATCCAATTCTACCTGTAAGAAAAGGAGAGTTACAATGTAGAGGATTAGGAATGGCGGTGGAATCATTTAATTCAAATGGTGCATCTGTGATTAATGAACAGGGAGAGCTAGTCTGTACAAAACCATTTCCATCTATGCCTATTTATTTTTGGAATGATAAAGGAAATGAAAAATATTTGAATGCGTATTTTAATCAGTTTGAAAATTGCTGGACGCATGGCGATTTTATTGAAATTAATTCACATGGTGGGGTGAAAATATTAGGGCGATCTGATGCAACATTAAATCCAGGAGGTGTTAGGATTGGTACTGCTGAAATCTATAGAGTTGTAGAAAATTTAATAGAAGTTGATGATTCATTAATTATTGGACAGACGGTAAATAATGACCAACGGATTATTTTATTTATTAAATTAAATCAAAATAAAAAATTAGATGAAAAAATGAAGATGAAAATTAAACAAAGGATAAAACAAAATTGTAGTCCGAGGCATATCCCCGAGATTATTTTAGAAGTAAAAGAAATTCCATATACTATTAATGGCAAAAAAGTAGAAATTGCAGTTAAAAATATAATTGAAGGCATTAAAGTAAAAAATAAAGATGCATTGTTAAACCCTAATTCTTTAGATCAATTTGTTTCTATTCCTGAATTATTATTATAATACCGTTACAATTTCAAATTATTCATTAATATATTCACAGTTAAATTACAGACATGGTAAAAGGATAAATTTATGAAATTTATAATTAGTATTTTATTTATATCACTATCATTTGCGGATAGTTTTAATATGCAATTAGTTGGTCATTTACCATTTGATCAGCAATGTTCCGATATTACGGGTTTTTTTCTTCATGGAAGAGAAATTGCAGTTGTTGGGTTATATAATGGTACTGCTTTTGTTGATATTACAGATCCACAAAACCCTTTGGAATTACAACGAATTTCAGGGGATGGAAGTATATGGAGAGATTTAAAATATTGGAATAATCATGTTTATATTGGTACAGAAGCTTCTTCGGGTGTTCAAGTTGTTGATGTTTCAGATTTAGAAAATATTCATTTAGTTCATACAATAACGGATTTTGATAATAGCCATAATATCCATGTTTGGAATGGTTATTTATTTGTAATTGGTGCCGATGAACATGATATTTGGATCTATGACTTATCAACACCTGAAATTCCAACTTTAATTAGTACTTGGGATGGGGAATATTTACATGATATTGATGTATATAATAACAAAATTTATGGAATGGGAATATATACTGGAACTGCATATATTATTGATATTTTAGATATTACAAATCCAACAACATTAATTAGTTGGAATTACCCTGGTATGGCACATGATGCAGCAGTGTTTCATAATGAACAATTTTTAGCAACAGCAGATGAAATGGAAGGTGGACATATTAAGATTTGGGATATTTCAGATTATAATAATATTTTCCAGGTAACTAGTTTTCAAGTAAATAGTTCTCATACTGTTCATAATATTTATTTTAAAGATAACCTTATTATTGGTTCTTGGTATGCAGATGGCACAAGAGTACTAGATGTAACTGATCCACATAACCCTGTTGAAGTAGGGTATTATGATACAACCGAATTAGAAGGATTGTATGTTGGAAACTGGGGAACATACACATATTTACCAAGTGGATTAATAATTTCTAGTGATATTGAATCTGGCTTATATATTATGGAAATGGGTATTTCAATTTCACATACACCCAATAATCAAAATTATTTTCTCAATGAAGAAATTATAATTAATGCTGAAATTCAATCTTTCTCTGGTGATATATCTGTTTCTGAATTTCACTATAAAGATTTTTTTGGGGATTGGGAAGTCATTAATTTAATAAGTTGTGAAATTGGAGAATCAAATTATTGTGCAACAATTCCACCAATTAATTCGGCTACAATTTTAAACTATTATTTTTATATTGAAAATATAAATGGTCAATCGTCAACTTTACCCTATCTTGGGCAAAATGATCCATTTAGTGTTGAGGTTGGAGAATTATCAATAATTGTGGATGATGATTTAGAAAGTAATATAGGTTGGGTCGTAGGTGACCCATCTGATGATGCAACTGCTGGAATATGGGAATTTGGAAATCCTAATGGTGTTTATGTTTCATCTATGAATATTTATTCTCAACCTGAAAATGATTATTCATTAGATGGTGAACTTTGTTTTATTACAGGTAATTCAACTGGAAGTAGTGAAGGGGTTGATGATGTAGATGGGGGAGTTACTTCATTAATTTCACCTATGTTTTATTTTGAATATGCGGATGAAATAATATTTAATTTTGCTCTATGGTATTCAAATAATTTAGGAAATAACCCTGGTTCAGATAGTTTTAATATTGAATATAGAAATTTAATTGAGGATTCATGGGAAATATTTTACTCAACAAATTCGTCAACATTAGGATGGGAAGTCAAACATTTTTATTTATCAAATTATTTAGAAAATTTCAATCAAATTCAATTTAAGTTTATTGCCTCAGATTTATATTATGATGGCGATAATTCATCAGGAGGGTCTTTAGTAGAAGCTGGAATTGATGAATTGAATTTTAAGGCATTGTATGATAATTATTTGCTCGGTGATGCAAATCTCGATGGAAATATAGATGTAACTGATGTAATTATTATGGTAAATATTATTTTAGGTATTACTAATCCTTCTGAAAATATAATTGTAAATAGCGATTTAGATGGTGATGGGTTAATTACAATAGTTGATATTGTTTCAGTTGTAAATATAATTTTATTTTAAAAAATGAATTTTCACGAATCAATAATGTCTCATGCGATTGAAATTGCAAAAAAGGGTATAGGAAAAGTTTCTCCAAATCCTATTGTTGGATGTGTTTTAGTAAAAGATGGTGAGATTATAGGCGAAGGATGGCATAATGAATTTGGAGGACCACATGCTGAAGTTAATGCCGTCTTAAATTCAAGAAGAAACCCTATAGATTCTACAGCATATGTGACATTAGAACCATGTTGCCATGATGGAAAAACACCTTCGTGTGTCCAATTTTTATTTGAAAATGGTATAACCGATGTAATTATAGGAACATTAGACCCTAATCCAATAGTTAGTGGTAATGGTGTAAAATCCTTAAGAAACTTAGGTGTAATTGTTACAATTGGAATTTTAGAAAAAGAAACTAAATCATTAAACGATGGTTATAACCGTTGGATTAAAACAGGAAATCCTTATGTAATTGGAAAACTTGCAAAGTCAAATAATGGCTTTATGGGTGTAGATAATATTACACAAACACAACTTACAGGACATTATGCAAACCTAGAAACACATGAATTAAGAGCAAGTGTAGACGCAATAATGGTAGGAAAACAGACGGCAATTATAGATAATCCACATTTAACGGTTAGACATATACAGGGTGAGAATCCAATACGGGTAATCATTGATACAAATAGAACAATCCCATTAAATTTAAATGTTTTTAGGGATAAAAAGGCTGAAACATTTATACTTTGTTCAAATAAAAAATTTAATAGACATCGCACATCGTTTGGTACTTTTATTCCTGTTGATGAAAATGAAGATGGTTTATTATCCCCTAATTCTATTTTAAGGGGTTTGGGAAATGAAGGAATTACATCTGTTTTAATTGAAGGTGGTCCACAATTATTAAATTCTTTTTTAAATTTAAATTTAATTGATAAATTTTATGAGTTTACTTCAATTGAAGAATTAGAAAATGGAAATTTAAGAAGTCCTGAATTAAATTTAGATGATTGGATTTCAGATGAAGTTCAAATTTTAGGTAAAGATAAATTAGTAATTTATTTAAGGAGAGAATTATGTTTACAGGTATAGTAGAATCGATGGGAACACTTTTACAAGTAAACCCTAATAAAAAAGGTAAAACTTTTATTATTGAAGCAGTAAAAATTACGGATGATTTAGTTATTGGTGATAGTGTTGCTGTTAATGGAGTTTGTTTAACAGTGACTAAAATTGAAGCTCCTAATTTTTATTTAGATTTAGTTCCGGAAACATTAAAATTGTCAAATTTGGGCGACTTAAAAGTTGATTCAAAAGTTAATTTAGAAAGAGCCCTAACACTTTCAAAAAGGCTGGGTGGACACATGTTGCAAGGTCATGTAGAGACCGTAGGTGTGATTGTCGATAAGGTTGAAATTGGAGACGGCGCAGAATTGTCTATTGCAATTGACCCTAAATTTTTAAAATATTGTATTCCAAAAGGATCAATAGCATTTGATGGTATTTCATTAACTATTGCAAGTTTAAATGATAATTTTATTAAAGTTGCATTAATCCCACATACTTTAGAAAATACAAATTTAGGATTAAAAAAGACAGGTGATGTGCTTAATGTAGAAACAGATATAATTGGAAAGTATATTGAAAGATTAATAACAATGGAAGAATTTGATGAAGAATTTGATCCTAATATTTATTCAAAATTAAGAAGTTGGGGCTTTGGTGAAACCTAAATTTAACTTTAATACAATTGAAGAGGCATTGACACAATTTAAAAAGGGTAAAATGATAATTGTTGTTGATGATGAAGATAGGGAAAATGAAGGTGATTTTGTAATAGCTGGAGAATTAGCTACTTCTAAAGATATAAATTTTATGGCAGTTGAAGGCCGTGGTTTAATTTGTGTTCCAATTTCACGAAATATTGCAAATAGATTAGAATTAACTCCAATGGTTCAGCAAAATACAGCTGTACACGAAACCGCTTTTACGGTAAGCGTTGATGCTGTAAAAAATACAACTACTGGAATTTCAGCATCTGATCGTTGGGAAACATTAAAAGTATTATGTGATGAAAATTCTCGCTCAAATGATTTGGCAAGACCAGGACATTTATTCCCTTTAATTTCGAAAGAAGGCGGAGTTTTACAACGAGCGGGGCATACAGAAGCAGCTGTTGATTTAGCGACCTTGTGTGGATTAAAACCTGTATCCGTTTTAGTGGAAATTGTTGATGATGATGGTAGCATGGCAAGGGGTAAAAGATTACATGAAATTGCTGAAAAATTTAATTTTCCAATAATTACAATAGCAGATCTAATTAATTACAGAAGACATAATGAAAAATTAGTTGAAGAGCTTTCAACAATTCCCTTTCCAACAGATTTCGGGGAATTTACTTTAAAATTATTTGAAGATAAAATTCATGGTGATCATCATGTTGCAATAATTAAAGGTGATATTAATTCTGAGGATGAAACATTAGTACGGGTTCATAGTCAATGTTTAACAGGTGATATTTTTGGTTCTAAACGATGTGATTGTGGAGACCAATTACATCGAGCATTATCTAAAATTGAAAATGCAGGGACTGGAATTGTAGTTTATTTAAGACAAGAAGGAAGAGGTATTGGTTTAAAAAATAAATTATTAGCATATCAATTACAAGATGAAGGATTGGATACAGTTGAAGCGAATAATAAATTGGGTTTTAAAGCAGATTTAAGAGAATATGGAATTGGTGCACAAATATTAAGAGAATGTGGGGTGGGTAAAATTAAACTATTAACTAATAATCCAAGAAAAGTAATTGGTTTAAGTGGCTATAATTTAGAAATTGTTGATAGAGTCTCACTTGAAATTGAATCGAATGAGCATAATGAAACTTATTTAAAAACAAAAAAAGATAAACTTGGTCATTTATTAATGACGATCAGTTAATGTCAACATTTATTAAAAAGAAATTGAATTCAAAGAATTATAAAATTGCAATTATTGTTGCTGAATTTAATCCATTAATATCAGAGCAATTAAGATTAGGTGCAATTGATGCATTTTACTTTTTGGGAGGTATCAAATCAAATATCCAATGTTATTATGTGCCAGGTGCATTTGAGATTCCAGGGTGTGTTCAACAGATTATAAATAATAAAAATGTTGATGCAATTATTACCTTAGGTGCAGTTATAAAAGGCGGTACACCACATTTTGATTTTGTTGCTGGTGAAACTGCAAATAAAATTTCTCTTTTATCAACTCAATCAAGTATTCCAGTTTTATTTGGTGTTTTAACAACAGACACTTTACAACAAGCATTAGAAAGAGCAGGGACAAAAGCTCTGAATAAAGGATGGGAAATTATGGAAGCAACCATTTCAACAATTCAGACTTATTATCAAATTAAAGAAAAATGATTCTTCGAGTTATTCCATTTTTCTTTTTATTCATTTGGACACAAGAAGCAGTGGGCTCTTGGTATTCATATTCTTCCTTCCACACTATTTACGAATGTAAATCATCAATTGATAATAATTTAATTTGTCTTACCGATGGTGGATTATTAAATATTAATTTAGAATCAAATATTTCAGACCACGTTTCTGTAAATGATGGATTATCCAAATCAAAATATTCAAATATAGAAGTTGATAAATACGATAATGTGTGGATATCTAGTAACTATAATACAAAAAATATTGATATTTGGAGTAATAATAATTCAAAATTTATAGATAGATTTGAATATAATGTTAATGAAATTTCAAAAATGGAATCTGATAGTTTAAATTTATTTGCGATTTATTCGGATGAAAACATAATTGGCTTAATGCATTTTATTATGCAGGACTCAGAATGGAAATATCAAGATTATTATAATCAATTTGGGCATGATATAAATGAAATAAATGATATTAAAATTTTAGATGAATCAATATTTATTACCACAAATGTGGGATTGATAAAAGGAAATTTATCAATAAATTTAAAAAATAGCTCTTCATGGGAATTAATTTCAGAAAGCATTTCAATGGAATTTGTAAAAAGTGAAATTTTAAATTCATTCTCTCAAAATACGATTTTTCAATTTGATGAAAATTATATTGAGTCCCAAATTAACTTTGGAATAAATGGTATAATAGATGTCTTATTTTTTTTGGATAAATATTATATTTTAACAAAAAATAATTTTTATAGTATTGATTTAGAAAATTATTTATTTGAATTTCCTAACCCGTTTACAAGTGAGTTTAATGATTTAAATATTATAGGTGATAAACTTATAATCTCTGTGAAAAATCATGGTTTTTTAATCTTTAATGATTTAGAATTAGAAAATCCCAACTTTCTACCATTACCATCATCTTTAATTGATTCTGAATTTTCAGCAATTACTACTTTAGAAAATAATAATATTATTGGGATTGGTGTAAATGGATTGAGTTTATTTGATAATTATGAATGGTACAATTTTATTCCTCAATCGTCAGGATTAGAGTTTGATTCTCAATATTTTAACAATAAAATTCTTAATTATAAATTAGCTTCAGGTGGGGATGGTTCAATTTTTCCATCGTGGAGTATTATTGAATCAAATTCTAATAAAATATTGTTTGGAAATACACAGATTCAACCTAATAGCCCTGGGTATGCTGGAGCATTAATTGAATATAATATAGAAAATGAAGAATTAATTGTATTTGATACAACTAATCAAGTATTGGATGGGCTTGATGGTATATTTAATTCGAGTTGGAATGGAAAAAATTTAATTGTAAATCAAATAAAAAAGGATCCTCAAGGAAATATTTGGGTACTAAATCCATATGCAGAGGGAGATTCAAATATTATTGCAATTAGACCACGAGGTAGCGATTCATGGGTTCATATTCAAGCACCTAATGGTCAATCTTTTCTTCCAACTGAATTAGACTTTGACAAACAGGGAAGGGTTTGGGTCTCCTTTGATGATATAACTTCTATGGAAGGTTTGCCATATTCAGAGGGTGGAATTAAAGTGATTTTATTAGTTGGTGACTTAAATAGTGACTTTAATTATTATTGGCGAGAAATTAATAATCCCGATATTATTCCGGACAAAAGTGTTTGGAGTATTGCAATTGATAAACAAGATTTTATTTGGGTGTTAACAAGTTCGGGAATACAAGGATATTCAACTCAGTTAAATAGTCTTTCATTGAGTCCAATATATTTAATCGATTTTTACAACTATATTCCCTTTTTTAGAGGAGATCACATACGAGTTGATAGTCAGGATAATAAATGGATAACAACTCGCCATAGTGGCGTTAAAGTAATTTTAGAGAACACGCAATATTGGCCTTCGGCTGAAGGTTTTACTTATGAAAATAGTGGGTTATTATCTAATGTGGTAAATGATTTGTCTTTTGATGAAGAAAATGGATATATATGGTTTGCAACTGAATTAGGATTATCTCGTTTTGATTATCCAATAAATTATAAAAATTTAAAAGAAACCAATTTACTTTTTCATCCAAATCCATATATACCAAATAATGGAGATGATTTAATTATTGAAGGCTGTTTTCCTAATGGGACAGTTCAGATTGTAGATATTAATGGAAATTTTATAAATTCTATTAAAACTCATTATTTAGGTGAAGCTTCAACTCAAACTTTATGGGATGGCACAAATAAATATGGAGAAATAGTTAATTCAGGCGTATATTTAATTTCTTCTACATCTGAAAATGGAGAAGTAAAAAGAGGTAAACTTGCTATTATTAGACAATAACCCGTTGTTCAAACCCAAATTCATTTTCTAACTCATCAACTATATTTTTAATTACAATTCTTCTTTTTTGATGGGGTATAAAAGAGCTTTTAAAACCATTAATTATTATTGTTCTAATGTCTTGAAGCGTTAAATCATACGCTTTAATTGCTGTCATATATTCGTCAGCGAGTGTTGTATTAGAAATGAGACGATTGTCAGTATTAATTGTTACCCGTAGATGAGATTTTAAATATTCTGGAAATGGATGTTGTTTTAAACTTGAAATACTTTTTGTATGAATATTACTATTTAAGCAAATTTCTAACGGAATTCGATGATCGTTTACATATTTCAATAAATCGCTATTTTCTTTTAACCGCGTACCATGTCCAATACGATGAGCTCCACAGCTATGTATTGCCTGGTGAATACTATCTGGACCATAAGCTTCACCTGCATGTAAAGTTGTATTGATATTATTTTTTAAAATTAATTCAAATGCTTCTCTATGATGTTTTGCAGGGAAATTTTCTTCTGCACCTGCAAGGTCAAACCCTACAACTCCCTTGTTTTTATATTGAACAGCAAGGTCTGCAAGTTTTAATGATACTTCTGGGGAAATATGGCGAATACCACAAATAATAATTCCTGATTTAATACCAAAATCTGATTGTGCTTTTTTTAGTCCAATCTTTACATTATCTACTGATTCAGACATTGTCATTCCAGCTGAAATATGAAGAATTGGACTATATCTAACTTCTAAATAACGGATACCTTCATTATGACAATCTTCAGCTAATTCATAGGCGGTTCGCTCTACGCTTTCGGGTGTTTGCATAACTGAAAGTGTAATATCAAACCGAGAAATATATTCTTCAAGAGTACCAATATTCTCACCAATCGATAATTGTTTTTTTAAATTTTCTAGATTAAATGAAGGTAACTCTATTTTATCTTTTTGTGCTAAATCAATTATTGTTTCAACTCTTAAACTACCATCTAAATGGCAATGTAATTCTGCCTTAGGTAATCTTTTTATTAATTCTTTATTTAATATCATTAAATTATTTTTCCGATCCGATTAATATTGAAATCCACTTTGTATTTTGATTATTCTCTAATGCAATTTTTACTAACATTGTTAATGGCACTGATAATAACATACCTACTGGTCCTAAAACCCATCCCCAAAAAATCAATGATAAAAAAACAATGAGAGGTGAAAGCCCAAGTCCTTTTCCTAAAAAACGAGGCTCTAAAATTCCACCCAATATTATGTTAACGGTTAAAAACCCAAACAATACAAATATTGCTTTTAAAAATCCAAACTGAATGATTGCTAATAATATAGCAGGAATAGCCGCAAGAATTGAACCTACATTGGGAACAAAATTTAGCATGAATGCTAATAAACCCCATAAAACTGGAAAGTCGATATTGAAAAATAATAACCAAAGATAAATTAAAATTCCTGTTAATAATGATGTTGCTGTTTTAATAACTAGATAACGATTAAACCCATCAAAAAAAGATTTTATTTTTGAAAATAAATCATTTGAATCAGGAAATGCATGTTTCAATTTCGCAGGAATTCCACTTGCTTCCATGAGTAAAAAAAGAATTGTTAATATAATTAAAAATGTATTTGTCAGTACACTTTTTAATCCAGAAAGTGTATTTCCAATTATAGTAATTGCTGTTCCTGGGTCAAAATATTCATTAATTGTTGATTGAGGAATATCAATTCCAAAATTATTAATAAAAGTAATTGCCCAATTCGCTTGCTCCGAAATTCGTTGAGTATAAAATGGTATTCGTGAAGAGAATCCAGAAATTGATGTTCCTAATAAGGTTGAAAGTGTACCCCCAAAAAATATTAAAAGAAGAATTATTATAAAAACAGATATTCCTCTTGGTACTTTTTTCTTTTGAAGAAATAATAAAATTGGTAAATTTAAAATTGCAATAAATGTGGCTAATAAAAAAGGTACTAAAATTGGGCTTGCTATTTTCATCCCTGCAATTATTATCACAAATCCTGCACATGATATTATATAATTTGATTGTTTCATATAAATAAATTAATAGGTTAATGAATAGGATTCAAAACAGATTTTTTTATTAATTAGTAACAGCAAACCCTACAATTGCATGTAGGGTTTGGAAAATAACCTTACTATTATTGTAAGTGGTAC
>JACKQG010001836.1_pt1 | contig 28736 bp, 25 predicted proteins | sample 8237621 | NCBI WGS metagenome assembly JACKQG01 (sample SAMN15677084, study PRJNA649215) | marine metagenome | biome: marine; feature: Black Sea; material: saline water; isolation source: suspended particulate matter (SPM) from the Black Sea western gyre | collected 2013-06-09/2013-06-10 | depth... | reverse complement strand
TCTTAAGGTTGTATCGAAAATAATTACGCGCTCACTCATGATGTTGCTCCTTTTTATCGATTTGATGAAATGAAAATAAGTGTTCTACGGATGAATAGCGAGCCCCATCTCAGCAAGCATGGGCCGCAGGACCGGATAAAAGATTTGTCCTGCGGCATTGATACTCCGTTTTAAGTTCAACAGTTTCATCGGTTCCATAATCTTCGTTCAGATATCGTTTATTGGTCAAATGGTCAAATGGTTCATTTGTTGATTCATTAATTGGTATTTGCTAAAAACGATTCTTCTTCCGTTGCCACCCCTTGACTATTCAACCAGTTAACCAATCAACGAAGCGACCATTTAATGAAGCCTTAAATAACGAATAACGGACAAGTAACTCACCATTGAGCCTTAGCGCTCAATTGAGGTTTTACAAGGACAGCTTATATTGAAAGCTGTCTGCCAGGGCTTGCCAACTGGCTTCGATGATGTCTTCGGAAACACCGACGGTGCTCCAGATTCGATCCTGATCCCGTGATTCGATCAACACCCTGACTTTGGCGGCCGTTCCTGCGCGTCCGTCGATGACCCGGACCTTGTAGTCTATCAGCCGCATATTCTCGAGATCCGGATAAAATTTATACAGCGCTTTGCGCAAAGCGTTGTCGAGGGCACTGACCGGCCCGTCCCCCTCGGCGGCGGTGATTTCTTCTTTGCCGTCGACGGAGATTTTAATGGTGGCGTGGGCGTTGCAGGGGCGGTCGGCGTCCTTTTCGATGTGGACCCGAAACGCTTTGAGTTCAAACAGGGGGCTAAACTGGTCGGATAACTTTTCCAGCAGAATTTTAAACGATCCTTCCGCCGCTTCAAATTGATAACCTTCCTGCTCCATACGTTTGATTTCGTTAACGATTTCACGGCTACCGAGCCCGTTGGCTTCCAATTCGACGCCGAGTTCTCTGGCCTTGTATTCCACGTTGCTTTTGCCCGAAAGATCCGATACGAGCACACGGCGCTGATTTCCCACCAACTCGGGCTCCATATGCTCATAGGCTCTGGATACTTTCATGATTGCGCTCACGTGGATACCGCCTTTATGGGCAAAAGCGCTTTTACCCACAAAGGGCCGGCTGTTTAAAGGAATCATATTGGCGGTTTCGCTCACAAACCGGGAGAGCTTTTTCAGTTTGGCCATGTTTTCACCGGAGACACACGGGCGATTCATCTTAAAATGAAGAATCGGAATGATAGACGTCAGGTCGGCATTGCCGCAGCGTTCGCCGTAACCGTTGATGGTTCCCTGGACCATTACCGCGCCGCACCGCACGGCTTCGATGGAATTGGCCACTGCCAGACCGCTGTCGTTGTGGGTATGAATGCCGAACTTGAACGGCAGCGCATCTGCGGTTTTGTCGTATTTTTCGCAGAAAGCCTGACGAACGGTCTTCATGATCGACTCAATCTCAAAAGGGAGGCTGCCGCCGTTGGTGTCGCAGAGAACAATAAATTGCGCCCCGGCGTCAGCCGCCGCCGTTAAGGTCTGCAGGGCATAATCGGGGTTGTCCTTGTACCCGTCAAAAAAATGTTCGGCATCGTAAATCACTTCGCGGTCATTGTTTTTTAGAAATTCGACCGATTCGAATATCATGGCCAGATTTTCTTTCAGCGTGTTGTTCATGACCTGCTTGACATGGAGATTCCACGTTTTGCCGAAGATGGTCACCGCCGGAGTATTGCTTTTCAAAAGCGCCTGCAAGTTCGGGTCGTCAGCGGCGGCGATACGCGGTTTACGGGTAGAACCGAATGCTGTTATACGCGCGTTGTTGAAGGTTGTGTTTTGAGCCAGGTCGAAAAACTGCATGTCCCTGGGATTGGAACCCGGCCAGCCGCCCTCGATGTAATGGATGCCGAAGTCGTCCAGGCGTTTTGCAATCTGGATTTTCTCTTTGGCGGTAAAGCTGATGTTTTCTCCCTGGGTTCCGTCTCTTAAGGTTGTGTCATATAACAGAATCGGTTCCATTATGGTATTCTCCTATAATGTATTTTCAAGATCTTTATAGTTTCAAAGGTCTCGTTCTATATTTGGATATGTCCGTTGATAGTTGTCAGTTGTCCGTAGTAAAAGATATAAGAGGTAGTTAATTCAGCTAGATACGAAAATTCTTTTGCGGTTTTGCGCATGATCCAACCTTTTGGAAATACAGTTACTACTGACCCCTGACAACGGACTACGGACAGCACCCTATATTTAGTTTCCTGCAATTATTGAGCCATATCTGTTTTTACAATGAAAAAAAATGAGCTATCTGTTTTCAGGTCTCAAGGACCTTACGGCGGTTCCCGCCTGCCACATTTCGGAATTTTTGATGATATCGAGCTCTATTTGCAGTTTCTCCCGGTAATCCGGGGCGCTGTTGGCTTCCAGAACCCGTTTGGTTTCAACGCCGGAAACGACATTTTCATATAGCTCTTCAAAGAGGGGCAGAACGGCGTCGCGAAACTTCGGCGCCCAGTCCAGGGCCCCCCTCTGGGCGGTGGTGCTGCAGTTCGAAAACATCCAGTCCATACCATTTTCGGCCACCAGTCGAATCAGGCTCTGGGTAAGCTCTTCTACGGTTTCATTAAAGGCTTCGCTGGGGCTGTGTCCGTGCTTGCGAAGTGTGTTGTATTGGGCTTCCATCACTCCGGCCAGACAGCCCATCAATACACCGCGCTCGCCGGTCAGATCGCTGTGGACTTCATTTTTAAAGGTAGTGGGGAAAAGATAACCCGAGCCGATGGCAATACCCAGGGCCAGGGTTCTTTCTCTGGCTCTGCCGGTAAAGTCTTGATGCACGGCAAAGCTTGAGTTGATGCCGCTGCCGTCTAGAAAATTGGTTCGAACGGTACGGCCGGATCCTTTGGGGGCGACCAGGATGACATCGACGTTTTCAGGAGGTATAATGTTGGTCTGATCTTTATAAGCGATTGAAAAACCATGTGAAAAATAGAGTGCATCGCCTTCGTTCAAGCAACTTTTTACTAGCGGCCAGGTGGCAACCTGACCGGCGTCCGAAAGTAGAAACTGCACAACGGTCCCTTTACGGGCGGCTTCCTCAAGTCCAAAAAGGGTTTCGCCGGGAACAAAACCGTCGGCCACCGCTTTATCCCAAGTTTTACTGTTGTCCCGCTGCCCGATGATAACGTTGATGCCGTTGTCCCTCAAATTCAGAGCCTGCCCCGGTCCTTGAACGCCGTAACCTAAGATTGCCACGGTTTCGTTTTCAAGCACCTTGCGGGCTTTTTCCAAAGAAAATTCTTGGGACGTAATCACTTCTTCTTCAACACCGCCAAAATTGATAATCGCCATTATATCCTCCTTTTATTTAGTCCTAAAAAACCTGGTCCTATGGGCCCGGTCAGAGAACTTTGGCTTTGCCAAAAACCCTTAAAAGTGCCTTAAGTTTGAAGTGCGCTAAAGTTAAGGAATTCTATCAATTATATAAAATTGGTTGAGCGAGCCGACTTCGCCATAGTAGCTGCCGACTTCGCCATAGTAGCTTTAGCTACGACGGCTGAATGGCTACGACGGCTGAAAGCGACTCCATAACTTTAGGCACTTTAGCTCACTTTAGGCCCTTCCAACTTGTCAATTTTCAGAAAAGCAGCCCCTTCCAAGGGTAAACCAAAGCCTGGCCCTTTGAGCCCCGGCCTTTACCTGGATTCCCTGAACAGCGCAATAACGCCTGTTTTGGCGATTTCCTTGATCCCTATGGGTTGCAGCAGGTTCAAAATGGCCGTCAGTTTGCCTGAATCGCCGGTGACTTCGATGGTATAGTGCTCGCGTCCCACGTCAACCACTTTACACCTGAAAATATCGACGGTCCGCAGGATCTCGGCACGATGCTCGGGTTTGGCAACGACCTTGATCAGCGCCATTTCCCGTTCAACGTATTCCTTGCCGGTCAGATCATGGACCTTGATGACATTGACCAGCTTGTTCAACTGCTTTTCGATTTGCTCAACCACCGCAGCATTTGCTTTGGTGACGAGGGTAATCCTCGATACTTTTGGGTCCATCGTTTCAGCCACGCAGAGGCTGTCAATGTTATATCCCCTGCCGCTGAACAGGCCTGCAATCCTGGAGAGAACACCGGGTTCGTTATCGACCAGAATCGAAAGTACGTGTTTTTCTTCTGTCATGGATCATATCCTTTTTAAAGCCAAGAGGTTGTGTTGTCTATCATCGCAACTGGCTGTTATACCAGCAGCATATCCGTAACCGCGGCCCCAGCAGGAACCATGGGGTATACACATTCTTCTTTTTCTACCTGAAAATCCATAATAACGGTATTTTTGGAAAAAAGCCCTTCTTTGAGCACCGGCTCGACCTCTTCGGGTTTTGTGGCCCTTAAGCCGACAGCGCCGTAAGCTTCAGCCAGCTTTACAAAATCGGGGGCATAATCCAGACAGGTGGCGGAATAGCGCTTGTCGAAGAACAGTTGCTGCCATTGTCTGACCATCCCCAGATAACCGTTGTTCAGGATCACCACTTTTACCGCCAGACCGCACTGGACGGCGGTTGCCATTTCCTGGATGTTCATCTGGATACTGCCGTCTCCGGCAACGTCGACCACCAGTTTATCCGGGCAGGCAAGCTGCGCTCCGATGGCGGCCGGAAGTCCGAAACCCATGCAGCCCAGGCCGCCTGAAGTAATAAAGCGGTTGGGTTTATCAAAGAGATAATACTGGGCCGCCCACATCTGATTCTGGCCGACCTCGGTAGTTATAATGGCGTCGCCCTGGGTGAGCTGGTAGAGTTTTTCGACGACAAATTGCGGTTTGATAACATCTTTTTGATTATATGCCAGGGGCTTTGTGCTTTTCCAGTGCTCGATTTGATCAAGCCAGCTTTTACGCTTCTTCTTGAGATCCCCCAGATCCTCTTTGTCCAGGAGCTTGTTCAGTTGATCAAGGGTAATTTTGCAATCGCCGACGACAGGGGCTGTAACCGGAATATTTTTGCGGATGGAGGTCGGATCAATGTCAATATGCACGATTTTGGCATTGGGTGCAAAGGCATCTGTCCGGCCGGTAACACGGTCATCAAAGCGCACGCCGATGCCCATCAAAAGATCGCATTCGCCGGTCGACATGTTGGCCCGGTATGTGCCGTGCATCCCGATCATGCCGAGAAACAGAGGATCGGTACCGGGAAATCCGCCCAGGCCCATCAGGGTATGGGTTACGGGAATTTGAGTTTTGCGCGCAAGTTCCGTAAGTTCCTCGGAAGCTTTTGAAAGAATGACGCCGCCGCCGGCCATAATCACCGGGTTTTTAGCATTCTTGATCAGCGCTACCACCTTGTGCAACTGTTTGATGTTCGGGCTGTAAGTCGGATTGTACGACTTTAGTTTTGTTTGTTTCGGGGGTTTGTAGTCGATGGCGTTGACGCCCACATCTTTGGGGATGTCGATCAGAACAGGCCCCGGCCGACCGGAACTGGCCAGATAGAAGGCTTCTTTGATGATTCTGGCCAAATCTTCGGTGCGTTTCACAAGGTAGTTGTGTTTGGTGCACGGCCTGGTAATGCCGACGGTGTCGACTTCCTGAAAGGCATCATTGCCGATCAGATGGGTGGGAACCTGTCCGGTAAAAATAACCACGGGGATGGAATCCATATAGGCGGATGCAATGCCGCTGACCGTGTTGGTTGCCCCGGGTCCGGAAGTTACCAGGCAGACCCCGACCCGTGCTCCGGCCCGGGCGTAACCATCGGCGGCATGAACCGCGCAGGCCTCCTGTCGGACCAGTACATGCCGTATATCGGTTTTGGCAAGTTCATCATAAATGTCGATGACGGCACCACCCGGATATCCGAAGATCGTGTCTATACCTTCCTCCTTGAGCACTTTCATCATGATTTGTGCGCCTGTCAGTTTCATGTCCCCACCTTTCTTTTCTTTTGATTAATTGTGAATCGTTTGTTGTGATAAAAAGAATAAAAAATCCGTTACCGGCTTTCAGGGCTGATAACGGATTTTATATTTTTTATTGGCGGTATGGATTTAGGCCATTATCAACCCTGTTGCCTCGCAGCAGATAAGTACTACTACGAGGATAATAATAAGGCTAATAAGGTTGTTAATGGCTGCAATTGTTTTCATGGCAATAAAACTGCTTTACAATTTTATAAGACGTCCCGCTTAAAGCGGGACTTGACAAAAGGAAACTTTATCCAATTAGTTTATATTTTTTAGCAGTTAATGGGTGTGTTGTCAACATTTTTCTTTAAACCCGCACTCTTTGGTTTGGCAGGCAAGCAACGTGCCTTGTTTTTTAGTGGATTTTTCTACCAGAAAATTGGCGCCGCATACCGGACAATCTTTAACTACCGGCTTGTCCCAGATTGCAAAGGTGCAATCCGGGAACCGGCTACAGCCGTAAAAAGTTTTACCTCGTTTCGACTGGCGCTGAACCAGGCTGCCGCCGCAGTCTTTTTCGGGGCAATTTACGCCTGTTTTCTGGCCGGCGGTGTTTGAAAATACCGATTGGGTGTGATTGCAATCCGGATAGCGGCTGCAGGCAAGGAATGTGCCGTATTTTCCCTGTTTTGCAACCATGGGCTGGCCGCATTTTTCACAAAGCTTGTCCGACACTTCTTCTATAGACGGTTCAACGGGATGAATCTTGCCTTTTTCATCCCGGATGTAGTTCCTGGTGTGCTTGCATTCCGGGTATGCGCTGCACCCTAAAAAATGTCCGTTTTTGCCGACCTTGATATGGAGCTTGGTGTTGCATCGGGGACAGGCAAGGTCGGTGGGCAGGCCGACGCCTTTTAAACTGAGCATACTTTTGGAAGCTGCATCGAGCTCCTTTTTGAAAGGAGTATAAAAACGGGCGAGGATCTCTAAGGAATCGACGTCTGCAGCTTCTATGCGGTCCAGATCATCTTCCATTTTGGCGGTAAATTCGACATCAAGCACATCGGGAAAGCTTTCCACCAGCAGGTCGTTAACGACAAATCCCAGTTCGTTGGGCTTGAAAAATCCTTTGACGAGATTTACATATCCCTTTTCCCGGATGGTCGAAAGGATGGCGGTATACGTGCTGGGACGGCCGATGCCGTTTTCTTCGAGTTCTTTGACCAAGGACGCCTCGGAAAACCTTGGCGGCGGCATTGTAAAATGCTGTTTCGGCTCCAACTTGTTGAGTTTCAATACCATACCTTCCGTAAGCTGGGGAAGTTGATCTTTTTTCTTTTGACTTTCTGTTTCGATCTCATCCTCGACCGACAGATAAAGGGTCATAAAACCCGGAAACCGAATCGATGATCCGGTGGCAGTAAACACATAGGGCCCGGCGCTGATCGATACCGAATTCTGATTTATAAGGGCGGGTTTCATCTGGGATGCAACAAAACGCTGCCAGATCATGCGGTATAAGGCCAGTTGATCTTCGGAAAGATACGGGGCTATTTTTTCAGGGGTATTATGGACGGATGTCGGTCGTATGGCCTCATGGGCGTCTTGAACCTTTTTGCGGTTTTTGAAAAACCGGGGCTTATCCATGACATATTCTTCACCGAATTGCTGCCGGATCAGTTTAAGGGCCTCGATGGCAGCCTCTTTTGAGATTCTGGTGGAATCGGTACGCATATAAGTGATAAGCCCTTCAGGTTCACCGGGTCCTAATTCGATGCCTTCGTAAAGCTGCTGTGCCACCTGCATGGTCTTTTTAGCGGAAAATCTGAGTTTTCGGATTGCTTCCTGCTGAAGCTTGCTGGTAATAAACGGAGGCAGTGGATTTCTATTTACGGTTTTTTTCGATACGTTTTCGACTGTAAACTTTTCTTCTGCCAGATCCTTTAAGATGGCGGTCGATGCGGTTTCATCTGGAATGTTAATCTTTTTTCCGCTTTTTTTGACAAGTTTAGCCGTAAACGGCGGCGGCGAATTGTTTTCAAGGTGAGCGGTTATTGTCCAGTATTCTTGGGGCTCAAAAGCTTGGATGGCCCGCTCTCTTTCGCAGATAATCCGCACAGTAACCGATTGCACCCTGCCCGCGGAAAGACCGCCTTTTACTTTGCGCCACAACAGGGGAGAAATCTGGTATCCGACCAGCCGGTCGAGTATCCTGCGTGCCTGCTGGGCTTCATACTTGTGGCGGTGGAGTTTCTCGGGAGAGGCCATAGCCTCGTTGACGGCATTTTGGGTAAGTTCATGAAAAAGAACCCGGTGAAAAATCCGCCCCTTTTTCGAAAGAACTTCGGCCGTGTGCCATGCAATCGCTTCACCCTCTCTGTCCGGGTCAGGTGCCAGGTAAATATCCGTGGCATCGCCGGCCGCTTTTTTTAAAGATTTGATGACATTCAGTTTCCCGGGAATGTAAGTATATTCGGGCTTGAATCCTTCTTCGATGTTGATACCCATTTTCTTGGACGGAAGATCCTTTATATGCCCCACGGTTGCAGCGATGTTGTAATGCTGGCCGAGATATTTTTGTAAGGTCCTTACCTTTGTCGGTGATTCCACGACGACAAGTGGTTTTGTCACGATTTTCCCCGTTTCTGCATGCTTTAAGATATGTTATATGTTATCGTCAATGCGCGTCTTTTATCATCTGTCAGCGACGGAAAAGAGCTTGCCCGGCGCTTGGCATACAATACCCTTGAGTTCGAGTTGCGTCAATATGCTCGCCAGTTTTCCAGGTGCTATGGAAAGTTTGCGTACAAGGTCATCGATGTGAACAGGATAAGGCCCTATGGTTTTAAACACCACCGACTCCTCTGATGAAAGCGGGGGACATCGGTGAGGGCTTTCTTTTTGAACCGCGTGACCTTTATAAAAGGGTGCTTTGACTGCCGCCGGGAGTTCTTCGATGATGTCCTGGGCATGTTCAACCAGTTTGGCACCCGCTTTAATCAGCGTGTGTGTCCCCATGCTCTTGAATGACTGAATGCTTCCTGGGACGGCAAAGACTTCCCTGTTCTGCTCGGCGGCAAGGCGGGCGGTTATGAGCGCTCCGCTCTTTTTGGTTGCTTCGACGACAACGGTTCCCAGGGAAATTCCGCTGATAATCCGATTTCGCCTGGGAAAGTTGTGGGCTTCAGGCTCCGTCATCAGCGGGAACTCCGAGATGACGGCACCGTTTTCGGCGATTTGATGAAAAAGCTTTAAATTGTCTGGAGGGTAGACCCTTTCAAGGCCGCTTCCCAGAACGGCAATGGTCTTGCCGTTGCCGGCCAGGGCACCCTGGTGGGCGGCCGTATCAATTCCTTTGGCCATGCCGCTGACGATTATAAATTTCAGAAAAGCCAAATCCCTGCAAAGACGCATTGTCGTTGAAATGCCGTAACTTGTTGCGTTCCTGGATCCGACCACTGCAATAGCGCCAAGGGAGCTGTCAAGACTCCCATAAACATATAAAAAGGGTGGAGGGTCCGGTATTTGAAGCAGCAAGGGCGGGTAGTCATCATCCGCCTGGGTGATGATGTCATAGCCTTTTTGTATCAAAAGATCGATATCCTTTTGAACCATTTCAGGAATTCGGTGCCCTTTAATCGCTGCTGCCAGGCGCGGAGTCATACCGTCGACTTCAAGCAGATCCTGTTGGGATGCCTCAAAAACATGTTCCGGTGAACCGAAGCGGTTTATCAGCCGCTTGAAGAGATGGTTTCCTATGCCGGGAACACTTTTGAGTTTAAACCAAAGTAAAACATTTTCCATGAAGGCACGCTTTAAAAAAACTGGCCGCTAAAGCTAGGCTAAGATTATATAACATCCCGGAGCGATTTTGTTATTTTTTCTTTGCGCGTGTCTGCCAGGCAAGGAGTATAGGGCTTGCGACGTAGATCGATGAGTAGGTACCGACACCGACACCAACAAGCAATGCAAATGCAAAATCATGGATGATTCCGCCTCCCAGGAAAAACAACACCCCCACCACAATAAGGGTCGTTCCCGATGTAAGAATGGTCCGGCTGAGCGTCTCATTAACACTTCTGTTAATAATAAAATCAAGGGGATTGCGGTGATATTTTCTTAAGTTTTCCCGGATTCTGTCGAAAACAATAATGGTATCATTTAAAGAATATCCGATGATGGTTAGAAGCGCTGCGATAATCGGCAGGGTAAATTCCTTGTCGAAAATGGAAAACATTCCAACGGTAATCATAACGTCATGGATCAGGGCTACAATCGCCCCCATGGCGTATTTTAAGTGAAGAAACCAGAAGAGTATCAGCGTGACAGTGAGTGCTGCCGCGATAAGGAAGGGGATGCTGACATTAAAAACAGATAGAAAATAGACGGCCCCCATCAGTGCTCCGGCCATGACTCCGCTCAATATCCACTTTAACTCAAAACGACCGGATATGTATATTGTAATAAAAAGCAGGGCATAAAACATGGCGAACAAGGCTTTTTCCCGCAGGTCCTTACCCACCTGGGGTCCGACCATTTCAACACGGCGGACCTCTGCTTGGTTGCCGGTAGCGGTTTCCAAAGCCTTTTGTACCTCGAGGGAAAAATTCTCTGAGGTCTCAAGGGATTTGTCGACCCGGACAAGGTATTCATTTTCTATCTGATCACCAAACTGTTGGACCGAGGATTTTTCCATGCCCAAGGCAGAAAGTCCCGATTTAACATCTCGAATAGTTATCGGTTTGTGAAACTTCACCTGTATCAATGTCCCGCCGACAAAGTCGATGCCGTAGCGGGGTCCGTTGTGTATCAGCAAAGATAAAATGCTGATGCATATCATTGTCAAAGAAACCATGTAAGCTATTTTGCTTTTACCGACAAAATCTATATTTATATCAGGCCGTATGAGCTGCATGCATCAAGTCCTCGCTGGTTATATGCTTAAGCGTCTGATTTTCCGGTTTGTCAAGAAGTAATCGAAAACGAGCCGTGTCAGGATAAGGGCTGTATACATGCTGGAGATTACACCCAGGCTCAGGGTTACGGCAAAGCCTTTGACCGGACCGGTTCCGAACTGGAACAGAACCAGGGCGGCAATCAGCGTGGTAACGTTGGCATCGAGGATGGTGAGGGTTGCTCTGTCGTAGCCGGCATCGACGGCGGCCCGGGGTGTTTTGCCGAGGTTCATCTCCTCCCTAATGCGCTCAAATATAAGAACATTGGCATCCACAGCCATGCCGATAGTAAGGATAATGCCGGCGATGCCCGGAAGGGTCAACGTGGCCTGAAAAGCGGCCAGTCCTCCGGCAATCAGGATAATATTAAGGATCAGGGCAAGGTCTGCAATCAGTCCCGAACCCTTATAATAGACCAGCATGAAGGCGATGACAAGGAGCCCGCCGACACACATGGAGACGAGACCTTTACGGATGGAGTCAGATCCCAGGGATGGTCCGACCGTCCTTTCCTCAAGGATATTGACCGGTGCCGGAAGAGCACCTGCCCGCAGGACGATGGCAAGATCGTGCGCTTCATCCGTAGTGAATCTTCCGGTAATCCGGGCCTGGCCGCCGGTGATTTTTTCCTGAATAACCGGCGCTGAATAAACATTTTTATCCAATACAATGGCCAGCCGTTTTTTGACATTTGCTTCAGTTATCCTGGCAAAGTCCCGGCCCCCTTTCTTGTCGAACGTAAGGGAAACATAGGGCTCATTATACTGGGAGTCGATCTGAATTTTCGCGTCTGTGAGATGGGCCCCGGTTAAAAGGGTCTGTTTTTTTACCAGATAAGGTGTTTTGATCTCGCGACGTGTTTGGGGATCTTCCTTGGTTTCATAGAGAATTTCACTGTCCGGCGGAACGTCACCTTGCAGGGCGGCATTGACGTCGTGGGTTTCGTCCAAGAGCTTGAATTCCAAAAGGGCGGTCCGGCCGATAAGATCCTTGGCCCTTTGAGTGTCTTTGATTCCGGGCAGTTGTATCAGTATTCGTTTTTCGCCCTGCAAGCGAATATCGGGCTCACTGACGCCGAACTGGTCAATCCGGTTTCTGATGGTTTCAAGGGCCTGTTCGGTTGCCAGTTTTTTAATTTGAGCGCTCTCCCTTTCAGGAAGATCCATGACTACGGTAAGAATACCGTCTTCCGTTGATTTTGAAAGCATGCGCAGATCCTTAAATTCCTTATCCAGCAGCTTTTCAAATGCGTCTATATCTTTTTGGTCCTGCAATCTGACCGCTAGGCGGTGGCCTTCCATCTTTTTTATGCCGCCGTGCTTGATCTGCTCTGTTTTCATCAGGCTGCGGAGTTCTTGAGTGATGCGTTCAACGGTACTTTCCACGGCTTTTTCTGTGTCGACTTCAAGCGCAAGATGCATGCCGCCCTGAAGATCAAGCCCCAGATTTATCTTTTTGTGGGGCCACAACGTCGGCTTTATTGACGGGAGAAGATAGACAAGCGCGGTGCCAATAACCACAACAACGCTAACCAATCGCCACGAAATCGTCTTCAATGATCTTTTCCTTTTTCAGAATCAGCCATGCTGTTTTTTGATGTTTGGGGCTGTGAAGCGGGTGTAACCAGTGCGGCGACATTGCCGCGGGCTAGCTTGACACGGACCTTATCAGCGATTTCCACTGTCATCGTAGTTTCACCCACAGCGGTGACGCGGCCATGGATGCCGCCGCTTGTAATAATGCGGTCTCCTTTTTTAACATTTTTGATTATTTCACGGTGCTCTTTGGCCTTTTTCTGTTGGGGTCGGATGAGCAGAAAATAAAAGATAACGAACATCAGGATTAGGGGTACAAAAGAAGTAAACCCGCCTGCTCCCTGTACGGCCTCCGCTCCGCCCTGACCCATGGCATAAACAATACTTATCAAGATCAAACCTCCTTTAGGTTTCTATCAAAAATGGTGCTGATATACTTTATCTGATAGTGTACGTCAAACAGTTCTTTCATATTTTCCGAAGGCATCATTTTAAACATTGATTTTGCAACTGTCGGAGTTTGCATTCAGCCCGGGCTATTCAGCCGGTATCCAGATTGTTTCACCGTCAAACTGGATACGATGGACCTTCTGGTAATCGATGAGGTCCAGAAGCGCAAAAATCTGCTCCATATTATAAACAACAACTTTGCTCAAAGGAACGATCAGATTGAGATCGATATCGAGTTTTCGTTCTTTGATGTTGTATATTTGAACTGTATTTTCGGAAAATTTGAGAATTTTGCCGACGCCCGAACTTCGGCCCCCCTGATCGGGTTCATCGGCAAGCGTGGAGAGGGCGACGCCTTTATGGTCAAAATAGTCTTTCAAGAACTTAAAATGTATGTTCCAGATATTATCTCCCGGTTGAACCACGTATATTCCAAATTCCTTTGATTTTTCATTTGAACCCGCTGTGCCTGATTTGAGATCTTTTTCGATGATGTCGCCGACTTTAAGCCGGATTTCATCCAGAATCTCCTGCATGGGAACCGTTGATTCTCCGATCCTGACGGATTCATCTGATTTCGTAATCATGTCGATTCCTTTTTCAAGGCCGTATTTGGCCTTGCGCTGCTGCATAAGCTCCTTTAGATTCTGATCTTTTTCAAGTTGATTATAGTCAATGACCGGCTGGGGTTTTACAGGCACAAGAATCTTTTTAGGCATTTGGGGGGCAAGCGGCTCCGTTCCTTTTTTGAGCCAGAACTTATAACCGATAACACCGGCGGCAACACCTGTTATCAAAATGACACAAATGATAACGATTCCCCAGGTTTTATTTGAACTACCCATATGATTCTGTTCCGGCATGTTTTATCCTCTTGGTAGCCGATTGTTGATTGAGATTTTCATGCTTTTGTGTTGCTACATCGATACAGCAATCTTTCAAGGGTGTCAACCTGACATGCGTTCCATTATTCGCAAATAATCTTGCTTTTTCCCGGAACTAACGTGCTGTCTTCTTCGATAGTGATGGCAAGCCCTCGTCGTTCCTCCAGATTAAGAATTTCTCCACGCTTCTTGTTTAAAATATACTTCGCGACTTCTGAAGGGACGATGCCTTTGACACTGGAAATCCCCTCCTTTAAGGTCTCAAGTCGAAGCTGGCGCAAGAAGCCGAGTACCAGGGTTTCCGTCGAAGGAATCAGGCCTTTGCCCTGGCAATGGCGGCAGACTTCAAAGCTGCCGTATTCAATCGATGGTCGTATTCGCTGTCTGGACATTTCCATCAAACCGAATTGAGAAATCCTGCCGATCTTTGTTTTAGCCTTGTCTGATTTGACATGGGCTTTGACGGCCCTTTCAACTTCTGCTTTGTGTTTCGGGTCTCTCATATCGATAAAATCGATTACGATCAGACCTCCCAAGTCTCTAAGCTGCAATTGGCGGGCAATTTCCTCTGCGGCCTCAATGTTGGTCTGCAATGCCGTCAGCTCTACCGATTTTTTTTGGGTCGCTTTTCCCGAATTGACATCAATGGAGACCAGCGCTTCAGTCTGTGCTATGACGATAGACCCGCCAGATTTCAGCTTAACCTGACCTTCATAGATAGACGCAATCTGATCTTCAAGCTGGTGTTTGGTAAATATCGGTTTGTCTCCCTTAAAGAACTTAACGATTTTGGTATGCTTTGGGGAAATGATTTTAACAAAATCCTTAACCTCGTTGTACACGGCCATATCGTCTATGAGAATTTCAGATACATCCGGGGTGAAATAGTCCCGTATGGATCGCAACGCCAGGTTCCGTTCTTTGTACAGAAGTGCGGGAGCCTGATGATTCGTTACATTATTTTTAATGTTTTTCCACAACCTTAGAAGATAGCTTACATCCTTGGCCAAATGTGGTTTGGTACTGTTGACGCCGGCAGTGCGGACGATGATGCCGAACCCTTCCGGTATTTTGAGTTTGTTGATAATATCCTTGAGTCGTTTGCGTTCACCTTCATCCTCTATTTTACGTGAAATGCCCCGACTCTGACTTCCCGGCATGAAGACAATGTATCTTCCCGGCAGCGATATGTAAGTCGTGAGCATCGCTCCCTTTTTCATGACAGGATCTTTTGTGACCTGGACAAGGAGTTCCTGCCCGCGTTTGACAATATTACTGATGGATCGGTCTCCGGTAGGAGTGTCCAGAAAATAGTCGCTGTGGATTTCGTGTTGCTGTAAAAAGCCATGTCGTTCTGCTCCGTAATCCACAAACACGGCTTGAAGGCTCGGTTCAATCCGGGAAATGACCCCCTTGTATATATTACCGTGGGTGATCTCCTTTGCGGCGCTTTCAATGTGAAATTCTTCAAGCTTGTTGTCTTTGACTTTTGCAATCCTGCATTCTCCAGGATCTACGGCATTGATAAGGATTTTACTGGTCATAATATTTTTGCCTTTGTTTGCTTCCCGGTGATGTTCGTTGATAGTTGCAAGTTACTCGTGCTAAAGGATGAAAAAAAATATTCGGTATGATAGGAGTCATATTGCGCCCGGTATCATATCCGTCCTAAGGGTTTGAAAATATTTATACAACTGACCATTGACAACGACCCACGGGCATTACCTGTTTTCTTGCTTGAAACGATGCTGTTGCGTGCAGCGTAAGTATTTCATGGCGTCAGAGTCTTTCGATGAATTACCCCCAAGGAAAGTCCTCTAGGCAAAAAGATTGCGGGGAAGAGCTGTTTCTTAAGCGGAAGCCAATAATTTTCAAATATTCTTGATTTCTTTAATTGAACAATAATGCTAAAATACATACTTTACCGCTTGAATATGAAAATGTTAGATACAAGTCAATCGATTTCTGTTCGGAAGCTCAGGTCCTTTGAACATTCTTGCTATTTGTATCCTGTTGTGGCATGAGGATCGATCACGGTTTGACCCGGCGGATAGAAGCATGTTATATAAAATTGCGAAGCAATTTTATAAAGGGTAGTATTCCAATGGATGATAAATACAATCCAAAAAAAATAGAATCCAAATGGCAAGATTATTGGGAAAAGTCCAACCTGTTTGATGTCAAAGAGGAACCTGAAAAAGAAAAATATTATCTTTTAGAGATGTTCCCCTATCCGTCCGGGAATCTTCATATGGGGCATGTCAGGAACTACACCATCGGAGATGTGGTTGCAAGGTATAAAAGGATGCAGGGATTCAATGTCCTGCACCCCATGGGATGGGATGCGTTCGGCATGCCGGCCGAAAATGCAGCCATCGCCAATAATACTCACCCGGCCAGGTGGACCTATCAGAATATTGATAATATGCGCAGCCAGTTGCAACGTCTCGGTTATTCCTATGACTGGGGCCGGGAAATCGCTGCCTGCCGTCCCGAATATTACCGCTGGGAACAATGGCTGTTTCTAAAAATGTATGCAAAGGGAATGGCTTACAGGAAAGAAGCCTTTGTTAACTGGTGTGAACCCTGCCAGACGGTTCTTGCCAATGAACAGGTGGAAGCCGGTATGTGCTGGCGCTGTGACCGTCCGGTTCGTCAGAAAAAGCTGTGGCAGTGGTTTTTCCGGATAACCGACTATGCCGAAGATCTCCTTGTCTATTGCGACAAGATTCCCGGGTGGCCGGACAAGGTGATTACCATGCAAAAAAACTGGATCGGGAAGAGCACCGGTGCCGAGATTCGATTTTGTATCGAAAACAGCGACGAGTTTATTACGGTTTTTACTACCCGGCAGGATACGGTTTGCGGGGCGACGTTCATGTGCCTGGCCCCGGAACATCCTCTGGTTCTGAAGCTTTCAAATGGAACGGAGCAGGAATCCGAGGTTCAAGCGTTCATCGAACGCATATCCGCGCAGGACCGATCGGCAAAGGCGGTTGACAGCTATGAAAAAGAGGGTGTTTTTACCGGTGCTTTCTGTATCAATCCGATCAACGGCCGGCGGATGCCGATCTATACCGCCAATTTTGCGTTGATGGAATATGGTACCGGTGCGGTCATGTCCGTACCTGCTCATGATCAGCGGGATTTTGAATTTGCCAAAAAGTACGGTCTGGAAATTATCGTGGTCGTTAAGCCCCATGATGATGATCTCGATCCGGCTTTCATGACCGCAGCCTATACCGGTGAAGGCGTGATGATCAATTCCGATCCGTTCAACGATATGGAAAATACCCGGGCAATGGATGCCATCGTTGCGTATCTTGAAGAAAGAGGCCTGGGGAAGAAGGCGGTAAGTTTCAGGTTAAGGGATTGGGGCATTTCCAGACAGCGCTACTGGGGAGCCCCGATTCCCATGATCCATTGCCCAACTTGCGGGATTGTCCCTGTACCTGAAAAGGATCTGCCGGTCATACTTCCCGAGGATGCCATGCTTCTTGAAGGCGGAAAATCGCCGCTGCCGACCCTCGATTATTTTGCAAAAACAACGTGTCCGGCTTGCGGCCGATCCGATGCCAAAAGAGAAACCGATACAATGGATACGTTTGTGGAATCTTCCTGGTATTTTGAACGATACTGCAGCCCGAATTGCGACACCGCCATGTTTGATAAGCAGGCCGTCGATTACTGGATGCCTGTTGATCAGTATATCGGCGGTGTTGAACATGCGATTTTGCATCTGCTTTATTCGCGCTATTTTACGCGTGTGCTGAACGAGTTTGGAATGGTCGACTACAAGGAGCCTTTTACCCGCCTTTTGACCCAGGGGATGGTTTGTAAAGAGACCATTTCCTGCCCGGACCACGGCTTTCTCTTTCCCAAGGAGGTCAAAGGGAGCGGTGAAAATGCCGTGTGCTCAAAATGCGGCCAAAATATTATAGCGGGCCGGATTGAAAAGATGTCCAAGTCGAAAAGGAATGTGATCGACCCGAATGTCCTTTTAGAACAATACGGTGCGGATACAACGCGGCTGTTCTGCCTGTTTGCGGCGCCGCCCGAAAGGGATCTGGAATGGAGTGAACAGGGTGTTGAGGGCGGGTTTCGCTTTTTGAACCGTGTTTGGCGTTTGGCCTCAAGCTTTCTGGATTTTATAAAGGACGCAGCACCTTTCGACGGCAGTATCGACGAGCTTGAGGACGCATTTAGGGAGCTGTTTAAAAAAACACACCAGACCATCAGAAAGGTGACCAAAGATATCGAGGAACGCTACCATTTTAATACCGCCATCAGCGGGGTTATGGAACTCGTTAATACCATGTACGGTATTGAGTCGATCGATAAAAGCCCTCAAAAGGCCGGGGTGATGCGGCTTGCCATGGAATCGGTTGTTCTGCTGTTAGCGCCCGTGGTGCCGCATTTTGCCGAAGAATTGTGGGAAGCTTTGGGCAATAAGCCCAGCGTTCTTTTGGCACCGTGGCCGCCCTGTCGGGAGGATGCCCTTGAAAGAGACGAACTGTTGATCGTGGTACAGGTAAACGGCAAGCTCAGAAGCAGGTTCAATGCAGATGTTGATATCGATGACGGCACCCTGCGGCAGATGGCCCTTGCGGACGAACGTGTTCAAAAGTTCATCAAAGACAAACCGATTAAAAAGGTGATCGTTATAGAGAAAAAGCTTGTGAATATAGTAGTTTAGTGCGATTTCTGATCAAGAATGCAACACGTATACTTTGAACGGTCAAAGTTTACAATTTTAGATTCTGAAACTTAGGCGGAATAACAAGGTTTATCCTTAGCAGATGCTTCGCTCAGGTTTCAGGTGTCAGTGTTCAGCAACTACGCGCCTGAAACCTGATACCTGAACCCTGAACCCTGAAATCCGGGATGGTGGAACGTTGAAACAAGAAGATGCAGTTTATGACCGTGCACCGCATAAAACGGTTTGGATCCTCCTGATATTGTGGGCGTTTTTTTCGGCCTGCGGCTACCAGTTTGCCGGTGGGGGCAATTTCCCGGCCGGCATAACTTCGGTAAGCATTAACATGTTTGAAAACCGCACGGCCGAGACCGGTGTGGAGAATGTTTTTACAAATGACCTTATCTATGAGGTCACCAGGGACAAGAAAGTTGCTTTGACAAGCACGAATACCGCCGATGCCATCCTTGTCGGAGTTATCGCTTCCATGCGGACCGATACAATTACGCACAAAGGCGCGTACACCTCGCTTGAAAGAAGAGTGGCGGTTTCAGTCGATTTGAAAATGGAAGACCGAAACGGCAGAGTCATATGGACTGCCAAGGGTGTTTCGGCAAACGAAGTTTATGATGTGGCGTCGGACAAACAGACCACGGAACAAAACAGGCGGACTGCCATTTCAACGCTTTCAAAAAGGCTTGCAGAAACAATTTATCATCGGTTGACGGAAGATTTTTAGCCTGGATCAGATTGTGAGAAATTTCGCGATAGGCTTCTTGTCACAAGATTCTGAGCGCAAGACGCAAATACCTAAGATTTGCGTTCTGCGCTCAGGACACAGCATCGTTTAAGCCGAGATGGTGTTAACAAGTCGGGAGAGGCGGGAAATTTTTCGAGATGCGGTTTTGGGATGGATAGCCCCCTTTTTAGTGGCCTTGTCAATGGTAGACTTTGCAATATCTAATTTTTTCAAGGCTGCTTCGCTGGACTTTTCGCTGATTGCTAGTCTCACATCCTTGATGATATTTTTAACTCTGGTCTTTGTAGACCTGTTGCGTAGGCGCCGTGCTTCGTTTTGGCCGGCGCGTTTGATTGCAGATTTATGATTCGCCAACTTTAGTTACTCCTTTCAATATAAAATCGCTGCGCGATTTTAGGCACTGTCCGCCTTCGGCAGACGGCAGACTAAGGTTTGTTCAAACTTAAAAATCTTTGTCTATATAAATAACAAATTTATGTCAAGCGTTTTTAAATCAGCTCAGATAGAAACTTCATGTCGTCCCGCCCCCGGCATGGGGGGAATGAGTGCTGAAAATGACCGGATGACCAAGGCTGCCGGAGTTGTCGGTGCGGCAACTTTTTTGAGCCGTATTTTCGGTTTTATCAGAGATGTTGTCATTGCGTGGTTTTTTGGAGCCGGGTTCAGTTCGGATGCTTTTTTTGTAGCATTCAGGATCCCCAACCTATTAAGAAGATTGTTCGCCGAGGGTTCCCTGAGCATTGCATTCATTCCCGTCTTTACCGAATACCTTACGAAGCGTGGCAAGGACGATGCTTTTGGATTGGCAAGGTCAGCCTTATGGCTGCTTTCCGTATCGCTGGCTGTGATGGCGATAGCAGGGATATTGGTGTCGCCCTTTATTATCCGCGTCATTGCGCCGGGATTTACGGATTCTCCTGAGAAATTTCAGCTAACCGTTGTCTTAACCCGTATCATGTTTCCATATATTTTCTTTATCGGCCTGGTTGCCCTGTGCATGGGAATCCTTAACGTACTCGGCCATTTTGCCGCGCCGGCCCTCGCTCCTGTGCTTTTGAATGCTGCCATCATATGTTCGGTATTTTTTATTTCACCTCATATGGCTGCGCCGGTAGTCGGGCTGGCGATCGGGGTGCTGGTCGGCGGTTTTTTACAACTTGGATTTCAGGTGCCGTTTCTGATCAAAAAGGGATTTTATTTTTGGCATAAAGCCAAAATTTATCACCCGGGGCTGAAGCGTATCGCCCTTTTGATGCTGCCGACCATTTTCGGTGCGGCCGTCTATCAAATCAATATCCTGGTAGGAACCCTGCTGGCTTCTTTGCTGCCTGAGGGGAGTGTTTCGTATCTTTATTATGCCGACCGCCTGGTGCAGTTTCCGCTCGGCATCTTCGCGATGGCTACGGCCACCGCGGTTCTCCCGAGTCTTTCCAGACAGGCGGCGGCGGCGGATTTTACGGGGGTTGGCGATACCTTTGCCTATGCCATGAAACTGGTTTTTTTTATTACTATTCCTGCCATGGTCGGATTAATCGTATTACGACAGCCTATCGTTGCCCTGTTGTTTAAACGGGGAGCCTTTGACGCTGAGGCTGTTCGATTGACTGCATATGCGTTGTTGTACTATAGTATAGGCCTCTGGGCGTTTTCAGCGGTACGGATTGTTGTTTCAACGTTTTATGCATTGCAGGATACCAGGACGCCTGTAAAAACAGCCGTCATATCCGTCTGCGCCAATATCCTGCTCGGAGTCATTCTGATGTGGCCGCTGGGTCACGGGGGACTTGCACTGGCTACTTCATTGGCGTCCATGCTGAACCTTGGACTCCTTGTTTGGGCCTTGCGCGCAAGGCTCGATGTACTGGAATTAAGAAGCATTAGCGAGTCTGTCTGTAAAACACTGATTTGTTCGGCGGTTATGGGTGTCGTTGTATGGGCGCTAGCGCTTATCATCATTCCTTCGAAAGACCCAACGACAACCGGGCTTTTTTGGGGACTCGTGGGAAGCATCTTTACCGGCTGTGTTTTTTACGGTTCTTTTTCGTTTTTTCTGAAGAGCCCGGAGTTGGAAAAGGTTTTGAGCCTGTTGTTTCAGCGCAGAGCCGCGGATGAAAACAGCCTGCGCATAAATGTATAACCTGGGACATGTCCGGGTAAATCAGATTGCAAGTAAGTTCGCTAAATTGTAGAAATTCCGAGACCTTTAATTAGCTTGGGAAGCAATACGCGTGAATACAAAACATAGCATCCTGCTGGCATTCGTCATCCTGGCGCTCTTTTCAATGCTTCTGTTTATTATTTTTGGTGAAAATGGTCTGGCCGACCTTCATCTGCTGAAATTGGAAAGAGACGGTTTGCTAAAAAGAAATGAAGAACTTGCCAAAGGAAACCTGACCCTATATCGTGAGATCGAACGATTGAAGAATGACCCTAAGTATTTAGAAAATGTAGCCAGAAAGGAACTGGGGGTTGTTGGTAAAGACGAGTTAATATTCAAATTAAATGACAAGCGGAAAGATAAAAATTGATTAAAGACGATATTTTTTATACAAAAACCATGGCAAAGGTATATGCTGACCAGGGGAAGTTGTCAAAGGCAGCCGAAATCTATAACTATCTTTTAAAAAAAGAGCCTGCCTGCCAGGATCTTATTGACGCTCTTTCCGAACTTGATAAAAAACGTTTTGAAAAGGGTTGCCAGGGGCTTGATGATTTGTTCGGTACGTGGCTTGATCTTTTGCTCGTGCACCGCCGGCTGCAAACGCTCAGGAAGCTTCAAAGACAATTGAAATGACAGGACATCAAATAAACACATCTGCGGTTCTGAATCCCCGGTCTGCCATCTACGTTGCCGGGCACCGGGGGATGGTGGGTTCCGCCATTGTCAGCCGGTTGAAAACCTCAGGATACACCAATATTGTCACCCGAACCCATCAAGAGTTGGATTTAATCGATCAGCGCGCGGTACAAGGCTTCTTTCAGAATCATAGCATCGACTGTGTTGTCCTTGCCGCGGCGAAAGTTGGCGGAATCCACGCCAATAATACCTATCCGGCCGATTTCATTTACCAGAACTTAATGATCGGGGCCAACGTGATTTGCGAGGCTTACAGGAGCGGAGTGAAACAGCTCCTGTTTCTGGGCAGTAGCTGCATCTACCCTAAGCTCGCCCCACAGCCGCTAAAGGAGGAATACCTTCTTACCGGCAAGCTTGAGCCGACCAACGAGCCGTATGCCATTGCCAAAATTGCCGGGATCAAGCTTTGCGAATCTTTTAACCGGCAGTATGGAACCCGCTTTTATGCGGTCATGCCGAACAATCTTTTTGGGCCCAATGACAACTTCGATTTAGAGACTTCCCATGTACTTCCTGCCTTAATCCGCAAATTTCACCTGGCCAAACTGGCCGGCCAGGGTGACTGGGACGGCATTGCCAAAGATGAATTCCGCTTCGGTGCCATCCCGGATGACTTTATGGCGTGCCTGGGCGCCATCTCCAGGGCCAATGGATATGATTCCAAGCACTCTGATCCCACCGTGAAGTTACCGCCTGCTGTCAAACTCTGGGGCAGCGGCAGTCCTCGTAGAGAATTTATCCATGTCGATGATGCGGCTGATGCCTGCCTTTATATCATGCGCCGACAAGACACTATTTTTGACGCACTGTTTGCCGATGAGAGTGTGCCGCTGCTCAATATCGGCTGCGGTCGGGACCTTAGCATCCGGGATCTTGCCAACTTGGTTGCGGAAATCGCCGGCTATCATGGCGATGTTATTTGGGATCGTTCAAAACCTGATGGGACTCCGCGCAAGCTGCTTGATGTGTCCAAGCTGGAACATTTGGGATGGAAACCGGTAATATCTTTGACAGAAGGGATTAAACAGACATATGAATGGTATTTAACACAGCAATGACAAGGAGGGAATCATGACGAAAGCAAGGCCCAGACATACAGTTTTGATGTGTATCGGGTTGGCAGCGGTCTTTTGTTTCATCGTTAGCGGATGTAGCGCTCTTAAATCAAAAAGAACCAGTCCCGAGCCCCAGGTTACAGCAAAAAGGGACAAGGAATCTGCACCGTTATATTATGATTTTGGAGATGTTCTTATTCCAAAAGAATTGAAGGTGGACAAAAAAGCATCTTATATTGTCCAGTCTCCTGGTTTTTTAACAGGTATTCTGGCATTAAAAGGGAATGTGGAAAGAAATTCGTTGATTGCTTTTTTTGAAAACAACATGGCAAAGGATAACTGGCGGGAAGTAAGTTTATTTAAGTCTCCCCAAACCAGTACGATCATGTTGTTTCAGAAGGAAAACAGGTGGTGCGTCATCAGTATTAATGAAAAAGGTTTTAACACTTATGTTGAAATAGGAGTCGCACCGACACTGGGTGAATCCGGGTCCGGGTTGTTAAAATAGCCATGAAAGCCTGCATAAATAAAAAAAAGATTGTTCTGGGTGTCTGCGGAGGTATTGCGGCCTATAAGAGCGTCGAACTTTTGAGGCTTCTGGTGAAACAGGGTGCCCATGTCAGGGTCATGATGACTCAAAATGCCCAGAAATTTGTGGGACCATTAACATTTGAGGCCTTGTCCGGTCAAACGGTGTGCACCAGCCTGTTTGAAAAAGGCGCCGATGCTTCCATCCGGCACATTGAGTGGGCCGAACAAGCCGATGCGGTGGTGATTGCGCCGGCAACAGCCAATATCATCGGCAAACTTGCCAACGGCCTGGCTGACGATGCCCTGAGCACCTTCATGATGGCCGTAACGTGTCCGGTCGTCATCTGCCCTTCCATGAACACGCATATGTTCGAGAGCAGGGCGGTTCAAAGAAATATTGAAAGGCTCAAGGCTGACTCGTATGTTGTAATTGAACCGGGAACCGGGGAACTGGCCTGCGGCACAACCGGCCCCGGCCGACTTCCCGAACCCGAGGATATCATGGACAGGCTCATTTGCTGTCTTGCTCCCAAGGATTTTAAAGGTAAACGGTTGCTGGTAACCGCCGGCCCCACTCAAGAACCGATCGATCCGGTGCGTTTCATCAGCAATCCGTCTTCGGGCAAGATGGGTTATGCGGTTGCCATAGCTGCTGAACACAGAGGGGGGCGTGTCGTCCTGATTACCGGACCGACCGGCTTGCCTGATCCCAACAATGTGACCGTGATCCGCGTGCGAACTGCCCGGGAAATGGGACTAAAAGTGTTTGAGCACATGGAAGAATCAGATATTATTATAAAAACAGCTGCGGTTGCCGATTACAGACCCAAAGAACAGGCCAACCAGAAGATCAAGAAGGAACACGATGAAATGGTAGTGGTACTGGAAAAAAACCAGGACATTCTGAAAGAACTCGGCAGAAGCAAAAAAGGCCGGATCTTGGTGGGCTTTGCTGCCGAAACTGAAAACCTGGAACAGAACGCTGAAAAGAAGCTTGCGGAAAAAAATCTTGATTTGATCGCCGCAAACCTTGTGGGTCATTTCGGTTCGGGTTTTGCTTCAGATACCAATAAGATGACACTTTTTTTTAAGGATGGAACCAGAGAGCCGCTTCCTGTTATGGAAAAAGAAGACGCCGCTCATGTTTTACTTGACCGCATACTTCAATTGATGAATCCGTAAAAATCGGATTCATCAGGTGTTTGGTGTTTGGTATTTTGTGTTTTGTTTGAATACGAGCTCATCAACATTAACAAGTTGAAATCATACAGATTATGCCGACGCGTTTCCGACATAGCAACACCGCCCGCATCGACGATTTTATCGCCGCCGTCGCAGAAATCAACAACACCTTGCGTTATCTGGCTGAGACCGGCTGCCGGGGTTTTGACTGCTCTGAGGAAAGCCTTAAAACAATCAGTAATTGGGGACGTAAAGCAGGTGCCCCGCCCGAGACCCTCAGTAAGATCCGGGATGACCTTGGTGATTGCCGGCGCTGCAAGCTTTCCGGCAGCCGTAATAATATTGTTTTTGGTTCGGGCGACCCGCATGCAAGGCTTGTATTTGTCGGCGAAGGACCGGGCTATGAAGAGGATCAAAAGGGTGAGCCCTTTGTCGGCGCAGCCGGCCAGTTGCTGACCAAAATAATCCAGGCGATAAATTATTCCCGCGAGCAGGTGTATATCGGCAATATCATCAAGTGCCGCCCTCCAGGGAACAGGAATCCCATGCCGGACGAGATTACGGCCTGTGCGCCCTTTTTAAAACGCCAGATTGCGGCCATCAAACCGGATTTCATATGCGCGCTGGGAACTTTTGCCGCGCGGACACTCCTTGAGACGAACGAACCCATCTCAAAGCTCCGAGGATCTTTCCATCAATATATGGGGATAAGGGTGTTGCCCACCTATCACCCGGCTTTCCTGCTTCGCAATCCCGAAAAAAAGCGGGATGTGTGGGAAGATATGAAGATGCTGATGAAAGCGCTGGGCCGGAGTATTTCCTGAAGAATAGACGATGAATTCGTAAAAATTATGACTCAAGTTTCGCACCCTGATTTAAATCGAAATCCATATGAAATATAAGTATTTGCTTTTCGTACTGGTTGTGTTTTTGTTCTGCGGTCCGCACAACACGCTTGCGGCTAAAAGCGAAATCTATGTCATCAAATTGTCGGGAGCCATCAGCCCGGGTACGGCCGACTTTTTAAAAAGCGGGATAAGAAAGGCTTCGGATAATCATGTGGCCTGCATTATCGTCGAACTTGACACACCCGGCGGTCTTGCTGAGTCCATGCGTGATATGGTCATGGCCATTTTCGCGAGCACAGTGCCGGTTGTCATCTATGTCGCACCCAGCGGGGCCAGGGCGGCTTCGGCCGGCGTCATGATTACCATGGCGGCGGATATTGCCGCCATGGCGCCGGGGACGAACATCGGTGCGGCCTATCCAGTCGGCGCCGGCGGCAAGGAGATCGACAAAACCATGTCCGCAAAGATAACCAACGATATGGTTGCCCAGGCCAAGAGTATCGCCATCAAACGGGGTAGAAACGCCCAGTGGGTTGAAAGAGCCGTCCGCAACAGCGAATCCGTGACTGAAACCGAAGCACTGAAGCAAAACGTCATTGATATTATTGCCAAAGATATGGATGATCTCATTCGGCAGATCAACGGTCGCAAGATCGAAGACAAGGGTATTTTACATCTTGATGACGCCAGCATAACGGTTCTGAAAGAAAGCATGCGCACCAAGATCTTAAAGACGATCAGCGATCCCAATATTGCTTATATTCTCCTGATGATCGGGCTTGCCGGGCTTTATTTTGAACTTTCACATCCGGGTGTTGTTTTGCCGGGGGTGGTCGGCGGGATTTCATTGATATTGGCATTTTTTGCATTTCAGACGATTCCCATCAATTTTGCCGGGATTCTTTTGATCATCCTGGCCCTGATTTTTTTCATTATGGAGATGAAGATCGCCAGTTACGGCCTTCTCAGTATCGCGGGCATTATTTCGCTTTTGCTCGGCTCCCTGATGTTGTTTGATACCGGCGACCCCCAGATACGGCTTTCATTAACGGTTTTGATTCCTACCCTTGTTTTGGTTTCGGGCTTTTTCGTGACGATTGCTGCTTTGGTTTTCAAATCCCATCTGTCAAAACCGTTAACCGGCGCACAAGGCCTGGTCGGGGAAATCGGAATTGTGAAAAAAAATATTATGCCCGAAGGCAAGGTGTTTGTCCATGGCGAACTGTGGAATGCGACGGCAAAGGAGCCGATTGGAGAGGGTGTCAGGGTTCGGGTGGTTGCTGTGGTTAACCTTGTGCTTCAGGTTGAAGCGGTGGAATAATTTCCGATCGGAAAAAGCACAAATTTTATAACTAAAAAATTACTATGTGAAAGCTTAACAGGAGTAAAACATGTTTACTGCAATTGCCATTACAGTATTGGTTGTCATTTTTCTATTAGCAGCTATACGGATCTTGAATGAGTATGAACGGGGAGTGATATTCAGGCTCGGGCGCATTATCAGGGCCAAGGGACCGGGGTTGATCATCCTGATTCCGGTTGTCGATAAAATGGTAAAGGTCAGCATGCGCCTGGTGGCCATGGATGTGGATCCCCAGGATGTCATTACCAGGGACAATGTTTCGGTAAAAGTAAACGCCGTGATCTATTTCAGGGTCATCGATGCGATTAAAGCGGTGGTCGATGTGGAAAATTATAATTATGCCGTGTCCCAACTGGCCCAGACGACCCTGCGGAGCGTCTGCGGTCAAGCAGACCTGGATGAACTGTTGTCGGCCCGGGAAAAGATCAACTCTCATCTTCAGGAAATACTCGATACCCGCACGGATCCCTGGGGAATAAAGGTTGCCACCGTGGAGCTCAAGCACATTGATTTGCCTCAGGAGATGCAGCGCTCCATGGCCAAGCAGGCCGAAGCGGAGCGGGAACGACGCGCCAAGGTCATCAATGCCGAAGGTGAATTTCAGGCGGCGACCAAACTGGCGCAAGCCTCCGAGATCATTCGGGAACATCCCATGGCCCTGCAGCTTCGGTATCTACAGACCATGCGTGAGATGTCCGCCGAACAAAATACAACCATTGTGTTTCCGTTCCCCATTGATTTTTTCAAGTCGTTCATGGATGTTATGAGAAAAGGCGGCAAAGATAAGGACGAATAGTCATCCCGAAATTGATAAAGCAGTGTATCTGAATGCAAATCAATATATCAATACCCGTACCCGTCGCCGCGCTATATAATTCTATCCCTATAATGTTTAGGATCTCTGTGAAGGTGGGCCACCGCGGTAATTAAAATTTCTTCTGTTTCTACCACATAGAAAAGCGCATAAGGGAAACCCTTTAAGAGGCATCTTCGTGTATGTTTACCTATTTTCGTCCATGCTTCGGGCATAAGCTGTACTCTTTCGATGGCCGCGTCCACCTCTTGAAAAAAACGAAAACCCAGCCCTGGTAACTGGTGATCATAATACCCTAATGTTGCATAAAAAACATGCCAAGAGCGTTATAACAACAATAAAGGCAATGATTTTGGTGAAATTGGCGCCTATTTATAGAAATACCAAATGGTGAACTCCAATGTCTCAGGAGAATTTTGTCATGTTTTTTACCCTTTGGGCTTCGCTTTTAGCTACGACCCAACAGGTCGGGAAAGCCGAGTGTACCGCATCTCCTGCGTTGTCAAGGGTTCGCGGTAAATGACTACAGCTTCACCCTTGACGCCTTGGATCTGCGGTACTCTCGACTTTTGCAACGTTAGGGAATACTTAATGGCTTCTTCCAATTCAATATTAGCCGGGAAGACAACTCGAAACTTCAACGTTTATACCTCGTTTTAATCTCATCCCAATCAATCGCCTCAAGCTCTCCACGTTTATAGGCTTCATATCGGGCTTCTGATTCAGCAATCCAACTCTGTTCAATATGTTCAGCGGGCTTATCAAGGCTATATAAAATCGCCTCAACCAATCGAATGCGTTCAACGGGTTTAAGTTCTATGGCTTTTTTTGCCAATTGATCGACTGATTCCATACTATTTCTCCTATCCTAATTATTTTACACCCTGAAAATTTTGTGGATTACGTCACGAACGCGTTATG
>JACKQG010001534.1_pt2 | contig 28739 bp, 21 predicted proteins | sample 8237621 | NCBI WGS metagenome assembly JACKQG01 (sample SAMN15677084, study PRJNA649215) | marine metagenome | biome: marine; feature: Black Sea; material: saline water; isolation source: suspended particulate matter (SPM) from the Black Sea western gyre | collected 2013-06-09/2013-06-10 | depth... | reverse complement strand
GGATTGCGGCCAGGCTGGGCGATCCCGAACTGACGCTCGAACATGCTGACTCGGTGGTAATCGGCGAGGCGGAGGACATTTGGCCCGTGGTGGTGCGCGACGCGGAAGCGGGACGGCTGCAGCGGATCTATCGAATGGAGGAGCCGCCCGACATCAACTCACTTCCGTTGCCCCGTTACGACTTGATGGACGGTGGGAGGTTCGGCGGCTGGACTCCGGTCCAGGCCACGCGCGGTTGTCCGCACCTGTGCCGTTTTTGTTCGGTCAGCGCGTTTGCCAACCATCGTTACCGGATGCGCCCCGTGGGACAAGTGATTCGGGACGTCCGGGCCGCGAAGCAACGCAACGGACGCTACATCACCCTGATCGACGACAACATCGGCGTCGACTGGGACTACTGTTCCGAGCTATGGGAGGCTCTGATCCCGGAGAAGATCATCTGGATGAGCCAGTGCAGCCTGCGGATCGCGGACCAATCGGAGCTACTGAAGCTGGCGCGGCAAAGTGGCGGACGCGTGTTTTCCGTAGGCATTGAATCGACCAACCCCGCCAGCCTCGAAGGGGTCAACAAAGAGTGGAATCGCCCCGAACGGTACGCCGAGGCCGTGGACACGATCCGCGGGCACGGTATCGACGTTTCGACCGAAATGATGCTTGGCCTGGACGAAGACGATGATTCGGTGTTCGACAACACGTACGATTTCCTGATGGACAATCACATTTCGCTTCCGCGGGTACACATCTTCACGCCCATCCCCGGCACACCGCTGTACGAGGAAATGGAAGAGGAAGGCAGAATCCTGACTCGCGATTATGGCCGATACAGCGGGGGCCAGGTGGTATTCCAGCCACGGCAGATCGACCCGATCGAACTTCAGAAGAAATACTGGAGTTTGTACGAGCGATTGTTTACGTGTCGCGCGATCTGGCACCGTTTCGGCCGCAACCGCGCGTCCATCGAGAAGTACATGCGGCTTTTGCTGTTCGGGGCCAACCTTCACTATCGACGTCACATCCGCCACAGGATTGTGCCGGGAATCGTTTAGACGCAGGAGAAGACGACGATGCGCGTCCTACTCGTCCGGCCGCCCGTGCCTCGCCACACGATCGGGCTGAAGCACATCATGATCTGCGAGCCCTTGGAGCTGGAATACGTGGCCGCGGGACTCGACGGCCACGAGGTCCAGATCATGGACCTGATCCTGGAGCGAGGTCTCGACAAACGGCTGCGTGAATTCCGGCCGGACGTGGTCGGAACCAGTTCTTACATCACCGGCGTTAACGAGGCGATCAAGATTTGCCGTGCGGCCAAGCTCTGGAACCGTGACGTGCGGACCGTTGTCGGGGGCATTCAAGCGGCCTGCGTGCCGGAGGACTTCGTGGATCCGTCAGTCGACTGCATCGTGTTGGGCGACGGCACCACGGTGATGCCCGAGGTACTGCAAGCGTTCGAGTTCGGTAAGCGACTGGATGAGGTTCCGGGCTTGGTGTTGCCCCGCGGAGACGAGTTGCAGCGGACGCCGCCGCGCGAGTACATGCCGCATCCCGACAGCCTCCCTTTCCCAAGGCGAGACCTCGTTGGGCATCTCCTACATAAGTACTATTACGTCGACCACCAGCCGCTGGCGTTGATGAAGACCGTGTGGGGGTGTTGGTACCAGTGCAACTTCTGTTTCAACTGGCGAGTTACCGGAGGGAAGCCTTACGTCCGCAGCCCGGAATCCATCGTCGACGAGTTGGAGCAGATCGAAGCCCCCGAGGTCTACATTGTCGACGACACTTTCCTGATCAACCGGGACCGGTTGACCGAAGTCGCCCGGCTGATCCGGCAACGCGGCATTCGCAAGAACTATCTCGTATTCGGCCGTTCGGATTTCATTGCCGAAAACGAGGATTTGATCGCCGAGTGGGCGGACCTGGGCTTGAGGGCGGTGCTCGTGGGGCTGGAAGCCGCCACGGACCCGGAATTGGACTCGATGGGCAAGCAGGCCACGGTCGATCACAACCGTCGCGCCGTCGAGGTGCTCCACCGAAACGGAGTGAATACCTACGCCTCTCTGATCCCTCAGCCGGATTACACCAAGGAGGATTGGGATCGGTTGAAACGGTTCATTGACGAAAACGATCTCTACTACCTGAACGTCTCGCCGCTGACGCCCATGCCTGGAACGTTGATTTGGGAGCAATACAAGGACAAAGTCACGGTCAGCCGCCGCGCGCACGGACTATGGGATCTTACGCACGCCGTCGTGCCAACCAGAATGCCATTGAAGAAATACTACCGCTCGCTTCTGGGAGTCTACCGTCACGCCTGTTTCAGTCCCTTGCGTGCGCGGCGTCTGAACCTGCCGACGCCGCCGCCGATTCTGTCCTCCACCTCGTTTCGCCTTTGGAGAGGCGCGATCAAGATCGGTTATCAATTGCTCACCGCACACCGGCACCACACGCGGGCCTGTGTGGCTCGTGCCGAATACCGAGGCCCGGAGGTCCCCGGGCTGACTGACGCCGACCGGCCCGATTGCTCCGGCGATTTCAGTGACGTTCGTCCCGCAACCAAGGAAGTAACCTAATGTCGAGTACGGCCAACAGTGAAAAGCTGTTTCGAGAGGTGGAGCAAGGTCGCGGAACCTCCCTCGGGAACGGGCGTCCCGATCCCTTCGAGGGTTTCTTCGACGACGGGCGTTGCCGTCCGGACCAATTGCCCGATTATCTGCAGACGGAGCGCGCCCGCCGATGGTTCGACGTGGTGGGTTGGGGCGTCGAGAGCGACCTGTACATATACCAGCAACCGCTCGCAGGACGCTCCGGCCCCCACGTTCGCGTCGGCGACAAAGAGCTGTTGATGATGTCCTCTTACGATTACCTCGGCCTCATCGGTCACCCCGCCATTGAGCGCGCGGCAGTCGAAGCGGTCGAGCGGTACGGCACGGGCTCCGGGGGAGTAAGATTCCTGACCGGCACCACCGAGCTTCACTGTAAGCTGGAACGCGAGGTGGCCGCCTTCAAGGGAACCGAGGCTTCGATCACGTTCACGTCCGGCTTCTTGGCCAACGTGAGTGTGATCACGGCGTTGGTGGGCCCCCGCGATCGTGTGATCCTCGATTCCCGATCGCATCGGAGCATCGTCGACGGCTGTCGTCTGGCGCGCACTCCGTTTCGCTTTTTCCTGCACAATGACCCCGCTTCGCTGGAGAGCAAACTGAGGACGGGCCCTTTCGATGGGCGAACGCTGATCGTCGTGGAGGGCACTTACTCGATGGACGGCGACATTTGCCCCCTGCCGGACATTGTCCGGCTGAAGCGCGAATACGGGGCCATGTTGATGGTCGACGAGGCCCACTCGTTCGGCGTACTGGGAGCCACGGGACGGGGCGTCGATGAACATTTCGGCATCGCTCCCGACGAGGTGGATATCTGGATGAGTTCGCTGTCCAAGGCGATACCCGCCAACGGCGGCTTCCTGGCCGCATCCCGGGCATTGGTAATCTATCTGCAGCACGAGGTGGCGCCGTTCGTGTTTTCGGCCGCGCTTTGCCCGGCCGCGGCGGCAGCCGCGCTCGCGGCGCTGAAGGTGCTTCAGGCCGAGCCGTCTCGGTTGGAGACCGTCCGACGAAACGCCCACGTGCTGCGAAGCGGCTTGGCCGAGTTGGGGTACGATACGGCAGAATCCCAGACCCCCATCGTTCCCGTGGTCATCGGTGACGATGTGGCAACGTGGAAGGCCGCACGAAGGCTGCTCGACGAGGGCGTGCTGGCCACGCCGATCGTCTTCCCGGCTGTTGCCCCCAACGCCTGCCGGCTGCGTTTGTGCGCGATGGCCTCGCACACCGAAAGCGACATGGAACAAGCACTGAACGCGTTTGAAGCATTGGCTGCCTGTTAGCGGCGTCGAGCGGTTCGCTGCACTGCTGGACGCCACCGCGATAGGGTCAACTTGCATGTCGGAAGCAACCGTCAACCCGACTCGCCGACCAAGCCCGTCGACTGTCGCAAACCGCGCGCGCCCGACGTCCGGAAAACTCGAGGTTCGCATCTTCCGGGACATTCGCGAAATCGAAGCCTCCGACTGGGATTCGATCTTGGATCACGACGACCTGCAGATGTCTCATCGGTTCATCCGCACGTGCCAGGAGGCCCGAATCGAAACGGCCGAGTATTGGCACTTGATGCTTTACCAGCAGGATACGCTCTGCTGTGTGGCTTCGCTGTGCCGGTTTCGCGTTTCGCTGGAAGTCCTCTCGAAGGGCCTTGTCCAAACCATAATCCGAATGGCACGCCGGGTCCGTAGGACGTTTCTCGATGTACCGGTCTTGTTCTGCGGCCTGCCCGTCTCGTTTGGACAGCCCTGCATCAAGATCCGCCGCGGTGCCGATGTGACGGCCGTCGTGGACTCGGTCATCGCGGTGATGGAAGATGTGGCCCGCGAGACGCGGACGCGGTTCTTGTGTCTAAAGGAATTCGATCCCGACAGCGCGGAACAGTTGGCCGGCGTGTGCCGGCATGGGTACTTCGAGGTGCCCAGCCTGCCTTCATGTTCTCTGCCCCTGCCGTGGAAGTCGTTCGACGAGTATCTGCGGAGCATGCGTGCCGGGTATCGCCGGCAGATTTCCCAAACGCTCAAGATGCGTACGACCGGCGGGCTTGACGTCCGGATTCTCGACGACTTCTCGGCACGGAGCGACGCCATCTTCGGCCTCTACGAGCAGGTCATCGACCGCGCGGAACACCGGCTCGAACGGTTGAACCGGGCATTCATCGAGCAACTCGACTGGAACCTTCAAGGGCAGTCTCGCGCGATCGTCATCGAGCGTCTTGGCGAGCCGTTGGCCGTCGCGATTCTGATTCTTTCACCGTCGGTCACGACTTTCCTTCTGGCTGGGATCGACTACCGGTTCAACCGTGAGCATCAAGCGTATCCCAACCTGATTGCGGAGGTGGTGGCCGAGGCGATTCGATCGGGAGCATCGCGACTTGAGATGGGGCAAACATCCTACGCGATCAAGAGTCGGATGGGCGCCGAGCAGGTGCCGCGGTGCCTGTTTGTCCGGCACCGGTCGGCTGTGGGGCACTCGCTGCTCCGGTCGGCGACGGGACTTCTGTTTCCCAAGCAGGACTACCCAAACCGCCGTGTGTTCGTGGATGAAAGGAATCCAGTCGGTGAACGCTAGAGATGGGAGCGTCACGTGGAAGCCCTGCTATTTCGGCACAACTTGGCGCGCTACTTGGCATCCCGGGTTCTATTCAGGATGTGCCGCCGGATGTGGTCCGCACGGCTGGCACCGTTAACATACGCGCAACTTGATCCGCCCGAGCCGACGCAGCCCGGCTGGACGAAACTCCGCGTCACGGTGTCGGGAATATGCGGATCGGATCTCGAATTGGTCACCAGCCGCGATTCCCTCTATCTGGAGCCGGAGGCGACGTATCCGTTTGTGCCAGGCCACGAGTTGGTCGGGATCGTGCAGAAAGAGGTGAGCGGCTCTCGCGGTGACCAGCCGGTCGACTTGCACGAGGGCGACCGCGTGGCTGTGTGGCCGGTGCTGGGGTGTCGCGCCCGCGGACTCTCGCCGCCCTGTTTCGAATGCGCCGACGGCTGGGAAGGCATGTGTCGGCGGCGCCACGACGGCTGGCCGGACTCGGGGGCAGAGATCGGATACAACCGCGACACCGGGGGCGGATGGTCCGAGTACTGCTTGGCGCACGTTTCGCAGCTCTGGAAGCTGCCCGAGACGGTCGCCGACGAGGACGCCGTGCTGCTGGATCCGGCTGCTACGGCTCTGGCCTCGCTATTCCGGACCCAATATCTCCGGCCCGAACGCACCTTGGTTATCGGCGCCGGAACGGTGGGGCTGTTGACCGCGTATCTGCACTCGCGGTTGGGCTTGTCCGGGGACTGCGAGCTTATCGTCCGACACGAGTTTCAGCGCCAGTGGGCACTGGATCGCGGGCTAAGCGCAACGATCGTTCGCGGTGAAAGCGCCTTCCGCGACTGGGCGGCTGACCGTTCGATTTCATCGACGCGGGTCCCTAGCTACGGCTTCGTCTACGACGGTTGTTTCGATCGCGTAGTCGTGGCAGCGGGCACTCGACAGTCGGTCGAGTGGGCCCTGCGGGCCGTTCGACCGCGCGGGACGGTTGCATTGATTGCAGCGGCCGTAGACCTAAAGGGCATCGACCCGACGCCCATCTGGTACCGAGAGATCACCTTGCGTGGCATCTACGATTACGGCCCCGTGCCCTGGGAGTCCGATTGGGTACACCCCTACGCGGTCTTGATGCCTAAGTTGACCGACGGCACCATCTCGTTCCGCGGTCTTATCACGCACGAATTCCCGCTTCGCGAGTACCCGTCGGCCTTCCGCACACTCGTTGACCGCGGAAGCACCGGCGCTATCAAAGTCGTGTTCCGTTCGGGCCCTGGAAACTCGCTTCGATTCGGCCAGGCCGGTTATTGAAAGTCCGTGTCGAACGGTTATTCTGTTGTCGGCCCAAAGGGAAAGCGAATATTCGGCTTTATTAGTGGAGAAGATTGGTAATGAAAACCCTGATACCAGCCATCGTCATCTGCTCCGTGATTGCGGCTCTCGGAAACGTCTCTATCGCGGACGAGCCGGTTACCGGCTCTACCCCGCAAGCGGCGGCCGCGTCGGAGCAACCAGTGGACGCCCATACCCAATCGCGACAAGCGACGACCGGCATGGCGGCGATGGAGAAAGCGGCGAAGAGCAACAAGTATCTGTTCGCCCTGTTCCGCAAGGAAGACAATGACCAGACCACGGCCATGCGTCAAGTGCTGGACGAAGTCATGAAGAAGGTCGCGGACCGGGCGGACGCGGTCCAGGTGGACGTATCGGCTGCCGCGGAGAAAGACATCGTGGAGCATTTCGAGGTCGCCTACGCTCCCCTGCCTCTACTGCTGGCCATCGCCCCCAACGGCGCGGTGACGGGCGGTTTTCCTGGGCGAGTGGAAGCGCGGAGACTAATGGATGCGTTCGCTTCGCCGGGGACCGCCAAATGCTTGAAAGCCTTCCAGGATCGCAAGCTGGTATTCTTGTGTGTCCAGAATGACGAGACGGAATCCGCGAAAAAAGCCATGCAGGGCGTGCATGCGTTCAAGCGTGACGAGCGTTTTGCGAAAGACACCCAAATCATCGTCGTCGATCCCTCGGACAAGGCGGAATCGCAGCTTCTGTCCGATCTGGAGATCGACGCAAAAAGCAAAGAAGCCGTAACGGTTCTTTTTGCCCCGCCCGGTAGGTTCGTCGGCCGGTTCCACGGCGCAACGAATTTAGACGACTTGGTGTCGACTCTAGTCTCCGCCATGTCCGGTTGCGGTTCGTGTGGCCCTGGCGGCTGCGGTTCGTGCGGGCCCGGCGGATGCGGCCACTAACCCTTGATCGTGGCTTCCGTCACTCAATGCCCAGTTCGTTCAGTTTCTCCTGGGGTACGACGCCTTCGTTCCAACCACGTTCGGCGTAGTACTCCGCCAGCATCTGATCAAGTTCGCAGATTTGGCCCTGGGAGCCAGCGGCGGTGGAAGGTTCGTTGAGGAACCTGGCGGGAAGCGTATCGCTGCCCTCGCGGAAGCCAGCTTGGTTGTTGTAGTGGCGTTCGAGATTGTAGATTCGTTCTCCGGTATGAATGACATCATCCGCGGTGAAGGGCTGGCCGGTGAAGGCCGAGTATTGCCCGGCATAGTTCTCGGCCGATTCGGCGAAGGCAGAAAACTTGCAGATGTCCAAGCTGTCGGAGAAAGCCATCACGTCCTGGAGCAGTTTCGTTAGCTTGCCTTTGCCCTCCCACTCCACAGGATCGCTTTCGCCTCCGATCCCAAGCACCTCACTGGCCGGAGTGTAGGCCCGCAGGTGACACGCGCCGCGGTTGGATGTGGCATAGGCGATACCCATACCTTTCAGGCCGCGGGGATCGTAGGCCGGAATGGCTTGGTCTTTGACCGTCATGCTGACCTCCGGAGCACCGAAGTGGCGGGCAATGCGGGCCGTTCCCTCGGCCAAAATGTCACCCACGCCCTCGCGCCGGGCCATCTTGTCCACCAGGGATACCATGGCCGCTCGATCGCCCCAATTCAGTCCTTCGCCTTCCGGCGCCAGACCTCGCTCGGTTAGTTCCATGTAACAGGCCAGGCACTGGCCCAACTCGATCGTATCGAAGCCATATTCATTGGCCTGGTCGATCATCTTGATCATAGCCTCGGCATCAGAATTATCGCAGTTGGCCCCGAGCGACCACGCCGATTCGTACTCGACGCTCTCCATATGCAGGCCGACATAGGGCCCGTCTTTGATTTCCACCTCCTTCTTGCACGCCACAGGACAGGCGTGGCACGTGGGATTCTTCACCACGTAATTGTCCTTGATCGCCTCGCCGGACAAGGCCTCGGCGTGCTCGCAGCTGCAGAATTGGGAGTTCTTGGTCGGCAGGGCACCAATCGTGTTGATCACGTTCATCAGGACGTTCGTGCCGTAGACCGAAAGGCCGCCTTTCTTGGGCGCGGTAGTATTGTCCTTGTCCAAAATGGAATCCAACGCGGCCTTGTTTGCGGGCTTCCAAGCCTCCGGATCGTTTGGCCGAACGCGATCCTTGTAGCTTCCGCGAATCACGATCGCCTTCAATTGCTTGAATCCGCCCACGGCGCCGGTGCCGCCACGTCCGAAAGACCGCGTGTTCTCGTCGATCCAGGCCGCCAAGCGAGAGAGGCTTTCCCCCGCTTGTCCAATGGTCACAACGCTCAAGTCGGGTTTGCCCTCTCCATCGCTATAGCGATCGGTAAGGATACGGATCGTTTCCGATGTGCTCTGGCCCCAAAGGTCCGCGGCGTCGCGAATCTCGATCGTGCCGTCAGCAACGTAGAGGTAGACGGGTTGGCTGCTCTGCCCACGGACGATCAAGGCATCAAAGCCCGACCAGCGGAAACGCGCCCCCGACCAGCCACCCATGTGCGAGTCGACGACGGTCCCGGTCAGAGGGCTCTTGGTGACGCAAGCCCAACGGCCGCTCATCTTCATGTCCGTGCCCGTCAAGGGGCCGACCACAAAGGCCAGGATGTTCTCCGACGAAAACGGTTCGACGTCCGGTCCGTTCTCGTGGACGTATTTGACCCCCAGACCCCGAGCTCCAATATAGAGCCGCGCGTCTTCATCACTGACCTTGTCGTACTGGATTTGCCCCGTGCTCAAATCGACTTTAGCCACTTTGCCCTGGAACACATTGGCGTTCATGAGAACCTCCTGGAAGAGATGCACCCTTTGTGGCGAATGTGAGTTTGCTCCGAACGGAGATCTCATTCTGACACAACCAAAGTGGGTTCGGCAATCGGTCTCAATCTCTGGTTATAGATTGATGGTTAAGAAATGAAAAACGGAAATGAACATGGAGTCCCCGACATCTTCATCTATAACCACCAATCTGTAACCAGCCCCGACACTGCCTTCATGCCACCTGCCTCCATTGACGCGAGAAGCCCAAGCTCCTGTCGAACCGCGGCGAATTCTTGACGTGAAATCCCTTTCGCGGTAGGCTCAGCGGCGGTTTTCGATGCAAGACACGGTGCCATAATGCGGCGACACGGTGGTTCGCCCGGCGAATTGACTTTCGACGGATCGTGGAGAGGGATTGATGTACGCCATCCTCGGACTGGCTTGTTTAGCCTTCGTAGTGGTTTGTGCCGTGCACGCGGTCAAGACGGGCCGCGCGCACTACTGGCTGTGGATCATCCTCTTCTTCTCGATCCCGGGCTGCCTGGTCTACTTCTTCGTCGAGATGTTGCCCGACTTGCGGCGCAACCCCGCTGCCAAACGCATCGGGTCGGACCTGGTGACCGTTGTTGACCCAGGTCGCAACCTCCGCAGACTCCAGGACCAGTTGGAGATCGCCGACACGGTGTCAAACCGCCAAGCCCTCGCCCGGTACTATGTGCAGGCCGGGCAGCCTGACGAGGCGATCGAGCTGTACCAGGGCTGTTTGCAGGGTGTTTTCAAAGACGACCCGGCCCTGACGCTCGAATTGTCCTACGCTCTGTTCCTTAGGGGCAGCTACGAAGAAGCCAAAGAACACCTCGACCGTTTGGTCGAAGCCGAACTCGGGACCCTCGCCCCAGAGCGGGATTTGCTCTATGCTCGAACGCTGGAGCAGTTGGGTGACGTCGACGGCTCGCTAGTCGCGTACGAAGCGATCGTCCGGAAGTCATCCGGCGAGGAAACAAACTGCCGCTACGCCAACCTTCTGGAGGAGGCAGGTCAAACGGACAAGGCAAGAGAGATCTATCACGAGATCGTCAAACGAGCCAAACGTTCCCCCGGGTATTACCGCCGAGCCCAGAAACCCTGGATCAATGCGGCACGGCAGGCCCTTGATCGACTGAGGGGATCACCATAATCGCCGAGTCACAATCCTGGTAGAGGAGGTCCCTGCATGACACGTTTCCCGCTGCTGGTGCTCGTTTGGACCGGCTTTACTTCGGCCGTGAACGCCGACGAAGCGCAAATCGCCCGTTCCCAAACGCGCCGGCCGAATATCCTCTGGTTGATCGCAGACAACATTGGACCGGATTTAGGTTGTTATGGAACTCCTTTGGTCCGGACGCCCAACCTCGACCGACTGGCTGCGCAAGGGATGCGATACGACGCAGCGTTCAGCACAGTTCCGATATGCGCGCCCAGCCGATCGGCATTCGTGACCGGTATGCATGCGGCCACCATTGATGCGCAGCACATGCGGTCGCACCGGCATGATCAATTCCACTTGCCCGAAGGCGTCCGCCCGATCACGCACCGGTTGATCGACGAAGGCTACTATGCGGCCAACATCCGCTCGCTGGACGACAAGACGGTGGGCACGTGTAAGATTGATCTGAACTTCGAGGTCCAGGGCCCCGTGTTGCGCCGGACGCCGGCGGACAAACGTCGCCGCCAGGAGGCACAGAACGCCCCAGAAGGCGGCACGGTCGATTCGCGCGTCCTGGACGTCGAGAACGAAATCCGCCTGTTCCACACGGACGACTGGGCCGACCTCAAATCGCACCAACCGTTCTTTGCCCAGGTCAACTTTCCCATTGCCGAGCGTCCCGGCCGGGAGCGCGGCCCGGGCAGCGGATGGGTCGGCTCGAAACACGCTCCGGCTTTCGGCACCCAGGTACATCCGGCAATCGTCGATCCCGACCGTGTGACGTTACCGCCGTACTACCCCGACCATCCCGTCGCGCGAAAGGACTGGGCCGGGTATCTGGATTGCATCTGCGGCTTGGATCAACGCGTGGGAGAGATTCTCGACCGGCTGGAAGCCGACGGCATGGCCGACGACACGATCGTCGTCTTCTTCGCCGACCAGGGACGCATCGAGATCCGCGGGATCGGCTGGTGTTACGATCGGGGCAACCACGTGCCGCTGATCATCCGCTGGCCGAAGAATTTTGCTCCGCCGCCCCAGTTTGAACGCGGGGTGGTCAACGAACAACTTGTCAGCCTGCTGGATCTGACCGCCACCACGTTGGCTTGCGCCGGCCTGAAGAAGCCAGTGGGCATGCAAAGCCAGATCTTCCTCGGCTCGGATGCCGACCCGCCGCGCCGTCATGTGTTCACGCAACGGGACAGGCACGACGAGGTGGTGCAGCGGATCCGCAGCGTCCGGACCGATCGCTACCGGTACATCCGCAACTTTATCCCCGAGCGCCCATTTCTCTTCTTCCACGCCCACAAGGAGGCCATGTATCCCGTGATTCCACTCTTGCGCGAGCTGCACAAGGAAGGGAAGCTGAATGCGGTGCAGCAGGCGCTATTGGCCCCGCGTATGCCCGACGAGGAGCTTTACGACCTGGAGAACGACCCGTACGAGGTGAACAATCTTGCCGGTTCGCCTGATCCGGAGCATCAGCGGGTGCTCCAGCAACTCCGCGGCACTCTGGACAACTGGATCGAAGAGACCGACGACCAAGGGAGGTGCCTTGAGCCCCCGGAACTGGTTCAGCGGTGGATCAAGGTGATGTACGAGCGTTGGGGCGGGCCGCCAGAGGGATTTGAGCCGCCTTATGTCTACGGCGAGCCCTATTGGCCGTTGCGAGTGCGCACTCGATGAAACAAGGGTGGCAATGTGCGCCGACACAACCTTGGCGACGCGGACGCGGTTGTCTTTGTGTGGCACTGCTGGGAATCGAACGCGGCATCGATCGCGCATGACTCACCACGATTCCCAGCAGTGCTGCGTCGGGGCCAGCGCAACACTGCTCGAAACGATGGAAAGCGGTCGGACATGGTGAGCCCTCGTCGTTTCGAGCAGTGGCACACGGCGCGCAGCGGAGAAGTTATCTCAGCCCGCGTTGAACGCTTCGGCCCAGACGATCTGGTATGGCTCCAGGTCGATGACACCCTCCGCGCCGATGGGCCTATCGGAAAGGAGATCTTTGGCGTACGGCGTGCGCGTGTGGGTGGAAAACTTAAACCGTTTGACTTCGCTGCCCAGATTGGCGGCCACCAGAATCGACTGGCCACCATCGGGGCTGGTGCGCGAAAATGCCACGATGGCCGGGTCGCTGGTTTCGAAGACAGTTTGGTCTGCGTCCGGATGAAAGGCCGGCTGGGCGATACGCGTCCGGAGTAGTTGTTGGTATCCCTGGAACACCGCCTGTTGGGCAGAACCGTCCGTCGATAGCGTTTCCGATAGTTCGTTCAGCCCATATTTTCGCCGATTGATTCGTCTTGGTTGACCGCTGGATTCCACTCCAGCAAGATCGTTTGGCGTGCCCACCAGGCTGTGGAAATAGACGCCTGGAATGCCACGCAGCGACAGCATGATCGCCTGGGACGTAAGGAAACGACGGGCGTGCGACCGCGGATCGAGATTGTCTGGGTCGCCCAAGGCATCCAGGTAGGTGATGTTCAACTCGTAGGGGTCATGAGTCCCATCGTGGTTCCGATTGGTACTGACCAGTCCGCCGCGTCGTTTAACGGCGTCGACCAGGCGAACGAAGCGATCTTCGGAAACGAGCCCCTCCAGAGGCCGTACCCCTACGCCGTCGTGGGAGGCCGTGAAATTGAAGTACGTTGTTCCAGGTCGAGTTGCCTCCAGATCCAACAGCCAACGTTTGAGCGGTTCGGCGTCGTGACTGAGCATGGCTTCCAGCAGCAGCGGCGGCAGGCTGAACTGGTACACCATGTGCGCTTCATCGCCTTGGCCGAAATAGCTGACGTTCTCGTCATGTGGGACGTTCGTCTCGGTCAGCAGAACCACATGCGGAGCGACGGCGTCCAGCACGTCTCGCATCAACTTGACTACCTCGTGGGTCTCGCGCAGATGAATGCAGCTTGTTCCAATCTCCTTCCACAGATAGGCGATTGCGTCCAGCCGCACGAAGCGGGCGCCCCGTCGTACGTAGCACAACAGCACGTCCAGCATCTCGACTAGCACCTCCGGTTCTGCGAAATTCAGGTCGATTTGATCGGCGCTGAACGTTGTCCACAAGTGACGCGTCCCTCGGCTCGTTTCGAACGGTGTCAACAGCGGTAGACTACGAGGCCGCGTAACCGCCGACAGGTCCTGATTTGGGTCGACATCGATGAAGAAGCGAGAAAACGGCTCTCCGCCGGCCAGATAGTCTTGGAACCAACGGCTGTGCTGCGACGCGTGATTCAGAACCAAGTCGAACATTAGATCGACGCGCTTGTTCAGTCGCCGGACGTCGTCCCAGGTTCCTACGGCCGGATCCACAGCCCGATAGTCGATCACCGAAAAGCCGTCGTCCGACGAGTACGGGTAGAACGGCAAAATGTGGAGCGTACCGATGCACTCGTCCAACCCGTGCGCCGCGAGAAATGACTGTAGCGTGGAAAGCGGGCTCTGGCCGTCTTCGCTCACCTGGTCGGCGTACGCAATCAACACGACGTCGCGCTCGTCCCATCGCGATGTCCGGGAGCCCGTCGGTGGCGACTCGTGCCTCGCCACAAGATCCAACACGCGGGGTAGCACCGTCTCGGCGCGATCACCGTAGATGTTGACCAGTCGCTCGTGGACGCGGTCGGCAAACGCAGTGTCCGTCGTCATCCTGGCAACTTCTCATAAGTCGTCCACGCCGGTCACATTTGTGATCAATGCCCGCAATCTCCGCCGCAGCACCGAATAGCTGAAGAACGCTTTGCTCAGCTCGTAGTTATGTTCCACCATCTCGTTGCGGTAGGCTTCGTCCTTTATCACCTTGCGAACGTGCTCGATCACGTCCCGAGTGACAAGCCCATTCATCGCGATCACCTTGTACCCTTTGGGCTCGATGTCCGTGATGAAGATCGAGTAGCGGTTGACCAGGACCGGCTTTCGGTAGTAAAAGGCTTCCAACAGGGCGTTCCCGAAGCCTTCGTACATACTAGGATACGTGATGAAGTCGGCTTGAGAATAGGCGTCTGCCAGGGTATAGGTGCGTTCACCCTCCTCGTTAGTGGCACGTATTTCGCCAATTCGCGTGGCGGCAAATCGCAAATCCACACCTTCCTGCTCGGCCAGTTCCTGCAAAGCAATCATATAGTCTGGTCCTTCGTCCCCCGATTCGTGTGACACGACCAGCTTGCACTTTGGATTTCTTAGGGCGGCCACCACGGCGATGGAATGCTCGATGCCTTTGCGGGGCACGACGCGCGTGGGCTGCAAGAAGATTATGTCATCGGGTTCCAGATCGAGATCTTCCCGAAAACCCTGTGAGTACTCATCCGGCTCCGGCGGTGGGTTCTCGAAATCCAAGACGTTGGGCACAAGGGTCGATGATTCGCCCTTGCGTCGCGACAACTGGGCCTGGGCAAAAGAATTGATAGTGACGTGCTGGACGGTCAGTAGCGAAGGCGGAAACGCCATATCCAGGAAATCCTGCACAGCGTTTACCGAAAATCGGTCGCGTTCCCAGGCGAAATCGTGGTGATGAGCGATGGTTGGGAAGCCGGTCTCGGCTATGTACTGAGTTATGGCAACGCCCAGTGGGATGTTCATGGGAAGACACAAAGCGTTTTCCACAATGAAGATCTCGATATCGAATCGCTTCTTGAATTCATACAACGTCGTCTTCAGAAACTCGCTGTACGACCAGATGCGCTGTGTCACGTCGGGCGTACGCTGGCTGCGACCGAAGACTCGGTCGTTGATCCATTCGATATCCGGGTGTTTGAAGTTGGCGTACGGAACGCGCATGCTGATCGAGTCGTCGCGATCCAGGGCGCCCCCATACCAATAGGCGACGTGCTTGTGGTCCCACAGCAACTGAGCCCACTTGGCACTTTCCAGCGATACGCCGTCCGTTCCGGCAAACCGTGTCCCAACAAAGCCAATGCGGTGTCCCATGATGTTCAGATCTATGCGCTTCGAGAAAAGGTCAATCTGCCGGAGAGGGAATAGTCGAAGAAATGCACTTGCCCAACGATTCCAAGTCGGTCAGAACAACATCAGGCTGCACGCCCTGCACGCGAGGGTCGCCGGTTCGCCATCGGAGGCTCCGCCGGTCTCCCGCGAATAAGGCCGTGCGGAAACCGACGCTTCGAGCGGCCTGAACGTCGTTCAACATGTCGTTACCAACATAGATTACTTTTTCGGCAAGGATTCCCCTTTTGGCAAGAGCTTTTGACGCCAGTTCGTACAAAAACATGTCAGGTTTTGCTCGATGATGGCGGAAAGAGTAGTACTGCAACTCCGGAACGAACCCCAGGTCGTCCACGGTTTGCCCCAGGAGACCCGGGAACATCTCGAGCGTGAAGAACTGGGCGTTGCTGATGATCCCCAGAGTCAAGCCTGCCGCGCGGAGTTGCGCTAGACACTCCAGCAAACCCGGCATGGGCCATGTCGGGTTCGCGCGCACCTCGTATTCGATGGCCAATTGCCTGACGTCGATACTCGAACCTGCGGGATCCATCCAGCCGCGTTGCTTCATCTCGTCCAGACACTCCGACCACACGTCAACGATATTTACCTCCGGATATTCGAAACCGCGGGCGCGAAGACTCTCGTGATGCGCCAGGATGGTCGCGAGCATACACTCGATCCCACATTCGGCTTCCAAATGGCCCTGATACCCGCTTGCAGCGAAAGCGGCGGCTAACGCGCTCGCTTCTCCGGATTCTTGCGCCGCGCCAATATCCCCGCTGCCGCTGATGAACATGGTCCCGTAGACGTCGAACAACACTGCCGCGATGCCCGGCAAATCTGTCAGTATGGGCCGCTCGCCGGTCGGGATAACCCGTAGTGGGCGGCAATTGGCCCGATAGATGTCGTGGTGACTTCTGCTCATGTCTCAATACGAAGCGGTTGCAGTCGTGATAGGCCCAGAAAGGCAGCAAGTACGCAACGGCCGTGGCTGGGCGGCGTGAGCCTGTCTTCTCTCCGGCTGGCGGAGACGGTCTCATAGAGTGCGTGAAGTCGCTGTCCCGCCGCTTTAAGCGAGTAGTTCTCGCGAACCGCCTCTGCGTTGCTGGCAACCAGGCGGTGGACATCCGAGCCGATCGTCGCCAGCGAATTGGCAAGTTGCGGATTGAGTTCCAGGAGGGCTTCGCGTCTGGGTGCGTTGGCGGCCACCGAGCGGACGACCTCCGTCTGAAGGGATGTCGTTAGATACGCGAAGTCGACCGTGCCGTCTTGCACTAACGCGTCGATCTCGTCGCCCAGTGCCTCGTCGGTCGGTTGCGATTGACCGAAGTCGTCCAACACTTTCCGGTACGAATCCCGGATCGACCGACAGAAGGCATTCCCATCCGTCCATTCCAGTGGAACTGCCAAACGCCCGTAAAGCGAGTCCAAATTGACGCCCGCGCTGGCGTAATCTCCCGTGATCTCCGGTAGGTTACGGCCCAGAAGTCGCCGACCGGCAAGCCAGGCTTCCAGAAACACCATTCCGAAGCCTTCTGCGACGCTGGTCGTCAGGATTGCGTCGGAGGCAGCCAAGTTTTCAGCAAAGGTCAGGCTCGGGGCATTCGCCGCTTCGAAAACGACTGGCAACGACAGCTCCGCGGCCAGCTCCTTCCACGAATGGTAGCTCGGCTGTTCCGTCGGGTTGAGCGGTGGCATAGTCAATCCAATGTGCGTGCCGCCGCCTGCCAAGGCGGACCATAGCAGCGCCTCGCCGAGGTTCTTGCGCCGTATACCTCGGACTGGGTAGATAATGTAAGGCCCTTCCGCGATTGCTGGGAAATGCTCCTTCACTTTCCCGCGAGCCTGCCTTTGCGTGGGCAACTGATCGAACTCGGCCACCGGATTCGGCAGCGAGTGCAGCCGCTCGGTGGGCACGCCGGCCGAACACAAGATGCCCAGATCTCGCCCGTTCAGGACGGCATAGTGAACATGCGCGGCCTGAGGATACAGGGCCTCACACAGATGGTCCGGATCGCCGCCACCGACGGCTTGAAGCAAACGGCGGTAATCACCGGGCCGGAAGTCCTCGACAAAGTCATGGATGTGCAGTAGCAGCGCGTAGCCGTCGCGAGCGAGTTGCCCCAACGCTTCGGGCAGGGCGACGTTCTTGCCCAGGGAATGGTTGTGGACGTGCAACACCGTGTCTTGAGAGGCGAACCCGGCTTGCTCCAAGGCTGCCTCCAGCCCTTTGGCCAGACGAGTCGCGTGCAGTTCGGAAGGCACATCGGTATCGTAGTCAATCTCAGGCACGACATGCAGAGATAACTCGACGCCCGGGATTTGCGACGGCAAATCGGTGGGCCAGTTCTCCTGGCGGCCGCCATAAATAATGGCGACTCGAACAGGCTCGTATTCGTCGATCACTTCACTCAGGGCCCGCAAGTGGTTGATGATCACCTGCGTCACGCCGCCGCGGTTCAGATGGTAGTGCAGGATCGCGATATTCATCGGGGCCCGGTGTTGCCCATGTCGATGCGAGTCGTCAGACTTCAGTTCTGTCGTCTCCAATTTTCACATTCAATTCCGTAGATGTTAACGCATCAGCGACATTTCCGTAAGGCTTGACGAAAGGCGGACGAAATGGCGGACGAACGATTGGTCGCAGTGGGCCTGGATCTGGGGACGGGCGGGGCTCGCGCGGTGGCCATGGATTTCAGGGGAGACTTGGTCGCCGAAGGACAAGCCGACTTGCCGGACGAGGCAACGACGGTCGATGGGCCGCGTGTCGAGCAGGATCCGGAATCATGGACTGCGGTCGCCCAGTCGGCGTTGCGGCAGTTGACCGGCAGTCTTCCGAAGGAATGCCGGATCGTCGGCATCGCGGTGGACGCGACTTCCGGCACGTTTCTTCTTGCCGATAAAGGGCATCGGCCGTTGACACGTGGGCTGATGTACAACGATTTGCGCGCCGCGGACGAGGCGCCATCAGTAGCCGCGGCGTTGACCGAGGATCTGGAACCCTACGGGATCAAGATCGCCCCGGCGTTTGCGTTAACCAAAGTCGTCCATTTGGCCCGGCACGAGCCGCAACTGTTCCGTCGTTGCCGTCACATCGTCCATCAGACGGACTGGATCGTGGGGATGTTGTGCGGCCGCTTTGACGTGACGGACGTGTCAACAGCCCTAAAGACGGGCTGCGATCCAGGAAAGCTTGTCTGGCCGGCCGCCATGGAACAGCGGCTGGGAATCCCGTCCGAAATACTGCCGGAAATCGTTCATCCCGGTGCGCAAATCGGCGAGATCACCGCCGGCGCGGCTGATGCGACCGGATTGCCGCTGGGCACTCCGGTCGTGGCAGGGTGCACGGACGGTACGGCAGGATTCCTGGCTTCGGGTGCCAGTCGGTCGGGCGATCTGAACGTCACACTTGGGACGACCCTTGTGTTCAAAGCGGTGGCCGAGCAGCCACTGATCGACCCGGACGGGGCCGTGTACAATCACCGACACCCGGCCGGTGGATATTTGCCGGGCGCGGCCTCGAGCACCGGCGCCGATTGGGTCAACAAGTGCTTCCCGGACGCCGACCTGGATGAACTCGAGCGTTTCGCGAGTGGACTGCTGCCCACGGGCCGAGCGGCGTATCCACTGGTGAAGACTGGCGAGCGGTTTCCGTTCGCCTGCGAAACGGCAACCGGTTTTGGATTGGACGAGATCGACGACCCGGTAACTCGCTTTGCGGCCGGCATGGAGGGCGTAGCCCTGCTGGAGCGTTTGGGCATCCAGCGATTCGAACGCTTGGGATTGAAGATAGGTCCAGCCGTCTACGCGACGGGCGGCGGCACGGCCAGTCAGACTTGGCTGAAGATTCGTGCGTCGGTCAATCGTCGGACTTATTCGGTTCCCATGCGCCCTGAATGTGCCGTCGGTGCCGCAGTCTTGGCTGCCATGCCGCACGTTGGCAGTTGCGAGGACGCGGCCCGCGCGATCGTTCGGGCTGGGGGTCGTGTCGAGCCGGACGAGCGGCTGGCCGCCGTGTACGACGAACAGTTCGAACGGTTTTGCGCGGCTTTGAGCGAGCGAGGTTACGTGTGAGTATCTTCAAGTCGTGTGACATCCGCGGTGTGGTCGGCGACGGGTTGGACGCGGCCGTTGTGCGTCGCATCGGCCGGTCGCTCGGCCAAATGGTCCGTCGCCGCGGCGGGGCGTCGATCTGCGTGGGTGGTGATTTCCGCAGCAGCACGCCGCCGCTGAAGACAGCGCTGACGGGTGGCCTGACGGAAGCCGGGATCAGCGTACACGACGTGGGCCAGTCGCCAACGCCTGTCGTCTGCTTCGCTGCAAGACACCTGGGGCTCGACAGCTTTGCGATCGTCACGGCCTCGCACAATCCCAGCGAGTACAACGGGATCAAGTTCTCGGTTGCGGGCCGGCCGGCGGTGCCGGAGTTGATCGGCGAACTGCGGGACGGATTGGATGCACCAGTGGAAGGCGGCGATTCCGGCAACGTCGTGCTGAAGGACGTGTGCAGCGATTACGAAGCCTGGGTCGCAAAAGAGGCGAAGGGCTTCTTGTCGTCCTGCGCAGATCTTCCGCCGACGGTCGGGCGCAAGGATTCTTCATCTTCTGAACCTAAACGAATGCGGCGTCTTCACGTCGTGTTGGACAGCATGAGTGGTGCGTTCACCAACATCGCTCCGCGCGTTCTTATGTCGATGGGCTACAGAGTGACGTCACTTTGCAGCCGAATCGACCCTGATTTCTTGGGAAACGAACCTAATCCGGCTCGCGATCCGAATCTCCAAACGCTCGTTGATCGCATTGGGCAGGAGCATGCCGACATCGGCATCGCATTGGATGGTGACGGCGACCGTGTGATATTCGTGGATCACGCAGGGGCCATCGTGCGACCAGAACAAATTGCCGCACTGTTTGTCAAATATTGCTTCGAACGTCCGACGGTTGTGTACGACGTGAAGTGCGCATCTGTTTTGCCTCGCGCCGTGGAATCCGCAGGCGGCAGGGCCATTGTGCAGCCCAGCGGTTACGGCTTCATCAAAACGACGATGATCGATCGAAGGGCCGACATGGGCGTAGAAGTCAGCGGGCATCACTTTTTCGGAGTCCTAGGCGGCGGCGACGATGGTTTGTTCACGGCCCTGGTCGTGTCGGGATTGATGGAAATGACGGGATCGAGCTTGACCGATCTGGTCAAACCGATCGGTTGGCCCGCGATCACTCGAGACTTGCGAGTACCGTTTCAGGGCGATCCGGCCGATGCCGTCGAGGCCATTGCGAGCAGTTGCGGAGGCCAACTCACGCGTCTGGACGGTGTTCGAACCGAATACGACGACGGTTGGGCTTTGGCGCGCCCTTCGATCACCGAGCCGGCAATCACGTTTCGCTTCGAGGGCCGCGACGGGGCCCATATGCGTGAGATCGCCTCGCGGTTTCTCGCTGGTGTGCCGGAATTGGGCAGTCGAGTGATGGAGATGATTGATGATTAGTCGAAATGTATCGAGTGCTGGCGGACCCGGCGTGGCTCGCCGAGCCGTTGTTCAACGATTGCGTCACCGGCGATCCTGCGGAATAACCAAAACACCAAACGCGGCGAGCTGTCTCCGAATCTCCACGAGTTCAGCATGGTTGAGTTGAAGGCGTGCAATTGTAGCTCGTCCGGTCGGGGTCTTGCCGATGATGTGTAGCAGCCTTTGCTTGGACCATCCGAAGTGATCGTCCCAGCGGTCTTGTCGAGGGTGTAACAGAGATACGGTGTCACCTGTGGCGGAGTCCAGACCCTCGACATGAGCCCATTTATGATCGTTGCAGTGAGGGCACGAATAGGCCAGGTTGTCTAGAGCTGTGGGGCCTCCGCGCGATGCCGGTACAATGTGATCCAGCTCGAAACCGCCCGCTTGCAGTCGATCGGGCAGTCGGCAGTACTCACAGGCGTGCCCTGCTCGCTCGGCTACCGCAGACCGGAGTTCGTCCGAGATCCTCGTCATGCTTCCTCGGGTAACATCGACCGGCCGCCAACAAGGTCAGGCACGGTTTCGCGCAGACGCTCCAGCGCTTCAATTGCCTGCAGCTTGCGGAGCGTCTGCTTGCGCCAGAATTCCGAGAGCTGCCGGTGCTCCTCTCGTTCTCCGATCAAGCACGCCTCTTTGTTTTCCCCAAGCTCGCGCATGCGCTGCTGCAGGTCATCCTCCAGCTCGTATTCCGCCACCGAGTGCAGCAGATCCACCGCCTGCTTCAAGGCGGATACGAATTTGGGATCGAGCGTCGCAACGGAAGTCATAAAGTGGCTTTCAGCAACTGGGGGGCAATGGCAAGGTCTACCTATGGAATTATACCCGATAATGTCCCACTGCACAAAGACCGCCATGGGTCGGGAGCTAACGAGCCGGACGTTGTTATCTTGCGCGGTGAGGCGTAAGACCTTGCCGAATCGCGTGTTAGCCCGATCGCCCCCGCGCCGAGGTGGGCGACGCAGACCTCCAGACTCTGATCATTGACCGCATCGAGAAACCAGCGTGGGTGGTCTACCGATGAGATTCACCAAGCCATGGCGGACGCTTGTCGGACCGGATGAACGAGACAAGCGGCTCTCCGTTCTCGGTGTCTTTCTGGGTACCGCGGGTGGTTCGTTTCTGCGCGAAGTCTTCGTAGTAGATTTTCTGGCTCAGGCATTAGCGAGGGCCGTTACCCCTTCGGAAAGTCGCAGCAATTGGGCATGCAATGGTGAACTAAGTATACATGCGCTCCCCACGGAGAATTCAACGCGTTATACACGCGTCCCACCGTGGTAATCCTATGCTCTTGCAGCCGATCTGGGGTCGTTTCACGTTGCCAGACCAGCCCGGACCGCGTCGTCCACTTTGAGATCAATCATGGCGTAACAGGGGTCAACACTGGGTCGATATAGAACGCTGTGCAATACTCGCTACTTCCTGGACAATCGACATACAGGGCAAGCTCGGAAACAGAACTCACGTCGATATCAAATGCATCAGCCTTGCCTCGCCGTTGAACGGGCGCGGATCGCCAGGGCTCCTGGCCATCACCGACGATCCGGAAAGTCAGCGGTGAGGGAATACGGTAACTGGAATCCGCAACTCCAACACATCCCGTGAATCGCGAATACTGCTTGTTGATCGCATACTTCACGCGACCATGTGACCTCGCCCTGGGAAGCAACAGCAAGGCACGCGGGTGTTTCTCTCCGTCAATTACACGCGACCTGTTTTCCCGAACGGACCGCTGGTTCCAGGTGTAGAGGTCGTGTTCCTTCAAATCCCAGAGATCGACCGTCTGCGGTGACTGAGGCTTGGCCTGCAGGGCGACCAGTTCCTCAAGGCGTCCTTCCGCTTTGATTTTGTCGAGGCCCACAGGTCTTGGAGCGGCGACAAACTTCAATTCGTGGACCACAATCGACGCTTCTTTGCTTATTTGGAACGTGAAGTACCCATAACACTCTGGATCATGCCTTATAGTCACGAACTCCCCATTCACTCGGCATCTAGCACGACCTCGTTCGAGCCAGAGTTCTACACGGTACTTTTCGCCTGGACGAAACACAGGCTCTTTATCCAGCGCAGTCAACAGTCCGACGTTAACACCATGAGGCAGAAACTCATGGGGGCGAAAAGCGAGTCCACAGCTCCCGGACATGATTGTAAATGAAGTCGCCATTTTGTAGTTGCTCACGTCTATCTTTGGAAAAACAATCAGCTTGTGTTCGTTTCCGGGACTGCTGCACTTTACGCTGTAGCCGTTGCTTACTTTCCGAAGCTGGAACTGGTGCCGGATGTCATTCTTCCACGACTTATTTTCGTAGTCCAAGAACAGAACGTTGTCATTCACACCGCGACTAAGATAATGCGACTGCAGAGCAATCGTGTCACGGGCCGCCTGCGGTGATTGAGGCTTGGCCTGCATTGCGACCAGTTCTTCAAGGCGTTTTTCCGCTTTGATCTTGTCGAGGTCCACAAGTCGTGGAGCGGCGAGGTTGTACCAGTGGTGCGCTCTTGCGAAGAAACCCTCGGCTGACTCGTCGGCACGCGCGATGTCGTACCAAGCGTCACCGATGGCCAGTTGCTTGTCCGCCTCCATTGCACCGGCAATGTCCAGCTTGGCGGCGACTGCGAGTTGAGCGTCCTTGCCTTTGGCCAGCAAGGCGAGACCTTTGGCCCAATCGCCTTTGCTTAAACAGAGATGCTTCCCGTAGATTGCATTCGCCAGCGGGTCGTTGGGATCGCCTTTCAGCTTCTCCATCGCCCGCTCGACGGCGAGCCATTCGCGATGTTGGCCTTCGATTTGCTCGATGGAGGATCGGAGACGTTTTCTCAACTCGATGTCACGAATGCGTATTGCCAACGATTCCACAGCCGCCCCCACCTTACCCGCTTCGTCGAAGCGTTTCGCGTCGGCCAGTTGGTTGACCACTTCCAACGCCTTTGACACGACTTCCCGGCGTGCATCGTCCGACCGCGTCGTTCGCGCGGCAACCGTGACCAGATGTGCCATCACGCTGAGTAAGTCCACGTCGTACGCGGCGGCAAGCTCACCGGCGATCTCCTCGGCGAGGTTGTGATCACCGGCAGCAAGCGCGTGTTCATAGGCCTCCCGAAGTACGACAAATCGGGCGGCTGGATCGCTTTCGACATTCGCCGCTTGGTTTCGTAATGCTTTGGCCAGTGCCAGGCGTTTCTCCGAAGTTGTCGCCGCCTGATACTCGTCCTTGAAAATCTCCTTCACTTGCTCGCGGATTGCCTTCTGTTTTTCCTCATCCGGGACGGGGTGCCTCTTGACTTCGACGGCAAAAGATTCCGGTCGACTGGCCTTTGCCGTGGGCTTCAACGGTGGACCGCTTTCTGCGACTGGTTCGCTTTCGCCATTCGTGCTGTCAGGCTTTTGCGGTTCGAGAGAAGCGATTTGGGTTTCAGGTTTTGGCGCGGTGTCAGGCTCCGATTTGTTTTCTTTCGACGGTGGAGCAACCGGACGTTCAAAGGGATCGGGCAGCGCTGGCATTTCTGTTTCGGCGCCGGGAACCTGTGACTCGGCCGGCTTTGCCTTCGCAGGCGGTGCCGCGGGGCTTGGGGGCTGATCCGGTTTCGGCTTCTGCGCGGTCGCTAGGGCATCCGGCGGCTTTGGTGATTTGGATGTCAGGCCAAGCAAATCGATGCCGAAGCCGTACCACAGGATAACCAGCGCGATCGCGCATCCTGCAATCCCACCAATCACGATCTTCACCAGTTCCACTACCGGCGATTTGTTTCGCTGCCGAGGCTGACCGCTCGGAGCGGGTTCAGTGGAAACCGGAGGAGCGGCAACGGCCTCCGGTGGTGCAGGCGGTTCAAGAGGGTCTGGTACGGAAGAACTCATTCATTGTCCCTCCCAAGACAGAAGCTGTGTGCAATGAAACAGGATCGAGGTTCCAAAGTGGATTGCACTTGCCCAAGTGAACGTGCGGCACATTACCCCTAAAGTGCGGGGTGAAGTCAGCCTGATCGACAGGGATGTCCCATACGTCAGACGGGCCGTGATCCAGATTCGACCGCTGCGATCGTCCGATTGCGGCCCGTGGACTTGGCCTCGCGTAGTGCATCATCTGCGGCGTGAAATAGGTTGTCGACGGTTCCGGATCGCAACACCTGGGAGTACGCGTAACCCGCGCTGGCCGTAATTGCCGTGTGGGGCGAACCTTCACCTACCGCGGCGCGAAGCGTATCGATCGTGGTGGCTGCTGCGGACGAGCTTCGTCCCGTCAGCAGTATTGCGAACTCGTCCCCTCCAAGGCGAGCGGCAAGATCGCTGCCGTTCACGCTGGCGTCCAATTGCCGCCCTACGTGCCGCAAGACGTCGTCGCCGGCGGTGTGGCCGAATCTGTCGTTCACGGACTTGAAGTGGTCCAAGTCCAGAAGGGCGAGACAGAAGCCGCCCGTTTGCCGTTCGCCGTTGTCGGCGCGCGAGAGCAACTCGTCTTCCCACGCTCGCCGGTTTGGCAAACCGGTCAGCGGATCGCTTTTGGCCAATTCGGCAAGCGCGTGTTGGAGCCGGCGGGCGCGACTTCGATCGCGTCGCAGCCGGACGATTTCCGTCAACAGGCGACATGCCAGGCGGAGCTCGCGCGGAGTGAAGTCTTCGGGCAGCGACACATCCGCTGGGCCGGGACCGATTCGCACAACACCGATTTCTCCGACAGCCAGCCGCGAACCTAACTTCGACTGAGGGAGATCTTCGCAGCAGATAACGCGGTCGGCCACTATCACGTCGACTGACGCATCCGGTGGCAGTTCCGATATTCCCTGCCACACTCGAGCGTCGGCGTCTGTCAGCATGCGCGCCCAACAACGTTGACGCTTGGGATCGCTGGAGAGAATCAGAATGTCGGCACGCTTCGTCATGGCAACACGATTATACCATGCAGACGGATTCGTCGATGGTTGCGACGCCTTTCCACGCTGCTATACTCCACGCAACGCGTCGCACCCAGGCCGTGGCGCGTAAGTAGGTCCCGGCTGCCGGACGGGACGTTCGAGTTGTTGGAGTTCACGCTTTAGCGTGCGGAAAGACACGCTGAAGCGCGAACTCCAACGACAGAATCCAGGTCCCGTCCGGCAGACGGGACCTACTGAATTGGTGCCCGGCAGCATCACGGCTCACGGTCAACAGGATGACACAGCAGCAACGGAAGACATTTGCGGCCACGCTGGTAGCTTACCTGCAGTTGTTTCGCATCGCCAACGTCTTTACGGCAATGGCCGACGTGGCGATGGGCTTCCTGTTCGTCCAAGGGGCATTTGCCCCGCTGCCCGTCTTTGGCTGTCTGCTGGCCGCGTGTTCTTTGCTGTACACGGCCGGAATGGTGCTGAATGACGTCTACGACCACGAAATCGACGCTCGCGATCGGCCCGAGAGGCCAATCCCGTCGGGGCGAGTGCCATTGGGCGCAGCTCGGGGGCTGGGCTACGGGATGCTGCTGTGCGGGGTCGGACTGGGCTGGCTGTCCGGCTTTCTCGGCGATCTGGAAGGCGCGATCGTTTGGCGAGGTGGTGCCGTCGCCAGTCTACTGGGCGTGTGCGTTGTACTGTACGACGCTGTTTTGAAGACGACGCCTGCCGGGCCTGTTGCGATGGGAGCGTGCCGTTTCCTGAACGTATTGCTGGGGATGAGTTTCGCGGTGCCGGTGTCGGCCGGTTGGAACGTGGCCGGCTATGGCACACATCACATGATCGTGGCCGGGGGCATCGGTATCTATGTCGTGGGAGTCACGGTGTTCGCGCGGACCGAGGCAAAGGCGAGCAGCGCGTGGCGACTGTGGTTCGGTACCGCGGTAATGATGGCGGGCATTGCCGTTTTGGGCTTGTTACACCGAAATCTCCCGATCGGTCTTCATCGTTACGTGCAGTCCGAGGCTGTCTGGATAATCCTGATGGGCCTCTTGGCTTTTACCATCCTGCGGCGTTGCGGCACGGCGGCTTTCGATCCCACGCCCCGTCAAGTCCAGTTGGCCGTGAAGCACGCCGTCATGTCGATTATTGTGCTGGATGCCGCCGTGGCACTGGAGGTAGCCAACTGGTATGCTTTAGCCGTGCTTGCATTGTTGATCCCAGCCTTTGCGTTAGGCATGTGGATTTCCTCGACCTGACGCCAGAATATCGAGCGAAGTGAACGAAAGAAAGAAAAACCCGATTCTGAACGTCCCCAACGTGTTGACAGCGGCGCGATTGGCGTTGGCGATTGTTGTGTTCGTGCTTGTGCCGCTGCACTGCTTCCGTTCCGCATTCGTTGTGTTTGTCGTAGCTGCTGCAACCGACTGGGTCGATGGCTATTGGGCGCGTCGCTTTGGCCAAGTGACCCAAGTTGGGCGCATGTTTGATCCATTTGTGGACAAAATCATCATCTGCGGTGCCTTCATCCTTCTGGCTGCCGAAAAGAATTCTGGGATCGCAGCGTGGATGGCCGTGGTGGTTGTCGCGCGAGAATTGCTGGTAACCGGGCTTCGCAGCTTCATCGAACAGAGTGGCGGTGACTTCTCGGCCAAGATGTCAGGCAAGCTGAAAATGGTATTCCAATGCGTGGCCGCTGGAGGCGCGATACTCGCCCTGGTGGAGCCTCGGCCGGATTGGCTGCAATGGAACGGGTGGCTGGACTGGGCGCTTCTGATATCAATTTGGACGGCTCTAGTCCTGACTGTCTATTCTGGGTCCGTTTACGTGGCTGCCGCTGCCAAGTACCAGCGCCCTCCTGAGGCCTGAGTTAGACGCGGGATATTACGCCCTGATGAAGCCTGTTGCAGCAGCAGTTGTTCTGACGATTTTACTCGCCTGCGTTTGGGGATGGACGCGTGTCTTGCGTAGATGGCGGGCGGGCGAGAGTATTCTGCCGTGCGAACTGCGTCGTCCGGTTCCGTGGGGACTGTTGGATCTGATCCTCACGGTCTTCGTCTTCTTCTCTCTTCAGGGCGTCACGCTACTAGTTGCCCGCCAGGCGTTCAACGTTGATCTATCGCTTGACCTGGCCGAGATGGCGCCAGGTGCGCGAGCCGTGGTCCTGCTGTCCGGCGCTGTGTCCAGTCTGCTGACGACGGCCATCTCGCTGGCCGTGATCAAGCTCCGCACACGGGCTGGCTGGGGCGACCTGGGGATCGAAATACGGCATGTCGCGTCGGACGTTCGTCTGGGCGTGGCGGCTTTCGTGATGCTGGCGCCGCCGGTCTACGCTGTGCAGATGGTCCTGGTTCAATGGCTCTCGTCGCAGCATCCGCTGATCGAATTGCTGAAAGAGAATCCCGACCCGGCTTTCTTGGCGGTCAGCGGATTCACGGCAGTTCTGGTAGCCCCCGTTGCCGAGGAATACTTCTTCCGTGTTCTACTGCAGGGGTGGATGGAGAAAGCGATAGCGCTCGGCGGGCGCCTACCTGGTGTGTCCGTTGCCGACAGCGTCGACGATAGGACAAGTGAAGAACCGTATCAGCTCGAGCGGGACGAGAATCCGTACGCGCCGCCCCGAGTCACCAGCGAACTGCAGAAGGACGAGGCGGCCCCGGACGCGATGCTTGAACAACACGGCCAGGGACGAGTTCTTGCGGTGCCGATCGTTGCCAGCGCAGCGGTCTTTGCCGCGATGCACGCGTCGCATGGCCCGGACCCGATTCCCTTGTTTCTGCTCGCCGTCGGACTCGGCTATCTGTACCAGCGCACACACCGAATCCTGCCGTGCATCGTAGTACATTTTCTGCTTAACGCCTGCAGCCTGGGTGCCCTGACGCTGGAAATCTACGGATCGTAGGCGGGGCGGGGAGAAAGGGGTGTCGGGTTTCGGGTGTCGGGGAAGAGGGAGAGAGGGGAAAAGAGGTTTTAGGTGTCAGTGACAGGAGCAGGGAAGAAGGCCCCCAACACCCAACACCCAAC
>JACKQG010001833.1_pt1 | contig 28760 bp, 24 predicted proteins | sample 8237621 | NCBI WGS metagenome assembly JACKQG01 (sample SAMN15677084, study PRJNA649215) | marine metagenome | biome: marine; feature: Black Sea; material: saline water; isolation source: suspended particulate matter (SPM) from the Black Sea western gyre | collected 2013-06-09/2013-06-10 | depth... | reverse complement strand
ATATGCCGCAGTGTCCGGGGCTGGCGCTACGCACCCCGGAGTGCCTATACATTCGTCGGTAAGGTAGTCTCGGAAATCGGGACTTAGTCTGGTCAACCGAGTTGCCTTGTCCGTACCTTTTTTTCAGGCAAGCTCCTGCCTTTAGGCGGGGGTAGTTGACACTTTATCATCTCCTTAAACCACCAAATTTGGAAAACCTAAGTTTTTTAGCTCTTACTTTTGATTGCTTAGTGTTTCTTTTGATGCCGCCTGTTGGCAGTAAAAGCATACTTGTACAAACCGGCCATCATTATACACCACGCATAATTTCCCGCAATGCCTTCAAGTTTTCTTTTTCGTCAAAGATTGCTCGGATTGATATTTCAAAACCAGTAATGACAGTGCTTCTAAGGCGACCTGAATTCGACTTGATAAGCAATTCATAAGATCCCCCCTGCTCGCTTTGCTCAGTGGAGATTGCTTCGCTTTGCTCGCAACCCTTCGACAAGCTCAGTGCAGGCTCTTCGGCTTCATGAGCCACCAAAATGTACTGTTCTACGAATTCTCGACTCGGGTCAACAATCCAGTATTCACCGACGCCGTGCGCCGCATAATCTATAAACTTGATATCGCGGTCTTTGGCTTCGGTACTATCAGACAAAACTTCGACAATGAAGTCAGGTGCAGGAAAGCGCATTTGTTCGGCAAAAAATTGTTCCGATTTGGCTTTGCTGAAAAAGCAAATATCAGGCTCATAATCGTTGCGCGTCAAGGAAATCATGATTTTCTCATGGCCGACATGCCCAAGGTTGTGTATTGCAACAAAGGTCTTGATTAGGCTGAACAGGGCACCTGAAGCTACATCATGTTGGAACTTCACTGGTGATTGAAAAACTACTTCTCCATTGATAAACTCGACTTTATCCGCCTCAGTAATCGTTTGATAAAACTCTTCCCGTTTTTGCTGTTCTTTGGCAAAAGTCTCCTGAAGCTGCTTCAGGTACAAAGGAAGTTTTGGCGATTGAATCAGTTGTTCTAAAAGTGTGCTTCGCACCTTTTTACTTTGTAAAACTGTTTGCATGACAATCTGCACCTCACTGGAATGAAGAAGTTCTAATGAAGAAGGAAGAATGGTTTTTACTTCTTCATTCTTCATTCTCAAGAACTATGCGAGTCTTGATGTTCTTCCTCTTGCAACTTTGGCTCTCGTCGTCTTCCAATGATTCTAATTATTCGACTCATACTCAATATAGACGCAATCAGTAAAAATATAATTACACCTATCGTAATCAAAGTCGCCCGCTCTTCCATAGTTTGCGCTTCCATTTGATTTAGCTCCCTACCTTTTAATGACATTTCATGATTCTTCAAAGCATTACTAATCGGTCCTTGTATTACCAATCCAATGAGCCAGCATATCACGATAACATAGATAATATATTTACCTTGCAGAGTGCGTAAGCTTTTCCCTGCTTCCTTGAGGAAAGGAATGGAATAGCCCATTCGATCGTCCCTATTTCCTCTATAATTCAACATAATTATTTCCCTCCAATCGGTCAATGGCAAGGAGGCAAAATGGTAAGATGATGAAGGGGTAAATGGATAAATGAGTAACCTCTTCACCCCTTAACCCTCTAACTCTTTAACCTCGATTGCGGCCGCGGGTAAACTCAATACTTAACTGCTGGCTATGTTGTCCGCTGAATTCGACCGGATATTCGCCATCAAAGCAAGCAGTACAAAAATTTTGTGGATTTTTCACGCAAGTAAGCATGCCTTCAATACTTAAATACCCTAAAGAATCCGCCCGAATATGTTTTCGGATTTCTTCAACAGCATGGGTACTAGCGATAAGTTCCTGACGCGTTGGAGTATCAATGCCGTAAAAGCAGGGAAATCTGTTTGGCGGCGATGAGACGCGAAAATGAACTTCGTGTGCGCCTCCCAATTTGAGCATTTTCACCAATCTGCGGCAGTTGGTGCCACGCATAATCGAATCATCCACAACTACTACCCGCTTACCTTCAAGGACATCTCGGATCGGATTAAGTTTCACTCTTGCCATCATTTCTCTCATCCTCTGGCTGGGACAAATAAACGTGCGTCCAACATATTGATTGCGATTGAGCCCAAAATCAAAAGGGATACCCGATTCTTCAGAATATCCTTTGGCTGCGATATTAGCTGAATCTGGAACAGAGATTACAATATCTGCATCTGCGGGATGTTCTCGCGCTAATTGCCTGCCAAATTCCCGTCGTGGCCGATTTACCAATTCCCCGAATACCATACTGTCCGTCCTGGCTAAATAGATAAATTCAAAAATACAAAAAGCTTTAGGATGGAAAATAGAGCTTAGGTGCAGTGACTGGAGACCTTTTTGGGTAATTATGACCATTTCGCCCGGTTCTATTTCACGAATGGGCTTTGCACCTATCACATCTAATGCACACGTTTCTGAAGCCAGCACATAAGCATCGTCCAAAATGCCCAACCATAATGGACGAATACCGTAGGCATCCCGGGCCGCAATGAGGGTATTTCTATTCATCATGAGGAGTGAGTATGCGCCTCGGATCTCGGATAAAGCATCTATAACCTTCTGCTCAAGAGTAAGTTGAGGTGACCCAGCTATCAAATGAATTATCACCTCGGTATCCGAGGAGCATGTAAATATTGAGCCTTGAGCTTCCAAATCATCGTGAATCCGCGGTGCATTAACGAGATTACCATTGTGAGCCAATGCCATCGGTTCGCCTTTATGCCGCCGAACGATAGGTTGGGCATTTTCCAACGAGCTACTGCCAGCAGTGGAATAACGATTATGCCCAATAGCAATATCCCCTTTCATATTTTCTATATCGCCATTCTCAAACACATTGACAACCAATCCCATCCCGTGCTGAGATGAAAAATCTGTTCCATCGGAGACAACAATCCCTGCACTTTCTTGTCCTCTATGCTGCAAAGCATATAATCCTAGATAAGTCAATTGCGCAGCATCAGGATGGCCGAATACTCCAAACACACCACATTCATCTTGTGGCTTATCGTCATCATCCAAAACATACATGGCACTTTCCTCATTTATGAAATTATTTCGAGCCGGATTTAGAACTAACATATTCTGTCGAATCTTCTGCTAATTGTTCAGGCGCAACTAGTCTATAGCCAACTATAGCTCCGACTGGGGCGGCAATAATATACATTAGTATCGGCGGGAATTTGAAAAAAAGCAAGACTTTCACAGGCGCTGATACTATGCTCGCAATTACGCGGATGATGCCTAAAATAAAAGTGCCTGGAAACAATCCCATGTCCATGCTGCTCCAATCATAAGTCGCCATAGATATCAATGCAGCAGCGGCAGGAATTCCTAAAAACACACCCTGGTAAACAATCTTTCTTGGAATAGTCTCTTTCTGCATCCAGTAAGCCACTAATCGGACAGCTTCTCCTACACAAACGACCACTACCCCGTAAGTAATCAGAAAAGTGATTAGCACAAAAATGGCATAAAATACCCCACCAGAGATAACATGCGCAAGCAGTTTTCCCCACAATAAACTTCCCATGATAAAGTAGCCAATAAGACCGATAACGGCACCTGTAGCACCTCCAAAGGCGATTTGAGCCAAAGTCAGCACGGCCGTTCCATTCTTGGACATTATTTGTTCTCCTTTTACATTTCTATTTATCGTCGAAATTTGACTATGAGATTATAGCATCTCAAATCATTTCTGTCAACCACAACTTGTAAAAAGTTTCTTTTGACTTACGATTAAGATTATGATATACTTTTCTGTGTTTTACTTTTAGAGATTAACTGAAATTCACACATGGCAGATAAGGAGGTGTTATATAATGGCTTACGATATTCCTCAAACAGTTCTTGGTCGCACAGGTCTTATGGTTACTATCTTAGGCATCGGTGGTGCGTATTGCGATTCAGTTTCTGGATATCATGCAGCGCTTGATTGTGGGGTGAACTATGTGGATACCGCGCGTGGATACAGAGATGGGGAGGATGAAAAAGTCATCGGACAGGCTATCCGAGGCCGACGCGATGACCTGATTCTGGCTACAAAAACACAAAAGCGCGACGCGGAAGGAGCGCGCAAAGAGCTTGAGACTTCTCTGCGTTTACTTGGAACTGATTACGTAGACATCTATCAAATCCATCATCTAAATACCCAGGCCGAACGTGAGCAAGCTTTGGGACCAGGAGGTGCAATGGAAGCGGTACAGAAAGCCCGTCAGGAAGGGAAAGTGCGCTTTATTGGTGTCACCGGACACAATTGGGTTCAGATACAGAAGGCAGTAGCGACCGGTCTTTTCGATACTGTGTTGTGCTGGTACAATTGCGCCATGAAGGAGCCTGAGGAGACAGTTTTTCCCCAAGCCCTCATCCATAACACGGGTGTGGTTATCATGAACGCCTCACGCAATGATAGGTTATTTGGTGGCCCCGGTTCGCCGCCTCATGAACAATTCTATCGCTATGTGCTTAGTCACGATGCCGTGAATATTACGATAATGGGACTAAGAGATGTGGCTCTTTTTTCAAGAATTGCGTCCGCGCTTTCGGAGCGAACCATACTTACGCAGCAGGAGAAAGACGACATTGAAAACTATGGCTTTAAAATGCGTGAGTCAGGGCAACTGGAGTAATGTGAATATCTGATAGACCTTGAAGGAGCGAAGGGAGGGCGAAACTCCTGTTGAGCTTTCTTTTAGGTTCGGCAGGTACCTCATCCTCCCGTTCTCACATTTTTATCACAACTGAACCTTAACTTGATGCCTATGGTGTGCTTGAAAACCTACCGGGCAATCGGTTTTATTACTGAAGCCATTAAATTGTGACTTTTGCAGTTATCACCTAATCCATTTAATGATAATTGATGTGAAGGAGTGGAAGAGCACGTGTATTTCGTAACAATAGAAATTCAATTCGAATACGGACATCGATTAACCAAACATCAGGGTAAATGTTGCCATATTCACGGTCACAATGGGGTTATCGTAGTTCAGATCGAATCAAGCAGTTTAAACGAAAATGACGTTGTGATAGATTTTGGTGATGTCAAAAAATTCTTGCAAGAGTGGATTGATATTCATTGGGATCATGCTTTTCTGGTGAATACGGATGACCCTCTTGGGGAAATCTTACATCGTTTTGACCCAACGTTACGCATATTCTATTTTCAACAAGCTGACCCAACAGCGGAGAAGATGGCGGAATACTTATACCATGTACTAAAACAGCAGATTCCAGATGAACTGTATATTCAAGCAATTACTGTTCATGAAACGGAAAGAAGCAGCGCTACCTATACGCTGTCATAGTCAGATATGAAAGTTAAAATTAAACGTATTGACAAAAATCTGCCATTACCTATTTACGAAACCTCTGGTTCCGTCGGGTTTGATCTCTTATGTCGCGAAGATGTCACAATTAATCCGTCTGAAATCGCGCTTATTCCGGCGAATGTTATTGTCGAAACTCCACGAGGACACATGCTGATGGTCACTTTTCGCAGTAGCACTCCCAGAAAATATGGATTGCTCATGCCGCATGGAGTTGGAGTTATTGATAACGATTACTGTGGCGAGGAAGATGAAATCAAAATTCAGGTTTATAATTTCACCGATAGCCCTGTTACAGTGAATCGCGGAGATAAAATTGCACAAGGCATATTCACAAAGGTTGATATAGCACAATGGGAGGAAGTTGATCAAATGAAACAGGAGACGCGTGGGGGATTCGGAAGTACAGATGAAATCGAATAACCACCAGGTTCCTGCTAAATGAGGAAAACAAACGAGCAGATATGACATTCTCCGGAAGTTATGAAAAAATCTTCTATCGGCAAGGAATTGCTTGAAAAAGATAGATTTGTTGAAATATTCAGCAAGATATGGTAAACAAATAATCATTCTGAAAAGGAGAAAACATGACTAAACAAATTCGAACCAACCCTTCACTTCGTTTGAGGGCTGGCCTTCTCATCCCGCTATTTTCAATTCTATTTTGGGCTATCATTGGATACCCGACTCTTGCGCTGGAAGAACCTGTTGAATTGAAATATAAACTCAAAGCGGGGGATGTGTTGACTTACAAAACCAAAATGGGGATGACCGCGAAGATATCCACAACAATGGGCACCCAAGAGGGATATACAGAATCAGAGATGAATACAACTTTGACGGTGACCCAAATCGGCGATGATGGAGTTATAACATGCGCAGTTATAGGTAATGTACAAATTAAAAAATCGCTGATGGATGGCCGGGATATGACTCAATCACTGAACGACTTGATGAAGCAGTCTGGCATGGAATATCAATTGGAGATTTTGAAAATGCGTTCCAACGGTAGCGATTTATTAATTTTACCCCAGGATGCTGAAAATAACCTTCCTGGATGGATAGCCTTACCGGAAAAACCAATCAAACCCGGGGACAGTTGGACGCAAGAATTGTCACTACTCACCCCAAACCCAGAATCAGACCAAGGATTAGATTTATTGACTACAACGTTGGTAGGTATCGAACGTGTTGGAGAATACAATTCTGCCAAAATCGAACTAACTACCCCCGAACAAGCAACTGACATTCAGAAGGAAAACGAGGGTAAACTCACTGTATTTTTCGCTCTAAATGAGGGATTTCCGGTCAAAGTTGAAGGAACAATAAAAAATAAAGCGGCATCAGGACTTGAACTTGAAATCCAATTAAACTCAGAGTTGACCAAATTAAGTAAGTTGGATTCCCAAAAGCTAAGTCAAGCGCGTTCTGAACTTTCAATCATTGAAACTGCCCTTGAGGAAACGGATTTGCTTTCCCAGTCAGACGAAGAAAAAAAGACAGCGCTTGAGATATTTCTGTCGGATTATCCCGAAAGCCAGTGGCGTAAAGGAGTGGAGGGACTTATCGCGCGGTTCAGTGCAGAAAGTGAAGATGTGCCTATGATTGATGAGCAAGCCGAAGATATTTCAAGTGATATCGATGAGCATCTATCTTCTTTGGGAATAACGAAATCCGACGGTCAAATGGCTGATGACTTCACCTTGGAAACAATTGAAGGCAAACAGGTTAGTCTAAGTGATTATAAAGGTAAGATTGTCTTCTTAAATTTCTGGGCAACCTGGTGTCCGCCGTGCAGAAGCGAGATGCCTTCAATGGAAAAGCTATACCAAAAGTTTAAGGATAAAGATTTTATCATGTTAGCCGCCAATCTTCAAGAAAAGTCGGAACAAGTCTCAAAATTTATGAAAGACAATAAATTAACTTTTCCGGCTCTTATAGACAAAGGCGAAGTCGGTAACAAATACGGAATCTCTAGCATCCCCACTACGTTTTTCATCGATAAACAGGGAAAGATAATAGGTAGCGCTGTGGGCAGCCGGGATTGGTCAAGCGAAGAGACTTTTAAATTAATTGAGGCGCTTTTGGAAATGTAGTAACTGAGTAATTTGACTTGGGTAAATTGGCAGAATAAACCGAGTTTTTAAGCACAGCTAAAGTAACAGTGTATAGAAAAACTATTTGTGACTTCATTATCGTTTTGGTTGAGTGAAAAACTCGGTTTTTAATCCTCATTAGGTATCGCTGATGAACAAAAAAGAGCTATCCGAAAGAGACATCTGTACCAAATACATTACACCAGCTTTAACAGATGCCGGTTGGGATATACGCCGACAAATTCGAGAAGAAGTTGCTTTCACCGCCGGCAGAATTCGCGTCAAAGGAAAATTAGCCGCGAGAGGTAAGAAAAAACGCGCCGATTACATCCTCTATTACAAACCCAATATTCCATTAGCGGTAGTTGAGGCAAAAAAGAATAATTACCCCATTGGAGCGGGAATTCAGCAAGCATTGGACTATGCCGAATCACTGGATATTCTCTTCGCCTACAGTTCTAATGGCGATGGCTTTTTAGAACATGATAGCACCGTCAGCAAAGGCGTGGTTGAAAGGGAACTTGCTTTGAGTGAATTTCCATCACCGGAACAGCTTTGGGCAAGGTACACTGAATGGAAAAAAATCTCAAATGAGATTGAAACCATCATCAAACAGGATTACCACTACGAGCCGAGTGGTAAATCACCACGCTATTATCAGCGAGTTGCCATCAACCGAGTTATAGAAGCCATTGCAGCAAAACAACAAAGAATTCTTTTAGTAATGGCGACAGGCACTGGCAAAACCTACACTGCGTTCCAAATTATTTGGCGGCTATGGAAAGCGGGAATCAAAAAGCGAATTCTGTTTTTAGCCGATCGAAATATCCTCGTCGACCAGACCATGACCAATGATTTTAAGCATTTCGGCGACAAGATGACCAAAATTACCCACCGCAGAGTGGATAAATCCTACGAAGTTTATCTGGCGCTTTACCAGGCGCTCTCTGGCGTAGAAGAGCGGAAAAATATTTACACCGAATTTTCGCCCGGTTTCTTCGATTTAGTTGTCGTCGATGAGTGTCACAGAGGAAGCGCCGCTGAGGATTCCGAATGGCGTGAAATTCTGGAATACTTCTCCGAAGCGACACAGATCGGTATGACCGCAACTCCAAAAGAGACAAGATATGTCTCCAACATTGATTATTTCGGCGAACCGATTTACGTTTACTCCCTGAAACAGGGCATCGAGGATGGATTTTTAGCGCCTTACAAAGTCGTTCGCATCTTCATCGACAAAGACCTTGAAGGATGGCGACCGCCGGAAGGAAAATTAGACAAATACGGCCGGGAAATTGAAGCTCGACTTTATAATCTCAAAGACTATGATAGGTCTTTAGTCATTGATGAGCGAACCCAGCTCGTCGCCAAACGAATCAGCGATTATCTCAAACAAACAGACCGTTTGTCTAAGACCATTGTCTTTTGCGAGGACATCGACCACGCCGAACGAATGCGCCATGCGCTCATCAATGAAAATGCCGATCTGGTGGCTCAAAATTACAAGTATGTCATGAAGATTACAGGTGATGATAGGTTTGGTAAACAGGAACTTGACAACTTTATCGACCCTGAAGAGACTCATCCTGTTATTGCTACTACTTCAAGATTGATGAGCACGGGCGTTGATTCCCAAACGTGCCGGCTCATTGTCATCGACAAAAATATCAACTCTATGACTGAATTTAAACAGCTCATTGGGCGTGGGACGCGCGTTAGGGAAGATTTCAACAAGATGTATTTCACCATTATGGATTTCCGCAACGCTACCCGGCTTTTTTATGACCCACAGTTCGACGGCGAACCGGTGCAAGTCTACGAACCGGAACCGGACGCATCGCCCGTTCCACCAGAAGAAGAGGATGATTTTTATCCGCCGCCAGACGAACGCATCTACGTACCAACGAGAGAACCGAAAAAATATTACGTCGATGGTGTGCCAGTTGAGATTATCGCCGAACAGGTGCAATACTACGACAAAGAGGGCGGACTTGTCACGGTTTCTCTGCAAGATTTCACCCGCCAAAACATACACCAAGCCTACGCTTCTCTGGATAATTTCTTGACCAAATGGAATCAAGTTGAGCAAAAATCCGCTATCATTGACGAACTGGCTGAACACGGTGTCTTTATCGAAGAACTGCAAGACAAAGTGGACAACGAACTCGACCCCTTCGACCTCATCTGCCACATCGCTTTTGATATGCCCCCTCTAACACGCCGAGAACGAGCGACTAACGTCAAAAAACGGCATTACTTTGCTCAATATGGCGATATAGCTCGTCAGGTTTTGGGAGCATTGCTGGATAAATATGCCGATGAAGGAATTGAGGCTATTGAAGAAGCGATGGACAATGAAAAAATTGTCGATTTTTTAAGAGTGCCACCTTTTGCCAACATCGGCTTACCGGTGCAAATTATTCGTGAATTCGGTGGCAAGCAGAAGTATCTCAAAGCTGTTAAGGAATTAGAAGAACAAATCTATCAAGCCGCATAACGTGTTAGAAACCGAGTTTCTCCGAGAAACTCGGTTTCTTTAGGGAGAAAAGAACAAGATGCCGCTTTCAACAATCATAAAATCGGTGCAAGATATTATGCGTCAGGACGCCGGTGTCGACGGCGATGCCCAGCGGATTTCCCAACTCGCATGGATGTTTTTTATCAAAATCTTTGACGATAAGGAAATGGAATCTGAACTCATGGACGATGACTATACCTCGCCTATTCCCGAACAACTGCGCTGGCGAAATTGGGCTGCCGATGATGAAGGCATGACCGGCGATGCACTTTTAGACTTTATCAATAATGACTTATTCAAAACCTTGAAAGAACTTCAGATTAGTCCAGACGGTGACCCGCGCGGTTATATGGTCGGAGAAGTTTTCGCCGATTCCTATAATTACATGAAATCAGGCACGCTGATTCGGCAAGTTATCAATAAAATCAATCAGATTGATTTCAACAACATACAAGACCGCCACGTTTTCAACGAGATTTACGAACAAATTCTGCGTGACCTGCAAAGCGCCGGCAACGCTGGTGAATATTATACTCCCCGTCCCGTGACGCAATTTATGGTGGATATGGTCAATCCACAATTAGGCGAAACGGTACTCGATCCAGCATGTGGGACGGGCGGCTTTTTGGTGGGCGCGTTGGAGCATATACGAAAACAGTCAAAAACTTCAGAGGATTGGCAACTGCTGCAGAAATCAATTATGGGCATTGAAAAGAAGCCTTTGCCTCACATGCTGAGTATCACCAATCTAATTCTACATGATATTGAAGTGCCGCTGATTGAACATGACAATTCACTTTCCCGCCGACCATATCGGGATTATACCGACAAAGACCGAGTCGATTGCATTCTCACCAATCCACCCTTTGGAGGAACAGAAGAACCTGGCGTCGAAAAGAATTTTCCGCGAGCTTTTCAGACCAAAGAAACGGCGGATTTATTTCTGCTGTTGATTATGCAGCTTTTGAAAGATGGGGGCAGAGCAGCAATCGTTTTGCCCGATGGTTTCCTCTTCGGCGAAGGTGTTAAAACCCGAATCAAAGAGCGTCTGCTGGAAAGATGTAATCTACACACCATTGTGCGATTGCCGAATGACGTATTTGCGCCGTATACCGGCATCAAGACCAACCTGCTCTTTTTTACCAAAGGTGAACCCACCGAAGAAATCTGGTATTTTGAACACCCGATGCCAGAGGATAGGAAACATTACTCCAAAACTCGACCAATTGACATCAAAGAGTTTGACCTTGAGAAATCATGGTGGCAGAACCGTGAGGAAAATGAGTATGCTTGGCAGGTATCAATCGACGAAATCAAGGACCAAAACTATAATTTGGATATTAAAAATCCTCATACATCTGGAACTGGATACGGTGATCCAGTTCAACTACTAACTGCTTATCAGAGCCTCTTAAAAGAGATAGCTGAAAAAAGAAGTTTACTGAAACACGAACTCGAATCTGCGATAAAAGGTGCGGGAAATGAACTTTAGTTTTCTGTTTGATAATTTTGCCTTGCTATTTAATTCACCTGAAAGCATCGCTCATCTGGATGAAATGATTTTAGAATTGGCAGTACAGGGGAAATTAGTTGAGCAAGACCCCACAGACGAACCTGCCATTGAACTCGTCAATCGTATAAAAGCTGAAAGAGAACAACTGATTCGCGACAAAAAAATCAAAAAGCCAAAACCACTTCCGCCAATTTCGCCGGACGAAATTCCTTATGAATTGCCAGAGGGGTGGGTATGGGTGAGATTAGGTGAAATCACGAACTTCCAAAATGGCTTCTCATTTGCTAGTAAAGATTTTACAGATGTTGGTGTTGGTGTCATACGCATCGGCGATATTCAAGACGGTGCTGTTTCAGAACAAAAAATGCAATATTTATCTGAAGATATAGCACGAAATGTTTCGTCTGAATACCGCGTGAACGAAGGCGATTTACTAATAGCTATGTCGGGTGCTACAACAGGAAAATTAGGATTTAACTTATCTGAGAAAACATATTTGTTAAATCAGCGGGTCGGGAAAATTGAGCCGCTGTATGTAAACAAGAGCTACATTTACTATTATTTGCTAACGAAGATTGAATATAATCTAGCTATATCCGCAGGAAGTGCAATTCCTAATTTAAGTACGTCTCAAATCATAGAATCACTAATACCTCTTTCAACCCTCAACGAACAAAAGCGCATTGTGGCAAAAATCGAAAGCTTGCTCGAAAAATCAAGCGAAATTCAAACCCAACTGGAACAAGCAAATCAAGAAGTTATAGTTCTAAATCAAGTAGGATTAAATCGACTACTTGAAGCTAAGAATGGTGATGAGTTCCGAGAAAGCTCAAAATTTATATCTGATAATTTTGATTTACTCTATTCTGACCAACGGAATATAGAAAAGTTAAAACAAGCGATTTTACAAGAAGCCTTACAGGGCAGACTCGTCCCGCAATACCCCACAGACGAATCCGCCACCGAACTCATCAAGCGCATCAAATATGACAAAGCATATCTAATCAGCAAAAAGAAAATCAAAAGGACAAAACCACTTCCGCCAATCTCGCCGGATGAGATGCCGTATGAATTGCCAGAAGGGTGGGCGTGGGTGAGATTGGGTGAAATTGCTGTAAAATTAGGTGCAGGCAGCACACCAAGAGGCGGAAAATCTGTCTATCAAGACCACGGCATCAAGTTTATCCGTTCTCAAAATGTTTGGAATAATGGCTTGCGACTTGATGATGTGGTGTTTATCTCAGAGGAAATAAACGCGAGGATGAAACTATCGGTAGTGAAACCGAAAGATATTCTCCTGAATATTACCGGGGCTTCCATTGGTCGGAGTGCATTGGTACCAGATGATTTCGATACTGGAAATGTAAATCAGCATGTTACAATTGTTCGATTAGTAGATTCAGAGATTCGTAAGTTCGCTCATCTTTGCTTGATTTCTCCGTATGTTCAGAAAATGATAATGGATGTGCAAGTTGGAATATCAAGGGAAGGATTAAGCATGTCAAGATTAGCGACATTTTTAATACCTATCCCACCCCTCAACGAACAAAAACGCATTGTCGCAAAAGTCGATAAATTGATGAAGTTGTGTGACGAATTAGAATCACAGCTTGTGCAATCCAAACAGGAGAGCGAAAAATTAATGCAGGCGGTTCTGCAAGAGGCGTTGACTTTCAATCGCTCGGGAAAAACTGGATAGGCTGGAATAATTCGATAACTTCGAGATTGGGGTTATCTGGAAAATGAGGTGAAAAAAATGTTGGCGATCAGAGGGATATATGATGGAAAGGGAATAGAACCATTAGAAGAAATCCCGTTTAAAGGAAAGATGAATGTGATTATAACATTCATCGAAGAGCCGGTCGCAGAGACTAAACCTGAATTTGAAGTTGACCCGATAAAGGCTCTAAGAGGATGTGCTAAAGGGTCGAATTTGACCGAAAAATTACTGGCATCGAGAAGAGAGGACTTGGAATTTGAAACAGCAAAATGGTGCAAATTTTGCGTGCCGAATCTTTTTCAATAATCACTTAGGATATGAATAGCCTCCTCCTGTAAATTGACACCTACCTGTGTCCCGACGGAGAAAGCTGACTTTTGTCCTGGGTTGGTTACATCAACGGTCAAAATATTTCCGTCGATGTCAACCTTATAGGTTATCTTTGCTCCCAGGTAGGTTGCGTAGCGGATTACGCCCTGGCATTTGCCTGCGTCATGAGATACCAATTCAATTGCCTCTGGTCTAACTACAAGCGAGCCTACGTCTCCAGCGCTAATCCCATTGAAGGAGTGAATGTTCAGCGTAGCGCCCAGTGCGCTCACCACCGCAACGGAATTTCTGATTTCACAAACTTCCGCTTCGATGAAATTTGCTTTACCGATAAAATCAGCTACGAAGTGGGTTTTCGGTCGCATGTAGATTTCTTCTGGCGTGCCGATTTGTTCGATTCTCCCTTTGTTCATGACAATTACCTTGTCCGAGATGCTCATTGCTTCCTCCTGGTCATGTGTGACGTAGATGGAAGTGATTCCCAATTCGCGTTGGCGTTCGCGGATTTCGATGCGCGTCTGAACTCGGAGTTTTGCATCCAGATTGGAAAGCGGTTCGTCGAGTAGAAGAACCTTTGGCTCAATGATTAAAGCACGCGCTAATGCCACTCGCTGTTGTTGCCCGCCTGACAGTTCAGCAGGAACTCGATTTTCCAAGCCCTCAAGCCCTATCGTTGCCATCATGTTCTTGACTTTTTCAATTATCTTCTCCTTCGGCATTTTCTTAATCGTCAAGCCATAGGCGATGTTTTTGAAAACTGTCATGTGCGGAAACAGCGCATAATTTTGGAAAACCATCGACGCATCCCGCTTATTCGGGGGCGTATTACCCATCGGTACATCATCAAAATATATCTCTCCTGAAGTCGGTGCCTCAAAGCCTCCTATCATTTTTAGTGCAGTAGTTTTCCCGCAACCCGATGGGCCTAACAAAGTCACCAATAGCCCTTTTTCTACCGCAAAAGAGACATCATCTACTGCTACAATTTTCCCCTTTTGAGCGTCCTCAAATACTTTTGTAACGTTTTGTAATTTTAAAGTGTATTCGGACAAAATTCTCACCTCCAAGTAGAACAAGCCAGCGGCATGTTCTACTGTAGAAATTCCACGATGCTCTTCTTGAAAAGCAATTTCAAAAGTATCTGTATGATTCCCAAAGCCACCATCACGAAAAATATCAAGATAATTGATAGTGCTGCCGCTTGAGAGAAATCGCTGTTTTCGACAAATCCCATAATGGCTACCGTTATCAAATTCCAATTTCCCGATATGACAAAAATCACCGCGCTGATGGCTGTCATGCAGCGGACGAAGCTGTAAGCTAAACCGGCAAAGAAAGCAGGCGTTATCAATGGCAGCAAAATCCTTCTGAATGTCGTCAAGCTGCCCGCGCCCAAATCGGTAGAAGCGTCGTCAATGGATGTATCTATCTGCTCAAGTGCAGCCGCGGCAGAGCGAATTCCCACCGGCATGTTTCTAAATATGAACAACAATACGATTATGGCTGCTGTGCCTTGCAACATAAGCGGTTTTTGATTGAAAGCGAGGATGTATCCAATTCCCACCACAGTTCCCGGAACTGCAAACGTCAGCATGGAAGTTACGTCCATAAATCTGCTTCCGATGAACCTTTTTCTCTTCACAAGGTAGGCGATGAACATTCCGAGCAAGCCTGTGAGGGGCGTTGCTATCGCGGCAAGCAATAGGGAATCTTGAATGTAATCCCAACCCAATCTGAAGGCTTCGACGTAATTTACCATTGTAAAGGAGTAATCCACGCCCCACAATTTCGTGAACGAACCCACTAACACCAATCCATAAAACAGAGAGATAAAAACTACGGTGAGCAAACAGATGGCTAAAACGGGATACTTGATGCGCTTTTCGACTCCTCTGATTCTAACGCCGGATGCCTTTCCTGTGAGAGTGACAAAAGCTTTTTGGCGAAACCTCTTTTCGAGCAGATAATTCTGGAGAAAGTAGGCGGTCAGAGATGGAATGAGCAGAATAATGGCGAGTGTTGAACCTCCGGGGAGATTGTCGTTTCCCGTTATCTGTAGGTAAGCCTGCACGGATAGGACGTTGAACCGTCCCGACAAAATCAGGGGATTTCCGAAATCCGCCATAGATTCTATGAAAAGCAGCAACATGGAACTCGCTATCCCCGGCAATGCAAGCGGCAAGGTAATGCTTCTGAGCGATTTGCCACCCGACGCCCCTAATGAATGCGCAGCGTCTTCTAAAGCCGGGTCGATCGATGACAACACGCCGACCAATAACAAAAATGCTGTCGGAAAATACGCTAACGTTTCTACGATAACCAACCCAGTCAAACCGTAGATGTCAAAGCCAGCCGAATACAAATCGATTCCCAATGCGTCAAGGAATATCTTTCGGGTAATCAAACCGTTTCGTCCCAAGAGAAGTATCGCCGACAGCGCGATGACGAAGGGCGGCGAAATGATTGGCAAAGTTGCGGTTGCTTGAAAGAATTTTTTAAACGGTACATCTGTCTTTGTAACTGCGTAAGCGAAAATGAAACCGATGAATGTTCCAATGACGGCTACGCATAAGCCTAAAATGATGCTATTGTAGAATGGCTGACGATTGTATGATTTCGATAGCAGTTCTACAAAGTACTTGAGTGTTGCCGTAGATTTTCCCGCTTCTTGCACGACGAAACAGTTTTTGAAAACTTGAAACAGCGGGAATAACACGAACAAGATGAGCAGTATGCTAATCAAAATTATCGTTATCAAAACGGGCGGTTCACCCCATAGCATTTTCAGGTCGGTAAGAGATTTTTTCATCCTTAGTCCAAGCCTCCTTACCTTATTCTGCTAATGGTGAATATTAAACTGATAATCGACTAACTATAAATGGCGAAAACTGCCAGAGCGACCGCGAATGAAGAAATACTGGGATAATTTCCATCCAAGGGACAAGCAGGTTGCTCAAAACCTACATCAAACCAAATTCAATCAACAAACAGCGAACCTGAATAGGATGGAGAGAATTCATCGCAAGTTCATGAACGGTTATACGCCCAATCGCCGTTAAGCCATTTATAATTCCAGTTTCACGCTCAAGCTGAAAATGAGCAAACCAGTTTTGCTTACGAGGGTTAAACAGCGGGAGCCTTTCCTTTGTTATTGGATCAAAACCTTCTGTTTTAGCCCATTTATGTGAATTACAATGGCGGCAAGCAAGCGCAAGATTATCCAATTTTGTTAATCCGCCTTTGGATTCAGGGATAACGTGGTCGATTTCCAGGAAGGTGCTGCTAGCGGCTTGCGGATAGAGGCAGTATTCGCAACGGCAATGCGCCCTTTGAGTAACTTGTTGACGGTAATCTTCAACGCTTGGCATCGATCAACTCCAATTTTTCCTTGACAGACAGCAATCCTTTCAATTCTTGAGCGTCTGCTAAAGCCAATAGCTTTTTTAATTCAACAGCCTCTTCAGCAGATATTTTGCGGTTCTTTTTCAATCGCATCAATTCACTCAGACGATATTGCTTTCCTTTAGGGATGCGGCTAAATCCTAAAAGCTCTAATCCGGATTGAAGCATTTTATCTATCTCTTCAGGAGTTGTCAAAATTTCTTCCGAAGAGACATAGATTGAAATAGTGCCAAGCGTGGATTTTAATAAAGAATCGGTATTAGGGAAGACAGGCACGCGCCAAAGGGGAACACCATTCAAATCGAGTTCTGGATTTCCGATACGTAAAATCTTGCCAGCGTGTTTCCGAAGAAATCCTTTCGCTTTCGCTTGAACGCGCTTCGCACTCTCAACAATCTGAAAGTCACCTGTTGTAATGCGCTCGATTGCTAATTCTTCAACCGATTGATTTTTCTCTTCAGCATCGAAAAATAGACGTTGATATGTCTCTTCCGGTAGAGTAATTGTCAACTGTCTCATTATTTCACCCCCTACTTCATCTTGAAATCCGGTATACAAAAATTTTATCATAGCGAAAAATATGCGTCAAGTTTAGAACAAACTTTTTAGAAATTCCCCATGCCTTTTGAAATGAGATTGCTTCGTCACTTACGCTCCTCGCAATGACGTAAGGAGATTGTCATTGCGAGCGAAGCGAAGCAATCTCGTCACGTAATAAATGTTCGTGGGGAATTTGTGCAAACTTTTCGGCTGTGGCTACCAATAATCCAATTCCACCAAAACCATTAACGAGCCCTGATACGGGCTGAAAGTTGCGATTACTTAGGGGGACGTTGATGGGATTACTCGTATAAAACACGGCAATAGCTAATAGCAGCGTCTTTGTTTCAGTTTGTTTACTTCATTATTTACTGGTAGGGCATGGGGTTATTATTGTTAGACGAAGGAAAATGAAACAGAGTTCCATCGCAGGAGTGGACTGTATCGTATCACTCATTTTATTCAGTGATCGAACACAGTCCACAATCTTAAACGCTTCTCCATTCCACTACTCTGGCGCAGGCATGCTGCTGTTCCAGATGTCCCGATGCCATTTCCACTGTCCGTCCTCTTGCTTCCAGACGACCAGATACTTACCCTCATCAACGGTTTGACCGCCGGAAACTTGCAGTGTATACTTTCCGATCTCAATGACTGTATCACCACAATCATCCAACTCAACAGTATCAAGCGTACCTGACTTAATACCCATGTCAAGAACAGCTTGCCAGAATCCTTGAAGAGCTGTCTTGCCTGTGATAATGTCACTATTGGTTGGTAGAGCTTGACCGTTTGAGGTATAGGTCGCCGCTAAGCCAGCCGCGTCACCTTGACGGAAGGCTTGCAGAAATTTTGCGTTCGTTGCTGCAATTGCATTGCGGACTTCAGTTGGCATGATTTCACCTCCTAAAATCAAGATGGTGTAAATTCCTTCCTTATTGTAGTTAGTTCATAAACGGCAAAAATTAAATCTACAGCAGCTTTCACTGCTGTTTCCAAATTATTCAAGCTACATTTTAACACTTTTTTCGCTTCTGTTCAACAAAAATTTCAACTTTTCTTTGATTTTTTTAGAAATTCCCCACGTTGGTGTTTAAAGGTGTTTTGCACTGTAACGCAAACTAGCTTCGCCCATTTTACTTCGTAAAACTGAGGACTACTAAACGAAGCGAACACAAGTCTAACAGATTGTGGCTTCGCGTTCGTTACTTCGTAACTCACTTACATATGGGGAATTTCTGTTCTATAAGCAAAATTACTGGGCAGTAGTCTCCCGCCATCTTTCAATAAGCCTCCGCTTGTTTTCACCAGCCCAGATAGCATCGAACTTAATCAGATTAACTTTATCGGCAGTAACGGCGCCTATGGCTACTTCAGCTTTGGGGTGCAGCGGGGTTCTGAACCACTTTTGCATCAGATTTTGTGCTTTGACCGAGAGAATCCAGTCGATAAAGGTTTTGGCTTCAGCTTGATCTGGTCCATCTTTTATGAGGGCGATTGCGCCTATTTCATATCCTGTCCCCTCATTAGGGAAACTCAGGACAACAGGAAATCCCTTGGATGGTCCCTTTTTAACAATGTCATGCGAAAATGCAATTCCAACGCCGATTTCGCCAAATCCCACCTGCGTCACACAAGCCGAGCCGGATTTATTGTAGTGATGGATGTTTTTGTCCAGCTTTGCAATGTAGTCGAACGCTTCTTCCTCGCCCATCAACTGCACCAGCGTTGCAAGGATGGTATAGGACGTGCCCGATGTGTAGGCATAAGCCACTCCGATTTCGCCTTTAAATTCGGGCTTCAGCAAATCATGCCACGATGTTGGCGGCGCAAGTGATTTTCGATTCAGAATTTCTGTATTGCAAGCGAAACCAAGCGCACCGAAGTAGAAGCCAGTCCAGTAATAATCTTCGTCGAATGTACCGGGCTGCAATTCAAAATCAATGTTCGGCTTGTAAGGAGCAAGCAATCCGTCCTGTTTCGCGGCGATGAATTCCGGCGACGGCCCGCCAAACCAAAGCCCCATCTGCGGGTTGTTCCGCTCGCTTCTCACCCGCGTCAAAACTTCTCCAGCGGACATTCGTACCCATTTTACATTTATCCCAGTTTCCTCTTCAAAAGCCCTGATATAAATTTTCGCTTCATTCGTGTCCAATGCAGAATAAAGATGCAGCGTTTTATCAGTGCTTTTTGCAACGAGTTTCTCTTCCGTTATCTCTTCATGTTCCTTGGGTGGTCTTGAACCACAACCGATAAAACACATTGATAATAATAATATTACAAATGTTGTTAATTTTTCCATTTGATGAACTCCTTTTCAAAACCTCACTTCGCCAACTCTACATTTTGACTTACATCCCTTCCGTCAGCTACAATTTCACCCGCAATTCTTCTCAGATTTGGACTCTAATAAGTAACCAGGCAAAAATATTGATTACTTTTGCAAAGATTTATGATACTATAATAACTAAAATTTTAAATCCATGCAAGTTAGATTAGGGGAAATACAAATGAAAGGTATGTCATTGACACAATCAGTGCACATTGCTGGACGAGCCTTGCGTAATTATATAATTGATAAGCCATTGGTCATTTCATTTGAAGTTACGCATTCTTGTACTTGCAATTGTCTACACTGTGATAGAGGCGGAACAACAAAGGAAAAAGAATTACTGAAGCCAGAAGATTATACAGCTTTAGTATCATCATTACGTCCTTCTGTAGTGCAAGTGTCGGGCGGAGAGCCGCTTCTTAGAAAAGATGTGGTAGATATAGTTAAAGCGATTAAAAAGCAATCTAATGGGCTTCCATACATCATTTTTGTGACTAATGGTTCCCTTTTGAATAAAGAAAATTATGTAGAATTGAAGGAAGCTGGGGTTGACCGAATTTCTGTATCGCTTGACTTCCCCAATGAGAAACACGACGAGTTTCGCAAATTTCCCGGTTTATATGCTCATTTAGAGGAAACCATCCCACGTCTTGCAGCCGACTTCGGCAATAATGACATTGCGATGAATTCTGCAATAACCCGATTGAATTTGCCGTATCTAATAGATTTGGCAAATAAAACAGAGGAATGGGGGGTGAATATTTCTTATAGCGCATACGGTATCTTACGCACGGGAGATAAAAGTTTTTTTATCTATTCCAAAGAGGAACTAGAGATGTTACAGCAAACAATTCATGAGCTTATACAAATGAAAAAGGAAAGGGTAGGAATTCTCAATTCAACATACACATTGATGAAAACGTATGAATTCTTTAAGAATGGCTGTATTCCCAATTGTAACGCTGGCAGAAAATTTCTAGTTGTCAGACCCAACGGCTATTTAATTCCTTGTTCAATGCGACCACATAATCAGCTATATTCAACTCAAGAGGAGATGTTAGAGAACTTCTCAAAGCAGAACGAGTGCGGAGAGTGTTACGTGGGGATTAGAGCTTATAGTGACAAATCCTTTGGGACATTGCTAAAGGATAGCCTATCATTCTTTTTCTCCAATTGACTATAGTACAGTAGCCAAAGGTCGTGAAGCGAAAATATGCTCTACAAATCATATTCCTCCCACTCCTTCAGCTTATAATGCAACGCTCTCAGGCTTATGCCTACAGTCTCAGCAGTCTTAGTGCGGTTGCCCTCGAAAGCCTCTAAGGTTTTGAGGATTAGTTCTTTTTCTATCTCTTTAAGCGTCATTCCGACTGTAATCTCAGTAGAGGGTTTTTGCTTCTTTTCTCGTAGTTCTTGAGGGAGATGTTTGGGCAAAATTACATCACTTTCAGCCAGGAACACGGCTCGTCCGATATAGTTGTTCAACTCACGGACATTCCCAGGCCAGTCGTATTGCACCAGAAGTTCCATAGCGTTTCTGCTTATAGTGCGAACCCGGAGTTTATGCGCTACGCTGTATTTTCCGAGGAAATATTCAGCCAGTTTGGGAATGTCGCTTCTTCGGTCTCTAAGAGGCGGTACGTGAATTGTTATCATGTTTAGGCGATAATAGAGGTCGCTTCTGAACTCACCTTTTTCAATCATATCTACAAGGTCTCTGTTTGTAGCTGCGATGATACGCACATCAACCTTGATTATCCGCGAACCGCCGACCCTTTCGAATTCCTTCTGCTCAATTGCTCTCAAAATTTTGACTTGAAGTTCCAGCGGCATATCCCCAATTTCATCAAGAAGTAAAGTGCCTCCATCTGCCCTTTCGAATTTTCCTTTTCTCAAAGTCGTAGCACCGGTGAAAGCCCCCTTTTCGTGACCGAAAAGTTCGCTTTCAAGCAGGTCTTTTGGGATAGCGCCGCATTGTACCACCTCAAAAGGTTTTTTTGCTCTATAACTGTTCGCTTCGCTCACCGACGGCTTCGCCTTACGGTTTTTATGCAAAGCGTTCGCCACTAATTCTTTGCCCGTGCCGGTTTCTCCCAAGATAAGCACTGGAGCGTCAGTATCGGCTACTTTGTCTATCTGCTCTAACACTTTTATAATTTCAGGACTGTCCCCCATAATTTCATCGTAAGAATGCGAAAGATTCTCCCTTTTGGATTCGCTCTTCTCAATCTTCTTCCTATCAAAGATAGCATCGATTTTATTCTGGATATCTTCCTGAGACTTCACGACAAAATCGTAAGCCCCTTTTTTCATCGCTTCCACAGCTACATCAATCGTGCCATGAGCCGTAAACATGACCACCAATATTCCCGGATATCTTGGTGTAATCCTTTCCAATACTTCTATCCCATCTATTCCTGGCATCCTGATATCAAGCAAGACTAAATCCGGCGGATTATCATCGATTTTTTTCAACGCCTCCTCGCCGTCGTAGGCGACAGATACGTTGTAGCCATAATATTCCAATCTATCCTGAGTTGCTTCGACTATGTCCGGGTCATCATCAACTATGAGAATTTTTTCCTTTGGCATTCTATTATTCCCTCCTTCTCGAAAGATTAGGATTTAGTTTTATGGCTTCGTCAAAGCACTTTATTGCCTTCTCAAAACGACCTATTTGACCCAATGCTACGCCTTTGTTATACCATGCCTTAGCGTGTTTAGGATTTAGTTTTATGGCTTTATCATAGCATTTTATTGCTTCCTTAGGACGAGCCATCTCCACTAGCGTCCATCCTTTGTTATACCACACCTCGGCATCGTTGGGTTTTATACGTATGGCCTCGTCATAACACTTTACTGCTTCCTCAAAACGGCTTATTTGCCCTAGAGCCCAGCCCTTACTAGACCACGCCATGGAAAAATTGAAATTTATCTGTATGGCTTCGTCAAAGCACTTTATTGCCTCTTCAAAACGGCTCATCTGCCCTAGCGCCAAACCCTTGTTATTCCATGCCATAGCGTCATTAGAACTTATTTTTATGGCTTTGTCAAAGCACTTTATTGCCTCTTCAAAACGGCTCATCTGCCACAGCGCTGTGCCTTTGTTATTCCATGCCGTAGCATTATTGCGATTTATCTCTATGGCTTTGTCAAGGTACTTTATGGCTTCCGCATATCGACCCATATTTTTGCCCAGCACCACACCTTTGTTTATCAACGCCGTAGCGCATTCCGGATCCAATGATAATGCCCTATCAGCACTATTCAAAGATTCTTTATTCATCCCAGTTCTTCCTTGCGCATTGCTCAAAAGTGTCCAGGCAGCCGCACTTTCTCCGTGAGCCTTCACTATCTGTTCCGCAAAGGTAACTGCTTCCTTTTTATGCTTCTCATCAAAAGAATCTAACTCGCTACTCAATATGCTCTCCATCTTCATATTGTTCTGCCCCGTGTAAGCCCAATGAAGCAACCATGTGACAACAAAATTCTTCGGCCTTTTCGATTTCCAGTCCAAGCAAATTCTTTCAACCTCTTGTAAGTTGTCTTCTGCTATGGCGGTTATGAGAGCCTTCTCTTGTGCCCCATCAAGTCCCCTTCTATCTTTAGAGCACGACATCGGAATTACGAGCGCTATCATAACTGCTATGATTATAGTTTTAGTTATCATTCTTACCTCCATTTCTCATACTGATATCGTATTTAATTCCAACACTCACCCAAACACCTACCTAATCACTTAATGTTTTGCGAACGGTAGTGTAAAGTAAAATCTACTCCCCTTTCCCAGTTCACTTTCCACTTTAATCTGCCCGCCGTGCATTTCCACTAAACTTTGGGTAATTGCGAGGCCAAGCCCAGTACCTTTTGCGCCCTTTTTGTTTGCTATAGTAGATTGATAAAATCGGTCAAAAATTTGTTCTCTCTCTGATTCAGGGATACCGATTCCTGTGTCGCTTACGCTGATTTCCACTTCATTCTTTTTATCAATAACATCTACCTTCACAGCGCCGCCGTCTTCGGTGAATTTCACAGCGTTATCCAGAAGATTTATCAAAACTTGTTTAAGCCGATTTGGGTCAGCAGTGAGCCTCAAATCGTCCTTGCAGAAAAAATCAATCGATATATTCTTCTCTTCCGCTTGGTGCCTTAGAGAAACAACCACCTCTTCGATTAGTTCTCGCAGTAGGATATCCTTTGCTTGAAGCGTTATAGCGCCTGATTCGATGCGCGACAAATCCAAAAGATCGTTTACTAATTCGATTAGCTCATTGCATTTATTCTGAACCCGTCCAAGATTTCTTGTCTGCTTTTCCGTAAGTTCTCCGTAAATTCCGTCGAGTAAGTTATCGATATATCCTTTTATGGAAGTAATGGGGGTTCTGAGGTCGTGGGAGACATTCGCGACGAACTGGGACTTCAGCTTATCGACCTGGCTCAATTTCTCAGCGAGTATTGCTATAGCAACGTCCAAATCTCCTTCAGAGGCATCAGGAAGGGATGTACCATAGCTCTCCTGATATGTTTTCCTCAAATTGTTGTACGCGGCTTCAAGAGATTCAGTGCGCCTTCGCAACTGTTCATACAAAACAGCGTTCTGAATCGCTACTGCTCCCTGGTATGATAGAGTCTTCAACAGTGATAAATCATCACTGGTATATCTATCTTTGGAAAGCTTCTCACCCAAAACTAACAGCCCTACTAAATTTCCCTGGGCTACAAATGGTATAAAGACGGGTTTAGGGATAAATTTTACCGCTGTTTGAAGTTTTTCTGATTGGGCGATATCATTCTGCGAGGTTAATTTATCGGAAAATTCGACCGGTTCAGCATCTTTAAGTATCTCCAAGTATCGGTCATCTTTGAAAAATTTTATGCTCTCTTTCGATTCATCAGTCATGCCGGTTGATGCCCTGATTGTCAGCGATTCACCTTCATTATCCCAAAGAAACACCGCTCCCCTTTTTATTTGCATAGCTTGCGTTACCTGTGAGAGGATTGTGTCTATCAATTTATCCAGTTGCAAAATAGAACTTAACGCCTTGCCCAATTCAAGCAAAGTCTGACGGTAGTTATATTTTTCCCTGTAAAAGGCGCGGTCAATTATATTCTGAATTATATTCTTTAAGGGCACAAAAAGCAATGCTGCTATCAGGACGGAAATACCCGATATAGCGTTGCGAGGCATACCACTTGCGGATTCAACAACAATCCCAAGCATAAGACCGGTCAAGAGATAAAGGCTGATGACCAAAGCGCTGACAATCGTGTAGACCAAGCTCCGATTGATAATCAATTCCAAATCCATGAGCCGATAACGTAAGATTGCCACTCCATAACAAACCGGGATTAGAATCAACGTATATGCGGCGATATCCCCATAAGCAGGCCCAGATGCCAAATCTGCCCCAAAAACCATGGGGATGGTCACCAAAACTGTGAGCGGCACAAGCCCTGCGCTCAGACCGATGAAAAGCCATTTGGCTTGCTTTCTCTGATACTCTGACTGAGCTTTGAATGCTGAATGTAACAAGCAAGCATGACTTAAAACCGAATATCCGAGTAGGAACACAGCGCTAATTATCCCGAAAGGCTTAAATTGTACGAGAAAGAACTCTCGATTGTACGGATATCCGAGTAGATAGAAAATCTCCATCAAGAGAAATAAGATGCCTCCGGGAATATATAAGATAAAGAGCAACCATCTATTTTTAGCGATAACGCGCTTTTCAAAAGGAAAAACGCAAAAGCAATGGGCGAACACACAAGGCAAAAACGCCGCGGAGAAAAATTGATAAAGTGGGATTATTTTACTGCTCAAGGTGTGCATTCCAATTGAAAATTCGGTGTCAACGAAGCAAATATTCATGAACCCCAAGCTCATAAGGTAGGACAGCCTTACGATTCTATCATCCGGTTTCGCCGTTAAAACGAGCAACGCCATAATCCAGGTGATAACTCCGATGACGTAAAAGTAGGCGTTCCCAGCATTTCCAGCGTATCTGAAACTCACCGAACCTATCATTAAGCTCGTACCGGCTAAAAATATAAATATTGCTGTGATTACTATTTTATGTAATAAATTAGGTTTCATTGATAGTAGGGAGGGTGAGGCTCCTGCCGAACCCGTGAATGAAGCTCAACGGGAGCTTCGCTCTCCCACAATTCGCACTCTATGAGTAGGGAGGGTAAGGCTCCTGCCGAACCTGTGAATGAAGCTCAGCGGGAGCTTCGCTCTCCCAAGGTGTCGTAGAAAACGGGTTTCTTACATGGAACTGTACTTCTCCAACTTGCGGAACAAGTCGGCGAAAATAGCGTTACGTCGTGCATCTATCGCTTCGCGAATGAAGTGGCGCGCGGAATCAAAACTCCAGGTTCCTTCGCCAGTCAATATTGGGCTGTGGACGACGTGTGATGGCACCCACTGTGGATTGAGCAAGTAGGCTATACTGGCAATGTCCCAAATCTCTTTAGCCCAAGCATAATGGTCAGTGTGGTAGGAAGCGAATGTTTCGTAAAGGTAATCGCCGATGGAACCTTGTCCCTTAACGTGCCTTTCCAACTCTGGCAAAGTAGTGCGGATATGCTCGGAAACATTTTTGGCAGGAATTTGCACTAATGGCACACCGCAGTTAAACATAAGCTGCGAAGCCGGTAGGTCTTGCCACAGATTGAACTCCCGAGTATTATGCCAGTAATGTGGATGTCCGCCCAGCCAGACCACAACAATGCGTTCAATAATTCTCGGTTCCATCAGAATAGCGGAAGCAACATTGGTGATAGCACCGATAGCAACTACATAGAGTGGCTCATCGCGTTCCTGCATAGCACGGTCAATTAAATTTTCAGCGGCGTCGCTCTTTACGGGCTGGTCAGGCGCAGGCAAGTAGCTTTTAGAACCGCGAAAAACAAAGTCTTCGTGAGGATAGTTCAACCTGTCCAGCAACCGCAAGATTTCTTCGTAGCTTTTCTCCATCCCGTCGCCAGGACCACTTGAGCGGTTGTTGAAGAATGGAGCGGCGTAAATTGCCTCAACCGTAAGTTGTTCCGAAAGCAAAGCGTAGACAACAGCGAACTGGTCATCAATTTCATTGTATGTGTCAGTGTCAAGCACCATTGAAACAGAACCAGTCGGTGGCTCTAATCGCTTCAATAAAACGTCGTTAGGGATTTTAGGTAAATTCATTACACACTCCAGATTAAATGTTTTAACAATTTCAAACGAACAGAGCTGGCAATGAGTAGACAATGGAGTAGCAAGACGAAGATATGGAGATTTATCCCAAAACTCGTCTCGCAAAAATACAACTTCCCCATGAGAGAATTTTCGTAGCCGAAGTCCCAAGACTTCGGGAAAACCCCCGAATGCCGAAGTCCCGAATTTTTGCAAATTCGGCTACAAGATTGCCACTACTCTTTCGCGTAGGAAATTTCTATCGCGAAAAAAAATTCTATTGACAACCACTGTCAGTTCCATTATAATAAAATTAAATCCGTTTTTTGTGGGGGAGGCGAAAAAGAAAATGCCGGCGCCAAAAACAATATACTTCGGAATAGACAAAGGCACCGAATGGAATGATTGGGTTAGGGTTGTAAATATAAGTGAGAGGAGAGCTAAGGTCCTCGCTCTTGTGAGAGATAGTCAAGGCAACGCAGTCTGGTCTGGCGAAAAAGATCTAAATCCATACCAAACATGGATAATACCTGCCGAACAAAGTGGGGCGGATAGGAAAGGGGATATGTCGCTTGAAGTGCGAAGTGATGAACCTATTTTAGGGGAAAGGCACTTGCATCATGGGAAGGACTCTATGGCTTTCCCCGGCGCATCGGTTGAAGGTGGAACGATTGGTAGACGGCTCTTTTTCCCTGAGCTTTATTCAGGAGGTTATGATTGGTTTCGCATCGTCAATGTTGGTGAAGTTGAAGCTCTGATTAACGTTATCGCGCGGGATACCAGTGGACGTATCATCAGACAGTTGTCAGGTAGAACACGGCCCCATGGCTTCTGGATTCTAAGTGACTCAAATTTGGGTCAGGTGGATGGTACGTTGGAGATACAAAGCACGCAACCAATATATGGAGAAAGGCAGCTAGACTATCGCAAAGCAGGTAAAGGTTCTGTAGGTCAACTTGGTCAGGTGATTGACTGAAATAGCTTAATCCTACAAGCTGTTCGTCAGCGAGAACAGACGGAGTTGTTTAAAGAAGAGTATAACAAACGAGCTTACGTTGAGGGCACCATTTCTCAAGGTGTACCTATCCAGAAAATCCCGGATATCCCACTTTCAGATAGCGGGGATTTCCCTGTTTTTCCCGACTGAAAGTCGGGCGTCCATTAACTTTTCGGATAGTCTCTAAGTTCATGACAAAGTTTACTTTGCAAAAAAAGGAGAATTTATGAGTGAAAAAGTTCGCATAGGTTTTGTTGGCGCTGGATTTATGGGGCAATTAGCGCATATTTCCAATTACGCCACCATTGAAGATTGTGAATTGGTTGCTTTGGCAGAGGGACGACAGCAGACAGCCGAAGCGGTAGCACGACGCTATGGAATTCAAGAAGTATATTCCACACACACAGAGATGCTGGAGAAAGCTGATGTAGATGCGGTTGTTGCAATTATGCACTTTAATCTATACCATGCCTTGATTCCAGACATTCTGGAATCTGGCAAACCCGTTGCCACGGAAAAACCGATGTGTGTGCGCGTGGAGTCGGCAAAAAAGATGGCGGCTTTAGCGGAAGAAAAAGGCGTCATTTATCAGGTGGGATACATGAAACGCCACGACCCAGCCGCGCAAATAGCGCGCCAGACGATTCAAGAATGGAAGGCAGACGGCGAGTGTGGCAAGATGACTTATGTCCGCATCACCATGCCCAGTGGCGATTGGACGTATGAAGTGGAAGCGCCTATCAATCTTGGCGACCCGGCGATTCCTTACGAAGGGCAGACTGGCGAATCACC
>JACKQG010001832.1_pt1 | contig 28760 bp, 24 predicted proteins | sample 8237621 | NCBI WGS metagenome assembly JACKQG01 (sample SAMN15677084, study PRJNA649215) | marine metagenome | biome: marine; feature: Black Sea; material: saline water; isolation source: suspended particulate matter (SPM) from the Black Sea western gyre | collected 2013-06-09/2013-06-10 | depth... | reverse complement strand
TTTATTACGATCAGGGGTGCCTGTTAGAGCCGTTCAACTTTTTTACGAATGAACCTAAAAAAATCATCCGCAACCAACATCAAGCTTTTTCTCAATCTTGATTGCCTTCAGTCCATCAGCATCAACCTGATACCAGAGTTTTACCTCCTGTTTCTTCCCCAGTTCATTCAGAGAATTAAAACCTACAAATATTGTATCCATTCCGCTGTGGATGTTGTGGCGCTGGCGGTCTTGATCCCGAATAGTCAGCACACTTCGTTCAATGTCAATGGCAAGCACCCTGCCCTCTATTTCCAGGACCTGAGCTGGATTGCCGGACATGTCGGCAGCCATTGTCAAACTGCCACCCACAAGGCAAAGACTGACAAAAAAAGTCAACAAGATAAAAACTGGTAATTGGCGTTTCATGATGAACCTCCCGTTTGAAAATATTTTTCCTTTTATACCTTCAGGATCTTGCAGGAAGAATAATCACCAATGCCACAATGTGCCAGTTGTATTTTGTCAATGAGCCAAACTTTTAGAGACAATCTCACTCACATCAGCTGATAATCCGTGCTGAGCAAGAATTCTCTCCAGTTCAATCTGAATCAGTTGCTGCCGATTGTGATCAAAACGTTTCCAGGTGGTGAAAGGGGTCACCAGGCGTGCCGCTGTTTGTGGGTTAATGGGGTCAAGGGTCAGTATTTGATCTGCCAGAAAGCGGTATCCACTCCCATTCCGGGCATGAAAACGAACATGGTTTGTACCGAATGCACCGATCAGTGAACGAACCCGGTTGGGATTACGAATTGAAAATGCAGGGTGAATCATCAGGTTTTTGACAGTATCCAGGGTTGATTCAAGACATGAGGTGGCCTGAATGGTCAACCATTTGTCGATCACCAGTGGCTCATGTTGCCAACGTTTATGGAATGAGGCGAGCGCTTGTTCTCTTTCCGAACAATTACAATTTGACAGTATTGCCAGTGCGGCCAGGCAATCGGTCATGTTATTCGCCTTCACAAATTGTCTGTGAACCAGGGAAATATCATCAGCCTTTGGCGATGTAACGGCCAGGAGAGCAGAAAGCGCACAGTTTTTCAGGCTCCGCAGTCCTATGGCACCAGGGTCCAGGGAGTAAACGCCAGGTTCGTTGTTTGCATTATACACCCGGCGCCAATCCTCTGCTAATTGCTCGCCCAGCTCGTTTCGCACCAATTGACGTGCCTGATGCAGTCTGTCAGGATCAACAATTTCCATCTGCTGGGCGAGATATGTTTCAGGGGGCAAGGTCAGAGCCAGAGCTTGCAGGGCCGGATCATTTTCCTGATCATTGAGAAGAGAGCGTACTGTATCCATGAGAATTGGATCAAGACTCTCTTTCTGCCCCGGATTGGTACTGCTGGCCAATTGAAGAATGATGTCTTCAAAAAGCATCATGGCAGAATCCCAACGGTTGAACAGGTCAGTATCATGGGCCATGAGAAAGGCATGTTCTGCACGACTGCGCTTAATCTGCATTTTCACCGGTGCTGAAAAGGAACGCAGGAGAGACGGAACAGGCCTGCCTGAAAGCCCGTCAAAAACAAAGGTTTCCTCCTGCTGACGTAACTCCAGGAGATTCGAGGGCAATGGGACCTCCTCTCCGTTCTGGTCCAGCAGACCAAAAGATATGGGAATGTGGAAGGGTTCCTTGGATTCCTGTCCGGGGGTAGCAGGACAACTTTGGCTTATGGTCAGGCTGTATCGACCGTCTTTTTCCTGCCAGTCTTCGCTCACTGTGAGGATTGGTGTTCCGGCCTGGGAGTACCAGAGTGTAAAAATGGAAAGATCAAACCCGGTGGCATCGCTCATTGCTGCGACAAAATCATCACACGTCACGGCCTGGCCATCATGGCGGTGAAAATATAAATCCATCCCTTTGCGAAATCCTTCAGTTCCGAGAAGAGTATGAATCATACGGACCACTTCTGCACCCTTGTTGTAAACGGTAACCGTATAGAAATTGTTTATCTCCTCATAGGAGTCGGGGCGAACAGGATGAGCCATGGGACCACTGTCTTCACGAAACTGAAAGGTCTTTAACACTCGCACCTCCTCAATCCGCTTGACTGCACGAGAATTCATGTCCGAGGAAAATTCCTGATCACGAAACACGGTCAGTCCCTCTTTGAGGCTCAACTGAAACCAGTCACGGCAGGTAACTCTGTTACCGGTCCAATTATGGAAGTACTCATGGGCAATTACGCCCTCGATCCCGAGATAGTCCTGGTCTGTTGCAGTTTCCGGGCTGGCCAGGACGTATTTGGAGTTGAAGATATTTAGGCCCTTGTTTTCCATGGCACCCATGTTGAAGTCGTCAACTGCCACGATCATGTACTGATCAAGGTCATATTCCAATCCAAAGACCTCTTCGTCCCATGCCATTGATTTTTTCAAAGAAACCATGGCATGATCACACCGATTACGGTTTTTTTCTTCCACGTAAATGGCAAGGGCAATGGTTCTCCCGGAACGGGTCACGAATTCATCGCGGAGGGCAACCAGCTGACCGGCAACCATGGCAAACAAATAGCAGGGTTTAGGGAAAGGATCTGTCCAGACTGCGTAGTGACGTCCACGGGCCAGCTCCCCTTGCTCCGTCAAATTTCCATTGGCCAGCAGGACTGGGTAGTGTTCACGTTCAGCTTCAATCCTGGTGGTATATCTGGCCAGCACATCCGGTCTGTCCAGGTAATATGTGATTCTGCGAAACCCTTGTGCCTCGCATTGGGTGCAGTAGTTACCGCTTGAACAGTAAAGACCTTCCAGCGAAGTGTTGTTCTCTGGATGAATACGCGTGGTAATTGATACGGTGCATGTATCAGGAACGCTGCTAATGACCAGACCATTGGCGTCAACTTGGTATTCATCCGGAGTGAGGATGCGATTATTGACGATAATTCTAAGCAGTTCAAGTTCTCGTCCATTCAGGGTAAGAGGGTGCGCCTCCCCTGCCCCGACTTCAGGATTTTTATGAATCTGACTGGTGGCCGTGACCAGGGTCTCATGGTCAAAGAGTTGAACCAGCAGGGATATTTCATCGACGAGATACGGAGAGGGATGATAATCGCTGCGATAGATGGTCGTAGATGATTTTGGTCTGGCCATGGAAGGTACCTGGATGTTGAAGAAGAGAGATTATGCTGTCACCTTGACAGCCTTGGGCCTGTTCATTATATTTCAGCATTTCGACAATCAGGCCCGGAGCATACACTGCCCCGGCCATTCTTTCCAGACCAGAACAAGGCAACTTATTATGATCACCATAAACGAGCATTATCTGAAACTCCAGGCATCATATCTTTTCTCTGACATTGCCAAAAAGGTAAACGCTTATCAGGAGGCACATCCTGAGCAGGAAATCATTCGCCTTGGAATTGGCGATGTGACCCATGGACTGCCACCTGCATGTGTTGAGGCCTTTCACAAGGCCGTTGATGAGATGGGGATTGATGCCTCATTTCGTGGTTATGGACCGGAACAGGGGTATGCTTTTTTACGTGAGGCCATCGCTGAAAATGATTTTCAGGCCCGAGGTGCAGATATTTCAGCTGATGAAATTTTCGTCAGTGATGGGGCCAAGTGTGACACCAGTAATATTCAGGAACTTTTTGCCCGTGAAATCCAGGTCGCCATCCCAGATCCAGTCTATCCTGTCTATCTTGACACAAACGTCATGGCTGGTCGTACCGGTACATTTGCCGACGGTCGCTATCAGGGCCTGATCTATCTTGACGCGACCCGTGAGAATAACTTTGTCCCGGATCTGCCAACGGAAAAGGTGGATTTAATCTATCTCTGCTTCCCCAATAACCCCACCGGGAGCACCATCACCCGTGAGGGATTAAAGCGCTGGGTTGATTATGCCCGGGAAAATCAGGCACTGATCCTTTTTGATGCTGCCTATGAGGCCTTTATTCGTGATGAGTCTCTGCCCAAATCAATTTACGAAATTGAAGGGGCCAGGGAGGTTGCCATTGAGTTCCGTTCCCTGTCTAAGAATGCAGGCTTCACGGGGACCCGCTGCGCATATACTGTGGTTCCCAAAGAGTGCCGGGCCTTTGATTCCAACGGCAACGCGCACATGATTCACCCCTTGTGGAATCGCCGTCATTGTACGAAATTCAATGGGGTTTCCTACCCTGTCCAGCGTGCTGCCGAAGCCGTTTACAGTGCGGCCGGTAAAGCCCAGATCACCGAACTCGTGTCGGCTTACATGGAAAATGCCGATATCATTCGCGAATCCATGATCGAGCTTGGTTATGATTGTGTGGGTGGCGACAATGCCCCTTATATCTGGATTGATGCCAAGGGTGGATCCTGGGATTTTTTTGATATGCTCCTCAACAAGACCGGAGTTGTCTGCACACCGGGTGCCGGTTTTGGGCGCTGTGGTGAGGGTTACATCCGCCTGTCAGCCTTTAATTCACGTGAAAATGTTGAGAAGGCAATGCAGCGAATCAAAGAGGCTTTGGTCTAACGGATTATATTGATAACAACGAAACAATTCGATTGTTTTATTGCGTTATCAAACATGGGAGAATATTTTGGCATTCAAAGACGAATCGCTGCTGATCTTTGACGGCGCGTGTGGCACCACACTCCAGACAATGAACCTTGACCCTGCACTCTGGGGCGGGCTTGACGGCTGCAATGAGTATCTCAACCTGTCTGCACCTGAGGCGATTGTCTCTCTACACACGGCCTTTCTTGAGGCAGGAGCCATGGTACTTGAGACAAATACCTTTGGGGCTTCATCGCTTGTCTTGAGTGAATACGGCCTTGAAGACCGTGTCGTTGAGATTAATGAAGCCGCGGTTGCCAATGCCCGTGCTGCCATAGCAAGTCTAGGCAACGATTCGAAACACCGTTATGTCGTTGGATCCATCGGGCCTACCACCAAACTTCCCGCTCTTGGTCATATCCCACCGGAAGACCTGGCCGCCGCTCTCAAAGAGCAGGCTCGGGCATTGATTGGGGCAGGAGTCGATGCCCTGATCGTTGAGACCTGCCAGGATCTCCTGCAGGTCAAGACGACGCTCATTTGCTGTTTTGAAGTCCTAGAAGAGCTGGACAGCAGCATCCCTCTGCTCTGTTCGGTTACTTTTGAACCGCAGGGGACCATGCTTCTTGGAACTGACATAGCAGCGGTCTGCGCAACAGTCGCCCCTTTTCCTGTGTTTTCCCTGGGTCTCAACTGTGCCACTGGCCCCACCGACATGGTCTCCCATATTCATTATCTCAGTGAAAATTTCCCCGGTCGAATCTCCTGTATCCCCAATCAGGGAATGCCCGAGGTGGTGAACGGAAAAACCTTCTACCCCCTGAGCCCTGATGAATACGGGCAGCATATGCTAGATTTTGTCCAGAATTATGGCGTATCTATCATTGGCGGTTGCTGTGGTACTTCACCTGCGCATACAGCGGGTTTGTGTAAGGCCCTGAGTGGGGTTCTCCCCGGGCCAAGACCTGAAGGGAAGACATGATCATGTCCAAAAAAGACAAAACAGTATCAAACGCACTTAATCGTCACACCACTCCCAAGCTGGCCAGTCTCTACCAAGCCGTTGATCTCCGTCAGCAGATTGCCCCCTTGATCATTGGGGAGCGTTGTAATCCCACGGGATCTAAGCGTTTTCGCGAGCTCCTTTTGGCTGAGGATCTGGAAGGTTGTCTCGAAATTGCCCTGGAGCAGGAGCGCAAAGGCGCCCACCTCATCGACCTGAATGTCGCTTGGGCAGGTCGGGATGAACGAACAGACATGGTTCATCTGGTTCAGCTCTTTGGGAGAAGTCTCCGTGCACCTTTGATGATTGACTCCACCAACCCTGAGATCATTGAAGCAGCGTTAAAAAACTGTCCAGGGCGGCCTGTGGTCAATTCCATCAATCTTGAGGATGGTGACTCCGCCCCTGGTGTTATTTGTAATCTTGTTCGAAAATACGGAGCCTGTGTCACTGCGCTGACCATTGATGAACAAGGAATGGCCATGGACTGTGATCGCAAATTTGAGGTCGCTCGCCGCATGTATGATCTTGCGGTCAATGAACATGGCCTGGCACCTGAGGATCTTCTTTTTGACCCGCTGACCTTTACCATCGCTTCAGGTGATGAAAAGCTGAAAACCGCAGCCCTTGAAACTCTGGCAGCTATCCGCAGAATCAAGACGGAGTTGCCCGGCTGTCACACGGTTCTCGGATTATCTAATATTTCATTTGGCCTGCCACCTGCTGCGCGACGAATACTGAACGCAGTCTTCCTCCATGAAGCTGTTGCCGCCGGTCTGGATGCGGTGATCATCGATCCTGACAATTGTATTCCACTGGATCGAATCAATCCTGTTCAGCGCGAGCTGGCCATGGGTCTGATTCACAACCGGGGTGGCGGTAATGATGGTCCTCTTATGGCCTTTATCAACCATTTCTCAACACATATTGAAGAGGAGAGCAAAGAGGAGGAGCGCACCCCGCCAGAACAAATTCTTCAGGAACGTGTTCGTCAGGGCAGCAAGCAGGACCTGCCTGATTTGATCGAGATGCTGCTGGAGAGTTATGCACCGCTTGCGATCATCAATCAGATTCTTGTGCCGGCCATGCGCAAGGTGGGTGAACTCTTCGGTGATGGTGAAATGCTCCTGCCCTTTGTCTTGCAGTCAGCCGAGGTTATGCGGGCAAGTGTTGATTTGCTGGAACCTCATATGGACAAAAAGCAGCTCAGTGATGCACCAACCGTACTCCTGGCCACAGTCCAGGGTGATGTTCATGATATTGGAAAAAACCTGGTCAATATCATTTTGTCCAACAACGGATGCCGTGTTATTGATCTGGGAATTAAGGTTCCGATCGAGACCATTATTCAATCAGTACGAGAACATCCAGAGATCGATGTCATCTGCCTGAGCGGTCTCCTGGTCAAATCTGCGATGATTATGCAGGAGAGCATGCCTCTGCTTAAATCAGCAGGTTTGAAGCTCCCTGTACTTCTTGGTGGTGCGGCACTCACTCGACGCTTTGTCGCTGAAGATTGTGCACCAGCTTATGACGGACCAGTGGTGTATTGCAAAGATGCGTTTACAGGACTGGCTGCCATTCGTGAGCACGAGGCAGGTACGCTCCGTTCCACAACCTGGGATCGTAATGCACCTGAATCAACTCATTCAAAAACAACCACTGAAGTTGTTGCCACCCTGGAAGAGATCCCGTCAGCTCCTTTTTTAGGTGCCCGTACATTGGCAGTAAACCCTGAGGATTTTCTGCCTCTGATTCATAATCAGACTTTGTTCCGTGGCCGATGGGGCTATAAACAGGGGAGGATGTCAAATAAACAATACCAGGAACTCCTCCAGCAGACAGTACTGCCCGAGCTGGAGCAGGTCCAGGAAACCTGCCGCACTCAGCAACTGATTCAAGCACAAATCCGCTCAGGCTGGTTTCCCTGCGTTCGAGAGGATCAGGCTCTGCTTGTCGATTACGAAGGAACTCAATGGCGTTTCCCCCTCCCCCGCCAGAACGGCCGATCGCGCCTTAGTCTGGTCGATTATTTCAGAACCCGGGAACAGGGTGGTGACATTCTAGGTCTCTTTCTGGTCACCGTCGGCCCGGAATTTGCTCGCTCTTGTCATGAGTTGTACAAGGCAAACAAGTATCACGAGTATCTTCTTCTGCACGGATATGGGGTCGAAGCGGCTGAGGCTTTGGCGCAGTATGCCCACCGTTTGATGCGAAAGGAGATCGGAATAGAGGAGCAAGGGCAACGATACAGCTTTGGCTACTCGGCCTGTCCGGATCTGGAACTCCAGAAACCACTGATCAGCCTGCTTCAGGGAGATAAAATTGGTATTCAATTGAGCGACAACCTGGAGATGATCCCGGAGCAGAGTGTCTCGGCTCTGGTTGTCCACCATCCCCAAGCCCGTTATTTTGCCGTATGATTATACGAATAACTCATCAAGTACATCCTGATCGTTCAAGATCAGGATGTACTTGAAATTTATCTGCAGATAACTCACCGAGATACAGAGGATCAAACAGTAAGAGCAACGCGAATATCCAGTAAAAAAGAATTATTCAAGGGAGTCTTGTGATGCAGGAAGTGCCGGAAACAGTATCTTGCAGGTTGTTCCCTCACCCACTGTACTTGACACGGTTACAGCCCCATGGTGTCCTTTCATTATGCCAGCCGCCAGGGCAAGGCCAAGGCCTCGACCAACAAATTTGGTTGTATAAAATGGATCAAAAATCCGTTGCAGGTCATCGTTTGCGATTCCCTGTCCGTTATCTGTGATTTCACAGAATGAATACATTCCGTCTTGCATCTCTTTGTTTTGAAAAAGGATCGGAAAAGTACTCACCTCAAAAAAAGCCGAACCAAAGCGTACACTGATTATTCCTGTTTCATTCTCAAATGATTCTATCCCATTGAGGAGTACATTGCTCATCACCTCTTTAATTTGTTTACTATCCAGTGCGCAATACAGAGGCTCGCGGGGAGTGGTTAATTTGAGAGTGATCAATGGAGTAAACTGATCTCTGAGAGCAGCCAGGCTTTCCCTGATTACATCGGTTAAATTTTCGACTTTCATCGTCCCTGAGTCCTGCCCACTATAGGTCAGCATCATAGTACCGATTTTTGAGGCACCCTTTGCAGCTGCAAGTGCATCTGTGGCCAGTTCTTTGTCACTGGAATCGGCTGGCAAAGTCATGGTCAGCAGGCTCAAATTCCCCATTACCGCCATCATGGCATTATTGAAACGATGGGCAATGGCATGGGCCATGGTCTTCAGGCTCTCAATATTGTTGTGTTGTTCCTGAAGTCTTACATCCTTTAATTTAAGAGCTTCCTGTCTTTTTTGCTCACCGACATCTCTAAAGATGCAATGTGATTGTAGGAACTCTCCAGTAGGCGAAACAGAAACCCGGCCAGTAAAAACTACGGGGAATGTTGTTGTATCCTTTTTGACCATTTCAAATTCAACACCTTCTATGCTGCCCGCCTCCTTAAATCGAGGAAAGTTCCGGGCAAAATGATCTGCAAGTTCTGGCAAGATAAAGTCTGTAAATGATCTGCACACAACTTCCTCTTTGCGATAACCCAGGGCATCAAGCCAGGCCTGGTTCACATCCAGGAGCTTACCGTCCACATCGAGAGACTGATATGGCAGGGGAGCATTTTCGTAGAGAAGGCGAAAACGTTTTTCAGATTGTACAAGGGACTGCTCTGTGTCTTCACGGAGTGCTATTTCTGATAACAGATTCTGGGAAACTCGTGCATTGTGGAGGGCCAATGCACAGATATCACGAATGGAAAGAGCAAAGTTGAGGTATCTCTTTTTGTGCTCTGGAAATGACAGTTTGTCAAGTTTAAGAAATCCAAAAGTAGTATTATCTGAACGTATGAGCAACAGGAAACCACCCTCGGAGCCCGTCCATGCATATCCGTCTCTCTTGATTTGCTCATGGTCAAGATGACCTACACGATGATCTACACGGCTCTCTTGGCCATTGATTATGTCAATTTCATCCTGGGGAATAAATTCGATTTCACCGGGTGCTATGAGCAATGTGAATAACTCAACAATGCCCTCAATGATCTGTTGTTCATTTGTAGTTTGAGAAAGTTTTCCGAAAAAATCCAGGGCTGTACATAACTGAAACGATTGATCCCGCAGCCGTTCAATAAGCTGTTGAGCTTTTCTATCCCTGGACTCCAGGACAATCTTGTGGAATTGCAGTTGCAGGTAATCAAGATCCACAGGTGTACTTTCCACCGGCCGATCAATGTAATGCCCGAATGCCTGCAACTCATTTTGACTTTCATTCCAGACACCGGTTTCCAGCAGTACAATCTTCGTGGCAGAACGACTGAAAAAATCGCGGGCCATGGCCTGGTCAAAACCCCAGATGCTGATCTGATCCGGCCATTTCTTCAGCCAGCCCGGAGTAATGAGATGACAGCCACTGGTTAATAATTCGTCAATTCGACTTCGGCTGCACAATGGATAAAAACATTGCGCAGAATGATGAATTGTAACTTTGGGAGAGGACAGGGCAGACTGGCTCAGTTCCTGAATGCAACAGCTGCCAAGCACGTGCGTATCGGCGACCACCTCTTGGTTGCATTGAAGATCAGATAATTCATCGAGGCTGATCTGCGGTCTGCCGCATCGTGCTGGAAAAGTGACAATTTCAAGTTCAGGCCATTGTCCGGCGGCAAGGACTGCTTCAGCCTCAGCCTGTAAGTTTTCACAAATTGCAATGCGTATCTTGGTAGTCATTTGTAGCGGCATACTCTGCTTCAGAAAAAGAGATAAAAAAGATTGTCAGGGGAGTTCTATGGGATAATTTCCCCATTTGTGGACAGCATCAGAAATAGCCATCAACACATGATCGGGGACTTGCCATGGAATCTCACCATGATTATCAGAGAGAATAAATCCACCACCTGAAGCGGCTTTGCCCAGGGCTTCTATAACTTTGCGTTCAGCCTCATCAGTGCTCCAGCGCCGCATTTCAACGCCGTTCAAATTACCAATGATCGTGAGCTTTTGGTTGCAGGCTGTCTTCAGGGCATGCAGGTCTTCCAGGGAGCTGGTGCCCACGGCCGCTGTTCCAGTCTGGACAATATCATTAATGATGGGCAGGCAGTTTCCGGACGCAAAGTGTGTTGCCGTGGGCCCATTGATTCTGGAGATTGTCTTTTTGGCAACTTTAAAACCAGTACTGAGATATTTTTGCCGGGGGATAACTGTTGTGGATGAAACCGGATCAAAATAACAGATGGCGGTGGCCCCAGCTTCGAGTTGGGCGTTGGCCCAGGCAACACAAAACTCTTCATTGATTGCCATCAGGTGCTCAAACAGGCTTGGCTCATCGTACATGAGAGTAAAATATTGGGGAAACCCCATCTGCATCACCGGCAGTGAGAACGGTGAAACAACTACGCCTATGATTGGAGCCTCATCTTTCACAATCTCTTTGAGTTGACGGGTCGCGGTCAAGACTTTGGAGAGGCAGGGTGTATTCTGAATATCAGGAACTGATAAATTCTTGATGTCTTCAAAATGCCTGATAAACGGAGCACCAGAATTTGGAGGCCCATCAGCACTGTAGACGACCTCCCCTCCCCAGGCCTCAACTTCTATGGCAGCGTAAAAAAAGGAGCAAATACAATCAGTACGGTATTTTTCTCGCAGAATCAGTTGACCTTCAACCACGTGTTCAGCTCGGGAGAAGTATTCTTTGATGGAGAGTCCAAGCTCCTTGGCACCGTGTAAGCTTAAGAATAAAAACAGTGGGACCCGGTCAGGCTCTTTATGGCTCAGCGTCTTTAAAACACGCTGTAATGATGTCATCTCCGGGAGATTGTTCATGACATCTCCGTTATCATCTTGTGAGCGACTTTGATAGCATCTGCTGAATTATTGCCCATGGCATCAGCCCCAACCTCCTGCCAAAGTTGTTTGTCAAAACGAAATGGTGCACCACCAACCACAATTCTGACAGCTGAGTTCTCCCGGAGAAGCTGTTTTTTGAGTTCTTTAATTTTGAGGGCGGAAGGGAGCATCAGTACAGATATGAGGAGAATCTTGATATCCTGGTCTACAACTTGGCGGACCAGTTCTTCTACCGTCATTCTCCCTAGGTCCTGAACGTCTATTCCACTTGCCCTGAGTGAAGAATAGACAATGATCTTGCCCAGTGCGTGATAATCATCCAACAGGGCGATTGCCACGAGTGTTTGTCCTGTTGGGTTTGGACTGGACGACGGCAGAACCGTATCAATAAGATCTTCACAAATGCGTGCACTCATGTAGACCTGCGAAAGAGAAGCATCAGCATGCTCCCATAGAGTGCCAATGTCCTCCAATGCCGGGACGATCAGCTGTTCGATGATCTGGCTGGGATCATGAGCGTTATATCCTGCATTGATCAGCTCTCTGGCAGTGACTCGATCGACATCAAGGAGCGCTTGCTTGAATTTTATTAATCTATCTTCCACCTAGAACTCCAGAATAACAAAGAAGAAACACCACACAGAAGCATTTTGGGCTTAACAATCCTTCTTAATTTAACAGGTGTTCTCAATAGAGTAAACTGGTTTATGGAAAAACAGAATACTGACGGGAGACGGATACACTCAGATGAAAGGCCAGGATTAAAGTGCAGAAATTTTACTTTTGCATCTTGCTGAGCCGACAAAATAATTATTGATTTTCCTTGCGCTGTTGACGGGCAAAATTAGCAGCTTCCATGCCTGCGACGCAGCCTTCCCCAACAGCCTTAGCCATTTGATAAGGATGGCCGGTAATGTCTCCTGCGGCATAAACCCCATCAACATTGGTTTTGCACATCCGGTCGACCTGAATATGTGTCATGGTATCGAGATCAAGTTGCACTCCTATTTCAAGGGCCAGTTCCATTGCCCCTTTTGACCCAAGCTCAATAAAAACCCCGTCAGTGGCTATTGTTTCACCATTGGTTAGCAGCAATGACTGAACGCCATTCTCCCCATCAATTTCCTTGGGCCATGTACCGCTCAATAACTGAACTGTCGAAGACGTAAGCTTTGCGATCATCTCACGAGAGGCATTCAACTCCTGGCTGACCAGGTACACTGTGGAGGCATATCCTGTGAGAGTAAGGGCTCCATCAATGGCAGCGCTGGCATTACCAACCACAGCAACAACAGCATTGCGGTAGAAATTTGCGTCACAATCAACACAGTAGGATACACCGCGACCAAAAAACTTCTTTTCACCTGGTACTTTCAGCTTTTTGCGTGCGGTACCAGTGGCAAAAACCAGGCTATGGGCACAAACACTCTCCCCGCTCTCAAGATCCAACTGAAAACATTGGTCCAATTGTCTAATTTTAAGGACATCATCATCCATAACTTCCGCGCCAAAAGCAGTCGCCTGAGCAAGCCCTGCCTCCAGCAGATCCTGGCCCGTCTGGACGCCCTTAACACAGGCGTAATTTTCCACATGGGCTGAATAGAGCGAGCTGCGCTCAATACGACCAAGCATAAGAACATCAGCTTTCTTGCGCACTGCATGGATGGCCGCCTGAATTCCAGCCGGGCCAGCACCTATTATAACAACATCCCGAATAACTGATTCCATTATAATCTCCTTAAAAGCACAGCCGCTCCCCCTGCCCTTCAGTGAAATTGGCGAGCTCTTTGTATTCTTCTTGAATTGTCGAATGAAATATCCTAGATACTAGAATTCAATGAATTGATAAACAAACATTCATCATAAATCCTACAATAAATTGATCATCAGATCGTTGATATTACGCCCCCTATCATAATTCGACTCAGACTATCCGTCAATCAGGGACCATGGATAACACACAACAACGTATCGTAATCACCGGCGTCGGCCTTGCCGCACCCGGGGCTGACAACCTTGCTGATTTCAGAAAAAAACTTCTCGCTGGAACCAGCGATATTCAAGAGATTGATCTGCGCTATTTTGGTTCAGCTCCAGCCGGAATCTGTGATTTCCCCGAGACCAAATATCGTAAAAAGAAAGAGAATAAGCGTGGTACCCGAGCGGGCTGTTTTGGCGTTTACTGTGCCCATGAAGCTCTGGCCAGCGCCGGACTGGCACATGATTATTACGATCCGGCTCGAATCGGTGTATACATCGGACTCACTGAACACGGTACAGTAGAAACTGAAAACGAAGTCTACAATATCAGCAAATTTGACTATAACGTCGACTACTGGACGCATCATCACAACCCGCGCACCGTGCTCAACAATCCGGCTGGTGAGATCACCATGAGTCTTGGTATCACCGGCCCCCACTATTCCATTGGAGCTGCCTGTGCCGCCGGAAATGCCTCTTTGATACAGGGTGTCCAGATGCTGCGCCTGAACGAGGTCGATATGGCGCTCGCCGGTGGAGTTTCCGAATCAACCGGGTCGTTTGGAATCTTTGCAAGTTTTAAGGCCCAGGGAGCTTTGGGTGAAGCCGATGATCCCCGTATGGCCAGTCGCCCCTTTGATCAAAGTCGTAACGGGATTGTTGTGTCGGAAGGCGCCTGCGTGTACGTTTTGGAACGTCTTGAGTCCGCCCTTGAACGTGGTGCCAAAATCTACGGTGAGATTGTCGGATATGCAATCAACTCCGATGCCAGGGACTTTGTCCTGCCATACGCTCCCCGCCAGGCCGAATGTATGCAGATGGCATTGGATCGTGCCGGACTGACTCCTGAGGATGTTGATATTATCAACACTCACGCAACGGGCACCAAACAGGGCGATATAGAAGAATGCAAGGCCATAGCCTCGGTCTTTGGCAATGCGGCACCACATATCAATAACACCAAATCAATCATTGGCCACGCCATGGGTGCTGCAGGGGTCCTTGAGCTGGCCGGGAACCTCCCAGCCTTTGATGACAACATGGTCCATCCCACGATCAATGTGAGTCATCTGGACCCCGAATGTGCCTTGCCGAACCTGGTCCTCAATGAACCTGTCCGTCGTGAGCGTATGTCTGTTATCCTGAACAATTCTTTTGGCATGGTCGGTATCAACTCTGTCGTTGTTGTTCAACGCTACACACCGTAACCACAAGCTTCCTGAAGAATCAGGTACATTTTTTCTTTGTTGATTGCCGAAAATTATGAAATAAAAAATATATTATGTTATAAGAAATATTTTTCTCAACAAGATGGATGTGCTAACCATTCCTGTTCAATACGATTAAAATTCTATCCTGCGCCCGCATTTCAGGTAACAGCAGGGTTTCTGGAGTAACACATGACACGCGACCAAATTAAGGATCTTGTCCTTGATATTATTGCAGATATAGACGACGAAGCCGATTTCGAAACCCTTGTCAGTGATCAGCCGTTACGAGATCAACTTGACCTTGACTCTATGGATTTCCTCGATATCGTTATGGAGTTGCGCAAGCGTCATCAGCTGCAGATTCCTGAAGAAGATTACCCACAACTTGCCTCCCTGGACAGTTGCGTCAACTACCTGGAGCCCCTGCTGAAAGACGCCTGACAAGGTGCCTGCCTCGCTTGTAATAATCGGCGGCGGTCTTTCTGGACTGGCCGCCGCTATTCGTTTCGCACGCTTCAATCCCAATGTTCTGATCCTCGAACAACATTCTCGGATTGGTGGCCTTAACTCCTATTATTATCGCAATAACCGCCTCTTTGAGACCGGCCTCCACGCCATCACTAATTTTGCATCCCCCGGTGATAAACGGGCCCCTCTCAACCGCCTCTTTCGTCAGCTCAAACTCAAGCGCGATCTCTTTGATTTCCATGAGCAGATTGAAAGCGAGATCATTTTCACTGGCAACACTTCCTTACGTTTTTCCAATGATTTTGATCTCCTGAGGAGTGAAATCGAGACGGCCTTCCCGTCAGCCGGGCCGGATTTTGACAGACTCCTTTCTCTGATCAATGAATACGATCCCTTTGCCCCTCGCCCCTTTGTCTCCGCAAGACAGATACTCGGTGAGTACCTGAACAATCCGCTCCTGGTGGACATGCTCCTTTGTCCTCTCATGTATTACGGGTCAAGCGTCATCAATGACATGGACCTGGGCCAGTTCGTCATCATGTTCAGGGCAATCTTCCAGGAAGGGATGTTTCGCCCGGGGGGTACAATCAAAGATCTTCTGGATGTGCTCCTTGCCAGTTACCAGAATTACGGCGGCAAGATACGACTCAAGAGTTCTGTGAGCAGAATTCTGCGCAAGGGCAACAAGGTCGTGGGCGTGGAACTTGACTCCGGTGAAGTGATCAACTGCGAATTTGTGATCTCAACGATTGGCTACGAAGAGACCCTGGCCTTATACGGAGAATCAATTCCCGTCACAGAAAACACCCAACCTCGTTTGGGGTTCATGGAGTCTATCTTTGAAGTACCCGTGACAGCTCTCCCCCCTGCTTCCTCCAACCGCACCATAATTTTCTTTAACCAGGGAAGCCGGTTTCTGTATCAGCCCCCGGAAAATGTCGTTCATTTTGCAAGTGGTGTTATCTGTTTCCCTTCTCATTTTCAGGATCTGCCGCTTCCTGCCACCGCCGAGATACGAACGACCCATCTGGCCAATTATCAGCTTTGGCATGACCTGTCACAGGATCGATCAACATATCTTGCAGCAAAGCTTGCGGCCCGTGCAACTTCAAGAAAGACTGTTGAGGAGATTATTGGTCAGTTCAGTTCTCATATACTCTATGAAGACACCTTTACTCCTCTGACTATTGAGCGTTACACTGGCAAAAAAGAAGGGGCCATTTATGGTCGACCCGAAAAGATAAAAAATGGCGTAATTGGTCACGAGAATCTCTTTTTGGCCGGCACTGACCAAGGCTTTCTCGGTATCGTCGGCTCTATGCTCAGTGGAGTTTCCATGGTCAATCAGCATATCCTGCCAAAAATCTAAACAAATCTACTTTGTAAGCCTCATCAACAGTCATCCAAACTCCTCTTGAACATTAAGCAAAACGTGGTAAATTATATTGTTTGCTTATACTGTTCACCCGACTGTTCAACCCGGAAGATCACACCTCTTGTTGTTCGCCGGATCCGGCCCAATATTAGTCCAGAAATTTAAGATATTACTCTTCTCATGCCTGTATCACTGAAAAACGCAGAGGATCAATACGATGCCATTGTTATTGGTTCCGGCCTTGGTGGCCTGACCACCGCCAACCGCCTTGCCTGGTGCGGACACAAGGTCCTGCTCCTTGAATATCATCACCAGCTTGGAGTCCTGGCCACCTGGTTGAAACGCCGTGGCCATATCTTTGATATTTCATTGCATTGCTTCCCGTACGGTATGCGTAATACCTGCTAGAAATATTGGAATCGTGAAATTATGAATTCCATTGTTCAACTCAAGGATATCGTCTTCGACAATCCTCAATTTTCCCTGACCACATCTTTTGACCGTGAAGATTTCACCAAAATTCTCAGAGAGAAATTCGAGGTTCCACAGGAAGTTATAGATCGTTTTTTCTCAACAGTTGCCGGGATGAATTTTTACGACGATCAGTCCAAGACCACTCGGGAACTGTTTGAAGAGTTTTTTCCGGGGCGCAGTGACATCCATCGCCTGCTCATGGAGCCAATCACATACGCAAATGGATCGACGCTGGACGATCCGGCTATCACCTACGGAATTGTTTTTTCCAACTTCATGAACCGCGGCGTTTTCACTTTCGAGGGGGGTACTGATAAGCTGATTGGTATGATGGTGACTGAGCTTGAAAAGAATGGTGTAACGATCTGCACAAAGTCCAAGGTCGAACGTATTATCATTGAAAATGGTCATGTCACCGGTGTTGAAGTCAACGGTCGAGTTATTTCTGCTCCAACTGTCATTTCAAACAGTGGTATCACCAACACCATTTTCAACCTGGCTGGGCCGGAGTCTTTTTCAGATGAGTTTATGGCCCGCGCCGAAGCCATTCGGGTGAACAATTCCAGTTGTCAGGTCTATATCGGCATCAAGGAAGATGCAACAATTGAATATAAAGGTGATTTGCTGTTCACCTCTACTGCGCCTGAATTCAGCAGTGACGAATTACTTGATCCACACACACGCTCCAAAACCTTTTCAGTTTACTATCCCAAGACTCGTCCTGGACATGATCGATATACTATTGTCGCCTCCATGAACAGTCGCTACGATGACTGGAACGGATTGGCGCGTGGCGAGTATGAGCAGAAAAAAGAGGAGCTGATTGAACGCACCCTTGTGGATCTTGAACGATATTTCCCCGGTGCCCGTGATAAAATTGACTGGCTTGAAGCAGCTACTCCTGTCACATTTAATCGCTACACCCTGCACACACGGGGAACCTCCTTTGGAACAAAATTTGAAGGCCTTGATGTATCTCGTTCTCTCTTCAAGGAAGTTCCGGGTTTATTCCATGTAGGTTCTGTGGGAATCATCATGTCTGGCTGGCTCGGCGCTATTAATTACGGTGTCATTGTTGCAAATGACGTGGACGCGTACGTTCGAAGCCAGGAGAATCACTGAGATGGAGAAAGAATTCGTCGGTAAAAAGGTCGTTGTCAGTGGCGCCAGTCGTGGCATCGGCAGGGCAATCAGCCTTGCTTTTCTGGAACAGGGGGCTACAGTTCTTGGGATCTATGGCGGAAATGAGACAGCAGCCCAGGCCATGCGTGATGAATGCAGCGCAGCTGGTGATCATCTGCGCCTGACTCGCTGTGACGTCAGTAATGCAACTCACGTTGAGGAATTGTTCAGGGACATTGAGAATGAATTTTCCACGATTGATGTGCTGATCAACAATGCAGGCATTCGACGTGACAAACTCCTTGCTCTCATGGACGTTGAAGATTGGCAGGAAGTGATTAATGTCAATCTCACCGGAACATTTCTCATGGCAAAGCACGCAGTGCTGCTGATGCTCAAGCAGAAATATGGCCGAATCATAAACATTACATCGCCGGCTGCCAGTCTTGGATTCCAGGGGCAGACTAATTATTCTGCATCCAAAGCAGGTCAGATGGGATTGACCCGAAGCCTTGCTAAGGAAACGGCAAAGAAAAAAATTACAGTCAATTGTGTTGCGCCAGGTTTCATCGATACAGATTTCCTTGATGGCCTGAATGATTCTCAACTAGCCGAATACAAAAAAATGGTGCCTATGCGCCGATTTGGCCGTGGCGATGAAGTCGCCGCTGCTGTTCTGTTTCTGGCTTCTGCTGGTGCCGCTTATATCACTGGCTCCCTGCTTGACGTCAATGGAGGTCTTTAAGTCATGCTCAGTTTATCTAAAATAACCTCACTGATTCCCCACCGCCCGCCATTTCTCTGGGTTGACAAGGTTCTTGAGTACAGTGCCGGATCAATGATTGCCGAAAAAGCTATTCCCAAAGATCTTGATATTTTCGAGGGACATTATCCGGAGAATCCAATTTTACCGGGTGTCATTCTCTGTGAGGCTGTTTTTCAAACCGGTGCATTACTCATTGCCAAGATACTTGAGGATGACAATGCTGAATTATTGAAGAACGGTCAAGCCCTCAACGCGGGAGTACCTGTTCTAACCAGAATTGGCGGGGCCCGTTTCAAACGATCGGTAAGCCCGGGTGACATCATTCAGATGCACGTTAAACTGAAAGAAAAGGTGGCCGGGGCCTGGTTTATGAAAGGAACCATTAAAGTCAAAGAAAAAATGGCGGTCCAGGTTGAGTTCTCCTGCGCCATGACTCCTGCGACCACGCAAGCCTGAGCATGGAAGTTGAGCCGCTTTTTGTCTGCATCTTCTGCGGACTCAGGCAGGCCAAGCTGCAGGGGCGTTGACACAATGCACGTGTTGTCTGCAGGGCCTGCGGCATGGAATCACCGGTCACTGAATACGAAGACCAGTTAAAAAAATGGCAGGACGATATGTGTTGTATGATCTCCCGGTGACTTTTATTCATGGTCGTTTGTATCGTTTTTAAGGGTACTTTGAAAATACAATCTCACAAGGTAGCCTCAAGATAGCATTCGTATACACTAACCAAGAATTATTTTTCAGGAAGGATAAGATATAGTGCAACTCTCCATTACAGACATGATCCTCCATGCCGGACCAGTTGGTCAGCTCGTCCTGTTGGTTCTGCTTATTTTCTCCCTGCTCTCCTGGTCCATTGTGATCATGAAATTTCGTCTTTTCAAGAAATGCGCATCAGACACTCGGGACTTTCTCGACGCCTTCTGGTCCTCGAATCATCTGAATGATGCATATCGTGCCGCCGAGAATTTCCCGCTCAGCCCTGAATCTGCCGTTTTCATAAGCGGATTTGATGAACTCCAGAAAATCAATGCCCAGAACAATGACACAGAAGGCAATGAACGGCGCGAGACTCTGGAAATGCAGCTGGCGACAATGGATATCCTCAAAAGAACAGTGCGCAAGGCTGAGGCTCAGGAGATCACTGAACTGGGACGCTCCCTTGCATTTCTCGCCACCACCGGGAGTGCTGCGCCGTTTATTGGCCTGTTCGGTACAGTATGGGGGATTATGATTTCCTTTCATGATATTGGCCAGCGTGGCTCCGCCTCACTGGCTGTTGTAGCACCCGGAATTTCAGAAGCTCTGGTTGCGACCGCTGCAGGTCTTGCCGCAGCCATTCCGGCCGTTATTTTTTATAATTTTTTTTCCAACAAGCTTGAGGAAATTGATGGAGAAATGCAAACGTTCTCCAGTGACTTCCTGAACCTTGTAGAGCGCAATCTTCTTGGTCGAATCTAACAATGGCAAGCAAGAATTGAGAGTTTGACGCGGAGATATGGGTCCTGTAAGAAAAAACAACCGTCGCGGACTGGTCGCTGAAATTAATGTCACCCCTCTGGTTGATGTTATGTTGGTCCTGCTCATCATCTTTATGGTCACGGCACCAATGATGACTCAAGGTCTGGATGTCAACTTGCCTGAAACCACCTCAAAATCTCTGCGTCAAAAAGAAGAACCGGTAGTGGTTTCCATTAACCGTGAAGGAAAAATTCTTCTGGGTAAAATTGAGGTAGACCGTGCCATGCTCCATCAGCAGCTTTCCAATATGGCTGTATCCGATCGTGAACAGCCGGTTTTTCTGAAAGCAGACCAGGAGGTTGCTTATGGCCTTGTTGTGGCAGTAATGGCTGATATCAAAGCTGCCGGTTTTGACAAATTAGGTATGGTCACACGACCGGTTGAAGAAATTCGACAATGACCTTTCGTGAAACATATTTAAACGGATTTAGCCGTGACAAATGGCAATATCCTTTTTTATTGGCCTTGGGGCTTCACCTTCTGGCTCTTCTACTCATTGTTGTTTTACCTTCCCTTCTGCAAAAAAAACATCAACTCCCTGAAACGTATTCAGTGGATCTCATTCATATTGCAGAACCAGCAGTCACCCTGCCAACTCCTGAACCGACAACAGCACCAACTCCCCCCTCGGAATCGGCACCCGTCCCCATACCCATAGCTCCAACCAGTCAGAAAACAGTTTTTGTCCCTGAGGCTCTAGCACCAGCCCCTCCTCCCCCTGCAGCTCAACCTGCAACCCCCATCTCGCTGGCTCCATCAAAACGGAAGATCAAAAATAAAATACCACCTCAAAATGTTACTCAACAACCTGATCCCCAACAGGAAAAACGCCGTTTAACGAGAATCCGTGAAGCAGAACAAGCCGAACAGCGTGCTCTTGCCGAAGCGAATGCAGCAACGGACTCAGCGCTTGAGGCGCTTAAGCAAATGCTTCACCTCAGCTCCGCAGCTGATACACCTCGGCCTTCTTCTGCCCCTGCCCGGTCAGGATCACAACTGGGAGTTGTGGAAACACAGTACTATGCAACAATCGCGGCCCATCTTCATGGCTATTGGATGCTTCCGGCAATTAAGACCTGGAATCCTGCCTTGACAACTGTCATGGTAATCCAGATCAACAGTGATGGCAGAATAACAAAGATGCTTGTTGAACAGTCTTCCGGTGATAGTTTCTTTGACCAGTTCGTCAAAAGAACTCTTGATCAGGCAAACCCACTGCCCATGATACCACCAGCCATGAAACGGCAATCATGGGAAATAGGTCTGCGTTTCAATCCGGGAGGTATTCAGTGAAACTTTCCCCTGTAAATGGTAAATTCATCAACTCATCGGCCTGTTGTCGTATATTGAACAGCTGTCTATCTGCAAACACCACTTCCCCTGCTCTCTTATTCCGCAACAACAACATAAAATCATGAAACAATTTTCTATTTTCACACTCTTCATTCTGTTTTTCTGGATCAATGTTCCTGCTCTGCAGGCCCAGGATCGTGTGTATCTTGACATAACGTCCCCCGGTTCACGGAAAATCAATGTGGCTGTGCCACAATTCACCAATCAGGCATTTCCTCAGCTGGCGGATCGGAAGGGGCAAGATTTTGCCCGTCTACTTGAGCGATCGCTGGATATTCAGGGTATTTTTTCAATTATTACTGACAAAAAACATCTGCACAACCAAAAGGCAAACTGGAATCAACTTGGTGCAGATTATGTAATTTTAGGAAATTACTCATCATTGCAGAAGGCTATCCAGCTTGAGCTCCGACTTTTGGATGTATCGGCCGATCGAGTCATTACCGGCAAGCGTTATAACGGAACCAGTGGCCAGGAGGATGAGATCCTTTACAGGTTCACTGACCATGTTGTTCTGGAACTCACAGGTCAACCCGGTATTGCCTCAACCACACTTGCTTTTATTTCTGATGCCAGCGGAAAAAAGGAGCTCTATACCTCAGACCCTCTGGGGCGAAAAATACGCCAGATTACTCGACACAAAAGTCTGGTCATCTCACCTCGTTTCACCCCCGATGGTCAGTCCCTGTCCTACACTTCTTTTCACAGCGGAAACTCCAATCTGTATATCACAGACTTACACAAGAAGAGCAGAGGCAACAGAGTACTGTCCCGCCAGCCCGGCATGAACCTGGCCCCGGCCTGGAATCCAGACGGTCGATCCATGATACTGACCCTGAGCAAAAACGGTTCACCGGATCTTTATCATGTGGATCGCAACGGTCGTATTCTCAAACAGCTGACAAAAAGGGCAGGTATCAATGTGTCACCTGCCATGTCACCTGATGGGAAACGTATTGCATTTGTCTCAGATCGAAGCGGGACCCCTCAACTGTATATCATGGAATTAACGAATGGCAATGTCCAGCGAATTACCTTTGTGGGTAATGAGAATACTGAACCTGTCTGGTCTCCCAAGGGAGACATGATCGCTTATACTGGACGAATTAATGGATCTTATCAGATTTTCACAATTCAACCAGGTCCTCGAAACAAACCATTCCAGGTGACAAAAGGCCTGGGACAAAACGAACAGCCCTGTTGGGCTCCAGATGGCAATCAACTCCTCTTTGTTAACAAAAACGGGGATAAAAGCCATCTGTATTTGATTCATAAAAACGGAAGCAACAAGCGACAGTTTTTTTCATTTCAGGGTAATGTCTCAGCCCCTCGCTGGACAAGGTGATAAAAATATATTGTCGTCACCCCTCTTATCGGGATACACTGACTCAACACTTAGCAGTCATAATACGTATTGCCCTGCAGACCAGTTAATTGTAATAAGAATTTTCTGCAGAAAGCATTCAAACCTATACATTCACCCCTTATAATTACAATGAAATCGCCTACAATTGCTCTCTTGACGACTCTCGCCTTATCCCCTTTTCTTGTGCAATGTGCAAGTCAGGATGACATGCAGACCCTCAACTATCAACTGATGTCAGTGAACAAGAAGGTTGAGGATATGAAATCAACCACTGTTGCCCCGATGCAACGCAAACAGGCCGTATCGTCTGAGCAGCTTGATCAGATGCAGCAGGGAATTCTTGCCCTGCAGAGCAGGATTGAGGAGATTGATTACCAGAATCAGATTCTGGCTGATGAGAACAAAAACCTCAGAAACGCTCTCACCTCTGCCATGGAACAACAGAAAGCAGAGACTTCAAAGCGTTTTACAGAGCTCACCGATCAGTCAGCTCAACAGAAAAATATTATAATTGCCCAACAAGAACAGATTCAGCTTATTCAAACTGCACGACTTCAGGATGCCAAGCAACGAGCTCAAGCAGCAAATCAACGAGCCAGGGCAGCTCGTGAAAATCAACAGGTCGCAAAGAGATCCAATAACATCATCCAGCTCAAGGCCCAGGCCCGCAAGAAGATGGTCAGACAACAGGCCCAGACGGTTACAGCAGTCAAGGCTGTGCCAACAAGCAAGCCGGTCTCTGTTACTGCCGAGCCGGTAAAGACCACCCCACAACAAACTGAACCTGTCGTTATCGATGTTGAACAGAGTCTTTTTGAGCAGGGGCAGGCAGCCTATCAGTCCGGGCGCTACCAGGCGGCGCATGGCCTTTTTGCAAAAGCTTTAAAGGAAACACGTCAGTCTTCAGAACAGGCTACGGCTCGTTATATGATGGGCGAATCTCTATTCAAACAAAAGCAGTACGACCAATCCATTTTGGAATACCAGGAAGTCATCTCTAAACATGCCAAGCATGAAAAGGCACCCACTGCACTTCTGAGGCAGGCGCAAGCCTTCCAGGCTCTCTCTGATGAAGAAACCGCCAAAATCATTCATCGAAAAATATTACAGAATTATCCCCAGAGTGCCGAGGCGTTGGAGCTTAAAAGCAACAAGAGTAAACCCTGATCAACACCCATGAACCCGCGTCTTGACGAAATCCTTGTTAGGCGAGACCTTGCTCCGACCCTGGCTGTGGCTGGCGCAATGATCTGCGCGGGAGAAGTTTTTGTCGATGGTCAAAACGTGGATAAGGCAGGAATACGCTATCCTGACCAGGTGAAAATTGTTGTTCGGGAGCGAATCCCTTTTGTCTCCCGAGGTGGTTTTAAAATTGAAAGCGGGCTCGACGCCTTTGCCTTTGATCCAACAGGGATTGTCTGTGCCGACATTGGCGCATCATCCGGTGGTTTCACCGATTGCCTGCTCCAAAGGGGCGCACAAAAGGTCTATGCCGTCGATGTGGCCTACGGCCAATTTGACTGGAAATTACGACAGGATGCGCGTGTGGTCCTCATTGAGCGATTCAATGCTCGAAACATCAGCAAAAAACAGATTCCTGAACCTCTGGGACTTGCAGTTATAGATGTCTCTTTCATATCCCTGACCAGGATCATCCCCCCCTTACTCCCTTTATTTGACAGGGAAATCACTATCATCGCTCTGATCAAGCCTCAATTCGAATTAGCCCGTCATCAGGTTCCTCCGGGTGGCGTTGTCCTGGACTCAGAACTGCATCAAGTGGCCATTGATAAAATAAAAGACTTTGGTCTTAAGTTGGGTCTGAAATGCCAGGGAGTGAAGACATCTCCCATTCGCGGCCCCAAGGGAAACCGGGAATTCCTTATCCTGTTACGCAGCTCATAGTCACTTCTTTTTGCTACTGCTCCAGACGCTTGAGTGTTGCGAGCAGACTCTCAGCCTCATCCTTCAGTTCCTGAGTTGTCTTTTTATTCGCCAAAGCCTGTTTCAGGTTCTGTCTGGCTAGCTTGGTTCTTCCTTCGTAAAGATAATATTTTCCAAGATAACAGGCTGCATCCCCGGCACGACCCTGAGCTGCGCGTATTCTCCCCAACTCAAAATAGACCTTAGGGACATCCGGAAGCATCGCGGCAACTTCAAGAAACATCTCTGCCGCCTGATCCTGATTACCAAGGGTCTGATGCACTCGCGCCAGTTGAAAGAGCGCCCAGAGGTCCTGACGATCTTGATCATGAGCCTTTTTGATCAAATTATGCGCCCGTTGCGTATTTCCCGAAGCGAGCTCCACCACTCCCTGATCAACAAGGAGGATCGACTGATCAGGAAAAAATGCAGCCACGTCTGCCAGTTTTTCTCGAGCGGCAGATAAATTATTTTCACCCTGGTTGAGAAGCGCAAGCCCGTAGGTTGCCATCATTTGCGAAAAATCTGTTGCCTCAGGATCGGCAGCCTGACGCCCCCATAGAGCTCGATACCGATGTGTATCCTCGAACTGGGACAGCATACGGTATTTCATGCGGATGAATCTGAAATCCTCCGCATCCGCTTTCACCTTAACCGATTGATCCTCAAGAGATAAGAGAGACTGGACATAATCGAGCCGAGCTTCTGGATCAGGATGAGTCAACAAGTACTGCGGAATCTGCCCCATACGGTATCTGACGATGCGCCGCATGGTCTTCAACATCTCTTCCTGTGCCTCAGGATTTCGCTCCAGTTTTTTCATCCAGTCGTAAGCCAGCAGATCGGCCTCTTCTTCATCCTGACGACTGAAGTGAAGATTGACAGCTTCGCCTGTTGCCAGAGATCCGATCATCAGGGCCTGGGACAGGGCACCAGCACCTAAGGCAACCCCTGCTAAGGCAACGGCCAAGGATGCAGCGCTCACCTTTGCACCTTTTTCCATTCGTGATGAAATATGACGGCTGACGATGTGGCCGATCTCATGTGCCATAACTGAAACCAACTCATCTTCACGGTTCATGGTTTCAATGAGGCCGGAATGAAAAAAAATCAGACCGGATGGGGCCGCAAAGGCATTAAACTCCTTATTGTTAATAACATAGAAGTGGTAATCAAAATATTGAATACCGGCTACTTCGAGAACTTCACGACCAAGATCGTTGATATACTGAGCAATATCCGGCTCATCAAATAACGAAAAAGCTTTGCGTATTTGAAAGAGAAGTTGTTCGCCGACTTCACGTTCTTCAGTAATGGAAAAAGCTGGTACGGGTTGCACCCATGAAAACTGCAGCATTGCAGTAATGAGAATAAGGACAAGTATCCTTTTCAATCTGAACATTATCAATCCCTCAAACGAATGGAACGGATCAGAAGATCCATCCCCTCTTCATTGGATATCAAAGGTCGATAGCCTAAATCTGCCTGGGCACGTTTCGTAGAAAACCAATGACTATGGGCAAGCTGCATGGCCAGAAAGCGGGTCATACGCGGTTCATCAAGTATCTTCCGTTTTCTATAATACCATTCAAGCGCGGAACCTGCCATATAGGCAAGTGGAAAGGGTATTGACCTGTTTACCGGCGGAATATCAAGTCGCTGAAAAAGAATTCCGATCCAGTCCCACAAATTGACAGGTTCACCCTGACTGATAAAATATGCCTTTCCTGCTGCCGTGCCAATTCCAGCCAGGTTATCAGCAGCAAGCAGATGGGCATGGGCAACATTGTCAACATAGGAGATATCAACCATATTCAGTCCACGCCCGATTCGTACCAGTTGTCGCGCTCGGCCGCGTTCCATGAGTCGGGGAATAAGATGGGGATCTCCCGGTCCCCAGACCAGATGCGGACGAATGGCACAAGTGAGCAGTTGATCATCTGCAGCGGCGAGAACTGAGCGTTCAGCCATGACTTTGCTTCGTGCGTAATGACAGAGAAACGTGTGGGGGTAAGGGAGAGACTCGTTCCCCTCGCAGATATCATGCCGGTCAAAAACCACGGATGGTGTGGATGTGTAGATGAGCTGACGCACCCCCTGGGCACGGCAGGCCTCAATGACATTGTCTGTACCCTGAACGTTAATTGCCTCATAATCCTGCCAACGCCCCCAGATACCAGCCAGGGCCGCCACATGAAAAACTGTATCCACTCCCTGAAGATGGTGATCAAGACCCGCACGATCACGAATATCACCGCGAAGGCAGATGGCACCCTCAGCAGCCAATGAGGGATAGTCATTGCGGCCGAGAACCAGGCACTCAACATCACGTGCCAAAAGCTGTCGGACTATGGTGCTGCCGACAAACCCACCGCCACCTGTCACCAGAACTTTCCTCATGCCCTATCCTTAAGGCGGCCATGGGCCCAGACAGCCAGTTTTTCACGAAATATTTTGGCATTATGGCGAATATCAACGGGAAAATCAGGATGAATCAGAAAGTCCTCGATTGCCCGGGTCAGATCACTTGCTGCTGCCAGTTCACGAACTTCACGGAGTAACTGATCTTGGTCGAAGATCGCATCTTTGGCTGTCTCAACAATCAATACCGGATGCTGAAATTGAGAACTCTCAGAATAAGGGATTCCAACCAACGCCGATCGGAAAACTTGCGGATGTTCATTGATGATGGCCTCACAGGGCACTGAAAAAAGAGTTGCATCATGAGTTGTTACACGATGAGCCCGGCGACCGCAAAACCAGAGCCGACCACGATCGTCGAAATAACCAAGGTCCCCCATGCGGTGCCAGAATGCATCATGATCCTTTATTTTAGAAAGTGCATTCTCTTTTGGATTGCCTTCATAGGCTCGAGTCACCACAGGACCACGGATAACAATTTCTCCAATCTCACCGACCCCAAGACATCGATCTTTGTCCCATTCCTTAATGACATCATCCGAAAAAGGAATGATCCTGATTTGAATCCCCGGAAGAGCTCTGCCCACGCAGGTTCCTTTCCCCTGACGGGTCAGCGGCCAGGTCTCTGCAACAATCTCCCTGCCCTCGATAGAGGCGACAGGCAGGCTTTCAGTGGCGCCATATGGAGTATGGATTTTGGCGGAAGCCGGAAGAATCTGCTGCATCCGTTCAATGAGTTCACCACTCACAGGGGCCCCGGCCATAAGGACCAGCCGAAGCGAATCAAGAATAATTCCACGCTCAAGGCAATAGTGACTGACCACGTTCCACAAGGCAGGTGAGCCAAATGAATAGCTCACTCCATGAAGGTTCAACGAACGGATGAATCGTTCAGGATCAACCTGGGCCGGACGGGTCGAATCCATGTCAGGGATAACTGCCGCAGCGCCAAGGGCTGCTGCAAAAAGTCCAAACAAAGGAAAGGCTGGCTGATCCATGTCTTCGGCACCAACGCCATAGATATCACCAATCAGCTGCAGCTGTGCATGAAAAACCTGATGTTCATAACGGACTCCTTTTGGAGGGCCGGTTGAACCAGTGGTAAAAATGATAGCCGCCAGATCACGGGCAGAACTGTCAACGGTGCGTAATGACTTGTTCGTGCCAGCTGCATGCTTGCGGATGTCAGGCCCAAACAGGCCCAGAGATGGGCCACAGCAAAGGGTCTTACGCAGTGAAGTAAATGGTTTAGGGAAGAGCAGGCGGAAGAAACAGGCCTTGGGGACACCTATCAGGAACTCAGGTCGTACACTGGCTATACATTTGAGTAAATTTCGATACCCCATGCCCGGATCGATAAG